>Ga0065711_1037842_pt1 | contig 19423 bp, 11 predicted proteins | sample Hoacrofraction12_FD_59098 | JGI IMG/M metagenome (GOLD analysis project Ga0065711, IMG submission 59098) | Hoatzin crop microbial communities from Cojedes, Venezuela - Epithelial fraction 12 v2 (version 2) | ecosystem: Host-associated > Birds > Digestive system > Esophagus > Crop | place...
CCCGCCTGGACGCGGTCCTGTGCAGCCTGCTGTAGGTGACCCTGCTTTGGCAGGAGGGTTGGACTAGATGACCCACAGAGGTCCCTTCCAACCCCTACCATTCTGTGATTCTGTGATCACCTGTAGTTGTCTTATCCTGGAGTGACAGATCACAGGCTGCCTGAATAATTTGAACCTGCATTGCAAAACTCTCAAAGCAGTGGACTAAACTTCTTTCCATCCTCATAATCCTACAGCAGATGTAGGAAAGGGAAGATCTGGTGAGGCAATATGGAACATACCATATATTGGTAGATTATTTCAACCCTGACTATATTTTTGCTAGGCTTTTTTGAGTTTTCTGTAGTTAAATGAAACTTGGTTTCATCTGTCATTTGTCCTTTGGTAGAAAGGAGAGGCGGGCCACCAGGCAGCCTCTAACAGAATCCTGAAACTCCCAGCCAGAAGTTATATGTAGTTGTTTCCTGGTGGCATCTTCTGGGAACAGTGCTTGTCTTCCTACCAAAGACTAATTTTTGCAGAATGAAGGCATTGTCTTAATGTCTCTTGGCAGTGCAGACAACATTACTGGCACTGGGAGATCAGATTTTCCTATTTGAGGTTTCGCCACAAAGTAACTCTTCAGTGTCACTGAATACACAACTGTACCACTGCTGCAGGAGCAGACGATGTTAAACAGACTGGCTTGAGCACAGTTGCTTCAAGCCCTTCAAGGGTGAGCGTAGATGCACTTTTAGAAAGTGGAAATAAAGCGTGTGCTTGGGCAGTGCTAGTCTGAAACCATCTGAAGCCTTCATATCTTCACAAGGGCGTGTCTTGGCTGGTGGGGTACGTTTTCTATCTGTATCACACTTGTGATCATTAGCTCTGTGTCTGAATCTTCTCCCCAGGGCATTTGGCTTCCTGTTTCTGCAGATGAATAGCAATGAGGCATAATTTAGCAGAGGAAAAGATTTCTGCCAGCTGTGTATAATCCACACCTGTTACTATGAGTGTAATCATTAACGTGGCCTTTTAAAGTAACTGGAAATAATTATCAGCACAGAGGATATTAGGTGCTAACAAAACTTCCAGGCATGTCGACTTCTTTTAGAGTGTTTTGGTGGTTGATTGTGTGTAACCCTTGAGACTTGGTGAAAAGTTTTGTACTTAATGATGCTGAACTTCTCTAGAGGTGTAAAAGCAAAACAAGAAAAACTGTAATCCAGAGCATGCCATAATTTGGTGATTTCTTTGTCATTATTGCTATTATAACTTCCTCTGCAGTTCGGATGACTTCATCCTGTAGTTCTTTGCTCTCTCTTGGAAAGTAGAGTTGGGGAAACTACAAGGCACATGAACTGCTGTTGCATAAGCATTGTTTGCAGCAAGCAAATTTAAAGGGTTGCACAGGTGGTAGTGCAGCCACATCAATATATACATGGAGTTGCATTTGATAGTAAATCATATGCTGAGATTTTCCTCAGGCTATCATAGATAATAAAGCTTTGTCCAATGAAGTAATGTTATCGTTAAAAAAAACAAAACAAAAACAACACAACTCAAAATTTTTAAAATATAAGTAGAGCTGTAGTGGAAAACGCAGTAATTGTAGCGTTTCTAGTATTGTCATTGTCTTTGGAGAAATAAAAAGAGGCATTTGAGATATGAATGTTATTTGGTTTGTTTTTAGGTTGGCACACAGAATTAATTAAACTTTTTTGAAAATGGGGAGAGCAGTCTTAGATTTAAATCTCATTCATGATTTGTCCTCTGTTAGTGTGAAGTGAAAATGACTTCATTGTGTGATTACAGAAGCAGTCTCATTTGCTGGGTGAGCTGGTATGACTTCTAAAGTTCAGGATGCAGCCCGCTGTATCAACTGAAGAAAATGCTGGAATAAATTAATGACTGTACTCACTTATTTGTAGGATGAATGACCTGTTAGTTTACATGGATAGGGAGGTTAAAACTGAAGCTGAGTCCTGGGAAAATGGAAAGCCATGAATTGAACTGTGGAGGACTGGGAGAGCAGTCGCATGAACGAGGTACATCTTGCTGGATTGCTGTCTTTCATGTCAATTTGGGATAGAATTATTATGATAACCAGATTCTAATTCTGTGTAATGTCGTGATGGGTAGGTTGCAGATCTTACTTCAAGACCAGTGGTTTCTGTTAGCTTTAGAGTAGGGAGGTTATCGTGTCCCTGTACTCGGCACTGGTGAGGCCGCACCTCGAGTACTGTGTTCAGTTTTGGGCCCCTCACTACAAGGGAGATACTGAGTTGCTGGAGCGTGTCCAGGGAAGGGCAGCGAGGCTGGTGAGGGGTCTAGAGAACAAGTCTTACGAGGAGCGGCTGAGGGAACTGGGGCTGTTTAGTCTGGATAAGAGGAGGCTGAGGGGGAACCCTATTGCTCTCTACCACTACCTGAAAGGAGGTTGTAGTGAGGCAGCTGTTGGTGTCTTCTCCCAGGTAACTAGCGATAGGACGAGAGACAATGGCCTCAAATTGCGTCAGGGGAGGTTTAGATTAGATATTAGGAAAAATTTCTTTACTGAAAGAGTGGTCCGGCATTGGAACAGGCTGCCCAAGGAGGTGATTGAGTCACCATCCCTGGAGGTGTTTGAAAAAATGTGTAGATGTGGCACTTGGGGATATGGTTTAGTAGGAATGGTGGTGTTGGGTTGCTGATTGGACTCGATGATTTTAGAGGTCTTTTCTGACCTATGATTCTATGATTGTTTTGTGTATTTGGAGGCAGTACTTTCACTTTGAAAGATTCTTAGCATATTTGGACCACTGCTGCAATCCATGTGTTCAATGAAGAAAAGTAGAAATATTAGATAGAGAAGTTGATTTTCTCCTTTGTGATTGACTGGAGTAATTAATGAATGTAAATTTATGTCATTAAAGCTGACAAATAGAATCTGAAGTCTTGTTGAGTTCATTGCCATTACTTTGTGAGAGATTGATTGAAAGTTCTGGTAACTGTATTCATATGAAACCTATAGCATTTGTCTTTAACTCTTCAAAAAGTGGTTACTAAAAGCATTCCTAGATGCTTTCTACTGGCCTTAATATAGTAAGTTTTCTGTAGTTTTAAGGCAAAAGGTTCCTTTGAAAGAATTTCTTAAATTCAGTGGGCAAAAGTGAGAAAATTCATGTCTGGAGCTGAATGAGTAAGACTTAAATTCTTCAAAGTATTTATTGGATACAGCTATTGTGGCAGATATTACTGTGTCCTTTTGAAATGTTAAAGCTTTTATAGATTGATCTGTAAGAGCTAGAGTAACAGAATTCAACTCGTTTGCTCTTTGAGTTGTTTGAGTATTATTTTGATATTAGCAGGTATTTCCAGAAGTAGAAAACATTTCTAAAACCTCACGTTTAAATTCGGTGAGAGTCAATAGAGCTATTCCGTTATTTTGTGTTGACTGCAACCTCATACTTTGGAAATACTGGGCTGTACTGTTTGTTTAGTTTGTGAAAATATGCAGTTCAGGTGAAGCAATGAAAAGTCAATAGTAAAACACTGAGTAGTTTAATATAGACACTTTAGAATATTTTTAACAGAAATCATAGAGGAATCTTGTTTTATAAGGTCCACTTCGATATTTGTATTAATTCTCAACGCTAATGCTCTAATACAGTGTCGTATACTGAAAAATTCCAGAATTTTTAATGCAGTCCTTGAAAATTCATAGCTAACCTGTACTCAACAGAAGTAAGATTGAGCCTGTTGCTAATAGGAGTTCTGTCCTTCAGATGAAATATTAAATCAAGGTCCCTTTTGCTGTGAAGAAATAGTTCCTTCAAAAAAGGCAGGTTATAACCTTGGTGGATGGGCCGAGAGTCCCCCTCTGTCAGGTTGTAATGTTCAAGGCTGCATGACAAATGATATAGTGCCGTACTCCTGCTGTCTCCCAGTCCCAGCTGTAAACTAATTGCATACTTGGGAGAATGGGATCCTGAACTGTGACTGGGCATCCTGTACCACTGCAATGCAAATAATAATATATTTTTTTTAGCAGTCTCTAGTCTATGTTTAATATTTAAAGCCTCAAGCCAAATGTAAAAAGCTCCTTTAATAGATGCCAGCAAAATGTTTTTGTGTTGGCTATTATAGTACTTCTCACTAGACATTTAGAAACCAGTGGAAGTTTAGGATGAGATTTTTTTTTTTTTTTTAAATGCTTACCTGAAAGAAATTCAGGAAGTAATTAGTTGGAAGGCATAGTAGTGTATGGTATTGGGGAGAAACCTTGGAACTCATCCAGCATTTCCATATAATCATTACCCAAATGATATCCTTTCAAGAATTAAAACATTTTTCCTGTTCATGCAACATTTTTGCTTTTTCCCTTTTCCCTAATGTCAGCTTTTCCATTAGATTCAATATATATTTCTGATTATGAAGCATGCTATGGTACTTTGCATAGAGAATAATAGTAAACAATTTACTGTTGCCTTCTGTTATATATCATCTCTAGAAATTTCAGCCATTTGAGCCCTCAGCTTGTTTTACTATGTATTTGCTTGTGTTGAATGTGTGCCAGCTCTTCATTTCCCAGGGCATATGAAATTGGTGAAATTCCATGGGAAAGGATTGTTTTGGGTACGTAAACATACTGTCAAGCGGTTTTAGAGCTCAGAAAGAGCGGGCACTTAGAGGTTGTGGGAGTCGAACACATCAGTGTAGCATGCTCACACGCCTTCCTCTAGGCCGCGTATTGTGTTGGGACATCAGAAGACTCCTTTTTTCAGAGATTGTGTTCCCTAGCAGTTTTATCCACGCTGATGAAGTCAGGAGAAAACAACTCTGCTGTTATTTCCTGGACAATATGTGTTTACCTCCTAGAAAAGTTATACAATAAATAAAGCAAGACTTGGCCTGGTCAAGCTTGATGGAAAGTTCCAGAGGAAATGTCTGTGTACGGTTAGTGTTTTTGTTGAAGTTTTTGTTGCACTTGCTAAAAAGAGAAGTAGACACGTAAACAGACAAGACAAGCTTAAGTCAGGCTAAACATAGAGATTTATTTTCCAATTAATCAGATATTTATTATGAAATGTGTAATTTGCAAGTACTTCTTCCAAGATAAACAATAGCTGTCAGGGATAACAGCAAATTTAAGTGTATTCACTGCTGTCCCAAACATTCAATTTTTCAACTTGCGTATTGTCCTTAAGCCAGTAACCAAACCTTAACACGACATGCTAATTTAAAGAATGTGGTTTGTCTTTTCTGTGTTTAGCAGTTCCCCAGTTTGGCCAAGCCAGCCCAAGTTTTTCCTGTGTGCCTTCTGCACGTGGCTGCAGCCACCCTCTTGTCTCCAGCCGGCCCCATCAGACATCCATTGATGTGTACCGCAGTGTACTGGGCGTGTTGTGCTGGTAGCATCTGTTGAGGAGGATGACTCTCAAAGGCAGTGGGGTGAGTGGGCCTCCACCCAGTCACCCTTCTGAGCATGCTTACAGGGAGATCCTCCAGCCTGGATGAGTCTCTCTGTCTCTTTGTCAGGATATGTTGAAGAGCTCCGTGCAAGCAGAGATTTCCTTCGAAGTTCTCAGTCCCAAATACTGAGAGATCAGTGGGGGAAGGTTCCATATGCCTCAAAGGCTGGATCTGTGACCAGGGATGACCTTTGCAAGGCAGAAGAATTTAGCTTGTTACCTCTTTTGTGTTGTGAGGGGTGCCACATCCCTGCAAGAACAGAAAAGGTGTTCTTTTGATTTTGTAGGGATTGTGTTTGTGGGTGGCGGTGGTGGGTACCGTGGCTGTTTGCTTTTAATAGTGGTAAAAGGGATTTGCAGAAAGGCAGTTAGTCTTATAAAAAATTGCTTTTGCTGAGAACCCTGCAAGAAATTACCATAAAAGTCAGTGTGCTGTTAAGTCGTCCTTCCTCCCACCATCCTGCTGCCACTTTCTTATATATAGAGCCTTTCCCAAGAACCTTCTTACAGTCCCACCTTTGTGCTCTGGCAGGGGGGTTGGACTAGCTGATCCACAGATGTCCCTTCCAACCCTGCAGTTCTGTGTGTTTCTGTGATTCTGTATGTCTTGTATGTGTAAAAGCGCTGCAGAAGCAGCGCACGCTGTCCGAAGCACAGTGCTTTTGCTTCTTGTAGTCCTTACTATCCTGAGTGAGAAAAGGGGTGATCTTTTATGAGGTTTTTGATAAGCTTTGGGAAAGTTTTGCTCTCACTCATGTCCTTTGAATTTTTTTTCCAAAAGAATGAACTTTGAGGTAATTGGACCTTGAAAATTGAGTGATTGTCTTCCAGATAACGTCTGAAATGTATGTGTCTGTGTTCAGAGAGCAGTACCTCACATACTTAGAATTTTCAAATGCCATTGTAAATAAACAGTCCTTGGAAGTTTTTGCTGGGGATGTCACTGCCAAATTAAGGTAAAAATCATGTAACAGGGCATGTGATTCGAGTGGCAGGGAGAATGAAAAGCTCTGCCTTTCTGTGGCTTTTTTTTGAAACCTGGAGGACTTGTGTCAGTTGTCAGGCAGTAAAAGGATTTGGCTCCATGCGCCAAAATACCCACAAGTGGCAAACTTACGGCATGCTGAGAAAGGAGAAAGAAAAAAGGATATGGTCCCTATTTCAGAGATGCTTGTTTCTTTACAATATATGGGATGGGCACTGGAACAGGAGCTCCTGGGGTGCTATGAATAGGGAATGCCTTCTGGAATATTTTCAGAGGTTCAGTAGGCTGCATAGGGAATTTCTGGAGGATGGAAATAAAGGTGGTGTTTTTAACAGTGGACTAGCATTAAGAAAACAACGCAAAGAAAAGCAGAATACTTATTAAATACAGGGGAGCAGAGCCTGGGATGATCACTAGAAAAGGCACCCACTGTTGCTGTCATTTTCTCAGATAATTAGGGTGGGAATTGTAGTGACAAGAGTCTTGACGTTTGCAAGAACTTGCATCTTTTTGACTAGCAAAAAATGCACTCTGTGTCTTGAGTGGTTTAGGTGGATTTCAGGTATTTGTAAATAATTTCAGCAGGTCTTTTTAAAACAGCTACAGCAATTGATGACACAGGTTTTACTTGGAGATTTCCAGGTAACTTTCCAAGACAAAATGGTAGAAATAACTGTTTACTTTAACATGAAATTGTTTTTATTCTGTTGACAGGCTAGTTGCAAATACTTTCGATCATTTGGTAGTTCAGGCTAGAAATACCAAGGCCTGCAAAACGCTTTTACTCGTTTGAGCAATATGCTGTATCATTTGTATCTATAATCCTGAACAGTGCCAGAGTCAAGTTTATAATATTCATCCTCAAGTACTTTGAACAGTGTTTGAGTTCTTATTTACTGGAAGATAAGTGCTCCTTAAGTGTCTACAAACTTGGAATGGATGTGGAGTACCAGATTTAATGTGGGCTTGTACTGACGCTAATAACATTGTTGAACTATTGGGCATTTGTGCATAGCTCAAATGCTTGGTTGCTCCTTTTCTGCATGCTCTCCCTACAGCACAGTAAATGTCAGTAATTATCCCCACATTATTTTAAATGCCATTTCCAAGGCCAAGTGTTTTAAAATGCCAGTTCGACTTAAACTTAAAGGTATTGTAGTTACATTTAAGCTAGAAGGAATTTTAAGAAAATAAATGACCTGTGGCTCCATGAAAGTTTAAATAATCAATTTCCTTTGCCAGCAACCAGAATCTTGTTTATCCTCATGTGTGCTCTCAAAGAAATATTAATACTTGCAATACAATTTTTGTACCTTTATTAAGATGTCTATATAAGAAAAAATAATGATTTCAAATGGTGAAGTGAAATCCTCAAAGTTTTGTGGAATTTCCTTTGAAGACTACCATTCTAACTTTTTTTTAATAGAACTTTTGATTTTGAGGGAAAAACAAGCTAATAGAAATCCTGAGCAGACTTGCATGGGAAGCAAGTCGCTGGCTACACGCCGTCATCTGTCTGGCTTCATATGGTGTATCGAGAGCATGTTACTTGAGTATTTCCAGGTTCTGGACGTGTCCTGGTGATAGTAGGTCTTCTACACAGAAAATGCACAGCAGCGCTCATCTCTGTGTGCTACTTTTCACCAGCCTTCACTGGGATGGCCAAAGCGGGCACGACCTCTTCCATTGCCCCCTGCTGTGTTGGGTGATCTCGTGTGGTGTGTATGTTCACATTTAGGGGAAAATGCTTTTAGGGAGGAAAGACAGGTAGGGTATTAGTTTTCTCTGGGGAACTGCGAGGACCAGGAGCACGTGCCAAGTGAGATGCTGGTTAGATCAGAAAAGAAATCCCCATTTCTGAGGGGCAGGGTGGGGATGGCAGGGCATGTTTCTTTAACCGTAAGAAGAAGGAGTTCTGCAAGCTGTTGTCGGTTGGACCAGCAGCATCAAAATACACATGGAAAATGACGTTGGAATTCATGCTTCGCTCTCAATTAGTAGTTATATGCTTTTAGCAGAATAAAATAACTTTTCTGTCACTAATGTTCTGGACTAAAAATGTTATTACTTCTTCAACAGCAAGCAGTTTCAGATTTTTTTTCCTGTAAACAGTCTAGGTGACAAAGGTAGAAGAGGAAGGAAAGGAAGAATTGGGAAGTGATGTGGAGTGTTTTGGTGATTGCTAGTCCATCAAAGATACACTCTATAGGCCAGTTTACATTTGAGTTTCAGTTCATGTTCTAACTATTCTTTCACTCAGGACACAGACCGATCTTGACCTTTTAAGTGTAGCTATTTTATCTTTAGAAAGAGAATTTTCCCTTTTGTTTCTATCCTTCTATCTGTTCCCCAGCCTGCCTGACACTTCTAAGCTGTAATCTAGTTCTTTCCTGTTTTAGCAAAAGCAGCTCAAAAGAACATGGGTCATTGTTTTGTGTATGCAGTGTGAAATCCTTTGCCTTTGTATGCAATTGTAATATTAGTAACATGAAGTCTTCAGATATATCGGATTAGTGAATCCACTTCCATGGTATCCTAGTTCTAGATGAGTCTGGTGCCCAAAGGAAGGACTTGACAGTTTTGCATATTTTGTGTCCAGTCATTGTGTTCAGGGGGATGAATTAAAAGCGTTTTCATAATTTTGAGGGGTGGGGTGGGGGTGGTTGTTTGTGTGTGGATTTTCTTGAGTTTGTTTTGCTTGTTCCTCTAAGGTGTTCAGAGCAGCCATGGGTCCTGAGTATCATCAGTTCATCATCCTAGAAATGTCTTAAATGCCATTTTTCATATGGACTGATGACTGAGTTGTCTAGTCCAGTGGTGAAGCAAGACCTAGATTAGAGCCTGACCTAATCTAGTTTTAAGCACTGGAGTTACTCCATTTGAAGCTAATACTACAGTATTTGTGTCCAGTGCTTCCTGGGGTTGGTGAAAAGTGGTAAATTCCTGGTATTTACAATCAGAAGCTATTTGTTCCTGTGACCTATGCTGTAACCTTCCCAGTGCTTCTGCAGGGAGCTGCTGTACCTGTACAGAGTTCAGGGTCTCACAGCCAGAGCTTGACACTGCCCGCTGTCATGTTCAGTGAGGCTTTGCTCTTCTGAAGCTGATTTCCACACTGGTGTCTGGTGCAGAAAAAGGAAACCCATGGATTTTCTTCACTGCACCTAAACTCCATGCTTCTAGGCATCTGGTGTTCAGTCCGGTTGCTTCAATGGCATAGTATGTCCTTATGAAGTTACATTAATTGTCTGATAGCTTCCAAAATGCTATTTTCAGAGGGAAGGAGACTACTAGGTTGCACAAAACAGGACTACTTCCACAAATATCCTTGCATTCTCTTGCTAAAATAGTGTGCAGTGGGGGGAGCTTTTAAAAAGGCCAGAAGACTGATTTATGCTGGTAGCCTAGACTGCGACTATACTATCTACCTCTCTATCTGTTTGCCAGTGGCTAAACTGACAGGCAACAGTCAGCCAGTTGACTTGACCAACTAATGAATATTGTGCAGTTAACAAAAGCTGAACTGTTCAATCAAAAGTTTCAATTTTGTGTAATGTCATCATGAAATTTGCTGTTGCTGTCTGAAAGATTGAGTGTGCCACATATTTCAGAAGGTACTGGCAGTAAGTGATCATCAGAGATTAATTTCAAGAATATTTTTGAAATATGATTTAATAAGCCATTGCCAAAGGCATTTCTGTTAGGCCGTGGCACTTCTGATCACTGCTTAATTAGAAATATTGAACTGTTCTGGTGTATTTACAAACAGAAACTCAGCACGCAAGTCTTCTTTCTCTGTTACCCATGATCCAGTTAGTGCTGCTGTATCTGTAAAATACAGAAAATCAGTGGGATAATGGAACTAGGTTTCAGAGTCTTTCCACTTTCTACTGTCTGATGCAGGTTACTCAGTTACCTAATAACAATCACAGTCCACATAGCTAAAGAGATAAGTAGTGCATTAACCATTAATTGTGGTTGAGACATTAATTGCCAACTATGAGGACAATATTAGATACCTATTTCAGGGTCATTAAATACATACGATATTGCCCTGATTTGGCAGAAAAGATGTTTTTCCTTGGGATTTTACACAGCCACTATAGCTGCGAGGACAGTATAAAATCACATTTTTGAAACATGCTTTGTATTCTTTAAATTCTATAGCTTGCACATGCAAGGCTTTATTGTATACTTGCTGTGGAAAGCATCTGTCACACTAAAATGAGTTTGTCAGTGACATGATTTTATTAAAATGTCCTGTTTGATTAAAGGTGTTCGGTTTTCAGAGCAATGTTAGGGGCCTTGTAAGAGTAAGTCCTAGGTATGGTGTTGCTTCAAGAATGAGGAATATAAGACCAGAGTTTGTTTGTGAGAAGCTGACTTGAATAATGGTTTATTTCTGTGAAAACTGCTTTTTATATCCAATAGCCACAATTAAAGCTGCATTTATTGGAATCAACAGCCTTGCTGCCATACAGGTAGAAGACAGATCATAAAGATGCATGTGATATTGTAGTGGAGCCCCTGACCATGAACAGTCTAATTAGGATTAAATCAGATTGTCTGGGTGCTGTAAGGAGAAGACTCGAGTTTGCTTTTATCCCTCCAGCTAGCTGGGAAAACTCTCCACTGCATTTTGCAGTAAGAGGTTGTGCTATCGTTTGGAGATCATAACAGTAGCAATAAAGAGAATGCAAGCTATCTCTGATTTATTTTGGCCCACTTAGTCCAGAATTTGATTTATCTGATAAATTCTTTACACTGAAGTTAAATATTTAATCTCTTACATTTAAATGAAAATAAACACAACCTAAAATGAGGAAAAAGGCATGATAAGTAAATACTTAGGAAAAAATATTCTTGTGTACTTAGAAGAAAACAAAATAATGCCCGTAACGCAGTCTTGTGATTTTTCTTTTATTTTTTTGTTAGCTACTTGGAAGAGTGAGATAACACAGTGCCTAATTCTAGGATTCTAGAACCCGTGCTGTCTTATGGGTTAACAAAATACAGGATTTTCCATACTCTCAAATGGATTTAGCCCATAGCTATTGAAGTCCTGTAGCATACCAGTATTAGTCTTTAGAAATGTAACTGCCAGTCAAATCTGCTCTCTGCTGCCTGATTGGTGTGAGCGCCATTAGGAGGCTGTGCAGCAGGCTGGGTGCCATCCATTTGGCTTTGGTTTGGCATGAGTGAAGGGAGGAGGGCAGTGGTATGTTCTTAATCCCGTGGCTTCAACCAGCTTCCGCTTTTTGCTTATGGCTCTCAAAATCCTTTGTGTGATTCCAGTGACTGGCTGAGCTTTGGGATCTCCTCTTGGCCTGTTTGGCTTCACTCCCCAGGCAAGGCCATTGATCACATATGGCCAGTCCTGCTGGGTTGTGCAGCTTCTGCTGTAAGCCAGGGCAGAGCATTTTTAATTGCTTTCTGTTACCTCTGGACGAACTACCATTTAATGAATATCATTATATGAATATAAAGAGAACTCCTGGATAATCTAGATGCTTGTACTCTTCACAGAAGTTGCTGGTTTTAAACTTTAAATTCTGAGCTATGAGAGTTGTAACTTTCAAACAAGTTCCTTTCCTCTATGAAATATGATCGATGCATTGAACAACACTGAATTAATGTGTTTACGTATGGTGTTGTAAAAGGACAACCTTTCCCCAGGTACTGCAGAGGAGGTTGTTATACTTAACTCTCATTTGTAACTTTGATAAATTTTTTTAGCATGAGGAAGTTGACAGGTAGTGCTTTTCTTTTATGTCTGTTATGTCAGAAAATGTTGTTATTAAAACTGGTGGCTGCATTTTCTAATGGTTAGCTCTTCTTTTAAAACTCTGCATGGTGTTGCTGCTGTTGCTGCTGTTTTTTCATCTTTGGTGTCTTTTACTTTCCATCTCTTTCACCAAACAATGAGGCTACTCCAGGGGTCCCAACATCCCACTTGGTATTGTGTCATATCAGACAAAAAAATGTATTGATTACCTGCAAACATACTAAAACCTGATATATGACATTGTGGTGTTTTATTCAGACAAAGATGAGCATGGTGTTTCTTTTGTAACTATGGTACACAGCTGGGGCTCGTTTGCTGTCACTTGCTGCAAAGCAGATGTGAGCACTAGCCAGGTGGGGTGACCAAATATCTTGGGTCTTGTGGTGATGTCTCTCCCAAAAGCTCAGTAGCTGAGGTTTATTAAAACATAGGACAGTTGTCTCTCATATGCTGTAATAAAAATTTAAATTTAACCTGTAACAAGTAAATGTTTTTTTCTGATTACATGAAAACCACCGAAGTAGATCTTATGCTTATATTTTTTCTGCTAGAAGTGCCTCCATTACTGACATACAACAGAGTTCAGTGCTTTCATGGGATAGCCAGAAATGGACAAAAACCTTGTGATAGTGTTCCTGCTACTGTTGCTGAGATGGGAAGAAATAATTCTGAAACTTGGCAGCTCCAGCCGTTCACAGTTGCCAAGTGTATTTTACACATGGTGCTGGGTATTAGCTTCACTGCAGAACAGGATACAGAAAAGAAGGTGTGAAGGGATCAAATTCATTTATAGTTCATTGTCTCCTTCTACTATGGGCAATGCTAAGTAGCTTATAGTCAGTCTGTGTCAAAGTGGTGTTTGCTATGGCATTAGTAACAAAAAAAGACAGATTTGTTTATAGAGGAACACTATCTGTTGTCTTGCATCTGGGGATTTGTAGTGAGATCTGTTAAAAGAGCTTGAAATGATTTGAAGGTGAGAGGATAATAAATTATACCAAAAAAAAAGCCACGCCACCCTAGTGTTGATGCAATATATTAGCAAAAACTGAAGAATTCAAAAACACATAGGATTCTTACATTGAGGTTTCTTCTTTAACAGTGAAAATGTTAATGTATTAACCCTTTGTGTTACTGTTTTTCACACATGCTGTGAACACGTAAAAGCATTCACTTAAGAAAGAAAATGAAGTATGGATCCTGAGGCTGTATGGATAGAAGACTGCAGTTTAACATTTTAAGATAAAATGTTACTATTTTTGGAGACGTTTCACTTCCTCAGAAGCAGAACTTATTTAGTAAGCTATGAAGCCAGCAGATTCATAAGGCTATCCAATTCCAGCTCTACTATCGAGTTTTTAAGTATGTTGTTTGTTCAGCTAGAAAGGCTGCGGAGTCTACCAGGAATACTGGCGGTGGCTTCAGCAGTGGGTGGGCATGTGTTGAGGTTTGCCTGGTTATTTTAGACATGGCCAGAAACACTTACGGGTTCCATTTACTTGATCATTGTCCTTAGAAGTTTGGTTTACTGCTGCCAGGTTATCTAACAAATCTGGTGGAGTACTTCATACCAGGATTGTGGAAAACATGATTTTTCATAGCAAGTTTCATAATGTGTAAGTAGTGTCTTTGCTGATGAAATACCACTGCTGTCTGTAGAACTGTCTGCCTGCTTTCCTGAGCAAAAATGTGTGATAATCTTCAGAAGCCACGAGCCCCTTAAGCTTGGAAATAAATAACTAGTTGCAGCTATGGGCTTTGCCACCCATCACTTGGCAGCTACTAAAAGCGAGCAGGCCTCCTGTGCCTGGCCTGCAGGCCTCCCGTGTTACAGGTTCACCTGCTGAAAATACTTGGAGCCAGACCCTCAGAAGTCATTCCAAACTCTCTCCTCAGTGAAGTTGGCTTGCTTTCCTTTTTAAGAACTCAGCATCAGCCATTACAGAGAATCAAGTGTGTACATTTGCAAATTATTGGATGGGTAATTTCTTCAAATAATTGTTAATGAGGAAAGTGTACCTAACTTTTGACCTTCAGGCTGCTTTATATAGGACCTCTGTTACGGAGTTGTTCCCCCTGTTGATGAGTGTAACTTCTGATACAGCTGGGGTTTCGGTTCAAAGTAGCACTTGCAAGTTCAGATCTTGTTTCCAAGAACCTTCAGTAATGTCGCTTGAATTCAAGATTTCCATTAACTTCAGGCTATATAAATCGTTCTCCTAAAGTGCTTGTGGAAAAGGCAATGAAGGCAGGCCAAGCTTGGTCCTCTGAGCTTGAGAGAAGACTCAAGGGGTGTATTCCTGTCATCTGTGCAGAAGAGCACCTCGACTGAGTTAGAATGAAACTATACAGCGTCAAGTTTCAAACTATTTCTGAGAAATTGCTGCTGTCATAAACACTAAAATTTTGTGGTGCAGCTCTGGTGAGGTATGTCTGTTCAGTCTTCAGTGAGCGGATATTAGAAGACTTCAGACTCGCGCTGCAATTAGTTTGTGCTGAGCCTGAGCTAATCGGCATCTCTGAGAGAGATCATGTACTCGCCTGGGCTGGGTACAATGCTGACAGAAGCACGTGGGATGGCCTCTTAGAAATTCAGGGAAACTCTCTTGAGGCTGCCTGGGCATCCCCTTAGCACTGGCCTTTCAGGAGGGAAGAAGAAACACAGACACCTTTGTGCTCCTTGCTCCTGAAATTTAGCAGAACTGTTTAGTAGAAATTAAATGTTATGTTCTGGAAGATCTTAAATGACTCACCTAAGAAATGTCTTTGGTTGATGACATTGCATAATGATGGTAGGACTTTGAATGTGACTTCATGTGATTGTGGCTCAACTGTATGCAAATATAGAAGGCTTTTTTTTTAAGCATTTGTTTCTTTCTAAGTGACATAAAATATTTACAGTCACATTAGTTTCATTTTGTATACTTAGTGACTGATTTTTGTGACGCTGGAACATTAGAGCAGAGCTGTTTTCTAGTTTTTCAAGAGAACTCATGTTAGATATCTACATGGTGATTGGAATTATTTGCATAGTTTTCTTTTAATCTGAGGCTCCCGAGAAATCCTAGTGTTAATCTCCAACAAAATCGTTGTCTTTACACAAGCTCCGAGGAGCTTTACTGTCATGACCGTAAAACGTGCTTACACTGTGACTGGCTGATTGATGCTTGTTTTCAAAGATTCTGCATTTAATTTGCATCCATTCCTATCTTAATTTCAAGCACTTTGGAAGACTGTAAACCGGGTCATAAATGCATAGGCTGACCCTGTGAGTTTCATGGTGTGGAAATCTGTCATACACTTGCTGGTCATAGTAACAGTAGTAATTGTTCATGTAGAGTTCCTAGATTTTTACACATGATGGCAACTTTCCAAAGCAGAACTTTTTTTTTTTCTTATGTTCACGATACAGTAAGACCAATTAATATGTACATGAAATAATTTTACCTCTGGAAAGACCTCAGTGGCTGAAGTGAAGCTTTGGGTGCATAGATGCTGACCTCTTGATAAGCCTCTTCCTGCCTGCACTGTACTGTCAAAATAATAATAACTAAAATGCCCAAGCATGTGTATAATATTCTGAGGAACAACTAGTATCTTAACACAAGATCTATGGAGCTTTCATCCTACAGAGTGATGTATGAGCTGACACTTGCTGGGAGGCACTACTTGAATACAAGAAATGCAGGATGAGAAATGATATGAAGTGAGTAAAAGACAAGTGCTAATGTACCTGATAGCATTTCACAGGCTGCATCATTTTCTTTCAATTTCTTAATGCCTGCGAAGGGGAAGAAAATAAAGACAACACCAGAAATGGGCTGTGGTGAGTGAAGGACAGTGGAGTGAGCGGGTAGTGTCTGCGATATCAATGCACATCATGAACTTGTTTGTTTATAGGTTGCATGTCTCATGTATTTGGAAATAGAGCTGTTTGGTCGCAGTCCTGCAGTAGCACATGCTTGATAAGGTGGAATAACTTAGGGGTTTTTTGCTTGTTTGTTTGGGTTTATTTATTTATTTTAACATTTGTTACTATCAGTACTTTATAACAGTTTATTAATTTTTCTTTTAAGGTGAGTGTGTTTCTCTTGAGATTGACAGTTGCTGTTTCTAAATCAGATAAAGACATCTTAGTTTTCTGGGCTAAATTTGAGATGTGTTTTTGTGTTGGCAAAGGGATAATTTTTGGACTGTGTTCAAGGTCTCAAAATTTTACCATATCTGGATATTCACTTGCCTGCATTTGTTCCCCTTTGGCTTTCATTTTTCAGCAGCTTACTGGCAGCAACGCTGAAAAAAATGGCCAATTTTGAGTTACAGACATGGAGTACTGTCAGTAAGAGCTCCCTGAACGAGCAAGTACAACTATTCAAATCAGAAGTTTAATTTCCAGATTTTGTCTCCTTCATTTGGAGAACAAGGACTGTTTAATGGCTGTGCAGCTGATTAAAACTAGCGGGGGCTACACAAATTCAGAGATGTAGACAGCTATCAGTTGCCAACTGAGCTGAAACAGATTGTTAGCCAGCTCTCTGTTGATTTGATTAATGACCTGAATCAGTTGTTTTTGAGCATATCGCTGCCAAAGTGTACTAAACAATGAAAACAGGAAACTTGTTTGTCTTGAATCCCTTTGCTACTGTGGTGTCACCAGAGCTAACGAAACAGAGGCTTTGCTGTGTGTGGGCTGGGCAGCATGGAGGAGAAAAAGATGTTTAAGGACTGATTATACCTCTGCGACACCCAGGCCACGGATTGCTCTGAGATGCGGGAACTGGCAATGATCTGTGAGGAACCACCTGCTTCCTTCAGATTGCAGGGATATATCTCAGCATTTGCTCTCTGCCCCAACAAATGTTTCCTGCTCTTGGGTTTGGGACTGTGAAGAGAGCATGGCTGCCGAAAAAGGAATTTCGGAGTTGCCCGTGGAGCATCTTGGAGTTGTATAACAAATGTGCAGGGCAGCAGGGCTTTCTTCTCCTTCTGTTGTGCCAACAGGGAGGTAGAAGGCAAGTAGGACACAACAGAGAATGTGTCCTAGTTATGGCAGATACTGGGACCAAGTGGCAAAGAGGAGGAGGAAGTCAAGTTTGTAGATTGGGAAAACTCCCTATAATTTTGCTTGTGACTGTATTGGGAAGCTTGCACCAGCTGTTGTGCAGACAAGCCTCTTCTGAAGCATCTCAGTCTTCCCAGGAAAGCTAAGGGTGTTTGCCTCCTTCTGTAGTTGCTTCACAACAAAGTGCGTTCAGCATTTGCTAAAAAAGTTTAACATTTTGTAAGTGGCTAAGACTGAAGTTGCTGATGTCCATAGCTGCATTTTTCACAGATAGCTTTTGCAAGGCTGGTAGGGCAGAAGTGAGCAAGTGTGAGATAGCCAGTCTGATCCCTGTGGCTGAATGTTGTACTGATGACTAGTAATGCTTATTTCCTATGTAAGTTGAAGATGCTGCAAGAAGGCGGCAGAGGATATAGCAGGTGTGAGCAAGTCCTTCTTTATCTCCTGCAATACCTGTTTCATTTTCATCTAGGTGTTAAATTTATCACCAGCTTCTATAAAATACTTTGTATTAAAGCACAGTACTAAATTCAGCAATGATGATGAAGTAGTTTCTGAGGTTATTAGAAGTCTGAACCTGAGAAAGTTTAAAATGCTTTTTATGTCTAATAAACAAACATAGTAATTTAATAAATTATGGTTACGTAAACATCCTGCTGATAAGCCAGGACTAATTAATGAAAGAACTCTTTGGCCTCTTAGTATAAATACATTGAGCACTTTCTTTCCCGGAGGAGCTTTTTTGTGAAGCCAGTTTCCTGGCCGACCTGACCAGCATCCGTCTTTCCGTGCGCAGTGCAGTAGTAAGCAAGGTAGTGGAGTTACTCTTCCCAGTACTAGTAGGAACAATTCCATTTCCAGGCTTTTAAGCAAAAGATTCCTCCATTTCAGGTTTTAATTCAGTATTTTCTTCTCTTAAGCTTTAATAGTCTTACTGGTAATTTTTTACCCCCTTTAAATAAACTGGATCGTTAGTTTCCTCAGATACATGTGGCTTAAATTAATGAACCTTTCCTGGTGTTCTTGTAGGAACTAAGAGCAGCAAGGCAATAAAGCAAATTGTTGTACAGCATCAGGTGGAGAAGATTTCCCCTGCCACCATTCCAAACACATGTACTCACAATTCTCCTGGTAGATGTTTTACAGCTGTGTAAATACTCAATTATTATGTGCTGCTGCTTATCTAGCTTGCTTTCTTCATTTCTAAAACTGGAATACTGATCTTAATTCTGTGTACAATGTTTCCCCTACCAACTCAAACAACTCTTTCCCTGGAGTTCAGGTTTTTAATTGCAGCTTCAGATCAACTCTCTCCTTTTTAATGTAACATTTCTTTCCTTTTGATCTTGATACGTACTTCAGACATGTTGTAATTAAGTATGCATCTGCCACATCCTAAACATCCAGTCTGGAAAACCTGCTGTAAAGCTGAAATTGTCCCCTGTTCTTAATTCAGTGAGCCAGGAAGATGTAAAGAAAAGAAGCTTGCAAATGACTAATTTTGTTTTTACTGTTATTTTGTGTTATAATATTTTTGAGCCCACTAGTTTTACTTTACTTGTAAGCGCTGCTAACTTCTGTGAGACTCCGGAGGGCAGTTGTCAAAGCACTTAAAATAGCTCACAGATCCATCCGATAGCTTAGTTTTGAATGTGGCTATTATGGGCATGTTTAAAGAAAATGCAGACTTCTGTGATGTACCTAATTATGTGCTGTTGTGCCCCGTTTCTTCATGACGCACGAGCATGTTACGGAGGGTCTCGTCATGTTCTGCTGAGAGCTTGAGATCCTGATACAAGCTGTGTCTGGCTTGTTCAAGAGTGCAAGGTCTAGCTGAGAGTAGCTCATCTACTAGCTCATCTTGGATAAGAAACCGACATGTATCTAAAACACGACATGTTCTGGTGCAGTTGGAGACAAACAGATTTGTGTAAGAAGATGCTATAAAAATACATATATATGCCCTGCCTGTTTAACATCTGTTCTGTGAATAGATGTTTCTTTCATAGCTCTACTGAGAGACCTCTCCACCTTTAGTGTAATGATGAGTGCAGACTTTCTGTGCAAACATGACAGAAGGGAAAGTATTTGAGGTTTCAAACGGTCTAGGAAAAAAAGCAAGCAGTACTTTTAGAGTATTAGAAATTACCTTAGTGCTC
>Ga0065711_1037843_pt1 | contig 19422 bp, 14 predicted proteins | sample Hoacrofraction12_FD_59098 | JGI IMG/M metagenome (GOLD analysis project Ga0065711, IMG submission 59098) | Hoatzin crop microbial communities from Cojedes, Venezuela - Epithelial fraction 12 v2 (version 2) | ecosystem: Host-associated > Birds > Digestive system > Esophagus > Crop | place...
GACCCGCCTGGACAAGGTCCTGTGCAGCCTGCTGTAGGTGACCCTGCTTCGGCAGGGGGTTGGACTAGATGATCCCCAGAGGTCCCTTCCAACCCCTACCATTCTGTGATTCTGTGATTGATGAAGTGCAATGACTATAGAGATTTTTGGGAGGGGGATTTTATAGTTTAGTCTTCAAGGGTTAGTAAAGGTGACTCAACAAGATGACTCAACTTCATGTAAATATATGGCTTTTGAAGAAGCACTGTGAATTAATGTTGTCCCAAAGCAGTTAATGAGCCTGTTGAAAAATTTTAAATCTGCTCATTTGTCAAAACAGACAGATACCCCAACCAGATATAAATGTGGCTGATAAAAAAAAAACACAATCCACCTAAACAGTTCATGATCAAAATTAAATTTTCTGTTCGCTATTGTATTTTGTGTGTATGAATTGTCTTCATTTCATGGAAAACTTTGAAAATTTTGGCAGAAATAGGAAGCACACACAGAGATGTGTTTTTCGGAAATTCTTCAGGAAAGCCTGGTGGGAGTAGTAGTTCCACTGTAACAAGCCACTCTGCTGGTGACAAAAGGGACAAGTATCCAAGTTATATTCTATCATATATAACTTCTGTACTCTCAAGAAAGAAGAGCATAGATAGCCATGAACTACTTAGCATAAAATACCATAATCTTGCAACTTGTTCTCCAGAAAGAGTGTCAAAAGTTTATATTAATTTAAACTTGCTCTCTTTGCTTGTAATTGTAATCTAAAATAGGTGAACTAATATAATTATTTATAGTAAGTATTTTTGTAAATGTCAGAGGGTGGTTTTAATATTTCTGATAACTTGTATACCAGGCAGAGATCTTCCTGATATGACTGGTTGTTTCTGGTCTGCCAAACGCATGCAGTGTTTGCCATTATCCCACCACAATCCATATCTTAAATTGTTTTAGCAAAGTGCAGGTGTGCTGGTTTAATAAGTACTTTAAATCTGTCTTCTTGTTTACAGCTTTTTTTAGTTGTATTTAATCTTCTGAAGTTTAATCTCTCGATCTGTGTTATCAATAGGAAATTGGTATTGTCAAAAGGTCACTCTTTCCATGCATTATTAAATTTTCTTGAAGCAAAATTGATGACTGCCTTTTATTCTTCTTGGATGTATCCTGTAGTTTAGCCCTATCTGGATTTTCTTTCACAGTGTAGTACTTAGATTCTAAAATTAAAGCCAAAAAAAGAATTTACAAATGCAAGGGGATTTATTCAAAACCCAGTTTTGATTTGGCTTTGATACACATGTTAGCAATTGGGAACTGTGACTCTGGAATGCTGCCTAAAATTTCACTCTAGGAACCAAAATATTAAAGGCACTTTTAGTTTTGAGTAACATCCAAATCTTTGTTCTTTTTCTTCAGACTACAGAGAATTAAAGACATGACAGAGTATCGTAATCTAGTGACTTGTGCTTTTATGAAGTTATTGTGCTGTGCAATCTTTAGTAAAACAAGTTGTGTAATTTCAGGTGTTGCTATCTATACCGGCATGGAAACTAAGATGGCGTTAAATTACCAGGCAAAATCACAGAAGCGATCTGCTGTAGAAAAGTAAAATTTCTAAAATTTATTTTGGGGGTGGAAAAATGCATGTTTGAGTGATGAATAAAAGGGTTTTTTTTTTTATTGCTAAAAGTTTGTTTCATTAATTTAAATGAAAAATGAGGTAGAGGAACTTACAATTTACTTTGTTTATGATTTTGACTCTTAAAATCAGTCATATAATACCATATGAATGAGGTTCTCGATACTGAATGATTATTAAATGTTAAAAAACGTCACCTTAATGTAATACTTACCTTTTTTAAGATATGATGTATTTTGCTGTCACAGAAGTCTTTTCATTGACTGGTTAGAGGATACCTACTGACAGTTTTCCAACATTATGTGCTTCAATATACTAACATTCCTTTTCTTTGCAGTTAAGTCTTGAATTCAGTAAAAATAACTTTTTCGGTGCACTTCGCTTTGGATCAACTGCAGTAACACAAAGCCTGTCTGTGGCAGGTTTTCCATGGTTTAGCTAAAATTAAAAATTCCATGTAGGCATATGTGATGCGAAAGGGAGACGCCACTGTCCTCAAGGAATGAGCTGGCATTGGCTGCTTACTTTTTTGAAAATAGAGAGAATTATTTTTTCGTCCTACTCTGCTGTCTAAAATCATCAGCTCCGAGTAAGGTGTCCGGACTTGTGAAAAAAGATATATCATTGATTAAAGCAAGATGTATTGGCCAGCTGACAGCCCTGCTCTTACGCAGTGACTGAGCAATGATGATGTGTCTCTTTCTGTTGTTATTGATGTATAACCCATGGCTTTTAGTTCATGCCCATCATTAATGAAAATACAGTTTACAATGCAAAGTGTTCTTGCTCCTTCTTTTTTCACATCTGTCTAGAAAGAGTTAAACTGTCATAGCTACATAGCAAAATGTTCTTGATGATTTATATTTCTAAAAGTATTTATGTGTTTTTATATTGGTTCAGAGAAATGGCATAAAAAGGTCCGCAGATACAAGCCCGGATATTCTATTATGATTCCATCTATGCTATTGTTTTCACTAATATACTGGGTTTGGTAATGTGTCATACACATTTTGGAAACAGTTATAGCAGTTAGCATTTTAAATAGAAAATGGTCCTCAGTAACAGTTTTCTTCATTGGGAAAAACTGTAGAGAAATTATTTAACAACATAGCATTGTTAGACTTGCAGCAAATGTTAGGCTGAAGCACCAGTATAACATTTTTTAATAAATTCTGTGATTTATATGCTAATGAAATTATTATTTTCTTTTTTTTAGATCAATGAATGTATTCCTTATTGTATACCTCTGTATTCTCATCAGTAAAGCACTAATAAATACTGTCCTGAAGTATGTCTGGCAGAGTGAACCGTTTCGTGATGAGCCATGGTATAATCAGAAAACGGACCCAGAAAGGAAAAGAAATTTGGTATGGAAATAAATTAAAATACAAAAAAAATTTCACTAAACCCTTCATTTATAAGAATCCTACTGAAAAGTATATGCAGCCTGCTTACTTACCAATCATAAATTATTGCACTTTTTGCCAGCAGTGGTGACAGTATGTTTGTAGAAAGCTTATATATTAATTTTTTGCAGTTAAGTTGTATGTGTGAATTTAGCTGATGAGAAAATGTCTGTTTAGTATAAAAAGCCTCATGAAACTGTTCTGGAGTTTCATGTCATTTACTGAAGAACTGACCTGTTGCAGAGAAATACAGGACTGAAAGGAATCCCGCAACTACTGGCAGTCATATAACAGACTTGTTCAAAATAATCCGCTGTAGGAATCTCTGTAAAAATACCCCTTAAACGCTTAGTTTCACATAGCCCTGTATCTGTCATGAGTGCTAGTGTCTGATGTCCTGAACAGATACCCCGATGATCCAAAGTAACACAATGAACCACGCGCTACAGAAAGCATAATATTAGTTCACTAAATCCTTCCAGTCAGACTAGGGGAAAATTTCCTTCTGTACCTGAAATGCAGGATGAGCATATGCTAGCCAGACATGTTTTAGGCTGCTTGTTACCACCAGTAACATTATCTCAACCTGCTCAGCAGGTTGACTGTACCTCCAACAAAACTCCACCACTGAAAAAGCCAGGTTGTGTGCACACATTCTACTTGTGTTGAGGGAAGGAAGGGAAACTCTTTATTTGTTAATTAAATGCTGCCTCAAAGTTACATAATTTGATAATCCTTGAATAAGTTACTCTAGTTTTATGGTATTTTTCTGGTAATTTGTGGATGTACATTTTATTGTTTCCCTTATTCTTGTACAGGTGTATGAGACTCATTATGAGCAACTCTCATTAGTTGCTCTAGAACTTTACAACAGTGATGTGTAACTGTACTCTACACCTGTATGCCTGTTAAGAAAAATACAGATTTAAAATAAAAAGGTTTTTTCTTTATGCCAAATTACTTTTGATGTTACAAATCATGAAGATATACATCCTATGCAACTGTGAGCTGTGAAAGGTATTGCTTACTGTTTTAAAGTTACTGGAAAAAATAAATTTGCAAATGTATGTCATCTTTTGGTTTTTGATGGTACATGAAAAATCACAGAATCATTAAGGCTGGAAAAGACCTGTAAGATCATCAAGTCCAACTTTCAAAAAATACGGAACGCTTCACAAATTTGCATGTCATGTTTTCATGACAATACTTTCATGTTGTTTCTTTGGCAGTTTCTTCGAGCTTTTACAGACTTCCTTGCATTCATGGTTCTTTTCAACTACATTATTCCTGTATCCATGTATGTCACTGTGGAAATGCAGAAATTTCTTGGTTCTTATTTCCTTACATGGGATGAGGAAATGTTTGATGAGGACACAGGTGAAGGACCACTGGTGAATACTTCTGACCTCAATGAAGAGTTGGGACAGGTAATTTTCAATGAATGATTTTTTTTTTTTTACTGTTTCTACTATGATTTTTTATTTCAAAATTGTCACTTCAAATTTTTTTTGCAGCTTAGTATGCATTTTCTTTAGTTTTGATTAATTAAAAATGAAATTTGACATCTTCTGATTTTCAGAATAAAAAATTCTGGTTTCTCAGCCAGTCAGTGGAAGTCAATTACTGTTGTTGTATTAGTACATGATTAGTCCATTAGTACATTACCTTTAAGAAGGTAATAATTTTTCTCTATTACCTATAGAGGGAAATTACATAAGCATCTAACTTCCTTAGACTAAAAGTCAGGTGGAAAAAAAAACTCTTTTTGCCTGGCTAGACTGACACCAAATCTCCAGACACAAGTTTAATCCAGTAAAATGATTGACTGTTGTTCTCATTTTCCAAAAGAAATTCTATGTTTAGTATTCTGTGTTAAGGAAATCGTTGCCTTGACATAGATAGACATGAATATTTTTTGAGAAAATATTTAGGATCTCTTTTAAAAATGTTGTCATGGGTTTTCAAATAAATAAATGATGGATTTTTTTTTTTACAGCAAAACTAGTGATTAAACTTTTAGGGGCATGTATCTATTTGGATAAAAGGTGATACCAAATATTTTATTATTATGAGAGACAGTCGACACTGTCTCCCATAAGATGCTTGTAGAGAAACTGATGAATTATGGGCTGAATGAGCAGATCGTGAGGTGGACTGAAAACTGGCTGAACGGCCAGGCCCAGAGGGTTGTGGTCAGCAGCGGGAAGTGTAGTGTGAGGCCAGTAGCTAGTGGTGTACACCAGGGGTCAATACTGGGTCTGGTCCTGATCATTAATGGTCTGGATGAGGGGGGCACAGTGTGTACTGAGGGCCACCCAGCTGGAAAGCAGCTTGACAGAAAAGGACCTGAGACTGCTGCTGCACGTCAGGTTGAACACGAGCGAGCCATGTGCCCTGATGGCAAAGAAAGCAAATGGTACCCTCGTCTGCATTAGAGCATTGAGAGCGGGTGGAGAGAGGTGATCCTTCTCCTCTACTCTGCTCTGGTGAGGCCACACCTGGAGTACTGTGACCCGTTCTGGGCTCCCAGCGTAACAGACATGGGCATACTGGGGCAGGGGGGGGGAAGTCCAGTGAAGGGCCACGAAGGTGGTGAAGGGACTGGAGTGTGTCTTGTGTGAGGACAGGCTGAGAGAGCTGGGACTGTCCAGCCTGGAGAAGGGAAGGTTTAGGGAGGATCTTACCAATGTACAGAAATACTTGAAGGGAGGGTGCAATGAAGATGGAGCCAGGCTTTTTTGAGTGGTGCCCAGTGACAGGACCAGAAGCAATGGGCACAACCTGAAACACAGGAGCTTCCCTCTGAACATCAGGAAACAGTATTTTACAATGACTGAGTTGCCCAGGCAGGCTGTAGAGTCTCCATCCGTAGAGATAATCAAAACCTGTCTGGACAGGTATTGTGTCCGTAGATAGTAAACCATTGGAAAATTTGGAAACTAGCCTTTTTGGATTAATGAATATTAGAAAAGTCAATCTAGGAGGAAAGCTCACATATTTAAAAACTTCTCTTATGACTGAGAGCAGAAATTTTTTTTTTATTTGGTTTGATGCACTTGATGAATGTTGAAGTTTGTTAAACAATCTGAAAAATACTAAGTAATTTCCTTACTTACAGTGTTTAATTCCTAACATTACATAATGCTCTCAGTTTATCAAATACATACATGCAATCCACATAGAATACCTATGTCAAGTATCCAAAATTGAGCTTGTACTGATCTAGGTGGTTTATAGTTCAGGTTTTGGTTTTATTTTTGGTGTTGTTATCCTTAAATGTTGAGGCTCATTGTAAAAGACAAAATTATGAAAAATTCAATATTGAGACAAAAGGAGTGTTTCCAGGGCAATAACAGGGCCCGTGTATAGAACTGTATGTGACCATTAGTCCAGAGTCCCCATTTAAACTAACGTAATTGTAGTGGGGAATTCTGATACTACCACAAAGACCATTCTGACAGTAACTGATCCAAATCCAGGCATGTACATAAAATAATGATCCCTGGGAAATGGAATTTGTGTGCATTTTGTTTCCATAAATATCTGTCTTGCAGCAAGAAAGACATTAAAAATCAAAAAGGAGCTTGAGAGAAGAGGGAAAGTAGGTTAAACGCATTATTTATATGTGATCTGAGGCAAAAGATAGCTTTGCTGATACTGTTAAATGATAAAATCTTTCAGGCCCCACGTTTCTGTGGAAGATGACTCCCAAAAGAAATTGTTGTCTTCCTCTTCTGAAAGAGCCTGCATAAGGATCTTTAAAGGAAGGTGTAACCCAGTAATAACCCAGTAATAATCTCAGTTTTAAGAGACCTTGGAAGATCTCTGTTCATATTCCTGCTGTTTTTAATTTGTGCTCATTTGCAGATTGAGTATGTCTTCACAGATAAAACAGGAACGTTAACTGAGAACAACATGGAATTCGTAGAATGTTGCATTGAAGGGCACGTTTATGTACCACATGTTATCTGCAATGGCCAAATTCTCCACGATTGTACAGGCATTGATATGATTGATTCTTCTCCAGGAGGAAGTGGAAAGGTATGATGACTTTTGCTAGGTTCTTGGTTTTTACAATGAAACATGAAAATTGAACTGTGATGATGAAGGGAATATTAGAAATATAACATCCTCGAATTTCGCTGATCAATGTAGATAACTGCAGAAAATGCATCACAATATAGACATTTTCCTTTCCTAGCTTAGAGTAAGATTTAAAGGCTGAATAGGAACTTTGCCAACTTACTGCAGCTATAAAACTTCACTTAGGTAAAACCCAAGAACATAGAACTTTATCTGGCTAATAGCTAAAGAAACATAATAGCTGATTTCTGTTTAACATTAGCTACAATAGGGAAAACAAGGCAGGAAACTCCTCAAGGGGGAAAATGAGTACTCAATGCAAACACTCACTAAGTCATCACTGAGTGAAGATGTGGCCAGAGAATGGTTTGTGATCAAATTAAATTACTTTTAAACGTGATTTAATATAGCCATATCTGAAATGTGATCCACACAACACGTATGCGCTGTGCCTTTTTTTGCCGAGTAAAGCAGAGTTAGTTCAAAGTTACAGAGACTTCCCATGTCAACTGATGAGCAAGGGTGTAAATGGGCAGGATTATCATAGCCAAAGGACAATGTATTTTTAAATATATCAACACAGTCTCAAATCATACTTTGGCAATACTCTTCACTATGGCAAAACATCTTAAAACATGTTGGTGTAATTCAGCAGCATTATGGTGCTCTTACTCATGGCCCTCAGAATGTGGTCTCAGGGTACACTTGGAGTTACAATGGCACGAACAGTTTGTGTTGAACAGCACAGAAGAATAAGATTCAGACACAAAGATACAGGTAGAACACAGCCAGGTATCCATGAAACAGAAATCTTTCTGGTGTATGAAGCCGTCATTGCTAAGCTGTCTGAAACTTTGTAGAAGTTGCTGGCTCCGGCTGTGAAAATGTCCACACTCCTTTTATTTTATGTAGCCCTGAGAGGTGTTCCAGCTGCATAAGAAGTTGAGATCTGTAAAGCCTGTTAACACTTGTACTCCAGGTGCTGCGTCCCTCTGTCTGGACTCAGGACTCCTAAAATTGTACCTTGACTAGTATTTAATACAGGTTGTTAAAGCTTAAGTAAAAGTAAAGAAAAACCCCTTTAGCCGCATCTAGGCACTCAGAGGAGGCAAAAGATGCTCGCTCTTTCTTGGGCATCGGCAGCCTGGCTTGTACGGCAGCGTTAGTAGCACTAGCAGCTGTTAAGCAGTTCTGTGATTACTGCTGGGAAAGACTTGGCTCCCCCTGAAGGGCTGGAGACCTGTGGCACTGCCTTTATCTGATCATAAATAGTAGTGATCAGTGGCATTGCTGACCTTCGAAAGCAAAGCTTTCAAAGGAATACTTGAAAGTGATCGCACATAATGACAACCATTCCTTTTATGTTTTAGGAGAGGGAGGACCTGTTTTTCCGAGCTCTTTGTCTTTGCCACACTGTTCAGGTAAAAGATGATGACAGCGTAGATGGATTGAAGAAAAACCGGCTTTCAAGAAGATCTTGTATATATATTTCATCATCACCTGATGAAGTTGCTTTAGTTGAGGGAATACAGAGGTATGTGTGAAATTAGGTATTATACTTTCTTGATCTAGAGATCAAATCACTGAAGTTCAAATTGTTTTCAGCACAAAAATCATAATAAACACCAAATAATCTAGAGCTGATTATTTTCTTAACATGCAGTCATGATTATTCATGTTCATAAATCAAATAAAAACAGTTTGGATTTTTTTTCGAAAGATAAGCTTGGTCTTAAATCCTTATGACATGCTTAAGCTGGATGATTATTTATTTGTTGTATTCATTCTCTTGATATGTATTTTATTTTACAGACTTGGTTACACCTATCTAAGGCTGAAGGACAATTTCATGGAGATCTTAAATCGGGAAAATAACGTAGAAAAGTGAGTGGTTAAAAATACAACAAAATAGACTGATGAGGAGTTTTTGCTCATGTGTTTAATGAATCATTCTTTCCCTATACATTAATTTTTAATTCAGGAAAGTCAGAAATTGTACATTTTAGTAGAAAAATAAATGATCTACTGATAGTTGTAATTTTAATAGACCCTGTAGTTCTATATTTTTACTTAGTCTGTTAGTTTGACAGTATATGCAATATGAAATACTAATAGAACAACAAAGGTGTGGTGTGGGGTTCATGAACTAATCTAACAGTTCCTAATAGTTTTAGGAACAGTGAGTGTTTTTCCTTTGTAATATAGTAAACAGTATTTTCTTAAGAGAATATGGTATGTACCCTATTTGTTGTTCACAAATAATCCGTATAATTTACAGGAGTGGTATGTGTAGAATAAATTTTTGTAACTGGTTCAAAGAAAGTTTAAAACCAGTACTATTTTTTGTCATTTTCCTTTGACATGTTGAATGAGTCTTGTAGACCATAATATGAGTAAATTTTTCAGTAACATTTAAGTAGTACATCTGTTTAATGGGATGTACATACTTTTGAAAATGTTACCTTGCACTTCTGTAGAGGTCTGCTGGTTAAGGCTGTTGTATGTCTGTGTCTTCCTGCACGTGTACTCTGCTAACTACACAGGGACTCTTGGATACAAATACAGGAACCCTGCTGATATTTTCCCCTCCTTTAGGGGAATATGGAAGATTTTTCCCGAAAGTTACTTCAGACTTTTGTGGCTCAGCTTATAAGAACTGGAGTCAGTATCATTTGATGATTTATGAAAGCACTGTCATTATTAGGAATTTTCTTCAAAATGCATTGCAGTTTGTAGACAGGCCTGATCCAGCTCCTTGTTAGAATCTGCTGGAACTTTTAATGAAACAAACTCTGTGGCCTTGCACAGGTTTGAATCCCAGGCTGTTGTAAGGACTTAGAACTGAGTAATCTAACGAAATAAGCAGATCTATTTTATAAGCATAATAATAACAGAGATGAATCCTGAAGAGACTGGGATTAATGACTGAGATGCTTATTTTTGTGCTACTGGGAAAAGGGGAACTCTCTTAGATAAAAGGAAATAGATAAGAGCATAAATGATGGAAGTATATAAACTGATGAATTACACAGAGGCAGTATAACAGGAGCTTGTGTTCATTTTTTCTCCTAGAAAGGAAAGGAACATGGCATAAAATCAAATCATAAAAACAATGGCAAATATAAAACCAGCAAAAAGAAATGTTTTTTCACTTGAATAACATGTCAGTCAACACTTGAGCAAGTTTCATGAAATTAGGTGGGCACTTCTGGGAGACAGGAATAGCTGAAATTAGAAAAATACTAAATAAAGACTTCTATATAAACACCGATGCATCTCAAGTTCTAAGGCTATGCCTAGGTATGATAGGTAGAAATTTACTTGTTTTATAAGCAGTACAGTGCTCTACCACAAGGTTTCTAGTCTTCTGTTTAAATAATATATATTGACTGTACATCCAAAGATACTTATGAATGTCAAGCAGACAAGTTCTGTCTCAATTAAGTGGGAGCTGAGGGCCTCACCTATTTGTTATTTGTAACTTGCTGTTTTATTCTATACTAGTTCTGTATTTCATAGTACTCAGCATAATTTTCCATGTTAGAAGTCACGTTTTACTTGATATACCTGAAGTCATAATAGCCAGTTTAGGGAGCTGGAAAAGCAGAGTTGTTTAAAAAAAATACTCTGTTTCTGTTTCAGGTTTGAATTGTTGGAGGTTTTGAGTTTTGATTCTGTGAGACGGCGAATGAGTGTAATTGTTAAGTCTTCAACAGGTAGGGCTGTCACATTCTGTTTCTTCTTAGATATTTTTGTTTCACTTGAATTTATTTTAGGTTTGTCATAGAGTTAAGCATTAATTACAGTCTTTTTGCCTGCCTTTATAAAAAAAGGGGACCAGGTACCAGCATGAATGGAAATGTTACAAGAAAGGTGGAAGTAATCTTTTTGAAGACTTAGCAATTTGGATTTTTTGAAGAAAGATACATTTGGCCATTTTGAATTCCATATGCTGTCTCTTTTAGGTGATATATTTCTGTTTTGTAAGGGAGCAGATTCTTCCATATTTCCTAGAGTTAAAGAAGGCAAAATTGACCAAGTACGATCCAGAGTTGAACGCAATGCTGTGGTAAGATTCCATTTTCTTGATTTGTTTATGTAATAATCAGTGTCAAAAAACCCCTAAGTGTTCTGACCTGCTGCTTGATGTGGTAACTGATTTGTCTTCCCAGGCACCGAGGTTATTCTATGCCAAAGTGCACACAGGCTGTATGGGTAGCAGTCTGTGTTACTCCCTTGTTTGAATCTGCCTTCCATCTCATCTTCCAAATGGCAGTTGTGGTGAGATATGAGTGCATTAGATATGCACAACTGTATTTTATACCAGAGCTCATCATTTAGCTTTTTATTATGGCACTGCAGTGGTTCGAATTAACTTTTGAATGAAAGAAAACTGAAAAACTTCACTGAAAATCTCATCCCTGCTTTCAGTCTCAATCCTTAGCAATTGTGATTTGCTGCCTTTGACTGCTTTACAAGCTCTTAAGAGAAAATCCATTACAGCACAGTATACCAACAACTGCACTTCTTGTGGGGAAACGGTGCAGTGATCAGCCATATACTTATGTGTTTTTGCGTGCTAAAAATGAGCTATGAACTACCTGATCACCATTAAAAGAAATTCAGAACTTGGTTTTATCTAGAAGGTAGTATTTGGAGTTGCAAAATACTGAATTTTGCTTGTGTTCAAAAATATGCAGAGCCCATTGCAGTGGAATATGTCTGCCAGTCTTATAGGATGTAATTTGCTGTCATCCAGTATTCAAACTGAAAACAAAGTAATATTGCAGGCATGTGAAAAAATACCTAGTGTTACCCGCTTTTGTTTTGAAGGGGATCTTCAAAACTTTTGCCAAGGTGCTTTGCTAAGCTTTACTATATGAAACAGCTTTCTGATCATTATAAGTGAAGGAGTCTAATGAAACTGAAAGAAGTATTTACATGTCATATCCATCCAATGTCTTTCAAGAGAGAAATCCATACCAACAGCTATTTCTTCATCCTGGATAACTGGAAATAGGGCTGGCTCCTACATGCAGAAGCTTCTGAAAGAATATGCAGGCAGCCACCTGGCACCTGCCTTTATCAATAGCGAGAGTCAGGGAGCTTTTTTAATACTTCTTCTTGAATTGGTAAGAAGCACCGATACAAAGACCTACAGGATTCAAGTTTATGAAGATAAAGCCCCAGTAGGTGATGTTGTGAGAGGCAATGTATCTGAGGTGGTACAACTTCCTTTCTGTGTTATAGCATCTTTTTCCCACCTTACACAGTCTATACACTCCCTTTCTTACTCATCACACAGTCCAGAAGTCTGATCCAGTCTGAAACATCCACAGCTAAATTGTAGTTTTCACTTGACTGAAATGTCATGCTTGGATTTTCACTTTCAGCGGTCTCTGTGATTGTTTGTCCCTGTCTCTGCTGCAACACACCATCAAAATCAGACTCTGCAGAGCTACTATTTCTATTATTGTTATTTATTCTGACTCCTCCTGCCTAATTATACACATAGGGAAGGAGACCTTTACACTGACTCTCCTTTCCCTGGTAATCTTGTACATCCAGTTGGGTGGCTGAGCTGTTTCTCTTCGGGAGGACTGAGGTTTGTTCCTCAGGTTGTAACTGCTTCCAGGGCAGCACAGAATCAAGCTGATCCATGTTCTGGTCTAGACTGTACCATGGTTGTCTATACTATACTCACTTCACCATAAAAGTGAGTAGTGGGACTCTTCATGTTAATAGTAAAATCATTACAATTTTTCAAATATTCTAGCATACACACCAGCAAGAAGTCTTAGAAGAGTTTTCTAAGAGGCATTTTGTTTCTTTTGATTACATTCTTCAGGAGGGACTGCGAACATTGTGCGTTGCGTATAAAAAGCTCACAGCAGAAGAATATAGCAACGCACAGAAGCTGCTTCAGAATGCAAAGCTGGCCCTGCAGGACCGGGAAAAGAAATTGGCAGAAGTGTATGAGAAGATAGAAAGAGATTTTATTTTACTTGGTGCTACAGCTGTTGAAGATCGGTTAGTACATTTCTTAGTTTCTTATTGTTGTGGTTTAACCCAGCAGCTGGCAACACAGCCACTCACTCACCCCTCCCCTCCAGCAGGATGGGGAGGAGAAATGGACAAAAGGGGAAACTCGTGGGTTGAGATAAAGACAGTTTAATAAGGCAACAAAGGAAACACTAGTGCTGCTAATAATACTCATAATAGTAACGAAGATAATAATGAATATGCAAAACAAACTATATACAATATAATTTTTCTCAGCACCCAATGACTGATTCACAGCCTGAAAAAAAAAGTTTGAACTCCTGGCCAAGAGAGGATTCCAACTCCTGGAAAATCAAAAAGCTAAAAAACCCCTTTCTCCCTCCAGCCAACCCCCGTTCATAAACTGAACATGGCCTCTGTGGTGTGGAATATCTCCCCTGGCCAGCTTGGCTGTCTGCCTGGCTGTGCTTCCTCCCAGCTCCTGCACACCTGCTCATTAGCTGGGCATAGGGAACGGGAAAAAGTCCTTTTATAGGAACAACTGAAAACATCAGCGTTATCAACATTCTTGCACTAAATCCAAAACACAGCAGCTACTGGGAGGGAAATTAACTCTGTCCCAGCCAAAACCAGGACCCCTGTGTTTAGTGATGTTACCAAAGTAGTTGAAGAGTCTTTTGTAACTCTCTTTCTGGATTAGAGATTTATTTGAAAAACCCTTTATTTGAATCAATTCCATATCCTTAGCTTACTAAGGTTACATGCGGTAACTTTATGATTTACTAAGCTAGTAACAATACTTAAGTGTACAAAAATCAGTATATTCTAGACATTTTCATGCATATAATGTAATACCTTATTGAACAAATTCTAGAGAAAATTTTTAGAGGAAAGATGTACAGAATGGGTATTGAGGAAATGAAGGAAGAATCTTTAAGTCTTAAAATTCAAAAACTGTTAAAACTGGGAGGTAACTCATCAGTACTTCAGTGTTTGATGTTATTAGCTGAAAGCACTGAAAATGTTTTAATTGAAGTACTTGTCTTGGGAATGAAGCAACTTGTCTTTTAGGCTGTATAAATGAAAGGTGAAACTTTGAGCACTTTGAAAGTGTCAAAACTAATTATGTATAATGTACTACTCCTCTAAATATTTTTAGATTTATACCTTGGGGAAAATTCTTAATCTGGTAACTTTTATGGATTTTTTTTTTTTTATTTGGCTGTGGAAACCTTTCAATAAGGACCTCTGAATTTCTCATTTCCAAACAATCTATCAATGTATGTTGTCAATTGACTTCCACAGACTGCAAGAAAAAGCTGCTGACACTATTGAAGCACTCCAGAAAGCTGGAATTAAAGTTTGGGTTCTGACAGGAGACAAAATGGAGACCGCTGCAGCTACTTGCTATGCTTGCAAACTCTTCCGGAGAAATACACAAATACTTGAGCTAACCACAAAGAAAATTGAGGAACAGAGTTTACATGATGTGCTTTTTGACCTAAGCAAAACTGTCCTTAGACACAATGGCAGCTTAACCAGGGATACTTTCTCAGGGTAAGGCAAAAGTTGGATTTTCAAGCCAGGAATGAACTTCTGTGCATTTCATAAACAATTAAATGATTGCTCAAATACGTTAAGAGTAGCAACATAGTACGTTTCAGTTTCTGTTATTAAAGTGTGAATTATTGTATGGCAATTAAGTATAAGTTTGTTCCACATAAGTTTAAATTTTCACAGTCGTGGTTCTTTCTCATTTCTGGTACTGTTTTAACTGTTCAAAGAAAAATCGCAACTGACATTGTAATTTTTCCACTGCAAAAATATTTATTAATGGAAAAAATTATTGTAAGGCAAAATACTGTTTCTAGCTTTTAAAAAGGAAGCAGATATGATATGTTCTTGTAATCAGAGTTAGTAAGTGATGTGACTTCCTTGATACGACCAAGGCCACAGAGAGCAACAATATGTGGCCCTCTTTCTAGGGAAGATTATGCTACGTTTCCAGAGAGGTGACAGGCAGCAGCATAGTACCAAATCTTCTGGTGTGCATGAAAATACTCAGTGCCCTAAATTATAAAGAAATAATTGATTTCTGTGTATTTTGAATGTCCATAGAAGGATATGTATCACGTATACAGAAGTGAAACAGAACATGGAATAAGACAGAGAATGGCATTAAAAAAAAAACCCAGGTATAATGTATATACGTTATACATATACATCATGTTATACATCATATGATATGTTATACATCATACAAATAGTAAATTAGGCTATTTGTTTGAAGCTTTGTAGCTATTTCGCATTACTTGCTCTTTTTTCCCCCCACTGTAAAAGCCTAAGAACTGGATTCTAAAATGTTTTTATCATCTTAAGGTGTTAAGAGAAGCAGTTACTAGACATAATGATGCATATTTGATTAGTTTTTCTTTTTAAAATGGAACCAGCTAGCAAGTACATTTTAATATGCATTTGTAATAAGCTCGTAGTAAAGGAACAACAAACTCACAAGCATTTGTGATACTATTTTAGCAAAGAGTTTGTATAACTCTTAGCCTTAGAGCTTGAAACTCTGTGCCAGAGCATTTTTCTTAGCTCTCCTTGCACTTTAAACCCCATTGGTCTAATCAAGAACATTTGTATGTTCAGTTAAATAAATAATATTTCTGTCATCTGTACCACATTTAGCTTAAGTCCTACAGGTCTTACAAGTTATCTTTAAATATGCTTGTTTAACCTTTTGTGCAATGCGGATTTTCTTCCGACATTGAGACTCATTAGAATTTTTTGTCTTTAGCTCCAGAGTTGGAGAATGTGCCAGGATAGTAATAGCAGGATTCTGCCTGGTTGTTCAAATTCAGGATGAAAATTTTTCACTATAATACATCAAACATTCAGTACATTTCCTAAACTTCATAACAATATGTTTTTGATTTATATCATTGTATAACAATGGTGTTGCCCTATTTGTGCCAATGGTAACAATGTGCTGAAAATACCTGTGAACTGTTATTAAATATAGTTTACAGTACTTTGTATTATTTGTCAAATATAGCTTGTGTTCTAGTAGTGAAGATGGAGATGCTTGAAATAAATTAATAAATGTGGTGTTTTCCTCACAAGCATTGGTCCTGGTGAAACCATGTTTGTTAAAAACCCATGAACAGTAGTATAACCTGGGAGCACTGAAACTAGAGCACAAATAAACCTCAAAGTATGTTTATACAACACTTGCTGCTGAGCTGGAGCCTGAGGCTGCTGTGTAATGCAGTCAAATGCGAAGGCGCGTTGAAATAACTAGTTTGGGTGCCACAGAAAATGGCTTTGTAGTGTGGACCATTTTCCCACCTTGTTCAGCATATGTTATTGTGGTAAAATGTGCTTCCTGCGACCATGATTACACTTCTAATGATGCCCAAATTAATACAGGTATACCAGTAATAGATTATTGTGTATAACAGTATGTTGTAATGTTATAGACAACATATATACTTATTACATTTTAGTATTATAATTACAGGTATACCTGTGTCGGACTTAGCCAGCAAATGCAAAGTATACATACTGTAAATGTAGACAGTGGCCTTATGTCTTCAGACCAACAAGTCTCATTTAGGCATTTCCTTCAAAGCATGGTTTACCTCATTAAATGTAGACCCTTGGAAAAATAGGATCATTTTCCTCATCAAAATAGATTCTGGAGTACCAAAGGCCTTTCACTTTAACCTTTTTTCTCTGTATTGTGGAATGTGCCACAAAATTAACTTTATCCCTCCCACTAGGTTTACCTCACTGCAGTTCTTGGAGCCCTTTCAAACCAAACTGAAAGGGTATTAATTATACACTCATACTCACTGATGAAGTCACTGAGATATCAGACTTCTGTCTTTCGAATGGTGAAGCACTGAATATTTTCAGCATACTCTAGAATTTTAAAATGTCCTAAATAGCAGTCCTACACAAGGAATTTCCTTTAGAAGTATATTACTCTCACAGTATTCCATACTTGTTATTTTTCATTAATTAATTTTCACAAAAGAACTATTGCCCAATATAAAGTATTTCAGAGAATTTTACAGTGACTCTTAGTTTATATTTTATCCCTGAACAGACTTTCAACTGATATGCAAGATTACGGTTTAATTATTGATGGAGCAGCATTATCATTAATAATGAAACCAAGACAAGATGGGAGCTCTGGTAACTACAGAGAGCTCTTTCTTGAAATTTGCAGGAACTGCAGTGCAGTGTTATGCTGTCGAATGGCACCTCTGCAAAAAGCACAGGTTTGTATTTCAGCTTGTAATTGTTTGTTAGCTGTGCATGTGTAAATACTGAAAGTTAATATTCTGTATGACTGGTTAGGATAACTTAAATTGTTACCATTCACTTTTGTATATTGTAAAATGGAAAAAGAAAAAAAAAGGGGGGAAGGGGAAAATTTCTACTGGAAGCAATTTTGATAATGGTATGCTGAAATTGTACCCAGCTGTGCACCTGATTTTGATTTATGTACATATTGTGCAAATTTTATGGTTGGTACATGCTGATAAGTGAACGTATTTAATGAACTGAACTAATTGCTTCCTTTTTAACCTAACGAGCTTTGAATAGTCTACTATCTGTTGATACTACAAGTACTTGCATTATTTATTGCTGTGGAGTGATATTTCTTCTCTATTTTTAATGTAATTGCGACGCCAAGAAAAAAGAATCCAGACAGAAAAATGTGTGCATTACCACTTTTAAGTACTTCTTGACTGTTGTATACTAGTTTGCATCAAGTGAAAACACATCCTTCCATTACTGAAACATCTCTGATGTTTCTATGATATAGCTGAAGAACTTTTGAAGGAATCAGATGCTGGAGTACACACTTATTTTTTCCTTTCGAACTCTGGTGTCTTTTTGTCAGTGCTGAGGTACAGCATGTGTAGCTCTTATTAATTTTATCAAATGTATTTAGCCAGCACCATAAACTTTCTGGAAGTTTGTTGAAGTTTTTAGTTGCAGGTGACTTGGTACCAAATTTACAGAAGTGATCATTATAATGGAGAGATTTAAAGTCACATTTTTGGATAGTTTTGATGCCAGGAGTGTTTAGATATACACAGAGTCCTGTTATCTTAACTGTGCTGAAATTTTTTCTTACTATTTAATGTAGCAGAATCTTTCAGTCTTTAGTTTCAGGATTTCTTTGAAATTGTATGCTCTGTCTCTGGAACCCTTTTAATTTATTAATGCGCTTACACAGCATTAAGCAATCGCAACAACATCTTCCTTTCTTCTGCTCTTCCCTCCTCCTGTCCATCTGTCTCCAAAGAGTTTGGAAGGATCTGAAAAACATTATTTTTTTTATTTGGAGCAAATACTTTTAATATGAAAAAGCTATTGTTAGTAGTTGCATTTGGTAATACTGTTTTTGTGTCCCTTCGCAGAATTTCTTAGATAACTATGTTGGTCATTTTTAATTAATTGTGCGTTCATGCAAAATAAGCAAACCGTTATGGAGAAGAGTTTTTAACACTATTTTTTTCCAGATTGTAAAATTGATAAAGTTATCAAAGGAGCATCCTATCACATTAGCAATTGGTGATGGAGCAAATGATGTCAGTATGATTCTAGAAGCACATGTTGGTATAGGTAAGTGTGCTTTTTGGAATATTAAACAAAATGGAAGGACAAAAAACATATACCTCTTAAAAACAGTCAGTCTCCAAGAATCAGATTGTGCAGTTTATAGACAATATTTAGTGAATTTACCCCAGGAATTTTGTGAGGTACAGTGGTGATATCTTATTAGATCAATGTCATAGCCTTATTGTATAATGTTTCAAGTAATTTTATCTTTGAAATCTTCAGTTATTAAACAGATTTATCACTTTTTTTTTAAAGGAATCATTGGCAAAGAAGGTCGTCAAGCAGCAAGAAACAGTGACTATGCAATACCTAAATTTAAACATTTGAAAAAAATGTTGCTTGTTCATGGGCATTTTTATTATGTTAGGATATCAGAACTTGTGCAATACTTCTTTTATAAGGTAGGAGAAGGCTTATTTCAGTTACATAAATCTCAAAAACTTACGTGGTATTATCTAACTCTATACAGTTTGCACAGTCAATGTTACAAAAAAGCAGTAATTCCATAAAGAGATTTTGTTGAGTGCCAGATGCCAAGCTGAAATGGGATTATTGCTTTTATCCAGGCCATGAAGTGAAATAGCTTTTGTATAGATATATTCTGTAATCTATGGTATGTTTAAAAGCAAAATTTGCTTTGTGTCCCCCCCGTGTCCCGTCCGC
>Ga0065711_1008168_pt1 | contig 19421 bp, 8 predicted proteins | sample Hoacrofraction12_FD_59098 | JGI IMG/M metagenome (GOLD analysis project Ga0065711, IMG submission 59098) | Hoatzin crop microbial communities from Cojedes, Venezuela - Epithelial fraction 12 v2 (version 2) | ecosystem: Host-associated > Birds > Digestive system > Esophagus > Crop | place...
CAGTCAATACGGAGGCCATACTCCATCGAATATCAAGCTTACACTTCCACTGGCTATTAGCGCCAAGAATGAAATCACTCTGTAGCAGTGTCCCTGTCCTTTGTGCAGCAGAAGCTGTTCCTCGGCAACCGATGCAGACAACTGAGTTACTATGGAAACAGGAAAGACTAATTTATAAAAACTCTGAAACAAAGCAACTGTAAAGGCAACCCTAAATGGAGTGGGTATGTTCTGTGTTACTTCCTACAGCATTCCCATCGTAAAAAAAACAACCAAACAAAAAAACCTAACTAAATTACTAATTGTAATTTTCATTTTTTCTGTAAAATTTGGTTTACAGAGAGCTAATGTTTCATTGCATCTGCACCAAACAGCCCCTTTCTCCCTTTGGGTCGAGTTGAAAAATATACCTGAAGATTTATACCGCAGTTCAAGAGGAACGCTTCCCATTTCAGACAGTGTTTTTCTCTTTCAGGGAAGAGGAAGGCTGAGGGGGAAAAGGCACAGAACAACTGTCGAGGGCTATGCCCCGGAATATTTGCAAGCTGGATAAAGCAAGTGTTCACATAGTGAAAAGGCAGAACAGTTGTGTACATCATAGCTCACTTGAATTAAGGAATGTATATTGAAGTTTCTTATTCATTAATAAATATTTATTAGTAGAACATATTTTATCTTCTTTAGTAATTAGAGAGACGCCAGAGACGGCCATCTCCTGAACACATTTGAACCACATTTACATCTTGTGTCTGTGTATGTGTGAAGAGTATGCTCAAGGCACACATTTTTACCAGAGAACAAGAGGGGGGGTAAAAACCCCACCACACGCTGTATTTCCCAGCAAAGGAAACCAATATAACAATAAGTCCTCTCTTCAAAGAGAAAACTAGTATGTTCAGCTGCCTAGCCAGGCAGCTTAGCTCCTCAGCATGATATACTCAAGAGAGAGAGAGATGCAGAGAGCCTGAGTACATTTGCTCAGAGACGCAGACTCACTGCTGGCAGGTTCCCACCGAGGGCGCAGGACAGACTCTCCTCCTGCCACGTTAACCTCAGCACGCCTCCAGTTCTCCATGACACCTCTGCAGAGTTAGGCAGTAACTACTTGTCTACCTCCTGGCTGGCCAGTGCTTCTGTGCTAGGTGACCAGATGGATACTGCCAAACATGGCATCAGCGAGGAGAGTCCTGGCTGCCTCACCTCCGCAAGGGGAAAGGTCCACTGGCAGAACCTAGGGTGTCAGCCTGAGCCTGTTCTGCTCAGCCATAAAACTCCATAAAGTCATCGGAACTGCTTCAAAATCACTATTTCTCTTTCAACTTTGAATTCAGCAGACCCATACGTTCAAAATGTCTTAGGTAAGGACTGAAATAAATAGTCCATACACTTTATTTCCACAGGAAACTAGACTGGAACTGAAGGCATCAGCAAGTTTAATAGAAAAGGCATCCTCTTGATGCTTTCTTCAAGTCAAAGAAATCAGTCACTCAACTGTACTCATCCTCAACTACTCAATGAACTGTGAAAACCAGTATTCTCACTGGTGATTGTCACGTGTGTAAAACCCAGCAGAGCTAAAGGAATGCAGCTGCTCTGGAGAAATGCTGCACGTCAGTCCATTACTGTGAATTATAAAAGGAAAAAAACCACACACCCCAACTGATCAACTCCCTGAGTTGTCTTAGTTTAACACCTTACCAGCAATGTAAACAAACAAACAAACAAATTCTGCACAGATTCCATTCATTTAAATGCAATAGTGAAATAATTTCTGAGCTATAGGGTGCTTGTAAGCAGTTTCTCCGGTGCATTACATTGCACATCAACAGTCTATTTCCCCCAACAGACAGACTCACCCTAACAACCTGACAGATACCACTGCATGCAATTTCTCCAGAGAGTTTTAAAAGTACATAGAGGTTACTTTCCTTGACTTCAGGAAGTCAGTCAATAAAACTCCACCTGGATATCTGACAGCATTACACTCTGAAGACACTCTCAAAATGGTGGGTGACAAATCCATTCTTCACTGCCTACATTAATTCAGTTTACCCACAGAGCAGATCAGAACTCCAATTTGTCATCAAACTATTAACTTATTGGAACAGGGTAGCTGTTGTGATATATGTTAAATCAAGAATATGCTGTTTACTGGTTATATTAACAGTTCCTTCATCCCTCATCCTAAAACATCCATTGGATTAAGGATCCTTCGTCATTCTGAACCACAAGCAATAACAAACATTTCCTCAGTACCTCTGAAAGTAAGGACTTTCACACTTTTATATGAAAGCAACACACTTCAATAGCTCTAAAGATCACTGGCAGCATTAAAATGACGACTGTTGGTGATGATTTTTTCCACGGCCTAAAAAGATATTAACAAATCTTTTTTAACAAAGCAATTGGCAGATTGTTTGCATTTACATGTGATGGAGCAAGATCAGGGAAGAACCATTCCAAACTTTTTAATAACATTTTCTTCTCCAAAGACACCTGTATATGCTATGCCATATAGGAAAACTATTTCCTTATAAAGCCAGCTGCCATAGTTAAGGACTAGTCCAGGCAGGCTTTGCTCAGTACTAGTTCCTAGCAGAACCAAACTTCACAAAGCTGAGGGAAATCTGAACCATGCTAACACGGAGCAGGGAGATGACAGGGGGTGAAAATCCACCTGAAAAAATAATTGGGATAGCACAATGCCAAGTTTTTGTTCACAGACAACAATGACTAGAAGAAACAAAAAAGAAATAAAGAAATAGCAGAAAAAATTCTAACTCCTTATTAGTTCTCGAGAGAAGCGATGCGAGTACTGGATTGTGGGTGTATGTGTACACAGGCACACAAAAGAGCTCCAACCTGCCTTCCCAGATGGGCAAATTACTGACTAGCAAAGATTTATGCAGGCAGCTCTGAAGGAATGAAATCTGAATTAAGCAGGGTCATAAAAGAAAGAAAGAAAAATCATCTCTTTTTAATGTAGACTGATCGTATCCTCTTTCAGGAAATCAATTTACGTTTAATCAGGGGAAGGAGAAAACACCCCCAAACAACATCCCCTTTGCCTCCCCACCCCTTGCCACACACCATCTTCCCTAAGTGAAGGGAGAAAACCAAGAAGAGTACAGTTTGCCCGTGTATTTTGCAACGTTAGCAAGTAGCCGACAGTCTGGCTTCTCCTCCATATGACAATTCAGAAGCAACTAAATGAAATAAAATGCCTGAAGAGAGTTCTCGCAGGGTATGAAATTTTATGAATGAAATCAGTACCAAAAATCCCAGGTTAATTTCGTTTATTATTCTATCGCAGGATGTGTCACAATACTTGAACCTTGCTAGCATTAGCCAGTTGACTCAGAATGGTATTATTCACAGCACTTAAATCTTTTCTGAGAAAGGAAGTTTGAGAACATGAAGCCTACAGAAGATGTTAAAGTCATATGAAAAAGAGATGCCTAAAGGGAAGAAAACCCCAAATTATGGTTTCATTAACAAGACAAAGTTAGGCTACTAAGGGTACTAAGACTTTTGTATGCTAAAATTTTTAATCAAAAAGCTCTACTTAGCTTGAGCTACAGCTTCACCAAATTAACTCTTGAGATACGTCCGCAATTAAATTTTTTTCAGACTTGCTAAAGATCTAACATAAATACCTGGATACATCACAGCTTACGTAGATGGCAGAAGACTATCTAAATTACTTGTTATGTTTTTGGAAATGGAGGATCATCTACCCTTCTAGGGTCCCTCTCTTCCTTCTTTGGGATGCATTATTTGGAATTTGCCAGGAGACAGCTGCTTCTCCCTCTGCAGTGCCTACTGATAACCCTCCTACTCCCAGGGCTCCTGTAAGAGTTTCACGGGATTGTAAATCAGTTCCTTTTCCCAACCTACGTGTAAGACAGGATCCTGTGTGAAGGGGGTGAGTGATCTTTTCATGTCTCTTCAGTAGGTTCGTGCTGCTTTCTACAAACTCCTCTCTCCTTGCTGTTTCTTCCGTGCTGTGTTTAGCCTCACCGTTCCACTCTACTAGCACCACCCATGACAACTTTAAATTGTCCCCTCAACTCCTGTCTGGGTCTCACCTCATGGAGGGCAGATTATCCAGTTCCACGCTCATATTCGTGTCCAGTGCTAAATAATCAGCCTCTCCTTCTCTATATCTCTAAGTGATTGAGATTGAGTACTAATTTAAAAAACAATTATGTACACCTTACTAAAGGCAAAATGTCTCTGTCTTGTTTTGCATATGCCTCCCATTTAACGGTTATCCGGCATTTTCTCCCTGACCTTGATTAGGACAGCAGGCAAAGTCTTTGTTCTTTCTGATGCAGCATACACCCACTGCTCCTCGAAAAACTGTTCCAGCTCTACTTGACAAGCTGAAAATGACTTATCACCTTTTCTAATGTGCTTGGAGGTTTTTGTACCAAGTTTAAAGACTCTTTTCCAGGGAGTAATCTAAAATAATACAGAACAAAAGCTAAGGAAATTTGGTACACGTTTTTAGTGAGGCTTTGTTGGCAAAGAACGGAAACACTTACTCTACAGACAGACTACCATTGAGTTAGGATACAAAAACTTCCCACACAGCCTACCTAGGTTCTTCTGGGGGAGAACATTTGGAGCTGTAAGGCTGCCTGTCATTTCAGGATTTTAGAATGATGTTAAGTCATGACAGGCTCCTTTAAAAAAAGAAAAGTAAGCTTGATGACTGCATAACATCATAACCTTCCCATTCCAATGCTGCAGCAGGACAAGATGCTGCAGTTTGGAATTAAAGGCAAGAGAGAACCTCCCCTACCCAGGGGAGGAACTGGAGGCAGCACTGAAGAGCTTCCATCAGTATAGCCACCATATAGGTCATTTTTCAGAGCACCCACCTCTTATTTCAGCGATCCCTCTGATTATTTGCCTGTAAGAGAAGAAGCACTGTTAAAATTTTCCTCTTCCTACAAGAGGTACACTGTGACATTCAGTTGTTCCTCTCCCCCTCCTTCCATAACATTTAAGAGAGCAATTCCTACTGTATGCTGTGAAAGATGACTGGCATTCACTTGGACTCAGCACAAGAGAAATCAGAGCTTAATTTTCTTTTCTAGGACAGCCCTCCTCCATCTGCAGCTAGAAGCGTTCTTTTTTTACAGGGATGCTACATTTAAAAGCTACTCCTCCTACAGTGTCACTGAAGACTTGCCAGAGAAAGGAAAGTCTCATCCTTTCATTCTCATCACTTCCCTCCCCCCACAAACAACAAAAGTATAACACACAACAGGCTGTATACCAGGACCATACATTTAAATACTGCTGCTTAAACAAGATTTAAACAAAGCTGCAATATAATTTCGGTTGAAAGCATTTTTCAGGACGGTGTTATTCCTACAAATACTATTCATCTGTAATGACTGCTGTACTTCTTTACCCATTTGCTCCTTCAGTCCCACATTTAAAATTCAGTAAATGTTTTAAAAATAATTTTAGCTTCACGGCATTATTTCTTGTTCATGTCTTAATGAAACTGTATGATTATAAAAACTATTCAACTGAATAGCTTTTTGTCAGAAACAGAAGTTATTGGGTAAATGTATTCACTTTGACAAATATTTTAAATGAAAATATCAGCCATTTTATTAACTACTGGAAAACTATAAAAGGTTTTATTTCCTTTCAATCTCATGTTATAGAAATGGAGCCTCAGAGAGACTTTAGCTAGGTGCTTGTCACGTACATACTACGGATACTGAGTGATCATCTCAAGTTTATTTGTTGCTAAATTGAATGAAAAAAACTGAAAAATTCCTGGTTCTCAGCCAGTTAGAATAGCCCTGTCCTTCCTATTTCACCCCTTTAGATACTCTGTCTCTCTCAACCTTTGCTCACCATACTGAGACCAATCAATGCTAATATTAGTCCAACTGTCTTTACATAAGGTACTGAAATTTTAGTTTGCCTATTCCTAATAAAAAAAAACAGATGTCAGCAACTGCTTTCACAAAGATCCTAATCAACTGCAAAACCACTAAACACTTCTTACTTTTATGTCCCATTCTCCTACATACATACGTTTTTCCACCATCTCATAGNNNTGAAATGCTGAANACTTCTTGTGTTAAAATCCTCCACATATCATGCCTACTGCACTCACATCTGGTTTCTGTTCCTCTGTTTCTGATAGGCCATTTGATTATTCTTTCCTACATTAACTGCTTCACATTTGCCTTATTAAATTTTACACCGATTGCAGCCCGTGTTCCCAATTCATCAAGATCAGACTCTATTTAAACAGATTCCTCCAGAGTATTCGCAATGCTCCTCAATCTGCCCCAGAACAGATGTGTTCTGGTTTAGAAACTGAAATGTCCATATATAATTTTTTTTTTCCTTAAAGTCTATAAGCTACCTTCTTTTTCACAAATAAATAGAGAATTGAAGGTACTGGAGCATAGGATGTATTTTTAAGTAGCCAGAACAAAAAAACAGAAGTGCAATAGCATTACAGATACCAATATGGACTACTCAGATAGCAGGAAATAATAGAGTGCCTTTTTGTATTCCAGGTGCCCTCACTCTAAACCAACTGCTTAGGTGTAAACCCTGCTCCCATCATCCTACCCACACAGGAGCACTGGCCCTATTCATGCTCACATAGTTACAGTAAGAGGGGACAGAAAATAAAACTACTCTGTATCAGAATCGGTGATGTCATATATGAACTTCTTCACGATCATGAGCTTCTACATTTTTAACTTTTTTATTCTGAAGCGTCAAGACAGAATTATGGCATGCATGAGTTTACTCTCATGCGAACACAGGGTTTCTCATTATCAGTGCCTACTGTGCCAGGATCACTTCCCTCAACACACACGTGTTACACTCACCTCCTTTTCAAAGTTATTTCCTCTCCAAGGAGTATGCAAGTATGCCATTTAAACACTCCATATATTGCATTAGCTTCAACTCAGATTTTGTGTGGGCGTAAGATGCAAACACAGATTTCATACATGGAGAAACAGCAGAAGGTTAAAGAAATCTTGATTATAAGCATACAAGGTATACAAAAACAGAACAAAAGAGCTGGACTACAGACTCTAGATGTGTTCAGGAGACCATTTCACACACAGAACAAACTCCACAGAAAGCACAATTTGTCAGATTTTTCTAAATTTTAAATGAACAGGAGTTGCCACTAGAAACAATAAAAAAAAAGAGATAATACTGAAATACACAAGAAGAATAGTTAAAAACTCAAAGAAAATGAAGGAGACTCCTAGAAAACATTCAGAAACAGACAAATGTCAGAGGCAGATAAGAAATCAAGAAAGGGAACACAAGACAGCAGGATATTTCAGGGACAACTAGAATAAAGAAAATGTCAAATGTTTAGCTTTTGGATGCATGCTGTACCAGCAGCTGCAGTTTGCAATTCAAATTAATGAAAAACAGACACATAACCTGGCTGCAAGGGAAGGCAGGTGAAGGCATTTTAAGCAGCAAACATCCTTCTATTTAAAAAGTCAGCATGTGCATTTCAGACAACGTCTGTCTTCCCTCACTTTTAATCAAAGGCACTCTGCCCTGGCTAGTCCACAAGATGCCTCCAGTCTTCCCCTACTGTCTGGCAGCTTTGAGAAAACCATTGCTTGAACCAAGCCAAAAAGATAATTAAACGCAGTTCAAACTGAGATTTCACTCTCCATTCACTTGATGAGTAAATGTCTCTTACAGTTTTAAGCTATTAAAGGTCAGAGGAGTTTTATTTAACAGAAGTTTCTGAGATCCAACATTTAACAGAAAACCAAACCCACCAGAACAACTGATTCGGGAGAGGCAATCAGCCTTAACTACTTAACATGAGTTTTATTTTCAGCAACTTCCAACTCCGAATTCAAAACCATATAATGCTTTCGTGATTCCAGTGGGAACACACTACTGTGTTTTGTCTTGCCTTCTAAACCTACACTCACTTATCTCTGATAATTTCAAACCCATCTGTGCTGATTTTTATCTATGTGTAAAGTACCATACCCTGTCCTGCATGCCTCAAGTCCCCAAAGACTTCTTTGCTCTTTTGTGTATGACTTCCAGAATTCAATCCTATGAAAGAAGCTTGATTCCCTCCTCGGCAGCCTTCCCAAGCAAAAACACCTCCTTGCAGTAGGTGGACTGAGCTACTTCAAAAGTTTTTTGGGAGAAAATCTAATAGAAAGTACTTAATAAAATTTAAGAACAAACTATATGTGACATACACCTTGTCACATGCCATTAACCAGTGATATCAGGAAAATAGTCTCGAAAGAGTTTCATTTATTTATAAAAATCTAAGCTGTTTTCAGAGCACTGCTGTCTTCATTTAGTACAATGCAAATATTTTAACCTATTGGTAATTGTATTAGCTCCTAAATCTGATTGAGTCTGGAGATTCTGCCCCCATGAACTGGCACAGCATAGTGGGGACATAGATTCAGAAGAGATTAAGTCAATACTTCCTACAGGATTGAACAAATTAGTTTCCAGCATAAAGAGGAATGGAGGGGGAAAGAAGCAGAACACATTGTACATCACTGATTTAATAGTACTTAATATTTTTGTCCCTGAAAATCCTCCCAGTCCCAGTCCCTCTTCTATTGAAATACACAGCAGAAATCCTCGGACACACAGAGCAAGGAAACAGAATTGCATCTCCAACTTCTATACACAGCAGGGTCATTTAAGAAAGAATCCTTCTAGAGGCAGAGACCTGGATTCATCTTGATGAACACCTGAGAAGTATGTCATTGCCCTAGACTCACTTTCTACAGAAAAAGAACCATGAGAGGCAATTCCAGACCAAATAGTTAGAATATTCAAAGGTATTTGTGTTCCTTGCCGCTCACTGTACGAGACAGCAAAGTGTATGGTTTAAGCAGCTGGAAAATATTGAAAATAAGTTAAGATGCTTCACAGTTGACTGCAGTTTCAGAAACAAAAGTGTGTTCATAAAAGCTTAATTAGAAAAACAAGATACAAAATTGAGCTGTCACTACCATTTCCTCCACCTTCAGTAATTTTAGGACTATTTTGCCAGTATCAATTGCATTTGTAGTGTTTTAAAGATCTTAGTTCCTATAAACAGATAGAGAAAAATGAAAGGATCAGGTTTCACAGAAAAACACAGCAAGTGACAGAATATTTACGTAGTTTGCCCTCTCAATATTCATCATTCACAGAAGAATTTTCTCTGCACAACAGCTTGGAGAAAGGTGTTGCAAGAGAAACATAGCTGGAAAGAAATAAGTAATCAAGGACATACTTGCATTAAGTCTCAAGTAGCTGTTCAAACTTGAGTTTGATTAAAAAGAGTTATCAGTCTTTAGCTCAACATTTTCAAAAGGTTTTCCAAGTGTTTGTGCAAAAATTCAAGGCCCAACAATCCAAGGATAGAATTATACTAAAATGCCTACATTACAAAGTAAATATTTAAATTCTAATAAACTGCAAGAGTACTAAGGATTTTTCCTATAACTAGTATAATTTAACTTCTTAGGAAAGAAACACATGCTACAAAAAAAAACTATGAGAGAAGAATGTTTTTTTCTTTTGATGATGCTTAGAATTCTGCTAAATGGCTAGGAATTTTAATCCTCTTGTAAGGAACACAAACAACCAAGTGAATCCAAGATTCATCACCCTTCTTTACAGTCTAATTACATCATACCACTTAAGAGAAAGGACATACACACACCACACTTACTTACGCTAATGAAAAAATATTACTAGCAATAACAGCTTCAGAGACTAAAAATAAAATCATCCCTGTGAACATGACAGTTTGACAATACACACTGTAAACTCTTCAAACTACTGATCTTCTGCTCATTCAGTGGAAGTCATGAATGGTGGAGCATAACAGAGAAAGTTTAGGATGACTTCTATTTGAAAGCATCACAAAAAGATTTCAGCTGTTGACAGAGAACCTATCCTGTCCTGAGAACTTTATGCTACTGAGCAGTAATCTCTCACCTGTCTCCACAAAATAATCATACAGCATCATCAGAGAAGTCTGTGATTACTCCTCCAAGTCCTCTTTCACCAAAGAAATAAGCAAAAAAACCTCACAACCAAAACCACCACCAAGACCATACAGCCAGGGATGTTTCCATCTACTTTTCCTCTTCCCCACCTAGTCAGCATTATGCAAATTAGAACTTAACTGCATGAGAATCTCTTATTAGTTATATCGTACATTTAAAGCAATGAAGCAAAGTCCAGATGTGGAGGAAAAGGACACGATAGTAACCGCTAGTTCTAAATAACACCACCATCTCCTTCCCACTGAGGCACCCTTCCTCACACTTATACAATATGATACTCCACCTTTGAGAAGCTGGAAATTACTCTTCTTTAAAAAAGGCTTCTGACTGTACATAAACTCTCTAATGAGAAGCTGAATAGCCTCATAAGACAGTAAGATCAACTTATGTGATATTTAAAATATACTGAGGCAGATATGCAAGTTTTCATTCTTCTTCAATTAACAACAGCTTTTCTTTTGCACAGTATGAAAGCCAATCTAAAGGTCGTAGAAGATGGCACCTTCTCTTAATTTTCAAAGTCAGCCTACAGTTCCTGAGGGATGCCAGTTAGCAACCCTGGAAACTCCTATTGTGAGAGAGCTTTTAGAGATGGAGCAACACAGTTGTCAGTCTCAGCTTAATAGGAACCGACCCTAGACAAATGAACGTGAACACTCCTTTCAATTAGGAATAGGCTTCTGTTCACTCCTTTACAGAAGACTTCATTTGAGTAACAATAAAAATTGTTACGACATCAAAACAGCCTACACAGAGTCACCAAGGTTCAAGAACCTATCACAGCTCTCCTCCAACACTAGGATAATACCAATTGCCAGCAAACTGTCTACCCTAGCATGTCTTTGAATGATTTTGAACCAGATTTTGATGCTTTTCTTACTAGTCTAATTTGTAATAGAAGTTCATTTGTCTCAATAGGAATCACAAGAATCTTCCAAGACACCCAGAGCCCATCACCACCTGCTGAGAGAGGCAATTTTCAGTCACTGATTTTATTTTTTTTTTTCCTGTTGGTTTTCAGTCTATCATGTCTTCAAGAAAGGGACTTTTCCCCTGGATCAAGAAAATATCCTCATCTTTTAAGTCCTTCCCCAAAATCCATTTCAAAATACCAAAGCCAGAAATGGTACATCTTCCAGAGAAAGAAAAAGGTTTTTTGATTAAATATACTGCAGGCAGAAAGGAGGGAAAGTGAGGTGCATTAAAAGCTGCAGAGAAGCTCCTTGTTCTTAGAGAGTCTCTCTTACAGCTATGTAGCAAGGTGGTCTGTCAGCATACCCCAAGCAGGGCCCTAAACGTCACGTATAAAATTCAGCAGTGTGGCCATCACGCATTCACATTAGAAGCCCTTTAGGGAGGAACAGCTTGTACAGTGTAAGCACAATGGGTTCCAGGTCCCCAGGTGCAATATTTAAGCACCAGCTCAAAAACCTACGCACCAGTTTCCCTAGCTGTTGCTTCCCCGTTAAAATGCTTGCGTGACCTGCAGAAGCCATTTTACTTAATGTTTGCTGCCAATGAGTCAGTGTCTGCACAGCTGCATCTCACAGAGAATTCACCATCGTCCTCTGGTTAACCAACACCACCCCTGTGTGCCTGTGGCTGGCAGGGAGCTCCAAAGCCTTCAACAAAAGAGAGAAGTTACTGCACTCAAGAGAGGTCATACAGAAGATAAAATAGCACTTATTGTCCATATTTTTCAAACTAGGAATAATTTTCAGTTGCATGCATCTCAAGTGGATTATAACTACCAATGAAGAACAAATAAAAAGAATATGCACTCCCAGCCAAACTAAAAATTAAATGTGCCTTCTATATTAAGAATAGAATTGATTACAAATACTGATGTGGATCAAAATTACAGAGCACACACAAAATGAGTCACTTGCTGCACATAAACTTTATTTTGTTTAACATTCATTTTGTCTAGCTTGTTGTACAACATAACGCTACACAAATGCTAAGTAGAGAATGTCTTCTCATGAATGATACCTAACTTGCTTTATGTAGGCTTTCCTGTACCAAGGACAATCCAGGTCTAGAGAAAGACATTTGAGAACTTTAATCCATCCTACAATTGGGTAGATTTGGCCAATAATTTACGTTAGAATACAGACATTATTACCAAATGTTTTCCACTTGTTAAGAACAAATCAACAAAAAACCCAAGGGCTCAGTTTAGGTGTAGGTGCAAACAGTTGTTTTCTTTTCCTTGAGTGAGTAGCTTCTTAAAAAAGTAGTACCAATTCCCTATTAAAAGCTAAAGATATTAGGTGCCTTCGCAGAGAGGAGTCCACAGGAAAGGGAGTTTATTTGTGTCATAAGATACCCCCTTTAGAGTGGGGTTCCAAAAAAACCCAAAACCATATTACAATCAATTAAGAGGATTCAAGCTTTCCAGCACTGTGATGTTCCCTCTCCTCGCAGCCACAATTTTGTTAAAAGCTACTTTACTGGCTTAAAGCAAGGTTATCAAGGGACTCACTCCCATTCCACCCTACGCTTCTCACACACACTTCTATAAGGTATGTCTTTAAGTAACAGTAGCTGTATGTCATATTTGTAAAGGTAATTTGATTTGAAATAATATATTAAAAAAAAAAATTCAGATAGTGACTTTTATTCTGGCTTCTCTGCCACTGACCACTTCACTGTCTGGAGCCAAATCCACAGCATAATGCACACACTGAAAAATAATTTGCATGATTGCATCTAGTTAAGCTAAACAAACCACCTGTTCAAATAAGTACGTCTCACTATAAACCAGATGTTTGTTCTTTCAAAAGCAAATGGAGCACTTACAAGGTGATAAAGCATTTTTGTCCAAACTCTAGTCTTTGTCCAAACATGCAAACTGTAAACACCTTGTACAAATATACACATAACTCTTGAAAAGATGGCACTGTTTCACAATTTTGCTGTTATGTGTGACCTTCTTTAGTTTTCTCCCATTTTAATCATTAGTATTGTTCTAGAAGTGCATCAGTACACAGAAACCAGAGAACTGAGCTTGCAACACAGCAGTCTGGCTCTATCTCCACAGGCAGCTTGCATCCTTGATGTTAAATCTGATTTGTGTGTCCACGCTCTGCCTTCTACAAAAGCATATTTTAATGGACATTAAAAATGACACCTGCTGTTAAGGGAAGGTTAAAAATTAAACAGCAACAGTGCAGCTACAGTAAAGCAAGACATAGGTACAAGAAAGTGTTCCTTCTCTGCACAAGTACCTGCGAATATTAAAGGTCAACACTAATAATATCTTTTCAAGCACTTAAACAACCTTTTAGTCTAAAAAAATGAGTAATACCCCCAAGTAAGAGCATGCCCTCATGATCTGAATTCCTACAGGCAGCCATTAAACCTACTAATTCTATTTTTGTTTTCCTTACACAGCAAAGTTGGCAAGGAAAACACTTCAAGACCTCCCTCTGGAAAGGTTTTAATTTTGGCCTGAGCTCATTAGACTGTTAAACACTTCTGAGAGTCCCACCATCTTCTTCAGCTTCATCAGTATCTTAAAGGGAAGTGATTCTACCTCTTCCTCTAGAGTACAAATGGCATCAGTTCCTTGCACTAGTAGAAAAAGTAAGTATATCCATAGAAATATACATATACTATTCTAGACACGGGATGAAACCCATCCGGCTCTGAGGAATCATTAATAATTGGACTGTGAGACTATACTAAAGGCAGGCCACCAATGTGCTATACGATCCGATTACCGTGTATATTGTGTCCCTTTCTGTGAAAATTAAATAATATTCTAAATTCTCAGAGATCTTGAAATACCAATTCTGATGAGTTATATAGAGATGCAAACAAACCATTAGTCTCCCTGTTTGTAGTAAGGAGAAACACATTTTAACAAAACTAAATTAAATGCATGAAATCCAAAGTAAATACCCACCCAACATTGGAAAAAAATGAAGCTTCAGTCCCTGAACTGCCACTGACCCAACGAGACAAGTTCAGTTAATTTCATTGGGGTTTGTTTTCTTGGATCGTGTCTTCTTGGATTATTTTTGTGGTTTTGGTTTGTTGAGGTTTTCTCCCCCCTTCTTCTGCTATTCCAGCATTAAAAAATTGAAATGGCTACTACAACACATCTGCTTAATCAAGCTCCCTGGGGTTCTCAGGAACACCCACAAAGCATCATGTGCATCAAAAATTAGAGAATTTTCCAAAACCAACAAGGGATTTTGGGGATAGAGGAAGCAACTGGGTGTCATGGAAAAGCTTTCTTCCTAGCAATCGTAACTTTCCCCAGGTACTGACTGACCAAGTACAACCTGTCTCATCAAGACAAACTATTTACATTGTCATCAAATTTTATAGGCAATCACTTAAATTTCTTTTAACTGAACATAATATTTATTAACATCTTTTAGAGATACAACTGCAAATATCACAACTAACCAGACTGTTGGGAGTGAGCATTTAATCTCAATTCCTCAATGCGCAGCATCAGCATGGGACAATCATCTGACTCGGATGCCCCGTTCAAGCTCTGGCTCCTACTACTTTTTTTTATTAGGCTGAGGCATCTAATGATAGTACCCAGCAGCCCAACTGCACTAACAACATACGGGACTCCTGTCAATTTTTGCCGTGGATGGGCAATTCCAGCGTTGGCCTCATAAAGTAACTCACAAGAGAGGACTGTACAGAATAGCCTTTCTCCAAGTTACATTCCCAAAGAATAATCCTAGTAGAGCTTTATTCTCTTATCCTTACAGTAAATTACTTCTCTTGGCTCAGAGCTTTAAGATTTTATTGCTTTTTAAGTTAGCGATGAAAGATTTAATCACAGATCTCTTAGATTTAACCACTGAACACCGGCTTTTCCAGAACCTTCCAAGCTCCAACAGGAGTCACAGTAGAAGTTCCCAACTATAAACACTACTGGAAAAACTTTGGATTTACCATGGATTTCCTCCCAGTAATCATTCACAGCTTGAGTTTAGCAATAAAGAAATTCATCATCATGCCTCCAAAGCCATCTGGGAGATCAGGCTTTTGGCAGAGAAAAAATGGAGCAGCCATTGCCTAGCAGCGCAGGAAATCAATGACTTCCCCACGCAGGGGCGAGCAACAGGCTGCTCCAGCTGAGCACAGGGTCACTCCTTTTCCTCTCTGCCAGCAAAGCAGCTTTGTACGTGCAGCGAGCAAAGCCTCCATTACGCTGGCAGGACACACAGACCTCTTCCCCCAAAGCCTGCCCTTACCAGTAGGGTCAGGCATCCAGCTACGCAGTTTCAAGTGAATAGCCAGAATGGAGAGGGAGTGAATACATGTGGAGACACTGGTCTGCTGGGAAAGCCTTTAGACACAGGGATTTCAGGCTATGAGGTAGGTAACAAATGTCCCAGTACAACACTGATTTAAGCTCATCTGAAATCCCATGACTTGACAACTGAACTTTGACAACATCAGGGCCCGGAGAGCCTGGTTTTCCCCTTCTCCCCATGTTGTGATTTAATCCCAGCCAGCAACTTCATACCAGACAGCTGCTCACTCACACGCCCCCTCTTCCCCCCGCCACAGGATGGGGACAAGAATGGGGAAAAAGTAAAAACTCGTGGGTTGAAATAAGGACAGTTTAATAGGAAAGCAAAAGAAAGTGATAACAATAATAATAGTAATGATAACATATACACAAAACAGGTGATGTACAAGTGCAATGACTCACCACCCGATGAACGATACACAGCCTGTCCCCCAGCAGCTACTGCTGCCCCCCGGCCAACTCCCCCAGCTTACGTACTGAGCGTGACGTCGTATGGTATGGAATAGCCCCCTGGGCCACTTTGGGTCAGCTGTCCTGGCTGTGTCCCCTCCCAGCTTCCCGTGCACCTGGCAGGCCAGGCCAGTGTGAGAAGCTAAAAATCCTTGACTGCCCAGCAATAACTAAAAATACCAGTACGTTATCAACATTATTTTCATCCCAAATCTAAAACACAGCACTACATCAGCTACCAGAAAGAAAGTTAATTCTATCCCACCCAAAAGCAGGACACCTCAGCAGCAGGACAGTACTATTTACTTCCAGTAATTAGAGCTCTAAACCAGGTGTAAAGTTATTTTTTCATTTTAAGCACAACTGTCAAAGGGGAGTTTGGGATACTAAAAAAAAAAAAAAAACCACAAAAGTGAGCACACTATCCAGGAGACAACAGCCCAGATTGGCATCCTTCCAGGCTGTACTTCTTCACAGCTAAACCACCAGTTTATTTACATATACAATGCAAAATGGGTATGTGTCCCTTTTTATTGAGATGGTTTGCCATCCTTCCAGCCTGTACTTCTTCACAGCTAAACCACCAGTTTATTTACATATACAATACAAAATGGGTATGTGTACCTTTTTATTGAGATGGTTTGCCAGAACTGGCATAGTCACTCAAGATCTTCTGTCAAGGTCACACCAGAGCCCACCACTGATCTCTGCAGCTTTAAAATCCCAACTCCTTCCTTAAATTTACTAGCCTTAGTACTCCCTGGAACACGAGGCAAGGGAAGAAGGACAAGAGTTGAGTTTCCCTAGACACACATTTCACCTTTGCTACAGGCAAAAAGAATTTCACATCCATATTTTTGCTCCAGGACAAAGTTCCCAACAAGGTCACAGTAATGGGATCACTACAGGCATGTATGCAGTCATCAAGAACTGAATTACTGCCTGTAACTGGTGTCAGAGGTTACTGATACAAAACAGCAGATGGAAGGGACTTCTGGTCAATCCGGACTTGGCCCTGATTTGAACCAGTGCTCTGGATAAGCAGCTTGTCCATTAACCAGCCCTCCCTGAGCTCAGAAGGTGCTGCTGTAGCTGCTTCCAGAGCTATGCCTGCTTATTAACCCCGGTAGCTGGAGATGTGTTAGGATCACCACTGGATCTGGCTGGCTGAGTATTTTCCCGTATCAAGAATATTTTGCAGCATCTCCTGACAGCTACACTGTTAGCTGTATATCTGTGAATCATTGAACCTAGAATCTGTAAAACACAGCCGTATTACAGGAGAAATATCTTCTAGCTTCTCAGGGAGACTGTTCACTCATCTTCCTACCCACATTTTCTACCTCTATCATTTCTTCAGTTTAATAAGTTACATTCGTAAATGCAAGTACCTGCCTTATTTCTCTAGAGTCACCATTGCTCTAAATCAATTCAGGTCATGCTGAAATTAGTCTTGTCCTTCACCAGGTTAACAGCTTCTCCAGTTTTTCTATAATTAATACATGTCCGTAGATAAATTACAAATAAAGTGAAAGACAAAAAAAGAAGTAGGATTACTCTGTAATATTTTTTCTTGTCCCTCTATCCCCAAGTTCAATAAGAAGCCTCTCAAAACCTCACCCTACCACAATTTATTCAGCAAAAAGAAGACACTGCTTGAAGGTATTTCATAGAAGAAATAACATGTAACCTACAAGAGTTTCCTCAATAAATGTGGGCACCACACATAACCCCACCTCTTTTCCTGCAAACAGGAAAAAGCTCACTCATTTTCTAAGCTTGCACCTTCTTCATAGTCCATTCAAGCTGCAGTAAGACTCGTCGTTTGGTCACTGCGGACAGCAGTAGGCTTGCATTTATTGTGGTGGAATGCGCCCTCACTGTTTGTTCTTTGAGTTTATGGCAAGGCAAGTACAATGACTCATAAAACTGCTGCAAGAAAAAGCTGAAACAAGTTAACAGAATGAGCTTCTTTAAAATTACATCCTTCATCCTACGTTTCCGGTATGCAGAGCCAAAACCACATCACGCTTTCGACTGACAGATTTAGAGATATTTTTTATGATAAATGGCATGAACATCACTGAAGCCAAGTAATGCTTCATGATCTGTTCCTGAACTGCTCACAGATCTTAAGTACACTATAAGCTGTGGCAGGCCTGGTTCTATGTTCTAGACAAAAATGATTTTTTTACTAGTGTACTATTCTTTTCTTCTGGGAAAATTATATTTTTCTATGCTGAGAATACCATGAAAATGCTTACCTGTTTTCCATCTAATGTGTATAGGCGTTTAACCACCCCTGAATCCAGCTTGATGGCATCGGTTATATCAGTAAGAACCTGTTCAAATGAATGGGCTGTCTTCTTGTTGAGCAGAATCCGGACTGCTTTCCGTGGCTTCACTCCGCTCCTGATGATAGTAACTAGTTTAGGCCTAATGAAATCCTTATTCTCTTTTGCATCTGGAGTACCTCCCTTAGCAGTGGCAAGAGACGGCACTGAACGAGAAGCAGAAGTTGTCTTAACATTCACTGACCAGTTTGGGTTTACATTCTTCGTGTACTCCAGTTTCTTGAAGGGTTCTATGGAACCACATACATAGCTTTCCCCTGCGGAAACAAAAATGCCAGACCAGCAAGTCAGATGGGAGCAGGGTGAAGAAACAGAAAAATACAAAATCAAATCCTTCTCAAACTATTAAACATAATTCTTATCATTCTTGATCTACAGTGCATAAAGTATTGATCTCTTCCCTTCTCACATGCTAAAGACTAAAAAAAAAAAAAAAATCTTTTAAAGATCACTTGTCTGCTACCCATTCTGAAAACGCTGTTACAAAATCCTGGAAAGCACAGTTTTCTTTTCAGAAAACACCATCTGCAGCGGGAATCGCTGCCATCAGTGAGTAGCGTTCATATCTAATCAGCTGCCCAGCCCCAGCACATTATCACAGTAGTCCTCCAGCCTTCACACTTAAATGGCCCGCTCCTAACGAAACAGCAGGCCCCAGACACTTCAGAGGAAATAACATGAAACGTTATCAAAAAACTATAGGTTACACATAACTTTCCATAAAGTGTGGATGAAAGTGTCATAGGAGATTTGTTAACATTTGATTATTTAAAGCTTTAAGTAGCATAAACCCAGGATACATATAGGCAAGAAATCTCACTGTATTATTCTACTGACTCAATAAATAATATGAGGGGGAAAGGAAGGCAAAGAGTAGTAATTACAGAGTTCTCCTCATAACAAGTTTATAATACTTTAAAGAAAAAAAGTGGATTATAGCCCGTATTTCTACTGGAATGTTATCTACAATAAAACATTTTTGCAGTTACCACACCCACGCAATTTCTGGAGAACTATAACACAGCCAGAACACACCAGCAAGTTTCTGTTCAGCACCACCTTAATCCAGTCCAGCTTCCATCATGTGCAGCTGCACCAAGCAGGCACCCCTACCCTCTCCCTTGAGCTCGACTGAGTGACCGCGCTGCCAGTTGCGCTGGGTGAGCGGGATCAGCTCATTGATCTGACTGAACATAACAAAGACAATACTAATTTTGTAACAACAGGCTGATCCAACACACCCTCTGGCTGGGG
>Ga0065711_1009505_pt1 | contig 19421 bp, 8 predicted proteins | sample Hoacrofraction12_FD_59098 | JGI IMG/M metagenome (GOLD analysis project Ga0065711, IMG submission 59098) | Hoatzin crop microbial communities from Cojedes, Venezuela - Epithelial fraction 12 v2 (version 2) | ecosystem: Host-associated > Birds > Digestive system > Esophagus > Crop | place...
TTTGTGTTTTAAAGACAAAGTGCTCTATATGTCTGGTATGCTTAGTATCTTCTCCAGCTACTCAGATATTTCGGTTTGTTTTATTGGTTTTACAGTGTCATAAACTTTGGCACAGTAAGAAGATGAGAAGTTAAGGAGAGTTATGATTAGCTAAACTTGAAAACTAAGTAGTGCTTGTGAAAAGCATACAGAGTGCTCTGAGTACAGTATACTGAAAGGAACAACATTCTGCTTTCAACTCATCGGCATTTCTTCCATTTTAATGCAGTAACTTTCAGATGCTGCATCTAATACTCAAAAAAAAAATCTCAGAAAGTATTCTAGGCATCATTTGTATAGCTTGTGATGAAAATTAGAATACTGTGAAAGCCTGGCTCTTTTCACAGGTGCAGAAGAGAACAAATTCAAGACTGCAGTGTGCCTGCTCGGTAATACAGGCGCAGGAATTTCCTCCCAGTCAATGTGCTGCCTACACAGAAGTCAGGCAGCACTTCAATAGGCTTCCTCCCTGTAGATGTTCTTCAGACTGGCCTACCTAAGCAACAAAATAAGTGACCTTCTGCTACTGTCCTCTGAAAGGCCTCAAAAGTGCCTCGGTCAGAGGCAGAATAAGTAATTTCTTGTTTCGGAATTTAGATATTCTGTTATGGCTGTGTCAAAACCAGACTGTCTTTAGTTTGAGTGTCTGTTTTCCAAAAGCTTGCCACAGAACCTGGGTCTCTGAATTCAATAACATGGCCTTCATAACGCTGAAATTTTTATGTTATATTTTATGCTTTTACTTCCAATGTTTCGTTTATATAAAATTATTACTTTGTTATTTTAGTAATTTTTAAGCAGGCAAGTAAATTGATTGTCATTAGTGACAATCCAGAACAGAAAATACTTGTTGAGAGCAAAGAAGTTAGAGCTCTCTATTCATTGCTAAAATATCCCATAATAAAACCAGAAAAACGCTATTTCTGTACTGAATTTTTTTTTAAAAGGGAAATTATGGATATCTGAAATTGAGTGGCAGTCATCTAACAACCTGGCTCATCTCAACAGTTTGAGCTCCTGGTATCATCTTTGACATGGGATAAATTTTCCTGGATGTGCCTGCATTTCACAGAACCACAAAACTGCTGATAGGCTGAGGTTGGAGGGGACCTCTGGAGGTTGTTAGGTCCAGCCTCCTGCTCAGGCGGGGTCACCTAGGGTAGGTTTCGTGTACCATTTCTAGATAGCTTTGGAATGTCTCGAGGGATGGAGGTTCCAAAACCGCTTTGGGAAACCTTTGCCGGTGCTTGGTCACCCTCATAGTGCCACAAAGGCATATTGCTGCCTCGTGTTTGACTTGCTGTCCTCCACAACCTCCAGGTCTGTGGTGAATGACTTCACAGACCCCAATCTTGTACTCGATCAGAATCATGTTATTGCTCAAGTGAATACCTTACATACTAATACAATAGTTACTGGAACCAGTCAGCTTTGGGCTCGTGACTTTGCGAATGCCAGTTCATGGTGGTTGTTTTCCAGGATCTTCTGCAGGTGGATGTGTGCAAACAGCTTATCTCACGAGAACAGAGAAGGGAGGCACAGGATGCGCTGATCCTTCAGGGCCATGAGACAGTGCTGTTCTGGCTCAAGTTGTATGGTTTCCCACACAGGTCCTGTTCTGGAAAGCCGTTTTCCAGCTGAACATACCCCCTGGGATTTTTCTGCCCCAGGTGCAGCACTTTGCAATTCCCTTTGCTGAACTTCAAGAGGTTCCTGTCAGCTCATTTTTCCAGCCTGTCAAGGTCCCTCAGGACGGCAGCATGATGCTCTGATGTATCGGCCACTCCTCCCAGCTTTTTGTCAGCAAATCTGCTGAGGGTACACCCAGCCCCGTCATCCAAATCCTTTAAGAAGATGTTGAACAGGACTGGACCCAGTATTGTCCCTTGGGTTACTCTGGAAGTCACTGGCCTTCAACTAGGCTTCGTGCAACTGATCACCACCCCCTGAGCCTGGCTATTCAGCTGCTTTTCGGTCCTCTTCATTGCCTGCTTATCCTGCCCCGACTTCATCAGCTTCTCTATGAGGATCTTTCGGCAGACAGTGTTGAAAGCTGAGCTGAAGTCCAGGTATACAATAGCTGCTGCACTCCTCTCCTCTAACAAGCCTTGGTTAACTATTTCATGGCAAACTATAGAATTGTTGGCTAAAATTTGGTTATAGGAATCCCACCCTGAAAGTGATGGACTTCAGACAAATAATTCCTCAAGAAGGCTATTGCCTTGTTGAGTGTTGGGTTTTTTTAAATGATAGTAGTTTATCCCTCAATGAAAACTGGGGGTGGGGAGAGGAGGTCTGTATGTTTTCTGGTATTTAGGTGGGTTTTTTGCGGGGGCGAGTTGTGGTTTTGGTTTTTTATTTTTTTAACCCTTGCTTTAATTTAGTCTGAGAAATTAGTTTGCAAGTGGGTGACAATTCCTGATGTAGATCTTGTGGTTAATTTACTGCCTTTGCTAACACCTATGTTATACAGCAGGCAATCTGAAATCCAGCTACTAGCCGAAGCAGTCAGTTTTCATTAAGGGAGATGATTGTCCTTTACTGCTTTGTTTCTTAAAAAATAAATATTATTGTCCATAGAAAAAGCAACTATTTGTGTGCTGGAAAATAGATTATCACAAGCCTCTAATACAGTGTTTCTGTCTGCTGTCTTGATAGTACCATAAAGTACATTCTAAAACACCTTTTAGATTCCGTCTTCTCATTTGTCTGGATTTTTTTAAGGTCTGATAATTCTTGAAACCAGCACAATACCAGAATCTCTCTTCCAGCTGCTCCTAGTGCATAACTTCTAAAGCACACTTTCTCTAGGCCGTCCTGAGATCCTTCTTTCGAAATCAAAAGGATCCTTTTTTTTCCTGTCATAGTACTGCAATCTTCAGTCTCCACGTTAAAAGTCTGTATTGAATCTTAGATCATCTTGTGCTTTGCTCATTGCAACCTTTTCCCCTCTCTCTCTCTCTCTCTAAGTCAATTGCTCTGCCATTACTGCCCCAAAAGTGTGGCTATCTTTTCTCAATGGTTTCTAAATATTCCTTATGTTTGGCCACTGACTTTAAAACAATGGTAGAAAAAGATATGTTGATTTTGAGGATGTATCCAAAAATTTCTGATTCTCCCTTTATTTGTTGAATTAATCCTCTAGAGTAAAACCACTTAGAAATGAAACAGCATATGATTATGAAATGGTGTTTGTTTACGTGGCTGCAAACTTTCTGAATGTGCTTTCACTGATTTATTTCTGTTCAAGTGCAGAGTTAAGTTCCACCTGTAGATTTCTGTGTACAAAAGTTTACAGGCGTCTCTGACCCAGCTTCATCTGATCTAAGTGTTCACTGGTTGCGGAGCGGATGGTCGGTGCTGCTGTGTGCCCGTTTTCATGCTCCTGCTGATTTCGTGTGCTCTGCATCCGTTAGCCACTGCTGCTTTGGTGTCTCATTTGCCTAAAGTTTCTTAAGCGTAGTTCAGAGCCTGTGTATGCTGCAAAAATTGAAGGCAACATGCCACAAAGTAGAAAAGGGAGGAGTGTTTATCTGAAGAGCATCGTGTCTTTTGCCAGTTCCGTCTGTCCTGGTGAGGACATGAGTACTGGCAAAACCTGTGAAGCGTACGCTGACAGCATTGCAGTGTTAGCTGCTGAGGGCTGAGAGCATGCTACTTGCAGAATCTTCTAATGGAAGTTTTTGTTTAGTGGGGATAGAGACAATCACAGGCTCTGGGTTCTCCCCCTACATGAGAAATCTACGTGTTCATGCTCACCTCCCTCCCTCCCAGCTCGACTGTGCCACGGTCAGTGTTTGAGAAATCCACAATACACCATAAATAACTCAAAATGTTTAAAGGTAAAAAGCTACGAGAGGCTAAAGATAATACAGAATAGGGACAACTTTAAGATTTTTCTGTTCTTTACAAAAATGGCAAAAGAGATGTTAAGTTTAAGGAATAACAAATACAGCAGAGGGCAAACAGCGTAGGTTCTGGGTTACGTCCCTAAACGCCTCGGAAGAGACGGTAGTCTTCGTATCATCGTTGTCAGGAACAGGAGAATGCTGACATCTCTCAGTCTTGGAATATCAGGAGCTGCCGCATGTTATTGCAAAGGAGTTGTGATATATATGCACGCACAATGTAGATACACGTGTATGATTCATATACGTCTTACGTGTATATATGCACAGATCTGTGTTGCGTATGTGTGTATATATACACATGCTGTATACGTGTGTGTGTGTGTATATGTCGCTGGAAGTACAGCATACCCCGAAGACATTGTCCTGTAATTCCTTTTTACCAAATTGACAAAAAGCTGACACATGAGGCCATGGTACTAGGAAACATCACAAAATTATATATAGTGCTTTCAGAAGGGGTATTTCACTTTTAATGGTGAAGTTTGTTTAAATCCTCAGAATCGATGCAGAATTTTTTTTTTTTTTTCATATTTTCTAGAGCTTGGTGTCAGCCCTGATTTTTTTTGCAGGTAGGCCTCTAAAACTAGAATGGATTATACTGGATATACAGTTGTTTGTGGTTTTTTCATTTTTATCCTCAGGATGAAAGATCAAAATTTAGATGAGATTTTTCAGGGTTTCTTTGGAGTCTTGAATAACATATAAACCCCTTGAAACTTAGTAAATGCTTTATATGTTCGTAGATCATCACACTATTAAATGGATCACAGAAGGTAGGAAAAAGATTAACCTTAACATTGAGAATGTGATATTGTTCCCGTCAGGGTCATTGACAGAACTCCCCTGACACTTCATCAATACCAAGATCATTGCTGATTCAATGACCCACTCAAAATATACCTGAACAGGACTCCTCTCGAAGTATTGCTCATGTTTTTAACCCTTGCAGACCTAAATGTCAGTGGAGGACGTGTTAGTACCCATAGGAGATATTTAATCTTTCTTGCAAGTCTATGATAACTTTAGAGGCAAACTAGGTGATGATTTATTCTTTCCTTTGCATTCTTTAAGGTATGTGATGCCTTAAGTAATAGGCTTACACTTTTATTTTAAATTTCAATTCATAAAAAGTACTGAGAGAACTGAGAAATACTCGATAGATTTTTGAATAAATTACTAGTACAAAATTCTGTACCAGGGTCCAACAAGTCAGCAGGTAGACTTAGCATATGCTTTGGTAGATCTGTGATCTCCGTGCTATTCATTGCACACCTGCAGTGTGACTGGAACATCTGATCACTATTCCTTCATGAAGTATAAACCATTCAGAAATGGAGTCAGTTTAGAAAGTCTGGCCAAGAAAGTTGTACTGATCTGAGAGGCAGGACTCGTAACTGAATTGCTGTTAGTGTCTGCTGGTTTTCTTCCTTACCTTATTATAAAGGGTAAAGTTAAATGAGAAGATATAAGTATATTCTTTTAAGTGTATAATAAGGAAAGTACAAAATTAATATTGCTAAACTCATGTCACATAGTTCTGTTATGTAAGCTATGTGCAGTTTGATATTTATGCCCTAAGATTATATTTCTTTATTTTCTTGGTATTGAGAAAGGTATTCAAACATACTTCATTTATTTCAGGAACACACAGTAGACAGTAAAAAATTCTCAAGACAGCTATGATCAGCTGCGTAGGTTTGTGGTTTTGTGTGTATTCTTTATTCTCTTAAGGTACATAGAATTACATCATACAAGGTAGCCAAATATGAATTGCTTTATCTATAGAGATTCTGGGGAGCCCACAGATGCAGACCGGAGCACCTGCTTAGCAGGTAGTGTATGCTCTCAATTTTCAGTGGAAGCTGGTGGGAGTTTGTCATCTCTGGATTTTAGGTGGTTTTCTATAAATTTCGTCGACTACCTGTGTATTATTTAGGGATAGAGATACACCTTTGCAAATTCCCCTCAAGTACTTAGATACTGCAAGTCTTAGTAAGGGGTAATCTATGGACCGTGTTTGCTCTGCTGTCTGCTTTGCTGTGTGGTTGCATCGTTGTTTTCTAATGCATTATCCTGTCGTGTGTACAACAAATTCTCCCCCACAGCCCATACTTCCAAGAAACTTTGAACAGAGTCTCACTTAAAGGCCCTCTTTTTAGGACTTTTGCTGTCCAGCCACAAAAGAAGAAGGGTAAGACTGTCAAAAAAGCAGAGTCATTTTCATTCAGTCATGTTCAAATATCACTATTTATTTTGAAACATTTTGGGATGTGAGTTCAAAGAAAGTTATTTAAGGCGTTAATAGTATCCAGATAGCTGCATTCAGTTAGCTAAATTATCAGAATAGCTGTTTTAACAGTGTACCTTATTTTGAATTTAAGTCCTCATTTCTTTCACACAATAAGGAGTACTATTTGAAAAGACATCATTTGCTACATGCAAAAGGTAGTACATTTATTGTTATTTAGTGATCTTCACAAGCAGTGAAAATCTTGATCCAGAATTGACTTGCATTATTTAGAGGCTCATTAATTATTGTACCTTTGACTTTCTAACTCTTCACATTTGTATTTGAATTATGTTTTGGTTAATGAAACAGACTACCTGCTAGAAATCCGAGCAATTGAAAATAACGGTTTTAAGCATTCTAAACATCCCTCTCAATCTTGCTGCTGATTTTTGTGTCTTTAAAGTCAAATTGCTATTACACAAGCAGGGAAGTAAGCTATTATTTTAAGAAATCATTAGAATAGCAGAGGACATTTGAGGTTTTTGTGTAAGTGACAAAATGAAAACAGAAGGCCAGGTTGGATAGTAGCTGATCTTGAAGACACAGTCATGTGCCAAGGAACAGGAAGCGTTCAATGAGTGCTGCCCTCCACCCCCACTTTCGTATTCCTTGTCATTAAACAGCCCAAGTACCAAAAACTCAGATGTTTGTGTAGGTTTTTTTGTCTGTCAAGGTATTCCAGTGTTCCTGGAGCTAGACAGAATGGGGAGAAAACACAGAAATGAGTGTAGTGTGTTAGAAGTGCTGTGCACTGACGAGGGGCGATTGCTTCACGTGCCGCTGTGGCAGTGCGGCCACTCGGCACCTTCTGCTCCGGTTGTCGTGCATCTCCCTGTGCCGGGAAAAAGAACAGAAATGGAATCTGTTGAGAAATCATTTCCTGTTCTCTGATGTCTTTCATGTAATAAAACGTTTAGTGTTACTTGCCATAGCAGGGACTAAAATATTTCTGTTGAGGTGTCTGTATTAAGCTGGTAGTGTCTGTATGGTTGGTTGAGGTTCTGCAGAACATCCAGAGCCGAGCCATGGCCTCAGCTCAGTGACCAGTTCAACCCGTGTGTAGTTCACTGCGTCTGAATAATCCCCTCAGAATCAACAGGATTTAAATGCAGGAGCATGTGCTTTGCTCAGCCAGGGCCTGCACTCATCCCATCTAATCCTTCTGCTTTTTCTGAATGGTATCCTCACATCCAAAAGGTAATCGTGGGATATCTTTAACGAGTCTGTCTGTCTGTGTGAGGTGGGATTTATAATGGTTTGCATCACAGGAAGCAGATGTAATACTGAAGATTTGGGGTTTTTTGGTGAGAGTAAGACAGTTGATCCTGGAAATGCCTGGAGTCAGGAGAATCAGAGTATCAGTAGACAGAGCTCTTTCCTCTACCATTTGCCATCTTTTCTGATGATCTGTATGCACACAGAAAGGTGTATTATGTATGCTTTATCCTTCCGTTTGCTGTTTCTCCTGATGCCTTGCAATGACCCCTTGTTTTCAGGGAGTTATTTATATTTTCTGTTTATACCATATCAGAACTTCCTGTTTTCTAGAAAATACATTATACATATTTGCAATTCAGATGGTATTTATCTAAGGGTTGAAGTATGAACACTAGTATTAAAGCATGTTAAAATATTTCTGGTGAAAATGAATATTTTACTTAGCATGGTGGGCATCATTTTTGGCATTTCAAAGTGTGTTACAGAAAAGTGAGCATTCCACCAGATTCTGATTGCTGATCAAGAAATAGGATACAGTTACTCTGTGTTCATATTCCGTTCTTTTTTTAGTTTTTTTGTTCTTTACCAAATGTAAGAATATGTTATTTCTTCGTTTTCTACAGGGTTCATAAGATTGTGTAAAGCTTTTAAGGAAGCCAGGAGAATATCCTTTGGAGTCTTTTATTCTCCTGTCCCTCTCCTCCTCTCTGCTATGTTTATTATGTTCTGCAAAGAATTTTAAATTTTTTTTTAGATTGCAAGAAAAAGGAAAAGGGGAGGAAAAAGAGAAAGAAGAGGTTACATTAGATTTATCAAGTACGTACAGGAGGATATTTTTGATACCAGCAAACATATTTAATTTTTTTCATTTTAAAACAAAAATATGTTGTTAGATGTTTTATGTCTGCAGTAAGCAGTCATGTAGTTGCATTGTACTATAAGAAGATTTTAAAAAAATTGGTAGGAAGCAAATTGGTCAATATTATATTGCTCACAATTTTGTATATCAATATTAAATAGTAGTTTTTGTCACTTGGGCAGAGTATTTTGTAAAAAAGGTAATTCTAAAAGAAACTTTTCCACTTAGCATTTACTGATATCTATCTTAATGTTTGCTATATACAGGAGTGAAAAATATACAGATAAAAGCATGTACTTTGTTATTTATTGAAGTTGCATTTTTAACATTGCATTTCAGTTATTTTAGCTTGACTTTTCTTACCGTGCACATAATCATATGCCAATGAAAGACTGATTTTTCCAAAGCTCTGAGTACTCAAGTGCTAGCATGGCACGTCGTTTAAACGTAAGATTAGTTTTAAACATCTGAGTAGTGGCTAAATACACCAACAGAAGAATAAAGGCTTATTCACGTTAGCTTTTTTTCTTCTCTGGTGGCTTGGCCTGTCAAGGTTAGGTCAGAACATCTAAATTTTGAGAGCCAGGAACAAAGGTGCACAGATGACACAGAAGCAGGTACTTGCAAAATCTCGGTGGGGGCAACTGTCAGTCTCCTGGTGGATCGATTTCAGGACCTGAGGCAGAAGAATGATCAAGGATTGCTTGGTTAGTGGGAATAAGGAAGCTTAAAAGGCAAAATTGTTTTGGCAAATACAGGTTGGAATCTTCCTTCTTTGTTGGGACATAATTTTGTTATTCCTTTTTTGAAAAATAACTCTTGCTCCCTATACAATGTAATATTTCATTGATATTTAAACCTTTGCTATTTTCATGACACTATACTTTTCTTGAGTTTAATTAGTTTAGAGTAAGAACGGTAGGTAATACAGTAAGCATGAAGTTAATGATTTGTAAAAAGGTATGGTCATGTTACTATGAGCAGAAAGTAGAGAAGTAACAGCTTGGTCTAGGTTCAGTTGCCTGTAGGTTAAATGTTTTATAAGCATTGACACACGGTCCACTTTTGTGCCCTGGATTTCTGAAATGCCACTTGTGGTACTGGTTTTGCAATACCTGCCTGTTTAAAATAAATAAATACTTTGCAAATCCAGGAATCCAGACCTATACTATGATTTTCTTAGCTGTAGTGTTCAGCGCTTGTTAGAAAACAAATTTTGGCAACAGCAACTACAAAAAAAAAAAAAGACATTTTAAATGTCTAAATGCATGGGGTTTCTGCAGAGACTGACAGCTCTTGTTAAAACTGAGTCACTCGGTGGTTATGTGCTGTTGAATAGTGTGAGGTGGCGTGAGTAGTTTGAGCATTTTGTACAGGTTGCCATATGCTGTGGTTTGACTCTGACACTCGAAATAGCCTGATCCTTTTTACTGAGGACTGTGATGCTATCCAGTTTAGGTCTGATTATGCCAGCTGCTCCCTTTGTGTGCTAAAGAAATACTGGAAGGGTTGCTTGCCTTCCTGCGGGTGTGACTTGCAATGAAGGAAGGCGAGGAAGCCTGCTTTTTCTGAACTACGGGTCCTTGGTGAATTAGAATTTTCCCTGTACATAATAGTTTGTTGATTTTAGAAGGCTTTGTAGATATAAGTGCAACTAGAGAAGTTTGTGTGAATGGTTGCAGACTTCATAATTTTTTTTTAAACTTAATCAACGTTGCTGATTTGCTCAGCCGCTAGTGGGACTGGCATAAAATTGGCGTGACAGCACTGAATCGGCTGACATAGCTGGCTTGCTACTTGCAATTGGTGTTGGAAAATGCAAGCAAGCAGCCAGCCCTGTAGTGTGGCCAGTGACATGGTATATGTTCAGGTTCCAGAAAAATTGCAGCTTTTTCAAATAAGAGTTGTCACTATTGGAATTACTTCATAGAGGTGAGAAATCTCTGGTCACAAGTTATTAAATCAATCAAAGCATCCATGGACCAGGTTGTAAATAAACGTTTTTTTCTCCCTGGCTTTAAAAGATCTGAAGGCTGTCTCCCCTCCATGAAACTGAGGATTAGACACCAGTTTCAGGTGAGGATGTTAACGGTTACAATGGGTAGGATTTTGATTCTGGGTCTGAGATCCAGTGCAGAGAGTTTGTCTGTTGTTTTTTCTGTAAAAAAAGAGATTGATCCATTGGGTGGTATTTGATATATTCTAATAGGAAGTTTTCAGAAAATACTTGTCAGGAAAACTGTGGATGCTTGGAAAAAATTGCTTTCAATTCGGACAAGGAGATAATAAAAAAAAAATCAAGACTAGCATCCTTGTCCATGCCAGGACAGAGAGTGAAAAAATTTGTTTTCCATTATATTTTTATACACAATTGGCAATTCATGGATCCAATGTTGAGCAACCTAAAGGAAAGTAATTTATTACTGAAAATAAATTTATTACTCAGGAAATCAATTTTGAACACACATCAATAGTCAAAATCTATTATCTGTGGTAACAGGATATTACAATGACAGTATCTAATGAATAAATTTGTTTGATTTGTTGAGCAACTAAAAAAAACCTTGAATTTTTTAAAAAGTAATTAATCTGTAGTTAGCGTGGAATGTGAAGAGGCAAATGTGTTATGTGACCTCGTGCTTTGGGGAGGTGTGGTTAATCCTGAGGAGAGGTTTAAAGTGATGATTTAGTTCCGCATAAATGTGCAGCCGTGGTGCCTCTGCAGATCTTCAAAACACGCTGGCGTACTTGGGCTGTGGATATGCAGGCAGTCTGCTGGAAACTCGGCACAGACATTTAGACAGAACATATTTGTATGACTAAATTTTAGTGTGAGAAGTAGAAAACCTAATACCTCCTTTGGGAATCATTTAGACTTTGTATCACCTTTGAAGCTTAAAACTACAGCATAGCCTGCATGCCAGTAGTGTCTTAAGTATTTTACTAGGCAGTTGTATCAATGCCACCTTTGAAAATGTGCTTCTATCCGAAATTACTGTTGATAATCTCATAGCTGCTTTTTGGACAGCATTATTTTTTTTCCCACTTCCCTGTTGCAGGGAATTGATAAGTGGTTTCTGCATAGCAGTGGTACAATTTGAACCCAAATAAATGCTTTTGTAGAATTAGACCAACTATATGAGGTGGCAGAAAAAATCCTGTTATCTTTTGAAGTTGACCAGTGTTGCTCTCGTGCTGGCTGCATGCTGGGGAGGTTTGTCCTCCCAGTCACCACCAGCAGATTTGCTTAGGATCCATTTGGTCTCACGTGACAGGGGCAGAAAGAAAGGGTTTTGCATGGTTTGAGGTACCTAACATTGCCCTTCCTAAGCCTGTTGTATATTTCTATGAATTTAGAATCAAACCTGTGTCTCTTCTCCTCTTTAGAAGCAACTATATGTTCTGACCTTGGCCTTCAGCTTTGTCATCTTTGCAGCTTGCAAAAAAGAAGTCATATCTATAAACCTGGTTTTGAGATATAAGCTTCCAAAAGACATTGCTGCGTTTGAGGTGACAGCAAGCTGTGCGACCAGCTATATCTTCTCAGACACCTCTATAGAAACCTTTATGGAGGCCACCATGATCAGATGAAAATTGCAACTGAGCTACTTCATATATCCCTTAATTTACATCTTTTCCCCCTTTTTCTATTTAGTTCTGTTAAAATTTGTGATTTCTAGTTCTAATATTTCCCCCGGTGTTTACTTTTTCTTTTTTTAAAGTGGATGGTTTAAAGTTTTGAGGTTATTACCATGAAAAAACAGCAGAAAAATAGGTGTCTGTCCAGGAAACCATAGTTAGTGTTGTCTTTGTCACTGTCATGTTATATTCTTTCCACGGAAAATTTCAAACCTTAGTAACAGTTTTGGTTCAAGTGATATTATTTTCCTCGGCTTGCTTCACTGTTGTCAGATTCTTGATGCTTTGTTGCCTACGTACATTCACCCTCTCTGTATCAAGTACCTCTCCAGCTCATTCTACCCTGAAAGTCCTGACTTAATCTCTTCTGAGGTCTGCAAGTTTTTCTTTTAGCACCCCAGAGCTCTAGCATATTTGTATTTGATTGGCAACCTTCAGTTTTGTTTGTATCATTTTTTTTTTAAATGCAATTAGCAAGGTTTATAGAGTGAAATATTTTATGTGCTGTTTTTATGAGTATAGCTTTATTATTGTCATGATTTTAAATGGCAATGACATGAATCTTCTGTGCTGGCTGAGTTATTAAAAACTTCTCGACTCCTGCCTTCAGAATAATATTTTTTTTATTTTTTTTATTCTATTTTTCTAAATCTCTTTTAATGATTCCTTCTAGGCAAAGAGATGGTTTCATGGGAAATTCTGAAAACACAGCTTTGTTGCTGAAGCTTTGCTTACTTTGTGACCTGTATGTATATTTTGACAATCAAGGATGTTTCATGACTGTTGAAATACTTTTGCCTTTCAAGAGGGTAAAATAAATAATTCACAAAGCGTATTTCAACCAAATACCAAAAAAGAAATATATTTACCTTGAAATGGAAAGGCGTTTTAAATTAAATGCTTAATAGTTGAGTCAAATATAAAGCTGATACTGTCATAGCTCTTGGATGCATCTAAGTAGTGTGGGTAGTGCTTGACAAGGTACCCCCGAAAAAGCAGAATGGAAGTAGATTGATCTCCTGCAACCATTTTTGTACTTCTTTGTTTTATCCTGATGGATCATTCTCCTGACCATAATTACAGCCAGGTTGGTGCCAATTACAGAATTGAGCCCCTTATTTTGTGGCTATTTTTATGTCCCAAACTTGACCTTTCCATAATGTCGCATCTACTAGGCTTAGCTACATCTTGTCCAGAAAAGCTAAAAACAAAAAACAAACAAACAAAAAAAAACCCCACAAAACTGTTACGGTTGTCAAGGTTATCCTTCCAGTGTAAGATTCTTCTGTAAGAAAGCCTGTGAGGTTTTCTCTAGAGTAAATGACTTCTGAGAAGATGACTTGCATAATATCCTATAGAAGTTTGTATTCTACATGTTCATAGGTTTCATCTCAGAGGTATTTTTTTTCATTGTTTACACTAAATCTGCATGTATTCCATTTTACCCAATTGTTTCTTAGTTATTATATACTCTTTGATAATTCTTAATCATTTTTTGTGTGTGTGCTTTAAAACTTCAGTATTTAAAAACCACTGTAATCTTTGTGCACAGTACTTAATGTTGCACTATCATATAAAGCAGGGAACAAATGTCAAGTCCATCACTGAAGAGGATGGTCTTTTACTACTTCTGAATTCATTAAATCATTAAATATTGCGGAAGGAGATAGCACTTGGATTTCAGTGTGTTTTACAGGCCGTTTCTATCCAAAGTAAACAGAGAGGAGCTGTGTCTGCCCCCTCCCTGGCAGGGCTCAAGGCCAGGCTGGACGGGGCTCTGAGCACCCTGATCTGGTGGAAGGGGTCCCTGCCCATGGCAGAGCGGGTGGAACAAGAGGATCTGCAAGGTCCCTTCCAACCCAGAGCATTCTATAGTCCTATGATTCTATGAACAGTTTTTATATTTGGTGACACTCAGTTCCATTTTCCAAACAATAGGCATGCTTTCTTTTTAAACTATAATCTGTTATTTTTTCATCCTTCCTATCTCTCATTTACTTCTCTGGGCTGGATTAACTTTTTAATTTATTTTCATCCTAGATTTGTTTTCTTTATTTTTTTTTCTCTTTTTCTCTGTAATTTGTGTGAGACTTATGTTGTTTGAAGTGATTGTAACTAAGAGTATAATGCTTCTAATCTGGAATTGAATCCCAGTTGTGTTTTATTTACTACCTGTTGCTTTGTTTACCCTAAGTGCATCAAAATTATTTCCACATGAATCTCCTTTAATATGTAGCATTTGTCTTTGGGGTTAAATTTGACCAATTGTCAAGGTAACAACATTTGACAAAAATTTTTACATATTTCATTTGTTAGATCCCCAAAAATTGTTTACTTCTCTCCACTAAATATGTTCTTGGAGATTGTGCACAGTCTGGCTTCTACTCAGTTTTTGATACTTCATTCCATTTTTATTTTTTTCCCTTTTTGACAGATTTCTTCTACCCCGTGTTCATTTGAAATTCATTGCTGAGACTGACCATCCATTTGAAAAATTAACTTATTAACAAAATTAAGATTACCATATGTCATATCTGAACTTAACTGAGTTCTGTTCTTTACCGCTTCCAAGTTTTCACAAGAATCTGTTTCTCTAACTCTAAGCAATTGATACTTCTATGTGTTGTATAGTGATTCCAAAAGCTAAGTTCTATGCCAATTTTGTATCAGGAGTGCAACCAAAACAGATAGCATATTTTTATGCTTGAGGAGTGAATGGCAGGAGCTTTCATCTCTCTGCAATTATGTGGGAAAGTGCTATGCACAGTGACTGAAAGCAGGAAACAGAAAATGCAGGTTGAATCATGAGGGATGTAATTGAGTTATCTGTATCTCTTTGGGAGAAGGGTAGTTGCTTTGGATGGATAATGTGTCACACAGGAACATATCAGAAAATCTACTCAAAATGTAAGGAAATAACACAGTGAAAAAAAGCTTTGCCATGGCTGGAACAACCCTTTTTTTAGAGGTTATCTCACATATATAATGAACAAATGAAGTAGTTTTTTTTCAGGCTGTTTAATTATAATGTTCCAAAATTAAAATACAAAGGACATCCTAAGCATTGTAATTTTTCGGGTGATCAAGCTGAATGTGTGCACTTTTAGTTTAGTAGACAGTAGAGGACTGAATGGACATGGAGAGAAAGCTACTCGGTACCTCGTTTTTCTTTTTTCTTTATTGTACATCCCACAGCAGTACCTATTTCTTGCTCTTTCTACAAAGAGGAGACTTTCTTTTTTTCCACTCTTAATTTATACTTAGAAATCAGCAGCCATGAGACTTAATTTCCAACTCCGTTCAAAGTTTGGGTTCAAACAAGAATAATATCGCCCCAAAAAGTTACAGCTGTCAGCTGTATTTTAGAAGTTGGGTGCCTTACTTGCTTCAGTCATTTGTTTCTTGCTAAGTTATTGTTAGGATTTAAAAAAAAAAATCTCATTTTGTTTCTTAGCTCAGATTACTGTTAGGGGTACGTTCTTCTTATTGTTCTTTTCTAAAATACTTTTCACAGATCTGTTCTCACAGAAACTTAGTCACTCTGCAGTTCATGATGAGTCCATGGTATGTTAGGATCCCATCAGGAGCAGTGAGTTAGTCGCTGCTGCTGGCAGTTTCTGAAGAAAGACCGTTTCTGGGTTGCTCTGTATGGTGCCGATGTTGTTGGGCATGTGCATGTGGCCATCCTGTAAACACAGCAGTAAGAATTTCAGCATCTACTTTTCCAATTTCAAGAAAAACGTTTCAGCTGCTCACTGAGGAATGTCACTACTCAGATGTGAAGAGGCTCCCCGTGCACTTTAGTATTCTTCAGTTCCGTGCAGTATATAGAGATTCCTCAGATCCCACGTCCATACAAATTGGGCCTGGCATCATCTTTGGAAGAACACAGAACTTCTTAGTTTGCAAGGACATGTCCAGACGTTCTGTCCTTCCTTTGGAGTCCTGCTTGCTGTGAGGGAATGGATCCATATGGAAAATGCTGTCTTATAAGAATTTCAGTTTATGCTCAGAATACAGTTTTCTGTGTTGCTTTGGTCTCATGCTCTTTATCAGTCAGCAAATTAACGTGGAATAGATGCTTTTGAAGAATGTAAGAGGAGCAGAAGAAGCTTAGATACTCATTAGGAAAACAAACTAGTGACTGAGGCATAGGACATGCCTCAGTTTAAAAAGCGGTTTACTCGTAGCTAACGTGAAATTCAGAAATTTCTGGACACTGTACAACTGTCTGCTCTTTGCACAGGTGTGTTAGAAGGAGCCTAGAGCAGGCATAGGAACGGCTGGGTACTGACCATTCATTTGCTGAGGCAAAAGCAGGTTTAAACAACTGTTACTCTGGCAGTACTACAGGCAGTGGTGTATCAACTAGACCATCTAATTTCTTAGCAGGTAGAAACATTCTTAAAACAAGATGGTGTAGGGTTTTATTTCGGAAAGTGTTGAAAATATCCGTCACTGAAGAATTAATTTCTGCTTTTGATTTTTTCTAAACAGCTTGCAAATCAATGTAAGGCGGATTTCGTACTTGATGTGAATCGTCATACACCTCCACTTCATGGCAGGGGCTTTCATGGACAGGAGAGGCAAGTCAGTCTGCCTCATCCTCTCTTAAAGTTTAATTGCTAGTTCTGAGCAGGAACACTCTGAAGTGTGCCTAAATGCCATTTTCATTATATTAGTAGGACATTAAGGAACTATATGAATAGGCAGAATCACGGTCTCTTCCGCTATGTATGAGAGACAGTGCCAATGAAGTTGCTTTTTCTTTGCTTTGCTTTTCCAATAGGAGAAGCAAAATGGGGAGACAGCAAGCCCTATGTATGTGCCAAAAAAGAGAAGAAGCTTTAGATTGATTAAATTGGCTCTCCCTGAGTCCCTGCTTGCATTTTTTCGAAAATCTGTAATATTAGAAGCAAGCATTAAAAAAAAAAAAAAAAAATTAGGTGAGTCTGGTAATGGAGGTTCACAGTACGCAAGGTTGAAACTGGCCGTGTTCCTTTTCATGACAGACGCATTTGCTGACCAGTGTGGAAGGCCAAAATGATAGAAGAGGTGTGTATCTTGCACATTTGGTTGCACTTCTCTTGCCCTTCTCTTAAACAATCATTTACTGTTAATTATGATGGGAAGCATTAATGCTTTAACAGAACATAAGTAACTTGGATTATTCAGCTGCTTTGCAGCCAGACACTTCCCGAGTTCCCTGGGGTTTCTGTCAGCAAATTGTAGCACTGATGCTGATTTGCACAGAGCTATTGTTTCAGCTGTAAATACCAGAATTGATTACCCCGGAGCCCTGGTCTCAGTGCAGCGTTGTTTTGCTTTGTTCTTTATTGTGTTGGGTATCCTGCGCAGCAGGGCACCTGTAGCCACGGCGGAGTCACCTTGGGACTTCAAGTGTGGTAATCTAAATGAATTCTTTGTTGCTGTAAATTACAAACAGAGCAACAGCAGCCTGCTCCCACTTTTATAAATATGTATGGTTTCCCTGCCAATGAAATTATGGTGAGCGATAGATCAAAGTGAATTAGTATATGTCAAGAAAATTTGGTAGGTCATTTTGTACTTTAATTTTATTCCTTTTTCTCTGTATTGTGACACAACAACAAAAAGAACAGTTCTGCTGTCCTTATAGCATAGGCTGTTGACCGCACTAAATATTGTTTTCAGAAAATGCAGCATTGACAAATGAAAGATTGTTCTGTATAGACCAGCTTGGCACTACATCTGGTGTGTATGCGAAGTGCCCACAGCAGTGGCACGCACTTGTACCTGGTGACGTAGGGATTCTCTCATTGTGTGCAGCTGAAACAATGCTGTCTGTGGAACAGAAAGCATCTGAGCTCTTCTGGTTCCTGTGAGAGGATTGCTGCTCTTTATTTTATTCTTTTGTGCTTCCTGTCATACTATTTGTTAGGCCTTTTGTGCCTGTAGTCAGTCACCATCGTATTTCTGAATATTTCCCTGATTGTATCCACACCCAGTGTGAGTGTGCACACATGTGCACGCTCTCTGCCCTCCCCTACCTCCTTTTCTCTCTCTTGTAAGATGAGAATTACTGGATCAGTCTTACTTTAAAGTCGCTGAAATATTCCAAGAAACCAGCCATGTTTCCTTCTTGCCATTTCCAGTTTCAGCATTTAATTATCACTTACCAATTGAGAAAACTTTGTAGCAGGTGGCATCTTTTCACCTTAAAATGGTGTCTCAGACAACGAATGATCTACGAGACAAAGCAATTTTTTTTTTCCGTTCCCACATGCCTAGCAAAGATCTAAAGAAAGGCATTTAAAAGATCTATTCCTGTGAAGATCAGATATGACATTAAAGAAAACCTAGCTACATTTGGTAGAGAGCACCACGTCTCACAAAGAATGTTTTTATTTTGCTAACCTACATCTGCAGACAGATCCTAAAGCTCTGTGTTAGCAAAGGGGGACTCCTTCCGGGAGAAGCGATGTAGGACAGACAGGCTGGAGAAATCCGAGGAACTGGGACGAAACAGCAGGAGTTTCCCATTGCTTTTTTCCTTTTTCTTAGCATACTCTAAGGCTAGAATTAATTTCTCTGAAGATAAAAGGAAAGAAAAAAGGAAACGTTTTCATTATTGGTGGTGGTGTTTTGCCAAAATATTTAAATAGTCCTATACACAGTTCCTGAAAACAACATTGCCTTGAAATTAATTTTAATAAAACATGAATGGCTCTGTGATGGGTACATTACTCAAGCCTGCAGCAATAAATTAAGGACACACGCTCCAAGGGGAAGTCCTGCCCAAAACAATCATGTTCCCACAGAGCAGAGGTCTAACATAGTGGAACATTGATACTGTGAGAAATTAGATCGTGATTCTACAAGCACACGTTAGCAACATTAGTGCAAGTAGTCCCCTGTGTCTCCCGTAGCTTTAACTGGGTAACTGCTTATCTCTGCTGTAGAAAGGTGCACGATTATGTCCTCTGTAGATGTGTTTCCAGATCCAGTCTCTGATGAATTATTAGCTTTTTTTAGAACGGCTGTCACCGTCCTTAGTCGTAGGCCTGATGTGTTTTAGATGTTGAAGTTGTGCTTACTTCTGCCTACCTGCAAAGTAAACGACGGCGAGAGTTAGTATTTAAAGAGTATGCTATGTTGTGTTATGCTGTTTTTCGTTTTTTTCAAATGCTTTGTGAAAATTGATGCAAACCAAACTACTATGCTAGCTGAGTATTTAATGCATCCGTTTTATAGGTGAGATAATTGTGAAACAGAGGAGCCAGAATCAACACATCCAAAGCTATAGGCTTGCAAGGGAGTGCTGAAGTAAGCAGCGAGTGTTTGGTATCGGCTGAACTACTGGGGATCTCGTTTACTCTCGAGGGACTTAGATATCTTCATAGAATCACAGAATGTTAGGGATTGGAAGGGACCTCTGTGGGTCATCCTGTCCAACCCTCCTGCCGAATCAGGGGGGTTTTTTTGG
>Ga0065711_1037838_pt1 | contig 19421 bp, 12 predicted proteins | sample Hoacrofraction12_FD_59098 | JGI IMG/M metagenome (GOLD analysis project Ga0065711, IMG submission 59098) | Hoatzin crop microbial communities from Cojedes, Venezuela - Epithelial fraction 12 v2 (version 2) | ecosystem: Host-associated > Birds > Digestive system > Esophagus > Crop | place...
GGCTAGAGAACAAGTCTCATGAGGATCAACTGAGGGAGCTGGGGCTGTTTAATCTGGAGAAGAAGAGGCTGAGGGGAGACCTTATTGCTCTCTACAACTACCTGAAAGGAGGTTGTAGTGAGACAGGAGTTGTTCTGTTCTCCCAGCTGACTAGTAATAGGACAAGAAGCAATGGCCTGAAGTTTCATTAGGGGAGGTTTAGATTGGATATTAGGAAAAATTTCTTTCCTGAAAGAGTGGTCAGTCATTGGAACAGGCTGCCCAGGGAGGTGGTTGAGTCACCATCCCTGGAGGTGCTTAAAAAACATGGAGATGTGGCACTTCAGGATATGGTTTAGTAGGCATGGTGGTGTTGGGTTGACAATTGCACTTGATGATTTTCGAGGTCATTTCCAACCTATGATTCTATAATTCTATGATTCTATGATTCTATGATTCTATGATTCTATGTGAGCTCAGTATACATACATAAAAGTGCATGTCTGTGTTAATGTGTACCATCCCACCCAAAGTCCTCCACTTTAAGAAAAAAATGTAGAAGAGAAAGCAAGGAAGCAATATTCATTTTCATCCCGTCAACAAAAAAACATGGCAGAGCATGAATTTGCAGAATAACTACAGCAACATGATAGCTGGATATCAGGTAGTACATACTTCCCAAGGACAGATCATAGTTGGTCCGTGATGGATAGATACATTTTACACAACCTTGCCCATACCAAAGTTAGACACCTGATCTAAACTAGTTATCCAAGTCTGAGATAAGCTCTTGTACAAAGAGCTAGAACTTAAGAAAATGACTGGTGCTAGACACTGAAGTTTCTGGTGCCTGAAACTCCAGGAGTTGGATACCACCCAAAATGACTAAAAAAGGGTGTTGATTAAATGTGTACTGTGAGTAGAAGTATTAGAATTGATGTAGGTATTCCACGAGAAAAAAAAGCACACTAGAATTTATTAGTCATGTAATTTATTAGTTGTTAATTACTTCCTTCTCTTTATTAACATATCACACCTCAGAGAATAACTCTGAGGTAGGTAAATTGAACTAGGCTTCCTTTGCTGATGTGTAATTTGCAACACAAAGAATGTAAATAATGAGCCGAGATGGGAATCTAAGTTAGCTCCCTGACAATGATAATTTTATCCAAGTATTGCCTTTGGGGCTTAAATATGTGCAACAGAAATCACAGCAGGAAAGCTGAAGCTGGAGGCAATATATCAGAAACAAGAAAGCACAAAGGAGTTCCAGGTCTAAACAGAGCAAGATATGGCCATAAAGAAATAGCAAGGCTTCTCTACAACTTTGAAGAAGGGAGGGGAAATCATCTGTCAAACCATTTTTGGGAGTGTCCTACAGGTATCAAGAGGAACATGAGAGAAAGATGCACACTATTAGCCTGGCACTGTAGCAGAGGCCTATACCCACTTACATCACACGCCTAAATTAGAAGTCAGCTTTTGGAGGTCAACAGAGACAGAAACAATCTCTCCCAAAGAACGATTCTGAGCGCTAGTGAAGTAGAGTCTGGTTTATCTTACATCTTTTCAGATGTTTCATTGCGATACTTGGACTGAAGGCTATCATAGCTGCTGTCCTGAATAAAAAGAGAATGGGAGCTGTAGAGGCTACTGTGAAGCCAAGAGGAAACTAAAAGCTCTGTGTGATGATTTACCCAATCTGCCTGCTGGGGAGCAAGGGAAAAGGCGGCTACAGGGATAAGACAGAGCCCACCAGAACTTATGTACCAGCCACCTGGGCTTTGGTTCTCCTTTCACGTCAATAAAGGAACAACTGATCTCGCTGGTACCCAGTGACAGGATCTGTGGGAATGCTTCAAAGTTGCACCACAAGTGGTTTAGAATGGATGTTAGGAAACATCTCTTTACCGAGGAGTTGGTCAAATACTGCAACAGACTTTCTAGTGAGGTGGTCAATGCCCCAAGCCAGTCAGTGCTAAAAGGCATTTGGACAACACCCTTAACAACATGTTTGGACTTTTGGTCAGGCCTGAATTGGTCAGGCAGTTGGACTAGATGATTTTTGTAGGTCTCTTCCAACTGAAATAGTCTCCTTTCTATTCCATTCCATTCCATTCCACTCCATTCCATTCCATTCCATTCCATTCCATTCCATTCCATTCCATTCCATTCCATTCCATTCTATTCTACTCTATTTTATTCTATTCTATTCTAGTCTAGTCTAGTCTAGTCTTGTCTACTCTATTGTAACTTGATTACAGTTACTAGAGCTGCACCAATGTAAAACTTGATACGAGCGGAAACAAAGGTCCTCGATATCTTCATAACAAAAAAAGAGTTTTATAGAAGTATATACTTAATATTTATTCCTGTTAACACCAGTGCTTCTGCAGAGTGTGGGTCATCTTGTGCCCAGTGTCATCCTGATACTGCCTTCAACATGAAGGAGAACATTCATAGATTAAGGTGACCATAGTAATAATGAAGTTTGTCAGATATTTACTATTTAACAGAAATACAGTAAAAATGACACATTATAATGATTCAAGATGGAAGAAATCCAGGCCCATTCAATCTATGAAACATTTTCTATTGACTTCAGTGAGCATTGAATTGAGTGCTGTGACCTCTAATATTTGTCTATGATCTTACATGTCAAGGAACAAAGATTAGAAGTGTTATCCTGCAGTTCTTGAATTTAATACTACGGGAGCAGTCAGTGAGAAAGAAGTACCTTAGATCACGTAGGCGCAAATTCGAAATGGCTGCAGCGGTGAAAGTTGTTAACATTATTCCCATTTTGCGTTATTGTAAATAGGAGCATAGGTCTTTGTGTCAAGAAAGACTTTTTTCTTCAAATTATTGCCTATAAAAAAGAAGAAACAGGGAAAGAAATAGATCTTTAAATAACAAATAAACACTTAGTCAAACTCATTGCTCAGATCCCCAGAAAAAAAAAAATACTGATTTTCTGTTGCCCGAATTCCTGTTATTTACTTGCTGAGCAGAAATAAATTATTTGTGGATCTTTTATTTGAAAAGGTAAGGTAGAGGCTAAGATCACTGATTATAAAATGGGATCATGGTGGAAAACCGTCTCACATAACTCACTTACCTGGAACTGAGTAATGTATGACTGTTCAAAATCCAGAACTTAAATTACATAAGTGGTGTGTATTTGTGTGTATCTTGGATAATATTAAGGATGATCAAATACAGTGGAAGAATCTTTGCCAGCTATAATTAACAAAAGACACAGTGACAAAGGCACAAGCAAAGACACAGCAACCATACGTCCGTGAACACAGTACGATGCACATGATACTTCACTTCTAAACTTCTATGACATAGTAACTTAACACATTGATGTACATGGTGCTTTTTTGAAGAGAAGGCATTCATTCTCCAGGGAAAATACACAGATGAATTTGGGATTAAGATATTTTCCAAGTTATCAGTATTGTATACAGTATTTGGCATTGACAGAGAGTCAACTCAGTCCACTGATTTACTCCAGCACAGTACAGTTTAGTTTTGTAGAAACTCTTGTGTACAACATAGATACAGAAGATAAATAATGAATGACAGTAAAGAGAGGAAATGAGAACACAGAGAGTAACACATGAGAAAAATATAACAATTTTATTTGAAACTGAGAAGCGAAATATTTCATAAGAAAGAAAAATATGCAAAAGCTAGTTCAAAAATGCAAGATCTGTCCATCTACTTGCTAACGAATTATTCAGACATTTTTCTAGTAAATTTCATAGTTTAACTAGAGGAATAGTTTGTTGAGGTTCAGAACAATTTTCAGTGCTTCTTTGGATTGGGACCAGAGTCTGAAAAATTGTTTTCTTAAGGAATAGCTAAGCTGAGGACAAAAAGCTTCAGAAAAACTAGTTGGGAGACTGTGTGAAGAGAAATTCTGAAAATAAGAAGGATCAGGAGGGAAAAAAAAAATGGCTAACCGAAACATTCAGGTCACATGGAACCTCAAGATGTCAGACTTGGAAGGGTTATTTTAACATATTTTTTGGAAGATAGCAGATATCAGGAAGTAATAGAAGATATCAGGAAACAATTTATACTGCTCCTGAAATACACCTGGGTCACATGGTGCCTGAGAAAGGTATCTACTCTTGGGACACAAGTAAGCTGCTAATGAGAGCCTTCAGCCCAATACCAGATACCTATACAGGTATAATTGTTATTTACCTAGTACAAAAGAATCACAAATAATTCACTGGTCTGCAAAATGAACTGTCCTTCACTGCCATTTACAGACACAGTCTGTAAGTTACATATCCTCTAAAATGCAACATATAGTCCGGTGTAAAAAAAAAATATTTAAAACCTGAGGGAAGTAGTTGTGAACTGGTCATTTTTCAAACTATTTTTTTTTCTTATTTCTCAACAAGTCACCAGAAGTACCTGCTATACCCCAAAAGAGCTATGTCCAGCGACTGACAGTGTTGAAATTTCGCAGAGGAATTGTTTTGGAGGAGTGGAGAAAAATATAAATTCAAAATGCATATGTTTAGACAGAAAAAGGACTAAACTACATTCAAAGAACAAGAAAATCCACCATGAAAAATGTGGCTGTGGGTGTGTAGGGTGAAGACATAAAAATAATGATAGTGGAAAACCAATGACATAGGAACTGAGGTCTGCTCGTGTTAACCAACTGATTCACAAATTACAAACTAAGCTGTAAGCAAGATCCTTGCTAAAATATCCTTATTAAATTAGTAAGGGTTTCTTGAAGTTGATGGAAGTATTGTGATGACTTCAGAAGACAACTCACAGAAATTAATTTCTTAAAAGTTAGTGCATTAAAATCAATCTGATGGAAATTCTTCGGTGTTTTACCATGACCCTTGATGAGAACGGAGTCCAAGCTGATGCCAACAGCTTCTGAAAAGCCTAGCTGGAGATCTGAAAGAAGGAAGGAAGTCTATCAAGTCAGCTCATTTAAATTTTCAGTATATTCTCTGTTGTACTAGTTCTATCTGCCTGCTTTATCTGTTTCCCAGTCCAAAAAACAGGAAAATAAGACTGTAGAAAATGCACAGATAAAACCACTTTTTTTTTTTCCCCCCAGAAGGTATTCCTCTATTTTTTTTTTTCCTATATTTCCTTTTGGAAAAAAAAGAAAGACCAATCCTATGATCTTATGCAAAGTTCTTTTCCACGTTGAATTCTCATTATATTGTTATCTATGATTCATCTATCCTTTGTCTAAGAAGTGTCCTATTTCCCTAAAGAAAAAGTTGCATAGTCTCATAAATCTCACTGTTTGGCAGATTCCCAGAATGGACACTAATTCTACATTAACCTATTTTAACAATAATCAAAATCTAGAGGTAAAAGGGATAAATTTGACTGAGAGCTAGTTTTTCTTGCATAATTGAATGTGTTAACACAATGGGAATTTGGCATTTTCAGAGTTGAGAAAATACTGGGGAAAAGTCTTAAGAAATTTTCATGACTGATTTTGATTAATTAACCACAAATCAAAAAAATCAAAGTTTGAGAAAAAGAGGAAAACATTAAAAAAGAAAAGGTAATCACCCACTCTTCTTTTTAGCCAACTGCAGAAATAAATTACTCTCACAGAAGGGTTAATCCTAGAAATTTGACTGTAAGGACTGTTCTCTGTCACAGAATCTAGTTTTCCACTATCAGTGGCAAGATATTAATTTCTCAATTCCTATGGAATTGTTTTTCTTTTTTATTTTACATGTTTTGCTGTTCTGTGTACACATACAGTCCTTGTTTCTCTATCTGCAAATCACAGCTTCCCCGTATATATTTTCAACAGAATCTGTAGGAAACCACTGGAAACATTTCATCTATGCAGCAAGGGGAATAATGCTTTTGGAAATAAGAGATTGGTAAAGTCTTCTTAGCCTATTTTTGTTCTTGTTTATTATTATTTTTTTCCCCTAGGTAGGAATGTCTGAGAATATAATCTCATATGAAGCAAAGAACAGAGTCTTTTAAGATGAGATTCTTTTTTATTCATTTTCCTGCAAATATTGGATTATTTAATGTGAATTGGAGTCCTCTACAGTGATTCAAAGGCTCAGTATGCAGTGGGGACATCAGGCAATTCCAGATCACTGCACCAATACAGGCAGAAATTTGTAATGGGATTTGCTAATAACATTGGCCCTACCTGCACAAAAGAGACGAGCCAAGAAATTTGACCGTTCCTTTCCTTTTTGTACTTCCAGATTAATGTACACAGCTGCCTCAGTGTACTGCCCCCAAAATGGTCCACGTACTCCTTTCTGTAAGAAGATGCATAATAAAAAGATCTTTCCCTCTGTGCGGTAGAGAGAGGTTTAAACTCAATCTCTAGAATCAAAGGCAACTGAATTCTGGTATAATGTAGATTACTGAAATGTCATGATTTATACCAGTCTGCAGTTCATTTGTTTGATATAATCTGCAAGGTTCTGTTAGAATGTAGAGGCTACTGGACACACTTTTAGTATTTCTATTCTCCTCTCCTCCCCCTCCCCTTTTTCTCTATTCTGCCTTTTGTCTTCCTGTATTGATTTGTACAAATATGTTCACATGAATTCATACACATTTACTTATATATTTAGGTATTTTAGATACTCTTCAAGAAGTTTGGTTTTTATTAAAAGTAAATCTTAGTCCAATATTTTGTTGCTCTCAGACTGAAAAATGTTCAAGAACAGTTTTTATTCTGCCTGTGATGGTAGGATACATTCTCCTGCATGTGGCTGTTTATTCATTTAAAGGTGTCTTTGAAATATTGTCTAATTCTTTGCTCTTTACCGCAGCATTCTTTGCTGCTTTATAAAATGAGTAACTGACTCAGTATAATACAAAGAATTAGAATTCAAATCAATTGACATTATTCTTCTTTGTCTTTATGAAAAATAATGACACAGAACATGCAATATTGTATCATTATGTCTTTAACAATTCTCATAAATTATGAATGTATATTTCATTTCTTCCTACCTATCTGGTGCCCTTATTACACATTTGCTTGCTTCATTAATGCAAAATTCTTCCTTCTTTTCCTCCTGGAAAAGAACTACTTACTAAAGAAGAAAGTTTGCTAGTCTATTAAACTTTAATTAGTGAGTAGTTGGGGTTCAGACAAAAAATAAGAAAAAGTCTTCCTTTAAAAAAAGAAAAGAGAAAAAATATGCAGAAAGTGAAAGAAGGTGGAAGAGTGAAGGGCAGGATATGTACATATATGTGTGCGTTTATATATGAGATTAAATTTAAGGAGGAAAGAAATAATCTCAGAGGATAACAGCAAGAGAAGATCATGCACATTCAGCATTTGAATTAGAGAATCTTTAAGAGCAACTGGCTTCAGAGGATAAATCACACACTAGTATTACAGATTTCTAGATGATGAAAATGTGATATACTCACCTACTGCATTTGTAATCTTTTAAGAGTATCTGAGGATTCTTCCTCTCAATAAGACAGCCTGAGACGTTGGATTCTAGAGAGACTGCACTACAATACAAAGGCAAAGGCACTACTGTAATAGTCTTGGAAGGACTATGTTTGTTCCTTATTTCTATTCCGAAACATAAGTGAGCATCAGTTAATAAAATATCATCAGTCATGCCCAGGCTGTTTTGTCCTTGGGTAAGATTCAGCCCTTCCTAATGAGCAAGTTGTGCAATATTTAAAGATTAGACAACTGACCTTAACAACACTGATGCATTGGAAATATTCCTATTACTATGAGGGACTTCACACAAACCCTTAAGATCACAAAGGACTGTGTGTCGCAAGGCAGGCAGTCTCTCCTGTTGAAGATTGCACTAAAACAGAAGAGCCTGATGAAGACAAATTGAAGCAAGGTATAAAGTAGTCAGCCCTAAGTATTTTGAGCTCTCCTGGTCAGAACTGCTAGACTAGATATCCACTGCAAGTACTGCTATCTTCTAAATACCTCCCTTCATCCCAGACCACACAGGCACTAAGCAGTTGGTCCAGAGTCTCAAGGAATTATTGGGTAAGCTTGAAATCAGTCCTGTAACTCAAGGCAAACAGTGAGGGAGGAAATCAAGCCTAGAAATGATGATCCTTCAAGTAATCCAAAGATTTAATTGTTATACTGGCAGAAAACAAGTCGTTGCATTTCTAGTTATTGAAATGTCTTGACCTCCAAATAATCAAGGCAAAACTCATTTCAGTCCAGAGTTCTTTAAACTGTTCATGAACGTAGCACGCAAATACATTCAAAAATTTCTTTTGAAGGCATAAGTGGACTTTACCTACTTCCGATGAGGATTCTTAACAGAAAAACTTGTTCCTGCAAAGTATTGGGAGAACAATTTCTCTTTGAATCTTCTGAGAAAATGGAGTTTCTATTCTGATACCCAGATTTTAATATTTTAAAACTTACTGTTCCTTTGTCTTCTGTAGTTGACACAGATAGTGTTCAGCTGAGATTAAGAAGATAAAAACATGGAGAAAGATTAAATAGGAGTTTAAAGTGATGACTCGCTTTGAGAACCAAAGAGTTGGTGCTTGCTGCAGAAGTGACATGCACTAACTTTATCCCTCCAGACAGAAACCTGCAACAGTGCACCACCATGCATGTTTAAGATGGAGTAGATGTAGAAAGACAGTGCTACTGTTGGCTTCTTTATTGGAAAGCAGAAACAACTGGCAAATATTTCATATGAAATTCTTTTAAGATTTTTTTTAACATGAGTATTTTTAATTCTTTTGACTGATTTTTCTTAATTTTCTACAACCAAAAGAACATTCTTTCCCCCATGTATCTTTATTTCTCCTTTTCCTTGTTCCACATTTAAAGAAGAAAATGAGAAGGTTAACAAGGAAAACCAATACCTGAGCCTTTTTTTCAGTTAAGAATTTAAAATATCTGTGAAAGATCTAACACAAATGGAAATGCTTACTTTAATTTTGACTGACAATGTTTACAGAACTTTCCAACCACCTTGAATTATAAGGTTAAAGGGATACCCATCATAAGAGCAAGAAAAGTTTGGGCCTGTCTTTTCAGTTCATAAATATTACCCCCTATGCAATGGTAGATCTATACCTTCATACTGAAAAATGGTAATTCCAGAATTGGATGCAGCACAGCTTGTGCCAGGTGTACTACAAACTGTCTGAAGACAAGTATTTTCTACTTTAGAGAGACATTGCACAGCCCAATAAACTTCACTGTGAGGAAATGTATCTAAAATATCTGATTTCCAAAATTCATCAAAACTTGTCACTTCTCCATCTAGACCTCATTACTTGAGACAGTGTTCTTCCCCATTATGTTCATTCATATAGCAAAACAGTCCAAAGAGAGTATATATTAATTGATCTTTACAGTTTACATTAGGATACTGAAGGGGAAAAGCAAAATAAAATGGATATTTTACCGGTGTATTAAAAAAGAAAAATCTTTTCCAGCAGCAAATGACTGATTAACTCTCCTCTTCTGTCAGATCTTCAAATATTTGTACAGAGCTATCGTTCTGGTTTTAGATGGAAGTGAGATTATATATACGAAAATATGCCACAGTAAGGTTTTTTTAAGAAAAAATACTTTCCTCTAGAAAGTCTAAACCACTTGATATCATGGATCTCAAAACCATTGTTTCAATGAGAAAAAAACACAATAATGACAAATAATATGATGACTATTTTATTATTAATATTTTAAGAACTTGTCTGAATGGAAAGCTTGCAGATACTTTTGAAAAACAACACAATTTAATGTAAGTAAACTAAACTGAAAATTAAATACTTCATATCAGGTTTTCACAAAAAGAATACAGTTTTGACAGAATATTCTTTTTTTCCCTATTAAGAGCTCTGGAAAAAGAGCTTTTCTGCAGAGCTCAGTTACTGCATTTTCTTTGCTAATGAATTAATTACATTTGTTGCCAGAAAATACAGTAGATTTAACCTTTCCTATTCTAGTTAATTCACTTAACTAAGATTTTCTGAAACTGAACCGTAATGTACGGTTCCTTAAAAAGTTAAGATGGCAGAGTTATGTTTTTCTTAAGCCTTAAGGCCTTTTTCATAATCAGGTCATTTATTTAGAATGCCGTATTTCGGATGTATTTTGGACTTGTTGCCTGTTCCACTTGAAGGTTTCACTGGCTGCTGAAGTGTCAAGGTGGGAGAGAGTGCTGATGAGCCTGTGTGGTTTTAAAAAGAGAAGAAGGATTTTGTCCAGAATTGTCCACTTTTGTTCAGAGAACTGAAATGAATTGATTTACTTCATGACTGAAGGACAATTAAGATAAGGGTAGGACATTTTACTGGCTGAAATCTCCCATATCTACATTGTTACAGACGGCTAAGCAGCCAATGTGAGAGACTGTTGCCAAGGCCAGTTCTCAAATCAGAACCTGCTTAGTCCTTAGGAGGTTGCTGTACCTGGTATGGACATAATCATCCCTCTGGTGAAGCAAGGCCTCCTACCAACAGAGCAGCAGAAGACTTTCTGAACTTATCACAGCTGGAAGTCACTCTTTCTTCATGGTGGACTCATGTTACTCATTAAGTCTCTTTCAGTCTCCGTATGAAACTGTATCAGCACATCTGTAACAGTATTAATTTCTGAAACGAGATAAAAGATTCGTTGCCTTGGAAGTGTGTTGAAAACAGAAACAGCAGTGCAAAGTGTCACACAGCAGACAACAGTTTGAATTCAGAAACTGGTACATGAGGGAGATTTGTCCTCTGGTACTACAGTTTTATGGTCCTTTAGTGGAGTATCAAACAGAAGATGCTGGGAAGGTATCAGACCAATATTGTGCTATTAATACCCAGATTTGGGTCAAACAGCAAAAGAGAATGTCTCCCTTAATGTGGGACAATGTTCTTGGAGGTTCTGTGTTTCTAAACAATGGCAAAGTGGAGTGGAAGTTTATTTATTTCCCTTTGTAATTAGAAATATTCTCCCATGATAACAAACCTGGTAAGAAACTGTCCCACTCAGTAAACAAGTTAGTATGCTGTGTGCCATTTTTTGGCAATGTTTATACTCTGCTCTGCACAGGGGGTGCTTGCTCTTTGGAGAAGCAAGATAGATAGTTAAATACATATGGGATAGAGGTTTTGTTCAGATCCTAATTTCTCTGAACTCTTTATTATGCAGCAAGACCAGCTAAAGTAATTTAGGGGATTGAATTCCAACAGCTTTTATCACCTTTTCTTTATTTTTCCTTACTTTAACATACCACAATTAGGAAGTAATGCACAATCATCCCCATGCTTATTTTTCAATACTCTTTTCTCTCTCTTTGCATGCTTGCATCAACCATTGAGCCCAGCCCAGGAAAGTATCCCTTTCACCACTATTTGCTTTCCAAGTGCAAAAGTTTTAGTGACACTTTAGATGAACCATACTTCAGAAGAATATATGATGTTGAGTCATTTATCTGCCTGGTCCTTAGCTGTGATTTCTCCTGACCAGCAGACAGAAAAAGACTTTCCTGGTATCTTTGTCTTTTCCACCTGCATGAAAGAGGCTTTGGCATATCACCTAGACAGAGTTAGGAGGAGAATGAAGTTCAACACAGCAGTCTGCCAGGAGGTCTCTGTATTCAAATCCCAAGGTGGATATGTCCTCAAAGTCTCTGTTTAAAGACGTCGCAGAATACAAAGGAGCTTAGTCCAATATTCCACATCTCAGAGATGAAGTCTAGCAGAGAGCCTTACTTAGTAGCAGGCTGTTGAGCTGTAAATGAACAAGATGTCCATGACTTGTTTGTTCACTTTAAATCACAAAATACGCATAAGTGAAATAGGATGGACTGAGCAGGGAGCTGGGCTGATTTTCTACACTTCTCTAGCTTTAAAATTAGCATGACAGCCACATAGAATCCAGAGTTAAGCTGAAAAGAAGCTAGTTGAGTATCTTGTCTGAAGCATAGAGTCTATCCCACTTAGATCATTCTGAAAAGGATTAAAGTAGATGTCACACAAGCACAAAAAATTGCTTTCCGTACCAAACATGAGGCACCTTCCAAGCACAGCACACTAACCCCTACAGAGGTTAGGAACTAGTAAAAAGTTTTTGTGTCATCAGGTTTGCAACACATAGGAAAAAACACCCACTTTCACACAGTTTTTTCAATGTTACTTTCCATATATGCTGAACAGTCTTGGAATGGAAAGGTCCTGCCCTGAGAGAATGCTCACAGGTGATGAGCTAAGGTGCTCTTTTGGTGTTCAAATTCAGATGTTACAGAGGTAGATAGAGTATACAGTTTTTCAGACAGCCACTTTCTGTGGTGAAGACAAATGCTCCTCAGAACAACATCCAGTGACATGTGACTGGAACCCTACAAAATGTTTTGCTCATGAACTGAATCTTCATACATGAAAAACAAAAACCTTTAGGGACAAGTGCTGCTTGATGATTACTTTAAAAAGCTGAAAATTTGGAAACCAAATTTCATCTGCATCTTTTTCTGAGCCAAGTGTTGGTCAGTACATTTGTCAGGCTTTTAAATAGTTTTACTTTTATATTTTAGCCCAATGTCCCATGAGTAGTTACTGTATGTAAAAGCCAGTTTTTGCCAGCAGAATAAAAGCAGAGAAGCAACAAGGTGCTAAATATGAAGCTTCTGTACAGCCTCAAATATTACACAGAAACCAAAAAAACCAGTTTTCACGAAAGTTGACAAAACTGAAGCAAGGCCTATGTATCTATTCTGGCTAGAGTTATTTTGTGGTGTTATATTTTCTTTTTATTTTGTGAAAATATATAGACTTTCATGAAATACTTCTCTCATTCAGTTTAGTGATTATTTTATATAATTTTAAAAGTAATCTATAAAAATTTCATTCACATCTAAAATGTGGCCCTGAATTTTCCATAACTCTAGTAGTGGTTAGAATGAAATCAAATAAAGTGACTTCTCTTGCTAATGTCCATATGTCTTCCTTTCAGAATGAAAAAACAAAGGAAAAAAATACAGAAGATAAAAACAATTTTACTTCTTTTTTGTAAATTAAACTCAAATTTATTTTCAGTTCTTAATGACATACGTCTAATGTATAGCAATTCTTTCTGCGTGGTTTCCAAATTTATGTGGGAACTCCTGATTTTGGAGGTATCCTCTCACTTCTAATGCATTATTTCAGCTATTTCCAGTCAGCAGGTTTAATCCAGGACTACACACTTAATGAGTTTTTTTACTGACTTAGGTGGGTGGCATCCTTCATGTTCCATATCATTTCTATACAGTTCTCCAGGGTTGGATTATAGATTACTCAGATCTCTGTTTATAAAATTGAATTATCAAAACCTTAAAAGCTAAAAGTTTCAAAAGCTACCATAGTCTTCAGGACTTTGGCAGGAACGTAATTCCTGAGACAGTGTCCAGACTTACTTTGTTGCAGGCAAATGTGACATATGGACAACACTGAAACCTCAACCATTTTAGCTTCATTTTCCTCCTGTGACTATGCTATCAAGACAGTTCCAGAGTCTCATTCTTCTGCTAGTATAAAATGTCTTTTAAATCTTCATCTTGTTTGCTTCCCAGACATTACATATCTGTTTTCTCTTCCACCTGCATCACTCTTTAGCTGAAGTAGCCTTACTTCCTAACATTTACCATCTAAACTTATTTATTCACTGCAGTCGTATCCTGTCACTTTTCATTTTGCCAGGCAAAAAAAAACCCAGCTGATTTCATGTCTGGTAGTTCAATGGATTCTCCATTCTCCAGTCTCCATAGTAGTCCTTTGTGCTTTCTCCCATTTTATTTTTTTCTCGTAATCATTCCTGGTGTTTCAGACTGAGTCAGAGTAGTAAGTTTTACAATGACATTCATTCTTCCCTGTATCACCCAGATCTTAGAACTACCTATATTAAACTGATAGCTTAAAATAATTGGTTATTCCTGTATGATATTCTTGTGTTTCTCTGTAATAGTAGTGCATCCCATAACAAGTTAAACTAGCACATTTCATCTTAAATATGCAGTGCTGGTTTACAAAACTTTCTGTCATTTTCCTATTTGTGGCAAATTCAGGTTTAGTAGCACTGAACTGTGTAAACACTTTAGGTGATGGAAAGAAATCAGTTTTTAAAGGGAGATGGTGATTTGTACCTGTTGAAAAGTGTTCTTTTTGAGCATATTTAGACCCATGAATATCTTTAACCCATTTTAGCGTAAATTGTCTTAAATCAAGAGGTTCTTAACCTACAGTTTCCTCAAGTGAAGCTGGGAGAAAAACAATCTTATTCTTTCTTTTTCTCTTCTTTACAAGAAAAAAAATATTTTCTCTTTCATGTCCACACACGCACACAGAATCACTCTCTTGGCTACTCATTACATCCTTAAAAAAGAACTAAAGTTAAGTTATCCTATGAGGATAACAAAATGAAAAATAAACTCTGGACTGAATGAAGTTCATATGGCCATGGAGAATTATTTTTGACCAATTCCCAGTAAAATGTGCATATCCAATTTGATTCTAGTTGTATTTCTTGAAGAAATAAAATCTTCAGTGTCATGTCCTTGTTGCACTTTTTCACTAAAATTTCAACACCACACAGCACCAAAATTTTCACATTGAACTCTCCATTCCCCTTTTTCTTCTTCTATTTTGCCCTCATACATGTAAATAGCACACACTCGGAATATTCTAGAAGGCATTATTCAGTTTAAGGTACTCTTTGTACGGCAGTCTCACTGGCTGTGCTGTTAGAGATTCATTATGATTATGCCTTTCTGAATACCCATGTTCATATTTTCAAGCCTTCTGAGACCGCAAGTCCGTGATTTAGAATATGTATTTCAGATTCCTTTTTCTTAATAAGCCTGAAAGCTGTTGAATTGGGAGTGTCTATTCGCAGCGTTTCAAGAAAACATGACTTATCTGGTGTTTTAATCTCCTCAAATTACAGGATGCAACACAGAGTCATGGATTACCCTGAACATCATTGGTGTTCTTGCATTGTAAGATACATTTTGTCATGTTTTCTTTTCTAGCTAAATTGGTTTACTGCATGGCTAGGATTAACATCACCATGTTAATGATAGTTGCCCATGTTTATTTGCAGTGCTGAGGTTTTCATGAAGAGGATGCAGTTCACTGAACATGTAACTATTTTCTCTAACATCCCAGGTAGCACAGAAGTCCCTTTTGTGAGAAAACGAGTCAACAAAGAGCCTGTGTCCCTGTATAGCCTTTCTCAAGGTGACTCAGACTTGATAAAAAATAATGAAATTAGCTGCTATTCAGCAAGATCGGGACAGGCTGGAGAGTTGGGAACAGAGGAACCTGATGAAGTCAACAAAGGCAATTGCAGGGTCCTGCACCTGGCGAGGAATAACACCATGCACCAGCACAGGCTGAGGTTTGACCTAATGGAAGGCAGCTCTGTGGAGAGGGACCTGGGAGTGCTGGTGGATGACAAGTTGACCATGAGCCAGCATTGTGCCCTGGTTGCCAAGAAGACCAATGGTATGCTAGGGTGCATTAACAAGAGTGTGACCACCAGGTCGAGGAAGGTTCTCCTGCCCATCTACTCTGCCCTAGTGAGACCCCATCTGGATTACTCTGTCCAGTTCTGGGCTCCCCACTTCAAGAAAGATGAGGAACTACTGAAGAGAGTCCAGCGGAGGGCTACAAAGATGATGAGGGGACTGGAGCATCTCTCCTGTGAGGAAAGGCTGAGGGAGATGGGCTTGTTCAGCCTGAAGAAGAGAAGGCTGAGAGCAGGAGGGTTGGACTTGATGACCTACAGAGGTCCCTTCCAACCCGTAACATTCTGTGATTCTGTGATTCTGTGAAATGCCTGTAAATATCTGAAGAATGGGTGTCAAGATGATGGGGCCAGATTCTTTTCAGTGGTGCTCAGCAACAGGACAAGGGGCAACGGGCACAAACTGAAGCACAGGAAGTTCCATCTGAACAGGTGGAATTTTTTTTTTACTTTGAGAAAGACAGAGCACTAGAACAGGCTGCCCAGATGGTTTGTGGAGTCTCCTTCTCGGGAGATATTCAAAACCCACCTGGACACAATCCCTTGCAGCCTGCTCTAGGCAAAACTGTTTTGGCAGAGGGGTTGGACTGGATGATCCACAGACATTCCATCCTTCCCCTATCATTCTGTGATTCTGTGAAAGACCTTTCAATGTTGGCTTCAGATTCTGGGCTTAGATTATACCCGAGGAATAAGTAGACATATACATGTGGGTGTGGTGGCCTGTGGAGGATATACCGTTAATGAGAGTGGCAAGAGAAGAATTCTTATTTAATGGTGTTTACTGCATATTCTTCTGTCAGTTTAAGAGACTGTTTATTAATTCAGTCAATGAAAAGTGGGATATCATGTGGGAACATTGACATTAACAGAGAGATAGTGAATTCTTGTTTTACACAATAGGATCGAGAAGTGGAAGGAATGCAAAATGACCAGGATCCATCCATGCCACAATAACTCTGAGTGACTCGGTTTGCACACAATAAAGTGCATCCACCCCTGCACGTCCAGTTGGACAGCTGCTCAATATAAAGGACCATAATGGGGTCTTCAAGGTATATTTTTTATTGCACTCTCTCCTCAGAAATATTAAAAGACAGTTGAGATGTAGCTTTGGCAATTCCTTTTAATATCAGAAGATACATCAGAAGATATTTTTTAATGTTGGATTATCTTTTGCAAAAAGAAATGAGACTTTTTGGTCAATTGTCCAGAATTTGAATTAAAAAAAGTAGAAAATTATTATAGTCAGACCACTTAACAACAGCACACTAGTCTCTGTAATGATGGATGCTGCAGTCAGAAAAAAAGACAAGCGTAGAAAAAGAAGTCTCCTCTTCTTTCCTCTAAGACAATATTTGCTTCTTATTTTGACCTCTTCAGAAGCTTTTCTTACACCCCACAGCCAATGTTTGCAAAATCCTTTGAAGACAGAAAACTCTACAAAAATTGTAAATATTATTAACTGTAAATTCTGTTGACTTTCAAACCCATGAACTGGTAAAATAATAAAAAAGGAATAAGACCTGTGTATGGCTATGCATTAAGGGGGAAATATCATGCTTTTCTCAAACTGGATAGAAAAACACAGTTTCAGAGGAAAGTACACATTTCAGAATATTGTTACGTTCCAGGAGTTTTAACATATGATCTGGGGCTGCAGCTCCTTTTCACCCTACAAAGCAGTCAGACTTCAGATGTGAACGGAGCAGACTTCAGTCAGATGTTTAGGCTTTGAGTAATTGCCGAACAAAACCTAACCAGAATGAACTGAACGTCAGCATAAGTCTCACGACCACCTTATCCTAACATCAACTGTAAGAATAAGTACTATTTTTCTTGAGGTAATGATAACCTGTCTAAAGTCACTTCTTCCACTACTTCATGATTTACTCATTCTTTCTGGAAATACTTTTCAGGAAAGGCATTTTTGACAGGGTATATTTTTACATATGTAAATACATAAGAAGCAATGGCACAGCAAATAGCAGTCCATATTTTGAGGAAACTGAACTTCAAGCATATTTTCATCTTCAAAATTAACTGTATAGGAAACTCTCATTCATTGATCGTTTCTGACTTGTGGCAAAGAAGGCTGTAATATATCATAAGGGACAAAATAACCTAATAATGCACCATATCAGCAAGACAATCAAACTAAAAGAGTAAGATTCATTTCACCTGCACTAGCTCTGTGTACGTGCTATGGATTTGTGTGGCAAGGTTTTAGTAGTGGGAGGGTCAGGGCTATAGGGGTGGCTTCTGTGAGAAGTTACTAGAACCTTCCCCCATGTCTGACAGAGCCAATGCCAACCAGCTCTAAGACGGACCTGCCGCTGGCTGGGGCCAAGCCAATCAGCAGTGGTGGTAGTGCCTCTGTGATCACATATTTAAGAAGAGGAAAAAAACTGCAGGGAAACAGCAGTCGAGAGAGAGGAGTGAGACTATGTGAGAGAAACAACTCTGCCAACACCAAGGTTAGTGAAGAAAGAGGGGGAGGATGTGCTCCAGACACTGGAGCAGAAAGTTTCCCCCTGCAGCCCGTGATGAAGACCATGGTGAGGCAGGCTGTCCCCCTGCAGTCCATGGAGGTCCATGATGCAGCAGGTATCCACCCGTAACCCATGGAAGTGACCCCACACCAAAGCAAGTGTGACTGAAGGAGGCTGTGACCCCATGGGGAGCCCGCGCTGGAGCAGGTTCCTGCCAGGACCTGCAGACACATGGAGAGAGGAGCACACACCAGAGCAGTTTGCTGGCAGGGCTTGTAACAGTGTGGGGGACACAAGCTGGAGCAGGCTGCTCCTGAAGGACTGCACCCTATGGGAAGAACCCATACTGGGGCAGTTCATGAAGAGCTGCACCCCATGGGAAGGATTCACGTTGGAGAAGTTTGTGAGAACTGTCTTCCGTGAGAGGGACCTCACACTGGAGCAGAAGAGTATCAGTCTTCCCCCTGAGGAGGAAAGAGCAGCAAAGCCAACGTGTGATGAACTGACTGCAACCCCAGCTCCCCAACCCCCTGCACTGCTCAGGGGGGAGGAGACAGAGAAACAGGAGTGAAGATGAGCCCCGGAAGAAGGGAGTAGTGGGGGGAAGGTGTTTTAAGATCTAGTTTTATTTCTTATTATCCTACTCTGATTTGATTGGTGATAAATAAAACTTATTTTTTCTCCCCAAGTTCAATCTGTTTTGCCCATGATGGTAGCTGGTGAGTGATGTCTCCCTGTCCTTATCTCGACCCATGAGCCTTTCATCGTATTTCCTCTCCCCTGTCCAGCTGAGGAGGGGGAGTGACAGAGCAGTTTTGCTGGGCACCTGACATTTATCCAGGCCAAACCGAAACAGTATCTAAGATAGGCAATTTGCATTCTTCTAATCAGCAGACAGAAAAAAACTTTTTTGGGACACAGAGTTAGACATCTATTTCATCATGAGATTCTCACATTGGAGTGCCCCTTTCTCTCTTCTAAACATAAAGGCAGCCTACAGTGACTAGTTTGGAAGCTGAGGTCAGTGCTGTAATAGTTACTTTTACTTACATGAACCCCAACGCAGATGTCTGACAAGTGCTTGCTATCTACATTGAGGTGTGTATGAAGCCATCGCTCTTCACCTTTCACTTCTTGCCTTGAGGTGTTTATGGTTGCCCAATAAAGATACAACGTGGAGCTATTTGAGCACTCCTCATCCGTTTCAGAGCAAAATAGAATGAGTCCTTAAACCATCTTCAATGCCAATCACTTTCACAGCTTCATTCTCCTGGACATGGAGTCAGCTGAAGATTTTGCAGACAATTCATGTGGAACAGGTGCATGTACAGCAGTGTGTGCATGGCAGAAAACCGGGCACATGGAAGAGTAACACAGAGCACCACAAAGAGGTAAGTATCCCATGAGTGAGAGGAGAGGAGAGGAGAGGAGAGGAGAGGAGAGGAGAGGAG
>Ga0065711_1005689_pt1 | contig 19420 bp, 10 predicted proteins | sample Hoacrofraction12_FD_59098 | JGI IMG/M metagenome (GOLD analysis project Ga0065711, IMG submission 59098) | Hoatzin crop microbial communities from Cojedes, Venezuela - Epithelial fraction 12 v2 (version 2) | ecosystem: Host-associated > Birds > Digestive system > Esophagus > Crop | place...
GAGGAGTGTGGCCAGCAGGTCGAGGGAGGTTCTCCTTCCCCTCTACTCTGCCCTAGTGAGGCCCCATCTGGAGTACTGTGTCCAGTTCTGGGCTCCCCAGTTCAAGAAAGATGAGGAGCTACTGGAGACAGTCCAGCGGAGTGCTACAAAGATGATGAGGGGACTGGAGCATCTCTCCTGCAAGAAAAGGCTGAGGGAGCTGGGCTTGTTTAGACTGAAGAAGAGAAGGGTGAGAGGGGACCTTATAAATGCTTATAAATATCTTGAGGTTGAGTGTCAGGAGGATGGGGCCAGCCTCTTTTCAGTGGTGCCCAGCGACAGGACAAGGGGCAACGGGCACAAACTGAAGCATGGGAAGCTCCATCTGAACATGAGGAAGAACTTCTTCCCTCTGAGGGTGATGGAGCACAGGAACAGGTTTCCCAGGGAGGTTGTGGAGTCTCCTTCTCTGGAGATATTCAAGACCCGCCTGAACAAGTTCCTTTGCAGCCTGCTGTAGGTGACCCTGCTTTGGCAGGGGGGTTCGAGCAGATGATCCACAGAGGTCCCTACCAAATCCTACCATTTCATGATTCTGTGATTCTGTGAAAAAGGATTTTTCAAGGTTAATTATGCTCTTCATCTGCTTATAAATTGCACTGCTTAGTCCTGTACACCTCTTGAATATGTCTGTATCAATGTATAGTTCTATTTCACTTTGTGCTGGAAAACAGAACAAATTATACTGTGGAAGAGTTTTGGGCCTATGAGATATTGGTTTTTCCCAACAGCGAAGTTTGGTTCCTGGGAGACATCAGGAGGTAAACAAAGCACTACGCTGGCCTGGATATGAGTTAGAACAGCCAAGAGGTTTCTTCAACTCAAACGCAAATTTACATTAAACCAGTGAAAAATGAGCAAGGCAGATTTCAACTCCAACCTGACACTTTCTTTCTTTGAGAAGCCCCATGTGGTAGGATGGGCAAATAGCTGATGGAGGATCTCACACCTGCCTATTGATTTGAACCCTCCGCTTGGTTGTTTTTTCGAACTGAGATCTGGTCCTGAAAGCCTGGCAACAAATGTTTTTGGGATGGTGGTCTGCTTACTACCTCATTTTCAAATAATATGAGCACATCTTTTTTTATTTTAGATCCAGCATTTTAGTATCAAGTGACATTTTTTGCTTTACAAACCAAAGAAGTGTAACTGAGTTTCACGCTCCTCATTTGGAATCCCCAAGGGCATAATGCAGAAATGTAGATACGCAACAACTGTCACACAGAGAAAGACATCTCTTAATCTTCACATTCTGTGGTTTTCTTATGGTATTCAGGTAGTTAATTGCTTTATCTGGTGGTTCCCAGTGTATCTAGTATCCTGTTCAGGCGCTGTGAATAAATACTTGCTTGTGTATTGCACTTCTTAGTCATTATGTATTGTTGAATTTTGCTAATTGTAAACCAGCAGTTATAGATACGAAGTATAACCAATTTAGTCAGCAGAGGCAGCAATGTTCTTACTAAAAATAAACTATTTGCGTTGCATAGTACCATCTGCTGTTGATATCAGAAATACCCTTTCTCACTAATGAGACTGAATTTGGGATTTCGGTAAATTACTCAGGAGAGACAGTATGCCCACATTTGTTCTAGTGGGCACTGGGCCTTGTTCCTCTGGAGAAGCCAAATGAAGAAAATAAATCTCATGTTGCTGACGGAAGAATACATTATACATCCCCAAGTGAACTTTATGCTCCCCTATCTATAAGCCAATGCATATGGTCCAACCCATGGTATATAAATTGAAGTTACATGAGTAAGAAGCAGCACTTGAAGTGGAAGTATTAATCTGCTGTGTTTCTACTGTGTGGTATACTCAGTGGTATAGCTTTGGAGAGAGTCTGTTTTCTACCATGAGTCTCTTCACATGAGCTATATACTTCATTTGTCTTTGGTTGCATGAAAACAAGGCTACAACAAGTTAGTACTGGGAAAAGCTAAAGAATTTTGGTGAAATCTGATACCAACGATCCATTCAGAAATTAACAATGCACAGCATTCTCAGAAAGGCAGTGCAACCAAGTAAAATCACTGAGATGAAAGGAAAATAGAGTTCACATGCTTTGTTCAGATACTTTGCATTTCTGAAGACTGATCAGATACTTGTAATAATTCCCATCTTGATTGATTTTCTTACAGAAAGGAGAAAAGCAGTGTACTGTTAGGCAAGGGGCAGTTTTGGATACACAGAACGTAGTTCTGTGTGAGCACAGTTATGTGGGGTTTGCTTGTTCATAAATACAGTCAGAGGCTAAAGGTGATGAGACACTTGAGGTGAACAGTGGAAGTCTGTCAAGTGACCTTTGTATGTCTATGTGAAGGAGAGGTTATCATTTAAGTCCCTGAGCTTTAGCTAGGTCTTTGTTCCACTGATTGACTGCCTATTATAAAAGGAGTGCTAGAGTATGTGAGCTAGAAATTTTTTGTGAATCTTTGCATTTTTGGAGTGGTTTTAAAAAATCCTCTTAATGCTGAAGTATTTGAAAAACATAAACATAAATAAATGTTTAATTTAGAATCTGTGTTTCTCTTGAGCTTTAACCACCTGTGCCACTTGTGCAATTTCAGTTATTGCATTGAGACTGACTTGGAAGTACTTTCCTGAATTCAGGTTGGCCAGTGTTTCCCATTTTAAGGTCCTGTTTTCAGTTACATAGAACTATGCCAAAGAATAATCATTCAGTCTGAAATTTTCCATGTAACTTGCTTTAAAAAGATTTTAAGAAAATTCCATCCAGACATTTCTTAAACTGAGTCTAGGTTAGAAAAAAAAATGTTTGACTGTGATAATGTTTAACTTTTTCATTGAGTTTTACTGTGCCTGTGCTTTAGAGCAACAGCTAGAAATAGAACAAGTGGATAACCATCGTTCTGGTGCCAGAGCAATGCGTTCTGCACTTATAAGCTTTTTAAGAATCTCAACTGGCATGTGCTCAGTTAGGAGTTTTAAGAGTTTGGCAGCTATATCCCCTGTAGTTACTTGGTCCTCCCAGTGTTCCCTAGCCTCAGCTTTTAGAGGCTTCCTAGGGTTGCCTCTGAAGTTGCTCTTAGGGGTGCTGCTGGCTGTTCGCCTTGAGAGCAGGGAGCCCATCTGCTTTTCCCTGTCTGGTTCTTGCAGTGAGGGTAAAACAAGGAAGGTGGAAGAGGAGGAGGTTCGCTGGATTGCAGTTTCTCTGCAGTCTTTCTTTTGAGATTCCTTGCACCACAGCGTCATAACTCAACTATATTAAAAGTGATCACAGAATCACGGATCGCTGTCATTGGACTTGGCACATAGGTCAAATTCTAATCATGACTGCCTGCATTAGCCTAAGATAATGTAAGGCTTCCCCATAGGCACAGTGACAGCTGGTTCTAAAACTGGCAGCTGACCTAAGGTTTTTGTTGCTGTTGCTTCCATGCTGTCATCCCTCAGCAGAGTGCGCAATACTGTCTTTTGGGCAGTCCCATTTCAGTCTTTCTCTGGAGAAGGCCCAATAAGGGCAACAAAGCTAGTGAAGGGTCTAGAGCACAAGGCTTATGAGGAGTAGCTGAAGTACTAGGGTTGTTTAGTCTGGAGAAGAGGAGGCTCAAGGGAGACCTTATCGCCCTCTACAACTACCTGACAGGAGGTTGTATCAAGGTGGGTGTTGGTCTCTTCCCCCAGGAAACTAGCAATAGGATGAGAGGAAATGGCCTCAAGTTGCATCAGAGGAAGTTTAGATTGGCTATTGGGAAAAATTTCTTTACTGAAAGAGCAGTGAGACATTCGAATACACTGCCCAGGGAAGTGGTGGAGTCACCATCCCTGGAGGTGCTCAAAAAATGTGTAGATATGGCACTTCAGGATATGGTTTAGTAGGTATGGTGGTGGTAGGTTGACAGTTGGACTTGATGATCTTAGAGGTCTTCTCCAACCTTAATGATCCTATGATTCTATGATAAGGGATGTGATTCAGATACCTCTCTCTCGAGGAATTTCTCCTCAGAAAGTCATCATTATCAACCTGAAGTTGGGCCACTGATTGTTTTCTTTTTGGCACTTAAGATTTTCTGTCTTTGGGAAAACGCAATACTTTGCAGGCTCTGAAATCTGCCACCAATGTGTGCATTGCAGATTTGACACAGAAGATGAAAAGACTGCTTGAGCAGAAACTTAAGTTACGTTTACAGGGAAAGAGCTAGATGCTCATCAGCAAGCACATAATATTCTTTTCTAGTCAAGTAAACAGCAAGTTAACAGGATTACTTGTAGAGTATATGACAATTAGAATCTATATGGGTGTCAGACATGTCAAAAAGATGTGTTTTGTATGTCTACATGTATGCATGACTGGATTGTTAAACACCAGGGTCCATTTTTGTATCTTCTTATTTTCAGAATTAAATGATTATTCTGTGGACCATTTAGACACCTTAGCAGAGGAGAAGTGCAACAATTAGAGGCTGTCTTCATGTCTCATCCCTCTTAAAATTTGGTGCTGTAACATGCATCTTCGCACTGACTCTTTACGCAACCTGCAAAAGAATAATTTCTTCTATTAACATAGCTAGTATTCCTGTCCATGGGGCTATGTATTGGAGTCATTAGGACAAGTAGTACAGTTGTAGATCTCCTGTGACAATTAGGCTGATTTGTAAGTGATGGGAATGTGTGAATAAACCAGGCAACTATTTCTTAAGTTTTGTTTCTATATTTGTCATGAAGCTCTTAAGGGTGGCCTTATGCAGAAATGAGTGATGAAAATTATCTCCTACTGTTCTACAAAATGTCTAGGGCACAGAGACTCCTTTTTATAGCAATAATTATCCATGTCTGTTCTTTCTTAGCCAAGATTTCCAAAGAAGGTTATTTGATACTTCCAAATTGAATGGTGATCCTCATCTTAATCCACCCTGTGATACTGTTTTTTTCCATGATTCTTTGGAGGAAAGTTTATTGTATTCTTCCAGCAATTCTCATCAGACTCTGCTATTTTGGCAAGAAAATTTTTTTCAGATAGACCACCTTTGTCTCATTCAAATTGGTGGTTATGAAGATAACATATCAATCATTATTCATTGTCATTAAGGAGACTACTTGTGGAAAGAAGAAATCAGATTTGGCCAAATATGATCTACTATTCCTAAGCAGGCTGCTTAAAGATAAAATTAAATTTCAGATTAATATTACTGTAATGTAATTTGTTTGTCCGATTTCATTGTTTCTCATTTACCTTGTTTCATAAACTTTTTGAGAATCCTGAAGGACAAGGGCTGTACCTTAGAGTATAACTGATGGTTAAGGACACAACATTCATTATTTTCTGGCTGCTGTGCAAGCGCTTTTGTATGTAATTGTTCTCACTTCTGCTTATTCTGGTTTCATTTTGAGTACTGTCTGGTATGTGTAATCCCACAGCAAATGCAGATGAGACATTGATAAAAAAATTTTCTGGAAGGAAATTGCCCTTTTTTTGAAATCAGTCCATTGTCAAGCAGAGTTAGTACTGTTCTTGTTGATGTGTTTGTTCATTTCAAGATGTTTAGCCATTAATTCTTCTGAGATTAATCAAGTGGTAAATCAATTAACATCAGTGACATCTTGTCTGGATCTGGGGCCCACATGGCTAGCAAACAACTGTTTACTCACTTAGGATCCAATTTTGACATGTTTTACAAATATTTGACCAATTCTGTGATTTTTCCAAATGCTTTAAAATTGGCTGCAGGACTATCTTGTTTAAAAAAACAGAAAAACAAAAAAATCCTTCTTCTTTCTCCAAATGAACTGCTATTTTGACATCATTCCAGTTTCTCTCTTTTTTTTTTCTTTTTTTTTTTTTTGTTAAAGTTTGTGAAAAAAATGATGGGCAAACAATTGCAGACCTATTTTGTTTCAAATGGAATGTACTGTAGAAGGAAAATTTCAATCTGGCAATAGTATATAGTCCTATAGTAGGCTGCAGAAATTGGTTTGAATATTGTTCTTACGCTATTAAATCTCTGAGATATAAATATGCCCAAACTGCCATTCCTTGAGAAGAAAACATAAAAGTCTTATGAATTATGCAGTAAGGAAGCAGAGTTGGAGGTTGCATAAGAGTTAGACTGATTTAACTATATACCATGTCATGTCCTGGAAGTCAGACCTTTGATCAAGGTTTTCTGCCCCAGAAATTGTTACATTATTTTTTATGATTAGAGAAGGATTGCAGATGCAACATTGAATGGCTCAGTTTTTGAGATCTGCCATGATTTTTGGTTTTAGAAGTAAGCCATGGTTCTGAGATATAATCTCATTTGCTGACTGAGCAACCTAAGTCCAGTTTATGATAGGTTAGTCTTATCAAGTGAATACTGCTATATCTTTAGATCCTTTGTCTAGGTATGGTTAGCTTTATCATTAGATCCATCATTCCTCTTTAAATAATCAGTTGAGTGTGCCCTATCTGGAATCTCCTTTAGAAGTTGAGAGGTGTATTTTAGTGCCTTATTTTTCACCAGTAGCATCAACAGCTTGCTTTATAGAATAACAGATTGTTTAGAACCCAAATCATAAAGAATGCAGCTCTTGGGATTCCTGGAGGTTTTCCTGAAGGCTTGAAACATGTTTTTCTAAAACTTTACATAGGCTTCCAGTGAAATTCCTGTTGATACTGATATTTTTTCTTGAAGCATGTTACGTGACTGTCCAAGCATACCCTATCTTACAAATCCTTAATACTCCTTACATTCCATGACATTTTCTTTCTCTTTTTTTCAGTCATTTTTGCCAGCTCAGCTGGATAAACAATTACTGTCATTCTAGTCCAAATGCCTAGTATGTTCCACTTTAAGAAAAAAAAATGCATCTATGAGCATATTAATGCTTTAATAAATACTCCGGTACAGAAGACATCAGCTATCCTTAAAAATAACAGAATAATTTAAGTATGGAAATACCCTTATGTCTTGTATCCAAAAACAGAGAGAAATTGAATGGTCATGAATTGATAGAGCTTGGAAGAAATTACAAAAAATTCTGGCTACAATTAATAAGAGGTTCACTTAAAAATCATCTTGTTTCTTCAGATAGTTCCATCTCCTCTTCCTATTTCAGCAACAGGCATAGACAGTACTTTCTGTGTTGACTCTAGAATAATACATGCTGCTTCCTGTGGTGCCCCAGCTGTACCTAGAACGGTGCTATGTTACATCAGCATAGCCATGGTCCACACACACACACTGGGAAATGTTCTGCAATGATGAAAATACACTCAGAATTAAAATCGTGTTACTGCAAAGGAAACGAGAAAAATATATATAGTTAGATGGTTTGGTCCCTGTCTAGTTAGATAGTTTGGTCCCTGTCTTTGCATTTTTCCTTACAATCTTGTTACATAAAAGAAGTTTGACATTTTTAGGCAATTCTTATGTGTTTTCAAGCATATGAATTATAAGGCTATTGGAAAGTAAAAGATGTAAAAATTAGTTATATGTGAGTGAATGTTCTATATGTCCCAAGTTTTTCTCTCCTGTATGGAATTACAGACCATGGTTCTGCAATGCATTTTCATTTTCAGCAATTCCACCAACACAGGTGAACTTCTGTTGGTTAATATGAATTAATATATGTCTACATGTGCACAGAGGATAAGCTAGGAGCAAGATTTTCTATAAACAAGTTGACTGGAGGTTTGCAATAACTTCTGCATCCCTATTGCCTTCTCCTAAAGCTGCAGCTTGTGAAAGCTGAAATTTGTCACCTGAAAGCCTAAAGTGATGCATCTTCAAAGAAAAAGAAAGTACTAATTTTTTAATCGGTTATCACATGCATTCACTGATTGCTTCCTAATAGTTTGATTTCAGCTCACAGGATAAGCAGGATTCTGCTTCCGTGTTTAAGCACCAGAAAGCACTGATTACTCAAATATTGCCAAAAAGATAGTCTTCTGATGAAACAAGTTCTCGAAGATGTGAAACAATGTGTGCAGGATGCCAATTCACACAACATTCAGTTGTGTACATCAGAGAGATGAGTGAGATTTTTTTGTGTCTTTGACAGTTAGGGGGACATAGAGAAGAAGAAGGTATTACTACTATTTGCTGTTACCCTGTGTCTGCTTCCCAAAGAAACTTCGCACTGAAATTTCTAGTAATTTGACTATGTGTCAATTTAAGAATATAGAGTCACTCCTTGTGATGGTAATGTCCCACTCACCCCAGAAAGTGACCCCCTCACAGTCACCCATGGGTTGACCTTCCCCACACTCTCATGGCTGTTGCCTTGGTGTAGTTTCTGCCTGCAAGTGGAAGCAAAGCCAAAGTATCATGCCTTAAAGATAAGTACGGAGAAGAGGTCTCTTGTCTGCTAGCCCAGGTGACTTCGTGGTCTGAGAGACAGCAGAGCGTGTTAAGGCACTGAACCAAGATTTCCCAGGTTTTCAGTGATTGGCTAGTCCTGGACAGTGTAGACAGCCAGTGCTGCGTCTGATAAAGTTCATTCTGGTCCATCTTCATCATTACAACTGAGTGGAGTTGTGCCAGTGCATGCAATAAGGGCAGGTAATGATACTCTGAGAATGAAACTGAGTGACTGGTGTTTGGCACTGCAGTACTTTTTTCCTCTGCATTATTTAGTGGCCCAGTTTCTCTGCATTTTTAAATGGAAAACCATTTGTCTTCTTACAGATGATAGGAAAACTGAGAAATTGGAAGGAGAAGGAAAAGAACCCCAATGACGGCCATCCACCTTTAGGTCATATTCTAAGATAAGAAATTCTCTTTCGGATGGATTTAAGAGAAACAATAAAACTACAATCCCTAAAGATTTACTATAGTCCTACAAGATAAATGGGTATTAATGTCATAGTGAGGATGCAAAGGGTATCTTCCTTCACCTTCCTGGTGGACAGGTTATTAGGAATCCCTTAAAGGACTACACATGTGTGGAGTTAGGCACTTGCTCTGTAAACCGTTCACATTCAGTGCTGGCTGCTGAGTCTTCTTGAAGAATACACATAGACCGTCAGTGAATTCCAAGTCTGGGGGTAATAGACAAATAAAGGCACAGAGGCCCCCGAAATAGCTTTAACAGAAGCTGAAGGAATTGCTAGCTTTAGCACACAATTAGTAAGATTTAGCAGAGCTTTTCAGCAAGCCAACATCAGCTTTTTTTTCCTTTGCCCTGATCAAGGTAGGTAACATACAGTGGTTGGTGGTCATACAAATTGCCTCTGTGTAAAATGTACTCCTTCATCTTCCCATAAGTTTTACATAATAGAATATTATCATGTATCGTTATAATCTGCTTAATGCAAATATCCCAGCTGTATAAAAGATTTCATGTAGTAATTCTGCAAAATTAGGAGGTGTTCTTTCGAATGCAGCAAAGGAAAGCAGAGAAGAGAAATGAGGGTTGTTTTCATTTAAATACGTTTTAGCTTACATGACCTTGTATCCCTACATTCTGGTAAAAAATGTCTGATCTGTGACTTTGTCTTTCCCCTTTTTCATAGTCCATTTCTGACCTGGAGAGACATACAGCATATTATTGTCAGGACTTCACGTGCAGGACATCTGAATGCTAACGACTGGAAAACCAATGCGGCTGGTTATAAGGGTGAGAGCTTGATTTCTTCTTCGCCATCAGAGGCAACATCTAATTTGGTATTTTTGAACAAGAAATGCTCTGAAGTAGTTTGTTTAATCCTATGTTGTGCATAGTTTTGAGATCTTTCAGGCTCACACTGAAGTGGCCTATCTTCTCTTTTATAAGGAAAACCTCTTAGAATGACTAAACCCGAAAATGGCAGCTACAAAATGCATTGGCCAGACCTTCTTAGTCCTGTTCAGTCCTATCTCATGCATTTTTAAATTTTTTTCTTGTATGGCTAGTATTCTGATAAGATAGTCTAGAGTCAAAGAGGCAGCGATTTCTGGATTCAGACCGTTTTCTCATTCAGAGGTGTTGACAATTTGAATTAAAAATGACAAAACAGTAATTTCAAATTTCTATTTTATATGGTTCACCCTACATTATTTATATTTAAGATTTCTGACAGATTTAGGACAAAATCAAATCTTGAGCTGTCAGGACTTATAATGGGACAGAAATCATAGTATCCTGTCAGCTGTCATGTAGGTTTCTAAAATTCTGTACAATCTTAATTTTGTATTAAAGCTACATCTTTTTAACTCTATATTCTCTTCTGTAGTGCAAGCAGAGGCAAACATTTGTGCCATTAAATAAGACGTATATTTTCAGGATGGGTTAAAACTAGACCTTGAATTGATACAACATTGTATTTCTACACAGATTGGCTTCTGATTCCCATTCACTAAATTCTTGCTGCTTTTGGTTTGGATTGCATCTAAAACAAACCCAAGAATGGCTTATTTCTGGTTCTCTTTTTATGAGAATTCACCCAAGACAGTAATACTAATTTAAAGATGAGATTTGAACTGTTTTGTGCTAGAATCTCCTGAGAGAAAATGTGATACACAAGAACCATCAAATCTTTACCCTGATTGCGCTTTAAAACTGAAGCCTAGCTTTAATCTATTTCGGATCAAGGCATTTCTACCGTAGAGCATCTTTAATATATCATTCTGACCTATGACGTTTCTGCTGCAATGGAATTGAAAACAAACCAAAAAATCTTTCATTTTTTTGGATCCAAACTAGGCTCTAACAACAGAGGATAGATTTAGAAATGGGTATTTGACTCAAAACCCCCCATCACATAAAGCTTCTGACATTCAGGAGCTTGGTTTTGTCTCATTTACAAAAGCATGCCCACACACAAAAAACATAAATAGTGAGAGACAAATACTTCCTTGATAGCGATAATATTCCAGTATTTGTTACTGTGAAACATTTCCCAGGATTTATAAGTTTTGGCAGGAGATTGTGACTGTATTGTCATTTTGTGGGAGCTATCTGAAGTTCAGACAATTCTTTTCAAGTAGCATAAAGTAGAGCATTTTTTTTCTGTAACTCACTTCCAGAATTCTGTATTTTTACATTTTTCCACTTGTTGCCCAAGAGAGGCAAACACCCTGTGAGGCATTTCACAGCAGCTGTCACTCATTATCAAAGGAGAGGTCACACTAACACACCAGCAGCAGCAGCACTGGCAGCAGGATTTGCAGTGTTACACTGCTGGAGCCTGCTTATTCTGAATCCTTGGAGCCATGCATTTTTCTATGCACTATAGCAGATAAATAATGAGAAAAAGGGCCAAAAAAGGGTTTCTCCTCCACTTGTGCGAAGTCACGAACATAGATAAACTCAACTGGGGGACTGGGATTCAGGATACAACTTGAGCTGGCAGAGCTCTGCTGTAGACTCCATGGTGGAATTGAAAAAGAGGAAGACAAAACTAAGTGCCTTGACCTCTGTGGAGCTCAGGAATCAACCTTAACCCAAATAAAAGCACTAGTTTTAGCTAAATTATTTTGGCAACTTAGGCTGAGCAAATGGTTCCAATAAAAATGCAGCTCTCTTTAAACCTGTGTTGGTTTTGGAAGAAGGAAAAGCAAAAGATTTAGATTAAATCACAACATCCAAACCTGAATTCAAAAGGGAGTTTGCACACCGCTGTTGGCAAGACTGAAACAGTTTTTTTACTGTTGCATGTGGCAATATTTAGTATAATATTACACTATTATCCTTCACTATTGCCAAGAGTAACAATTAAAGTATGGCTTTTCATAGATGAATTACTCTAATCAGACTGAGTTCTTTAAGGAATTGTATCATGATTTTATTGACAGCAAGATCCATATTTCTGCCACAGCATGTTCTTAACAAGGAGAGGAGTGGAAGATTTTGGGTTTTTTTAATTAACTAAGGCAAAGACAGTCACAAGAAACAATCTGCTTTTCCTATATGCATGCTAGAGCAGAAAGAATAAAACGAGGAGAAACAGAGAGACAGGCTTGCTCCGTTAGAAATGAGAACTGAAAGGGTGAAAACAACAAAAACTTGGAAGAACTTCTCACTCAACAAAGGGTCAGCAAGAACTGGTAGTTGAAAGTGGGTCAGCATGCCTTTTCAGGGGCTGTTTTGCTGAGCTGCATGGCAACCCTGTCCCTCGCTGTAGTCCGTGGCAGTGTTTTGCCATTGCAGAACACACAGAAGGAGCTCACACATGTCATTACAAGTTGCACGATCCCCTTTTTTTTTCTGCCTTACATTCATAAAAAGAAAGATTAATTCATGAAAAACACTTCAGCCAGCTAGTGGTTTGCTAAAGCAGTGCCCATTATTTGTTTAGTTTTCTGGCAAGTAAACAGCTTTCATTAAATGCATGTCAATAGATGTAACTATGGAATAAGCAAGAATTTTAGCTTGGTAATTTTTTTATTGTTGTTTTTTGTCAGCCAGCATGTACCTTATTACCTAGTAGTCTCAAACAAAAAGACTTGAATACTCATTTACGTGTATTCTCTGGTTAGTCAGTTGCACATATAATTCATCAGTAGATAAACAGGTATGCTATATTCAATTTTACTTCGAAATCAGAGGGTTTTTTTATAATTAAAGCAGTTAATTAACTGATTAATGGAAAAATACTAAAGAACATCTGTATTTGTGAATATATCAAAACTGCTGATCTGATTTGGCTATGGCAGATTGGTGTGCAAAGGCTCCTTGTTCTGTCAGTTGTTTGGTCAACAACAGAGCACACAACTTCATGCATAAAAAGGGAACGTGTTAATGCCAACTTGTCTCTAGGTTGAAAGATACAGAATGAAACCCTGCAGTTTTAAGAACAAGGTTCAAATCATCTGAACAATTCTTTATCTGTAAGTGAAACTCCAAATACTGTCAAATACTGTCTGGGGAAACAGACCATTTGCGGTCAAGGAACAGTATTAATTTGCAGGGAGATTTTTAGAGATCATCCTTCATTCTTCCTGGCTCTACAGTGTAGACAAGATCTCTTCAGTACAGTAAAATAAATACTACTGAAAGATAAAAGGAAATCAAAATTCTAGCCACTTTTTTTCATTTTCAGGACCTTCCTGTGCTCAGTGTTGGTATTCTTCCTACAGAAACTGAGAGTTGTCTCATTTGCCGGGGAGTAACAGAATACCAAAGTTATGTCGCGTCCCTTTAGGTTAGCCAAAGTATCTGCTCCTTCCACTGGAGAGTGACCACTGGAGAGAACTGGTCACTTATTGTTTTACAGCTTTTTAATATAATTGCTTAATTACAGTAGTTAATACAACTGGTGGTTATTCTTGTTGTAAGTAGAGCATTACCAGTCTGAGAGTGAGAAGGAGACTAGCCTGTGTATGCTCCGATATAGGAGACCTGGAGTCGTCAGATCTAAATTGCTGTGGAGTGACCAGTAACCAGGCACAAATTGAGAGACCAGCAAGAAAATCTTCACAACAATGAGTACATTTCAGAGAAGATAAATAAACTGTTCATAAACACCCTGCTGCATATTTTCTATAACTTCAAAATTACATTTTTAAATTTTTGTTAGAAGCTGGCAGAAGACTTTAAAAATAGCAGGCACTTGTGAATGGTTATGTGAACAAATCAAAGCTGTTCGAATATCAAAAGACCTTCCAGTCTTACAGATGCTAGGTGATATTTTCACATGCTGTTAGCAGCCAATATCAACGCCTACCCACCCCTGATGCCCATACACACGGTGCATGGAGCAAGTGGAACATGGTCTTTGAGTTTGGCTGTGTAATATCCCAGTTTTGGGTAGCTGGCAATCTGACACCAAACACATGAAGTTGCATTTGCCTTTGTAGGAGTGAGGAAGATCATATCCTATGCAAGCTAGACTAATGATTTTTATGCTTGAAATATTAACTTGATATTTTGAGATCGACAACTTAAAATGCTGTGGAGAAGTTTCTTGTTCAGCTTGTTGCTGAACATGGGCAAATGGAAACTGTCTCACATGTGACTCATTTCTCTTGTGCTTCCAGGGCTGTGTTGGCTGAGGCAGTATTTCCTCACCAGGAATACACCTACTGCCATGTCCTCTGGCCACCTGCTCTTCTCAGCAGGTCTATAGCTTCATTGCCATGCCATGACACAGAACTGTTTCTGTGGCTTTACAACACCCAGGGGAATGCCCTTAAGCCAGATTTTGTGCCCAAATGCATTACTCCTTGAAAAAGGCTCCATCTCACTAGTGTCGCTCTCTAAACCATTAGTGTAAGAATAATATCATGAGAAGAATCTGACATCTGGAGTCCTATTTACCCGATGTTAAGCTACACAATTTTAATGTTGTGGGAATTACATTTATCAAGAAACAAGCATATAACATACCATTTCCAAATGTGAGCCACCCGAACCAGAATCTTACTAAATAGAGTTTATGACCTTTGGAAGAAGGTGCAGGCCACTCAGGAGGACTACAAGCGTGTCGTGACATTACGCAGGGAGAAAATTATAAGGACCAAAGCCTAACTAGGACTTAATTTGGCTACTGCAGTAAAAGACAATTAAAAATGTTTCTATAAATACATTAACAGCAAAAGGAGGGGTCAGGAGAATCTCCATCCTTCATTGGCTGCAGGGGGAAACTTAGTGACAAAGGATGAGGAAAAGTCTGAGGAACTTAATGCCTTCTTTGTCTGTCTTTAATAATAAGTCCAGTTGTTCTCAGTGTCTCCAGCCCAGTCCTGCACTTGGGTCACAACAACCCCATGTAATGCTACAAGTTTGGGGAAGAGTGGCTGGAAAGTGGCCCAGCGGAAAAAGTCATAGGGGTGTTGCTTGACAGCCGGCTGAACATGAGCCAGCAGTGTGCCCAGGCAGCCAAGAAAGTGAAGAGCATGCTGGTCTTTATGTAGAAATAGTGTGGCCAGCAGGAATAGGGAAGTCATTGTTCCTTTGTACTCAGTACTGGTGAGACTACACCTGAATACTGTGTTCAGTTTTGGGCCCCCCTACTACAAGAAAGACATTGAGGTGCTGGGGCATGTCCAAAGAGGAGCAACGAAGCTGGTGAAAGATCTAGGGAACAAGTCTTATGAGGAGCAGCTGAAGTTGCTGAGGTTGCTCAGTCTGGAGAAGAGAAGGCTGAGGGGACACCTTATTACTCTCTACAACCACCTGAAAGCACGTTGTAGTGAGGTGGGTGTTGGTCTGTTTTTCCAGGTAACAAGTGATAGGACGAGAGGAAATGGCCTCAAGTTGTGTTAGGGGAGGTTTAGCCTGGACTTTAGGAAAAATTCCTCCACTGAACGGGTTTTTAAGCACTGGAACAGTGAACTGGTTCGATTAATCTGAACATTTTTTGCCTTGTAGCCCCTGCTTGGAAGTTGTTTGAAGTCAGAGCAGCGTTTAGTTTAGCACCAGGAAAGAAGAGAAGCAAACCAGCTACAATTAGTAGCTAGTCTAACAGTAAGTGGAAGTGTCTACCCCAGCACTGACAGAATATGTATGAATGTATGATGGGAAAAGGTCTGTGTCCTCAGGAATCTCAAACCACATTTAAGGTTCGTAAGAATCACATGGTCAGTACCTTGATTGTTGCTTTGTACAGAAAACATTGCTGTAGTTAGAGAAAGTATCAGAGGTGGAATTTGGAAATTGAAAATATCAGAGCTGGAATTTGGAAATTAAGATAGCTGAGGAAAAGTGGAGTAAAAACATGCATTTTTTAGCAACGAGTTTAAGGTGATTGTATTTTTATGGTGTGGTCACTGCAACCTTTCTAGATGTCTCTTGTTTCCTTCCCACATGCAAAAATTCAGCTCACAGCTGTAAATAAAGTTTTCTTAAATGTAATATTAAAATTGCATTAGAAATTTTTCAATGTTTTATATGTTAAACTCAGACAAATTGCCAGGTATCTGAACTCTGCTAGCCTTGAGCAAGACCTAAAAAATCCCTCTGGGATTTGGGGAAGTTAGCTGGAAAATACATTGAATTTTGCAGCCTAGATCATGGTTATTGGATTTCCTCCCCACCCCCCCCACCTCCTCCCCCCCAGCACAAATTGAGATCCACACAATGTTGCTTCCAGTTGAAAGACATGTAAGATCAGGAGTATATCTGTATATTTCCAGAGATATAGATGTACAAAGGGGAAGAGGGAATCTCTCACAGAAGCCAGGGAGGTGTCATTTCTTTTCCCAGCCTCAAAGTCTTCATTGTCAAAACTTCTCATTACTTGTCGGCTCTGCAGCACTCTGTTTTCTGCTGGCTCTGAAAAGCAAGGAATGGAGTTGTGAATGTAAAATGGAGTCTAAGCAGAAACTTCCAGCCTGTGCTGGGGTACATAACAAAAAGTAGATTGACATCTTGCATTACAGTTGGTTGCTTTCCTGGGGTCATATATTGTGAGTCAAACTTACACATATTTTAAAATGTAAATAAAATGGCTCTAAAGGAGGAGTAACAGCACACAAAAGGGAAAAATAAGCTTTAAATTTCTATTATGAAACCACTCAGAATTGTCAGCAAACCATGATCAGACTGGCAGACAAAGAATCTAAAAATGTTGTGTCTCTGGTCAACAACTGACAGACATTGACGTCCGTCCGTCCGTCCTAGATATAAAGCTGTGCACAATTACTATGCTCTGCAGCTCTTAGTATTCCAAACATTGCCAAGTGGACTGACAGCACTAACAGGATGCACACCATGGAAATGATAACCTTTGACATTATTTTCTTTTAACAAGCCCAACTCAGACCTTTAGCAAAACTCTGCAAAGGGGCAGAGAGGAAGGGGAGGAACAGAAGTCTTCCCCTATAGACTGTTAACCTAAGAGTCTGCCACTTAATGTGAAATGTAGATATTTGCAGTATTAAGAAAGAAGAACTGGGATCAATGAATTTAAAAGTGAATGATAAACTGGTACAATTCTCCAAAGCAGAGTGCTTTAATTAGAGACAATGAAGACTGTATTTTAAAAGAAAAGTCCTTACAAGTTATATGCATTTTCATGACCTTTTTATGTACTAACTATCAAATCAGTACGTTTGTGCAAATGTTCTAGACAGATACCTAGCCATACTTGTGTACACCCATGGCAATGGCAAACATCTTGTGCACAGGGTAGTTCTGTCTTTTTTCATAAACAAAAAGAACCAGCCTTTGAGAACGCCAAAGCTCTTCATTACTATTGCATTGCTATAGTGCATTTCAGTAATTACAAAACTAGCAGTTGTTTTACTATCAGAGTGTGTCCACTATAGTGGAACTCAGATTCAGGCCAGTTAGGAAGCAGATCACACCATCTGCTAAACAGTATTTTAAGCACTTAGAGAATCTTGTCAGGATGTAGAACATCGAGTAATAATAAGGAAAGACGAGGGCTTACATAGGACAACTCAGATTAGTTAGGTGCCTAAAGTTGTTTATAACTGTATCACTTTTTCCCTCCAGAAAAGTCCACTATTTTGGTGTCACTTTTAAGTCAGGGGATGCAGAAACTCACCCACGAGGTCTTCTGCTGTCATTACTGGTCCAGCTGTCTACGTAGACTTGGCTTATTATTTAACTTCCTTTTGCTTCAGGTTACTGATCTGAATCTACTACACAGTTCTACAGCAACAGTGTGAAGTCTGCTGAGTTAGTTAATAATTTTTCTGCTTTGGGGTGAGGTTGGTATAGTTTTAGTTCTAAAAATCACTATCATTATTATTAAATAATTTGCAAAACACTTTGTTATGACTTCTGTGTATTTGTGTATATCCTTCCTCTGCTGAACTCTACTGCAGCCCTGTGCTCACTCAGGAATTAGTTTTAGTGTAAATATCCCTCTGGAGCACTGACACTTCCAAGCAGACACAGTCACTGTGCAAGACAGCACTAGAAGGATGTTTGGCACCGTGTGTCTGATACACCTGACAGCACAGAAGTGCCATCTTTGTGTCTGCTGCTATCTGTCAGCATTTCCACTTACAGTGCCTTTTACTCATCTGTCATCATCTGTTCTGAGATGAAGCCTAGCACAGAGGATCTCACCAAAAGGTGTTTTTATTGTTTGATAGGGTGAAATGACATTTGGCTGCTTTTGAGTTGTCAGGGAATTCTAATGTACCTCTGAGGGTAAATTTTCTCCTGATAAAAGAAATGACTACATTTTCTTAAAAGGTGTTCCATGGTGCAGTCACAAAAAGGCTTTTTTTATTTAAAGAAAACTTGCAAGCTGCCATGTTTTTCAGTAGATCTGTGTGCTTTTTCATGAAAAACGTCAAATATAAAAAGACTATCACTAGTCAAAAAATTACTGCTTCTATTACTGTAGATGCTTCTTAGCCAACTTTATTTCGGCAAACTTTTTTCTCCCTTCTACATGCTCATAATCCTCAGATTTATTCCATTCACATAAGCTGGCTCATTTCAAGTGATATAAATGAATGTCTTTAGAAGAGACTTTACGATTTACAGCCAAATGCTGCTGCAGAGAAGCAGCAGCTTGTCTACCTTAGCAGTCAGCAGTAGTCAGATTTTCTGCTTCTATCACAATAAGAGGCAAAGTAAACCAGTCTTCCTGGTCACTTTACTGAGGTTTTCAGCAAGGCTTGCAGGTGTCTTTGAGGAAAATGTCACCATATCCAGGGCACATTAGATACCATGTGCTCTGAGAACTGCATTAATCGGGTTTACTCACACCTAAACAAGCTCTGAGAAGTAAATTGGGAACTGATTCAGGTCTTGCTGCGGGCAGCACAGAACTTGGCATGGCTGTGCTGGGTACACATGGGCACTCACTGCTGACCATGGACCATAGGGTGGCTAAATCCCAGGACTACCGACCACTGTCTAGAGGCTGCTAACACTCATGAGAGGGGGAAGTATTTGTGTGGTGCTTGCTGTTACTACTAGTAGAGTCTGACTCTGATGCTCCAAAAGTGTAATTCGCTCTTAGTCCTTTTTGTCAACCAAAGTCTGTGCTTAATAACCATACATGTTTTAAATTCCTGAAGAAGAAAAATTATGCCAGGATGTGAATGCCGATGTGATCTTGGATTTAAATCCTTAGTGTTTTAAGGTGGTGTGTTTTATGGCTATTTTTTAAGTGACTGCAAACTCTCATAGCAGCTAATGCGGTATCAGCTGCATACAGAAACTGTTCACAAAGGTACACTGATTACTGGAGGTTTACCTCCTACTAGCTATCCCGCTAGTGTTCCTGGGCCATCTATATTTTATTTTGTCAGGTACACAGAAAAAATGTAAGATCCAGAGGGCTGATCTTTTTTGTCACATGTATTATCAGGTAAATCCATGGTTGGTGTATTATCGAGGAAATTATTTGTACTGATAGAAAAATAAAAAATGGACATACTGGGCCCAGTACTGACCCCTGAGAGACACCACTAGTTACCAGCCTCCAACTAGACTCAGCGCCGCTGATGACAACCCTCTGAGTTCTGCCATTCAGCCAGTTCTCAATCCACTTCACCGACCACTCATCCAGCCCACACTTCCTGAG
>Ga0065711_1005690_pt1 | contig 19420 bp, 11 predicted proteins | sample Hoacrofraction12_FD_59098 | JGI IMG/M metagenome (GOLD analysis project Ga0065711, IMG submission 59098) | Hoatzin crop microbial communities from Cojedes, Venezuela - Epithelial fraction 12 v2 (version 2) | ecosystem: Host-associated > Birds > Digestive system > Esophagus > Crop | place...
AGAGATGAAGACCTCCCCGAAGTGTTTCACCAAATAAATCCCGATTATGCGGGCTTTGTGCAGACAAAGTGATTGTAACCCTAACTTCTTAAGGCACATAAGCATTTAAGCTGCCTTATATCTTTAAGGTAGCACAATGAAAGCATGAAAGCCAACTTAAATCCTCCTTAAGTCTTCTAGGTGCTTAAAGCATTTAAGCCATTTTTAAGTCTTTTTAGAATGACTGCTGATTTCCACGGGGAAGGATGCAATGTCGAAAGACACTTTGTATGCAATGTCCTCTTAAAGTTCATGCTGTCAGACAAGTCAATGCCTCATATACAGCCTTAGTGGGAAAGAGTTGAAAAATGTCTAGATTTTATTTTCTCTGCATTTCAAGTTCGGTCCTGGGTTCACAGCAATGCTTATAAATGCGACAGGGTTTTGAGAACACAATGACTGATCCATCAACTTGTCCTGGTGGTCCATGTTACCCCATATCATGGCTTTACCACACTGGTCTGTGGTACATACTTCAGAGGACAGTAGAGGAAGTTGAAAATGAGTGAATTCCTGGCACATACAGGGACAATCACAGCTCGCAACTAAGCAAAAGTGTTTTGCTTTGACTTTTCAGCAGTGACCTTTGGATTGCAATCAACCTTGGAACATTCCATCTGAAAAGGCAACATTTTTGGCATGCCATGAAAGCAAGGCTTTATAGTAGAAACTACTTTTGCAACTTTTACTTTATGATTCGCACTCAAGAGGATTCCGTAACAAACTGCTGAGCATAGCGAATCTTTCTATGAAGAGGGATCCAATCCAGCAAACCCTGTCCTATGTGCACAGTCGACAAAGCCATTTAACCCCTTGAATAAGGGCTGCGTGTGCTATAAATGCTCTACATGACTGGGTCATCAGTTGACAGAGTGCTTTTCCAATAACTCCTGTTATAATTCTGACCTTTCCTGGTTCTTAATTTCTTTTGCTTAGTTATATCCCTTATACAAGGCAAGACTCTGAGTGGCTGATGAAGCCCTGCTGTCTGCTCCTCCTTCAGGCCCTTTACGTGTGCTGATATTGCAGGCAACCACTGAAGCTGTCCTCCAAAGTCAACAGAGAGAGAAGACCCTCAGCAAGGGCAAGCCAGAGAGACATCTCACCTAAGTGTGGACCACTGTGCTGGGACACAGGCTTTCTGGCTTTCTTAACTGTACCCTAATACAAAACTGACCCCTAGGTGGGTCACCTGTGCTGGAACTAGTCACCCTTCATAGTCAATGGGCAGGGATGGCGTCTTTTAAGCAGCCATTCCCCTGACCTGTTTCACACACCTTTCTTAGTAAAAAGGCAGTTGCACCTTAAAACAAGCTCATTGCATCGCTCTGTGAATCCAGCTGGTCTGACGTAGGCATCTGCAGTGCACATCTGAGCAGATGACACCACGCACCCTACACCTAGGTACAAGCTAAGCACTTAAATCGGCCAGACTGGATCTTACCATGTATGGTCTGGTGTGCACACAAAAGTGAATGATTTCCTCGCCCACGTCCTGAGGTCAGTTTTTGAAGTCCTTCTACACTCTATAAAATGCCATTGCTATTGAATCATGGGGTCAGTCTAGTTTTTGCTCCTTTCACTTAATCTCAAAGTGTTAGTGTATGCCATAAAAGGTTTATGCAAGCATACCCAAGTGGTTTTGAATGCTTTCCACTTCCCTGCATTTGCACGTGAGAAGTTGCTGACTCCCATTTCCAGATTCTCAGCAGATCCGGGGTTTATGACTGAATGCCTCCAAGCTGGGGAGTGCAAACGGACGGCAGTGTTTGGAGCCAGTGACCGCACTCATACCCACCATAATCGTGAGCACGTACAAGCCACGGGGAATTGTTAAAATGGAGACTGATTTGACTGTAACAAAAGTCTCGACTGGGTTTTGTCACAAAGTGCCTCATTAGTCTGATATATTTTGTGACATCCCATTGACAGTAGATATGAATAGAGGGGTTTTTTCCTGTCTCACACATGAGCAATAGGCACAAATTCCCATGTCAGCCGAAAACAGGCCTGATTTCCACACCAGAGCTATGCATCTGAAGGACCCGAGCCCACGAGACGCTCAATATCCCCTGCTAATGAGAGGAGCCAGGTAGTTATTTACCTCAGCCTCTGGGATAACCTAGCCCAAAAAGGGAATGGAAACTTCAAGAGCTTATTTAAGAGCTCTGTGCCCAAACTTAGCTCGTGCAAAAGGAATCTGCAGGCTGAGCGAGCGCAGTCCACAGCATGGCTCGTTCTCCTCATTGCCTACCGGGGTGAGTTAAGAAGTACCCCAGCCCGAGCAGAGACCGCACCTGACGAAACCGAAAGGGAACTGCCACACACAGAGTAGCATCTGATGGATGGTGTAAATATGTATGCCAGACCAGCTCATGGGAGTGGGGCTGGTAATCCAACACGGAGCACAAGGAGCAAAGGGAAGAGGGCTGGCTGTGCTCCTGCTCATGCAGCCCGGGGTGATGGTGAGCTCCTCTACTGCCATGAGGTGCTGTTGGCTCCTGGTGACCTTGTTGGCCACCAGGACCCCCAGGTCCTTCTCTGCAGAGCTGCTTTCCAGCTGGCTGCTCCCAACCTCCACTGGTGCACATGGTTATTCCTCCCCAGGGGCAGGGCTTTGCACTTCCCCATGCTCCACTTCATAATGTTCCCACTGGACCACTTCTCCAGCCTCCCCAGGTCCCTGTGCACGATGGCCTTGCTCTAGAGCTTGTTGACTGCTCCCTCTGACTTAGTACCTCTGGTGACCTCACTGATGAGGCAATCTGTCCTGTTGTCAGGTCATGCAACCTGACAAACTCCTCCAGCCGGACTCTGAACCACTGCCCACCACCCTTTGACTCTGGCAATCCAGCCAGTTTTTCACCCACCTTATATCCAAATCCTGATAATCAGAGCAGGCCCTATCAAGCATTAACTTTAGAGATGAAACCACCGCGGTCAGGAATTCGAAATGTATCTGCCGTTCCTTTTGAATGCAGTTATCCCTGTTTGAAAGAGAGTCATCCCTATTCCCCCCCACTGTCTAGACATGCAAAATGATTCATACTGCTGATCCCCTGAGAAACAGCAAATGTCATCAGAGACATCACAGAAACTATCCATTTGGCTCTGTAACAATAATTCTCACTAGCGAGGAGGTATAAATTATACTTAATGGATTACAGATCAAAGGCCCTGAACCGACCCTTGGTATCAACTCGCTTATTACTTGGCTGGAGGAAAGACAATATTCCTGGTACTCCAAGACATCTCTGTTGATCTGAATGATCTGAAAGAGAGATTTGTAGTTGTGCCAATAAGATTCATAAAGAATGTACTGCACGCTTTGCTGTCGCAGAGGTGGAAACCATGTGCAATGCACGATTGTTAAATTGCTGATCACCTGCAGAGACAATGACCTCGATTCCGTAGCACCCTCTTAATAGCTAAGGCGAGCGATCCTTTGCAATTGCAGTCAAGAGTTCATTCTGTTTGCTAAGCCATTACAGTCATTATTCTAATTACCTATTGAGTCCTATTCTCGTGCGTGGTGCTGCACAAAGACAAAGGGAGTATTGTTTTTGTCTCCCAAAGTTTGCACTCTTAATCAAAGAAGGAAAGCATTCAGGCACCTAACAAATTGCACAAGTTAGGGAGGGGTAGAAATTACCCCATGAACTAGCTAGGCAACATTTGTGAGAAAAATGTCTGGGTGAAAAACTGATGTATTCCTGTCAATCCCCAGCCTCCATATCGTTGCAAAGTGGAGTGCAGGAAGGCTGAGCTTGTAATAGCCTGGTTCACAGGCAGTAAGTCCTCTGGAATATGGTGACTGATTTGCTTGACATTTCCTCTGGCGATGGTATTAGAACCATCAGGCAATTTCTGGGAAGCTAATTTGTTCCCTTCTACTACACGTTGATAAGGAACAAAGAGAAGTTAAGTGCTTGAAGCTCTCAAAAATCCAGTATGATCTCAGGAATCTTTTCTATAGTGTAAGGCAAGAATTTATACAATTCCCTTTTCTATTTCATTAACAAAGTTTCCTACTGGCAGTATCCAAAATAAATCCAAGGTCTGGCACAACATATAGAGATGACTCTACAGAAAATTATTTTTTTTCATTTAATCAGTAGTATGCCCTTATATGGAAATCTTGTCAGAATATAATTATATATTCAAGCAAATGTATCACTGCATTCTTCTTAATAAGACTATTGCAGAGCAAAGCTGTGAGCTAAAAAGGAACGAAGAGGCTTCAGATACCCAAAATATTCTGCCATCCCTGTGCAGATGAAATTCCTGGTGCTAGTGTGGCAGGGCTGGGAAGTCGCTGTAGGTCTCTTGTTTAACATTAGCAGCTGTTTGGGAAATGTTTTCTTTTACTCTTTTTTGGGTTGTGGCTGAGAGCATGCCAGTCCCCACTGATGTATCAGGTTCACTAGACAGCGGTCTCTCGGCTTGGGTTCAAACAAGTTTGTACTGAATTAGATGGCGTGGCCCAAGAGACTGACCTATTTACTTTTGTCTACGTGTCTAACCTTTCTGCTCCTGCTTATTATCACCTATCTAGCTCTTCAGAGACAGCACTGCTGCCATCTTTGTCGTGGCTACGTGGCGATGCTCAGCTGGGCTTTTCTCAGTGCTCCTGCTGCACGGATAGCGACTGCTCACAACGACAGTCATCCAGGAGCCCGCTGCTGTCTGTGCACGGCAGGGCAGCCCTGATCCTGACCTGCCAGGCTCAGCACAACAGCTGAGATGGGTGCTCACCATGCAGAAATAGCTGTGGTTTTATTGCTACATCCCTTCCCTTTTTCTTCTTCCACTGTCTGTTGCTACCCCCCATGCATCTTGGGCACAGTGTTAAGATTTCCTGTTGCTTTACCCAAGACGCAGGTCAGACACACACAGGCACGAGCTCCTTCCTACGCGCGGGAAACAGTTAGGCTAATCAGCCCATGTGAAAATGAGCCGAATGGCTTTCAAGGTCACCTCATATCTGAGAATTGCTTTTGTGCTACATAAAGCTCAAACCTCCCAGCAGACTCTCCAGTTCTACCCCTATTTTCTGCATTTTCCCGTTATTTGGCGAACCCAACTCCCTTCTTACCCTGGATCATGGACAGTTGACTTCACTCATTCTTCTAGCTCAGTGGAACGAAAGATTCGGGCCCTGTGTCCTGAGGTATCACTGAAACGCACGAAGCAGGGGTGACGAGCACATTGCCTGCTTTGCTGTTTGCGGCGGGTTGAAGATCAGTGCTCAGCGTGGGTGAAATCAGCTCCTTGTGGAAGCCTAGGCAAGAATTCGGAGTTTAAAGCTACTTGTTATTTACTATACAAGCATTTCACAGTATACAGCTTCCTAAAACATTACTTTTTTTTCTCTTCAGCAGTTTAAAGAAAGGAAATATCCTTATAAGAATAAATCAGTGAGAAAAGATCGAGCCCCAGGTGTAATTTGACTTTGCCGTATACTTCACGGCAGCGCAAGTTACTGCGCTCAGAGGAGTGTGCTGGCTCGGAGTGCCACAGCTTGGAGGACATTTAAAGGCATGCACTGAATGCTAAGAAAATCAGCAGTTTACTGACGATGGTTCTGCTAATATGTTTATGCAAAACTTGTCCTTTGATTTTCCTGAGGCATGGGCAAATGCATGCAAGCAACGTTAATGATTAGCTACAGAAATTATCAATGGCTGTGAACTCTTCTTTCACTAACAGTGTTGCATGCATAGGCAGGCATAAAGCTTAACCATCTTCTTACGGAAGGCCAAAGGGCTGGGATCCACACAGGCGTTCAGGCACTTCTATCCCATGTAGGCACTGGCAGCCAGACTCTCCCCACCTAACACTGGGCACGTTACAGAGGTGCTGACACTCGGCGATTAGTCACCCAAGTCAGTGGGAAAAGAAAAGGCACTTTTGGGGGTGATTCAGACTGGAGCCGCCCCTCAGAGCCACACATGTCCCCGGATGGACCCTGCTTCAAACAGGCTCCCAGCTGCGCTGCCGTAGGTGCCCGAGGGCAGCGAGAGCAGGTCTGGTGCTTCGCAAGACTGCGAATGAAGACAGCCGCTGCCCTGGAGAGCACGGTCCATAAACAAGGTCGGAGAGAAATTTTGTGTGAGAGATTGAAGAGCGCTTCTGTTAGAAGCAAAGCCATGAAAAAAAGGTGGTGCTTTACTCTCAGGGACATCCGCATGACCCAAACCTGGGAGCTGGGCGGCTGCTGAACCTTCACTTCTGCCTTTCAGACCATTTCCATTCCGGTGTTTGAGTGTCTTCCTGAGGGCGCTGGGGTTTTTTACGCTGTGAAGAAGTCTCGGGTCATGCCCGTTTCTTAGAAGAGCACTGTATCCCGTGTACTGCTCATTCAGTTTTTCTTTCTGCAAATCACGGAGCATGGAGAGGAAGAAAAAGAGCACAAAAGGAGTTACCTGCAGGTAATGCAAAGGAATACCTAGAAGGCTTAACCTTCGATAAGAGTGTGTTTGTCCAGTACCTACAGTTTAATTAACTTCTTTCTAGAGCTGTGCTAGCCTGTTTTAGAGCACACCAATGCAAATGTTTATTTGCTGCTGCCTGCAACGAGATTACAAATCAACTAATGATATAATATTTTCTCTTGGAATTTACTCTATGAAGATGATTCATATCAGACAGCTAAATGCCATCAGTGTTGTGTCAGCTTTCACTGACTAAAGTATTTTTCCATATGTGATAGTGGACTGTTCTCATTAATGGCTAAGCTGTAAAATCTTGCTTTCGCTCTTATTTATGATACTGGAAAAGGTCCAATGTAGCACAGTACATGTGTAAGTCATTACCCTCCCTCTAAGCTCCCCCCCAAGTATGGAATGTTACTGTATTTTAATATATTACAGAAATAAACAAATGTTATACGTGTGGGGGATGAGTATAAATCAGACATGACTCAAAGGGCAAAGGGGCTAAACAGAGTTTGCTGGGCATGAAAATCTCCGGAGCGCAAGGACTGTGGTGGAGGAGGGGATGCTGTGCCGCCGTGCAGTGCCCTCACCTCACCGGCTTGGCCATGTCCAACCCTGCGTATTGCCAGGTTTACTGTTCATGCAAGTTTTCTGGGGTGGTCTTTAAAGGGCTTGGGATGTGCGATATGGTTTGGATCGTGTGGTTTGTGCAACAGGCAATGATGCTCCTCAGTGCCGCGTCCCAAAGCCCGGCGCGGAGAGCCTTTCCTTCCCAGCAGCCACTGGCTCCTGCGGCACTTCCTCAATGGGTACCAGAGCTCCCACCCTTGAAACCTCCTGAGAGCCAGATCCAGAGCCTGAGCACTCCTGTCCCCACCTCCAGCTGCTGCCGTGGTGTCCAACTTCTCACTGAGATGAGTAAAGGCTAGTGGAGGTTAAACGTAGACACACCCCTGGGAACAAGGGTTTCCTGAGTGCCTATAAATTTTGGCTTTCTCCCCTTCTGGCCCTCTAAACCTTGCGTTTCCCCTTGATTAGTGGCCTAGTTTGCAGAGGAGAACTCCGGTGATCCCCCTTTCCTTAAATGCCCTCACCCCCGGGGAGCAAGCTATCTCTTGGCTGTTGGCCCCCACCATTGACACTGTCACTACCAAAAGGGCAGAGAAGCCTTTTGGAGAGCTCTCACAGCCCTCTCCTGGTGCAGGACCGTGGTCTGTACACCAGCAGGTGCCATCTTTACTGGCGGAGAAAAGTGGCTGCTGAGAACTGATGGCATACACAGCTTCTGTCCTTCTGCCTGAACTATTTTACCCTTCCCCAAACAGGGTGGCTTCATCCACCCTACCTGTGGACAATCCCGAGCCTGTGCCCTGGGCTCGCCAGCCTAGCTGTAGGCACCAAATCCACCCCTAAACATGCTGTGTAGGAAACATAGCTGTCTAACTTGGGCCACCAGAGATAGCTGGTAGGTGGCCACCCAAGCGTTGGGTATCACATCTCCTATCCCAGAGGTGCCCGAGCTGCCCTCAGGATCACAGAATCACAGAATCACAGAATCACAGAATAGTAGGGTTTGGAAGGGACCTCTGTGGGTCATCTAGTCCAACCCCCCTGCCGAAGCAGGGTCACCTACAGTAGGCGAGGCCTTGACTTTTCCGTGCTGAACTCCCCAGCCCAAGCATTTATGCTTTGATCAATTCTCTGTCACACAGGGAGTGAGGAAAAAAAATATTCCTCCTGCAAGAGCCTTTTCTTTCCTCTGGATCAGTGCATACAGCTTCATTTGACATCAGTGGGAGCTCTGTCACAGATCACGAGCAGTAAATGGCCTAATGAAAAGAATAATAATGCTATCATGCGTACGTACCACTTCTCATCCATCTTGTGGTTTTAAAGACCTTCCTCTTGGCGAGCTTGCTGGTCATAATGCTCACCCTCAGCTCATTCATATCTTTTAATTGTCTTTTCAAAGGCGCTATTGAAAATCAGGACGAAAATGGAAAAGCACAGAATACAGAGATTGCAAGCTGAAATGAGATGCTCTGAAAGCTGAGTCTTTCCTTCTTTGAAATATAAGAGGCAATGTAAGTAAAAAAAAAATCCCAACAGTAACTTTTATTAGAAGCACCATAATTTAAAACCTGTGAGCCTGAGATTTAATTTCATCCATAAGCTGCAATGTAATACTTTATTGACTTCAAGTTGTTCTACACTGGTTTTTTTTTCTACCTCTTAATGCTAGGAGACACATCTTTATAAGCCAATGGATTATTTGCTAATGCAACACTTTAATTGTATTTCGAGTGGGAAGAAAATCTATTTGTTGTGGGATTTTATTTTTCACAGTGTTTCTTCCATGGATGTTGCATCTTTGTGGGCACCTTTCATCTAACACAATATTAGCATTTATGATGGGACAGACTGCTTCCTTTATACTCACTTGAAGCTGGATAACAAAGTAGGAAAGAGAAAGACAACAGAAATAGAAAAGTCTTGCATATATGTTACAGTTACTTGTCTAGCAGCAGCAGTAGCATTATGTCCCGAAAAAACTGTTTCTGTGTTTGAGATTTCACTCTCGTTTTGATGTTTTGTGGCTCAATGGACACTTAAAATAATTATTGTTATTTTTTCCTTTTGCTTGTATAGCAAAAATGTGCTGGCACTCTCACAGATTCAGTGGTCTCATTCACTTACAGTTCCAGAAGTTGAATTACCATAAAGTATTTCCTAGGATATTGTGCAGTGACCCAAATAGCACACACAAAAGGGATGCGAGTAAAGCTAAACTATTTTCTGTATTTATTTTGGCATCCAGAAAAATATAAATCATTGTCCTGTTACCATAAGTGGTCATTACGAAGAAACTGAGAGTGTCTTGATGTGTGCGTCTTAACTGATAAATTCTTAAAAATGAGGATAAGAGTGTGATAGTGTTAACAAATTGTAATGGATTGATTTTCAAGAAATATTCTGTCTACCTCAGGTATCACCATACAGTTACATTATGGAAGATTTCCTGCACAATGAATAAATAATAATAGCCTGTACACAAGGAATCAAAATAAAAGCATTTGTGTTTAGTTTCAAAATGTACTAATGAGCTAAAATTAAAGATGTGCTTCCCTTCCCTCAGCCAATTCATCTTAATCTTCAGTGTGGAAGCAGCAGCACATCTTCACGTGACACAATAAAATGCAGAAATTGAGACTATTGATAGAAAATTATTTTAGGGCAATAGTTGTTTGCGTTTAGTCTGCTCCTTGGAGATGAACAAGTTGTTAACTAAACGTTCAAAACCTTGACACATAAATCTTCCTTCCTTGCATGGCTCGAGAGGCAAGTCTCAGAGAACATGAAGGGTTACTAGGAGTAGAGAGACACTTTAAGATGAAAGCTGCACCAACGTGCTGTAGTCCTGAAACAAAAGAGACAACTTGCTTCATGGCAGGGAAGGAATTCATTCAGGAATTCTGAAATGTGAAGAGCAAGCAACTGGGGTTTAACTCACGCGATGAAACAGCACACCAGAAGGTGGGCTCTTCAGCAGAGCTGTATTTTCCACCAGGAGGGTTGGGGAGAACTTGGCTTGTCCAGCAAAACCTTGGGACAAATGAAACCATACGAAAATGTTTGATATTTCCCCCACGAATGCTGGGGTGTCAGAGAGCACAGGGCAAAGAGCCAAAATGCCTTGTGAGCAGCTACCTGTCGTTTGCAACCCTGCCAGCCGTCGAGCGGCGAGGAGATGCGCAGTTCCAACAGGCTCTTCGTTACGGGACAGAAAACAGGCATGCCAGGTAGCGGGGCACCACTTCTTGGCAGGCTGGCACGATTCAGACAACAAGAAGGATTATCAAGACCATACGCTATTTCTTCCTCCGTTTTAACTCCTTTGAGCTCCCGTTAATGAGCAAAAGCAGCTCCTTTCCAGCTTCCAGCACGCTCCTCGTGTGAGGCTCTGAAGCAATTTCTTTTGCAGAGGTCACAACTGAACCTCGGAGAGGTTAAGTGCCTTTCCCAGGACTGGAGGGCGACAGCAATCAGGGCTATGGGGACCGATGACGAAGATAGGTCACGCAGCAGAACAATTGCAAGTCAGGAAAGGAATCTGGGCCACGGGATGCTCAGACCCCCGCACAGCCGGACGTATGCTCACCACGGTGGGAATAAGAAAGAGGACATTGTTTCTTCAAATGTCTTGGGCCTGAATGTTTATCAACACCGAGCCATCTTCAGATTTTTCAAAACACAGTCGAGCCCAGGGCTTTCCTGGACATCAGGGGACTGCTTTGAAGGAGTTCATAAAAAGCAGTGAAGACTAATGAACCTTTGGTAGGGCTGAACTCTTTATTTCAGCGTTACAGGATAGATGTCCACAAATCAAAATAATCTGAAAATAATCACAGATCCCGCTTTCATCCAGAAATCAAAATCATGTAACAAAAAACCGAAAAATCTCAGAAAACATCCACCAGAAAGACATCGCTATCCAGGCTCCTCTAGGAAAGTATGACGAAAAGGTGACATCAAAGGTAGCTACACCAGCTGCCTTAAACCTTGTTTACTCTTAACATTTTCCATGCNTTCTGCTTTTAAAAGTAGATTAAGATTGGAAATTATTCAAAAACTTCTTCAAAATGCGCAAGAGCCCTCTGAACNGGGATGCAGCTTTAGGAATACCAACACCAGGATGAGGAAATGCACAGAAAAAGGATCAGATGTAGAGGAAGGGCTGTAAGGAAAGGTGTTGTAAAGGGCTTGCAAGTTAGAGATGTCGGGGAAGACGTCCAGACATCTTACCTTCTAGTACAGCTTTTCCCTTTTTTTATTTTAACATGTCACAAGAATGCTCTTATTTAATGAGCTAAGGTAAGCCTGGGAAATGAGGGTCCTTACCCTCAGCCTGGAGCCCAAATGCAGGTAAGAAAGCAAAGAGAACCTGCCAGCAGCTCCTGCAGGATTCACTGGAGTTTTCTAACTTCTACAGCTGTCTCAGGTGTTCATCNGTGGCCTGATTTCACTAGAAGATTCAGGTGTGTTAGGCTATCCACGGGGAGTGTGTAAGAGCTTCTCTGCAGACCTCATGCACACAGTTTGGGTTTCTTTGTTGGGCAGGGGGGAGATGGAGGCAACAGAGGAAGATGTCTGCTTGCACAGGGCCGATGCTTCCCCAGCCATTTTTGACCAGTGAAGTTCTCTTTGCACCATTTGAGAAAGATGAAGGAAATGTGTCCCAGTGCAGAACAGATCCCAAGGAATGGTAAGTGTGTTTACATCCAAAAGACACTTGAAACACAACATCCCAAACCTACTGTTCAAAGAAGACATTATAGGTCTTGCCTAAGCCTACCTCCTGAGCACATGCTTTCCTTTGAGTCCCACCAAAATCAATGCCCTTTTGAAGTGTAGTTTCCTGCATTTCCAAGAAGCACAAGTGAGACACTGAAAGGTTAACTGAAGGTAATGGCAGCACAAGCTACAAATTTTAAACTTTGATGTATAGCCTTTCCATCAGCAGCAGTACAGATGGGTAAATTCCTTTTGATGCCTACAGCCGTGTTGCAGCGCAACCACATTTAGAAACGGCACCTCCTGATTTACTGCTTGAGCTAATTTCTCTTGTTGCGACGGAAGGCGCAAAGGAGCTTCTGCAGACCTGGCCGGTTCAAGGACCACTCTGGTCAAAGCACTTCTGCTGTTGTCAGTGTGAGGAGAGAACTTCGGCACAGCAGCGATGGGCAAGTGAGAAGACACCTGGGTGAAGAGTCGGACTGCTGGAGTATATAATGGTGTATAGTGCCGAAAAGCTTCAGGGGAGAGCAAACTGCCACCTGGCTCCAGCACGGGGATGCCTCACCCCGCTGTGCCTTCAGCTGTACGGTCTGGCATCACACGTGAGCGGGTGGGCGGTAGGCTCCAGGGGGTTGGGTGGTGGGCTCCAGCGGGTACCGCTGACATCGCCCTGTCTGCCCGTGGGGTCAGGTAACACCAGGTCAAAATCACCCTGAGCATTTCATTTCTTATTGCCCTGCAAAGCGCATCCTTTGCTTTCTGTCACCCCCGGCTCTCCTCCGGAGCTCTGGCTTTTGAGGTTTCTTGTCCCCTTGAACATCTGCCTTTCAGCTGGTTTTTCCCTAGATGTATTATGTTTCATTTTCTGAGTGAATGTCACTTTGTTATTTTTCAGCTGGTATGTGCAGACTCTTTCTATTCCCACTGGTGTTTGCAACAGTATTGTCTGTGAATCTTAATAAACCAGAGTGCGGACTATCAAAAACAAGCAGTGGGGTTTTTAGGAACCGCTGAGCTAATGAAAGGGGAAGGCGAACGCCCTGCCCGCTGCCCCAGAGGTGGGTTCAGACTCTGGTGGTACAGAGAGCATTTGAGCTTATGCCTGATCTGCAAGGATAAAGTTTTCATCTGTTCGAAAAGAAAACAGCAGCGACGGTAACGCCTCCCCATCCCCAACGGTTTGTGTAAATGTACGGCAGTAAAGACGAAAAGCAATATGTGGAAGGGGAAAAACCATCCCTCTTAAAAGTGCAATTGGCATTTCAGAGGCCGCTTTTGCTTTTAATTTTGGGATTTGGGAAATGAATGCACATCAGCTGACGTTACAGAAGACGGCTTGTGCTGAGTGGGCAAGCCTGGTGGTGTGCAGAGCTGCTGAGCGAGGAACAAGCGCTGCCTGAAGGAGATAGACGCTCAGCCTGGCATCGCTCCGGGCACCCAGAGCTGACCTTTAAACCAGACGTGAGCCTTGGGCTCTCCCTGAGGCTGCCAGGAATTTTCTAGCCTATGCTGGGATTTTGGGGGGGATGCTTGAAGGTTGGCTGGGGCATATTGGTAGGAGAATGTTCAGACCACCCCACTGTTACCTTGTCTGTCCAGGCTTCAGAGCGCTGCCCGCTGAGACAGCCTGGGTCTGGCATTCCCTCCGCATGGGAATCCTCCTTTCCCCTTGGAGAGGACTGCTTTTCCCAACCCCATTTCAATGTGCATCTGCATGTCCTGACTACCCCATAGTCATTAAAAACAGTGGGTAAAGGGCGAGTATTAAATCAGCATTGGTGTATCTCTTTAAAAAAACCACTCTTTCTTCCCTTCTCTCCTCACCTTTCCCATCTTTTTCTTTGCTGGCTTCAGGGTGAACGGTCAAGGGCAAACTTGATTTCACAGGCTTGGTATTATGTATGGTAGGTTGGAGAGCAACAGCTTTCTGAAGCAAGTATAAATATGGAAGGTCTCATGGGAGAAGAGAGTGCACACACAGCAAAAAAGAAAGCTAGGATGAATGAAAAATAAAACACTGGGGGCGATTTCCTTATGGCTGGGGAGTACTTGCTTATTTTAGGACAAAAGGTATTATTGTAAAATGCATTAGCTAGCGTGTTCTAACTGCTACCTCTTAACATTCATAATAAAGAATATTTCTAATTTTAATGTATTATCACATATTTAAAGCTATGGCTCAGACTGAAGTAAAGGCTAATGAGGAGCTGACTTTGCTCCAGCTGACTAATCTGTGCTAAAATAGTTTTCCGTGTCTAGATTAAGGGCACAGGTCCATGACTGCAAGCAGTTGTAGTAGCTGATGAAGTTGCCCCTCACTAGCTGATCTGCAATACTGGTTGAGTGCCTACTCCCAGCTCATCAAGACCTTCAACTCACGTGTTTTCCCAAAGGAGACCCTCATGCAAAATCCGAGCCACACTTTATGTCAAGATGTATAAGACGAGTAGTTACCATGGCCGTGGTAGGCACTTTCAGCAGAGGATCTGCCAAATTTTTGAGCCACAAGTACGTTTCTTGATGCCATGAGGTCTGGGATCTGGATCACTCATCGGTCCTTTGATCCTTTAAGAGTCACAGCACCTACGTGAGGCACTGCTGATAGGCAGCCTGAATAAAGCCCCTTTCTCTATCTAATCTGACGGGGCTGATGTAATGCACGATACGAGCCAGCATCTTCATGAGATAGGAATCTAGGAGCTGCTTATGTGGCTAAGCCTTATACCAGACACTGCCCGGTAATGTTGATCGGGTGGGGGAATTAACTAGAGGAACAGTCAAGGCTCTTTGATTAAGGGATTGCATCAATTGCCATAAGATATGTTTGCAATAAAGATCTGTGGTTCCTGCTAGTAGGTCGGTATCAGTTGTGGCTCAGAACACTATCTTGCCATCTGTTCTCGGCAGGAATTGTACAATCCTTTCTTTCAAGTCGCAGATATTATTACACTTACTCAGCCTTTGTCAGCTCGGGACTTGACCATTATAATGCTCCCTGCAGGATGCTGCTCGCTGCGGCCATCTGGAAAAAGGAGCCAGATCAGTGTACAGCTGCTTGCTTATTCAGTAGCATTTCATACCGCAAATGCCTTACGCATCTGCCTCATCGCCCGTCCCAGCTACTCGTTTGCAGGTGTGGCAGGAGGTGTTGCTTTGAATCCATGCAACGCCGTGCATGCACACACTAAGCCACGCTAAAGGAACATTTGGCTGCGAAGTGGGGTGCACCTGGGAAACGTCGGTATGTAAGCGGACCGTGAAATTTCTAGTTTAGAGGCTTTGCAAGAAGCCTCTGGACTTCGTTAACTGTATGATAAAGCAGTACTCACATCTCCCATCTCAGGCTACACGGGCACAACCTCTCTCCACCAACTAGATTTCTAACTTCTTCCTCTGAATTGCCCTGAAGCCAGATTGCCATGACATCCTCCGGTCACTGCGAACACGCCATCCCACCCCCACCAGTCACAAGCCCTTGCCTGTTGCCTTGCACAGAAAGCATGATGCCCACCAAGTGAGCAGCTCTTCGGTGCTGTGGTTTTCATCTTTATTCGATGCATAGCCCAATGCCCTGTTGACCACACGTTCTCCAAGCCTTTCTCAGAGGCAGATTTGATCCTTTTCTCACAGTCCCTTCTGTGCCACTCGTCACTACCATGGGGTTATTAACCAACTCACGCTCACAGCCTCATTTGTGAGGCAGACAGCAGTTTTACCTTCATTTTGCCTGAACTTGGTTGCTAAATTCTCCTAGGGTCTCACCTGCTTTTAAGCATGCTACACCCTTTCACCAGCCCTCACCTACCAAACACACTGCAGAACCATGGTCCCTTCAGGCTGGATCCAGCTCAGGACCACAAGTCTTTCCTCACTGTCACCACATCCTGCTGCTGGTGACCGAGGTGTCTCTCAGTGCACGAATGGAGGACATGGCGTCTGCCTGTCCTGGCTTTTTGACGTTCCCCTGCCTGGTGCCCAGGTTACACAGAGAAGGAGGTGCCCACCTCTAAGGCTGAGGAAACAAGCACTGGCACAAAGATGGGAGGTCATGAGGAAAGAGTCTGAGGACCAGGGCCCTCCCAAGGAGAGGAAGGAAGAGAAGAACAGAGACTGTGACTGGAGTAAGGCCACCAGCTCTGCAGGCTGGAGTGCTGCAGAGACTGCATGAAGGACTGGGAGAAGAGGCCGGGTGAAAGATGAATAGCTCACAGGTTGGCAAATAAGACAAACTGGAAAGGTTAGGAGAAAAGGACACAAAGCCAGGGATGAGAAAAGAAACAGAGCAGAGACTGGGAGAGGCTGGAGCATGTTCTTCACCATGGTCTTGGACAAAACCCATCCTGGCACTCCTCTGTTGGCAAGGAAGAGCCATGAAACTCACCCACAAACTGTGCTATCATCCTCGTCTTCTTGCTGGTCCAAGGATTGGATGGCAACCTATCGCTGCTATCAATTACTTCCTAAGATCAAGTGTCTGAGTCACTTCAAGTCTTGGAGGATCAACCTACCACATACCACACCTAACCTACTGGCTTTTCAAGGTAGGTTTTACCTGTAGAGACGTGGTGGAAGCTAAAATTCAATTCACAATGGAAAATCTTTGGAGCTACTGCCATACTAAGTGTTATTTTTTCCCAGGTAGCCTTCATGTAAGTTGTAGCAGCAATGAACACGTAGCTCCTCTGTACGCAGTTACAACCGCGTGAGGAAATCACACAGTCTATTTGCACAGCCTGTTAGCTGCATAACTGGTCTTTTGTACACAAAATCTCTGATTCAGCAAGTTCTTCCGTCATGTGTCCCACTTTAAGTATGTCTCTGGAAATCAGGCCTTATGTCACGTACCTCTGAAAAATCAATTTTGGTAGCAATTTGCAGCTTTTAACGTAATTTTAGCTCTCTTGTTGTATTTGTCTGAAATTCTGTGCCTGAAGCAGAACATCAGGCAAATGTAAAACTTCATATAAACGATTACGTTTGTCAAACAGTTATCTTTCTGTAGCTTAAAGTGACACTACCATCGTTTTCCATTTTTCTGCTTTATTACCCCACAAAAAAGGACTACCACTGTAAAAAAGAAAATCTGCTGCTAAGACTGCCCATGGTTTGGGCTTTTTACCTCCTATTGGTTAATGGGAATAAAACTAGACACCAGAAAAAGCCACATTTTATGGGATTTATCTGCCTCTATGTCTTCCCTCAAACTCCATAAGCTTTATGGACATATCATAGAGCTTCACAAGTCTGTTTGCGCTTTTCAAGCACACTAAAATGACATGATCCCTCATAGCCTATCATGCATATCATGCACTACTTCCAATCACATGGTAAGAAATCTGCCGAACTAACAGTTTTATATCTAGTTCACATGCACGGTACAAGGCTAGTGATTCAATTCTGTCTGCTGAGAAATGGGAAAGGTTATCTGTATTATCAAAATCTAGCGGTTTACCTACACATTTAGTGATAATATTTTTTGACTAGAGTTATCTAAAATGCATCTTGCCCTCCTACTCGTTATGCGCATGACAGCCTCCATTGCTGCCTTCCCCAGAGTTGACCGATTGTACTTGGGTATCAGCGAGCACGTTCCTGGGTCTTGGAAAGTTTTTGAAGGTAGACAGTGCGTGGCTCCCCTGGTGACTCTCAGGGAAGGTACACGCCAGCCATGACAGAAAAAAATGATGAGTTGTCTTTTTGTCTTCAGAAACTTTACAGATCTGCCCATGGAAAGCCAATTTGGGCATCAAATAACCTTTGCACTTTCTAGGCTGCAGCCTGAATAGGCAGAGAAGGAGGAAACCACTGTCAATAAATGCAAAGCTAAAAGTAGGCAGACCAAAAGCCTCAGCAGAGCTCTGGAAAGATTCTGAAGGTGGAAGTAGGAGTTATTTATAAAGTTGGGAATTGAGAGAGGAGAAAGAGGTCAGTAAGAGAGTTTATTTACATAGTCTGGGTTCCAGAAATTACTTTCCAGTGCACGCCGCATCATCAGGAAGTGTTTCTGCTCAAGCCCTGAGTCCCAGCTCCTTTTTGTGCCTACACAACACACTGTGCCACGCCAGGAAGGTTTCTGGGCATTCCCAGGGTGCAAGAGGGACAGGACACAGGAGCTGCAACTCCACTTTTCAGAGCAGAGACTTTTACTTGCAGATATATGGTGTGCGAAAGCACTTCTTGGAGTCTGAAAGCAGGTTAAGCTGCCTCCATAGGCATGGTCCTAATTGCTAGGTAGGTAGATGGAATTATAGATAGATGCATGCCTGGGGTGGAGTCTCCTTCTCTAATCTGAACTGCAGAGAAGTGAGTTTCCTAAGGTAGTTAGCTTGGGTGTATCCAGATATCTCCTCAATGGCAGGTGAGCTTTGGTGATTAGCATTGATTTAGGCCGTGTACGCCTAAGCAAGGAGTGCAGTGCAATGGGAGCAGATTGAGAGAGGCAGAAGCAGGGCTGAAAACTTGACGTTTACACTACAGACACCGGTTTCGCTCTACTCTTGTCCCATTAGCACACCAGATCTGTCCCTAGGGCACGTCTTTCCATCTAGTTTCATGAGCAAGGGATCCAAGTCGGTGCTTCCGAGATCACTTTGTGGTGGGAACCATAGCATAGCTTCAGAAGCATTCTCCCAGGGCAAACAAAAACTGTCTTGTAGACACATTCTTCGATTAATAATTTTTATACACCTAAAATAGCTACCGTGATACCTATCCTTCAGTCTGAGTAGTCCAGTGCATATGTAAGGTATGAGATAAAAACAAGAAGATTGATCTCATTTAGACTTCTAAAATCTGAAAAATACATAGGTTTTTACCTCACATTTTCAAAGGAAATAGAGGGAACATTTATTTCACAAGAGATTATGTATTAGGTTTTCACCTCACATTTTCAAAGGAAATAGAGGGAACGTTTATTTCACAAGAGATCATGTATTTTTTTTCTATCTTTACTCTTATAAGTAACTAAAACATTTGGCTATTTTGCTTAAGGCAGATAACCAGGATGAACAAATTCTGCAGTATAACAATTGTTACAATTTCATTTAATGAGAAGTCTTGGGCAAGTGTAATAACAGATGGATCTTCCAGCCTAATATGATGTAATAGAATATAAATGACCAGTAAGTGTGTATTTCAATATCTCCTCTTGGGTGTACTTTCAGTTGGCCATTTACATTAATTATAAGTTAAATTGCTAGTGAATTTCATGAGCAATTTAATCTCGTTTGCCGTATGTGAGAAAGAAGGACAACAGTGATGCAGGTGTGGTGCCCTGCCCGGAGGTTTGAGCTGACCCCCTTGGCAGTGGAAAGACGCCCCTGAGAAGTTGCCCGTGCAGAGGAACATCAGAAGGAAATGCTCAGGCAACCAGCTTCTTGCCCAGCTCCTGGATGAAATCATCGACAGCGTCCCATGGAGGAGCACTAACATTTCATTGACCTGTTACGCCCTCGCAAAACGATTGCATCGGCACAAGCACGGGGCGGCGAATGGCAGCGTGGAGGTGGTAAGGAGCAGCCAGGGCAGAAATCACTTAAATCAGCGTTGCTGCATGAGGAAATGAGTGAGATAAGGAGCGATGAGGTGGGAATGTCTCTTGCTGAGGCTGGAGCTTGAAAAGCAGTGGTAGTCCTTCAGCAGCTAATTTA
>Ga0065711_1037844_pt1 | contig 19420 bp, 11 predicted proteins | sample Hoacrofraction12_FD_59098 | JGI IMG/M metagenome (GOLD analysis project Ga0065711, IMG submission 59098) | Hoatzin crop microbial communities from Cojedes, Venezuela - Epithelial fraction 12 v2 (version 2) | ecosystem: Host-associated > Birds > Digestive system > Esophagus > Crop | place...
CTGCTTCCTCCACACAGGTTCCTGAAGTACACTGTTTCATGGTCACTGCAGCCGAGGCTACCTCCAACCTTCACATCCTCAGCCAGTCCCTCCTTGTTTGTTCATACAAGGTCCAACAGAGCTTCTCTCCTTGGTTCCTCCACCACTTGCATCAGAAAGTTATCTTCGATGCTCTGTAGGAACCTCCTGGATTGCGTGTGTGTAGCTCTGTGGTCTTCCCAGCTGATGTCAGGGTGGTTGAAGTCCCCCATGAGAACCAATGCCTGTGACTGTGAGGCTACTTGCACTTTTTTCTAGAAGGCCTCATCAACTTCCTCCTCCTGGTCAGGTGGCCTGTAGTACACACCCACAATTATATCACCCATATAAGACTGTCCCTTAATTCTCGCCCGCAAGCTCTCAACTCCTTCTTCATCTGTCCCTAGGCAAAGCTCAATGCATTCCAGTTGCTCCTTCACATATAGAGCAACTCCACCACCTCTTCTTTTTGGCCTGTCTTTCCTAAAGTGTCTGTAGCCATCCATGACAGCATGCCAGTCATGCAATTTGTCCCACCACGTTTCTGTGATGGCGACCAAGTCGTAGCTGTCCTGCTGTATAATGGCTTCAGCTCCTCCTCTTTGTTGCCCATGCTACGTGCATTGGTATAGACACACTTGAGCTGGGCTGTCAGTCTCACCCCTGACCCTGGCATGCCACGCCTGGGCTCGTCCCATTGGCCTTCCTGGCAACCAGGGCACACTGCTGGCTCATGGTCAACTTGTCACCCACCAGCCCTCCCAGGTCCCTCTTCTCAGAGGCAGAGGTAAGACAGGCTTGTCTGACAGTTTTCCTCCTTGAAAACAGGCGTCACATTTGTTTTTTCTGTCATTGGGTATGTCTTCTAGTCTCTGAAACTAGAGTAACATTTTAAAGATAATAAAGACAGCCTAAGAGTGGCATCAGCTCTTTTTGATGCATCCAGTCTGGTCCCATGGACTTGTATACGTGAAGTTTGCTCTCGTGGTCACTAAGACATCTTCCATTTAAATGGTATTCTTTTACCTTTGGTAGCAATTCTTTACCCTATACTCTGCTACTAGGGACAGATACTTGGGTAGTCTGACAGCAGACCTTGTTGAGTAGAGAACGTGCTTAGTACTTTAGGCTTTTCCATATACCATGTAGCTAGATGTCTTTCTCATTCAGCAACAGGCCCACATTTTGCTTTTTCTGCCATTTGTTTCTCTACTTACCTATAGAATTGCTTCTTGTTCCCCTTCACATCTCTTGTCATTTTCAGCATGAGCTGAACTTTGCTTTCCTTAATTCTCTTCCTAGAGACCTAGGCACTGTTTCTGTATTATTCCTGATTGGAGTGTCCCCAGCTTCACTCTTTACACATTCTTTTTGTGCTTGAGCTCATCCAGAATTTCTCCTTTGACTCAGCTGGCCTTCTACCACACCTTCTTGTTCATATTGAGATTGATCTTCTTGTGTTTTAAGGAGGTTTTCTGTGAAGAAAATGGGATCTCGTCAGTCTCTTTGCTGTTCAGGTCAGCTTCCCATGGGATACTGCGTATCAGTCCCCTGGAAAAGCTGAATTTCATTCTTATCTTCACTGCTGAAGCCCAAATTTGCTCTTCTGCAACACAGAAACTGTATGGGTGAACAGAATTCATCTCATTGACAATAAAAGAGACCAAAGCAGATGCATCCTTAATCCTTGGAATGGTTCCTCTGGCTCTTTTTTCTAAAAAACTTTGTATCCAACAATCTTAATGGTCCTATCTGGAAATAAAATTTATAGTTGTGAAATGATAATAAAATGTAGTGACCTTGAATCTTTTCTTTGGATATTGATTCACAGATTAAATCTTAGGTAACAGATAATACTTTTACTCAGTAATATTCATTTAAATACCAATCATAATTTAAACTATGAGTAAAAAGAAAAGTACAAGTCTCATCACTGACATTCATTGGATAGTATTAAGTCTTTTAGTATTATTATAAAATATTAACTATGGTATTACAACATTTTGAATAATGTATTCACATTTAGATATCTACATAATAGAATCTCAGAAAAACAAGTCTAAGAAGGCACTGAGAGGTTATCTAGTCCTTTTCCCTACCGTAAGGCAGAATCAGCTATTTCTCTGATTCTGCATAGACAATTTTGTACTTCTCTTAAAGACTTCTGTGACAGAAACTCCCCCAGCAATCTATGCCTCTAATTCACTACCTTACCTTTACATGTTTCCCCAGTGTCTATTCTGAATTTTCTGTGTTGTTTTGAAAGCTTAGTATTTCTTGTCTGATACATCTTGATTATGGAGGACAGTTTTTTTTCCTTCTCTGTGTATATGGATATCTAATCTGGTTTACATCCACTCCAATGCCATTTAAGTACACTTTAACCATGTCCTAGTTTTGGCTAGGGTAGAGTTAATTTTCTTCCTAGCAGCTGGTATAGTGCTGTGTTTGGATTTAGTAAGAGAAGAATGTGACTGTTCATTGATGCTTTAGTTATGGCTGAGCAGTCAAGGCTTGTTCTACTTCTCACATCAACCCATCAACAAGCAGGCTGGCAGTGCACAAGAAGCTGGGAGGGGACACAGCTGGGACAGTTGACCTCAACTGACCAAAGCGATATTCCATACCATAGGACCTCATGCTCAGCACATAAAGCTAGGGGAAGAAGAACGAGGGTGTGGACATCAGGAGCGATGGCACTTGTCTTCCCAAGCAACCGTTACATGTGATGGAGCCCTGCTTTCCTGGAGACGGCTAAGCACCTGCCTGCTGATAGGAAGTAGTGAAAGAATTCTGTATTTTGCTTTGTTTGTGTATGTGGCTTTTGCTTTACCTATTAATCTGTCTTTCATAGAATCATAAACAGTTTGGGTTGTAAGTAACTTTATAGATCACCTAGTTCCAACCCCTCTGCCATGGACACGGACACCTTCCACTACACCAGATTGCTCAAAGCCCCGTCCAACCTGGCCTTGAACACTTCCAGGGAGGAGGCATCCAGGACTGCTCTGGGCAACCTGTGCCAGTGCCTCATCACCCTCATGGTAAAGAATTTCTTCCTTATACGTAATGTAAATCAACCCTCTTTCATTCTAAAGCCATTGCCCCTTGTCCTATCACTACATGCCCTTGTAAAAAGTCCCACTCCTGTTTTCTTGTAGGCCTCCTTCAGGTACCGGCAAGCTGCAACAAGGTCTCCCTGCAGCCTTCTCTCTATGCTAAAAGACCCCAAATCTCTCAGCCTTTCCTCATAAGAGAGGTGTTACATCCCACTGATAATTTTTGTGTCCCTCTTCCCTTTATCTCAACCCATGAGTTTTCTCACTTTTAGCCTTCTGATCCTCCCCCCATCCCACCGGGGAGGGGTGAGAAAGCAGTGTCTGGTGTTTAGCTGCCAGTTTAGGTTAAGCTGTGACATCCCATTTTCTTAAGAAACAGTTACGTGAAAGGGCAACAGATACGTTACAAAAGTGAAACTATATGACATGCAACTGCCTTTCTATTTGTCATTTTGTAGAAAGATTATATTGTTTAGGTTGATTTGACCCTACTTGTTCTTCACAGAGCTCCGTTCTGCGTGCTGTGTCCTTCTTTCTTATATCCTATGTACTTGCAAATAGGTTGTTTGATTATTTGCTCCTGAATTGTTCAGAAAGTTGAAGTCAGGGTGACTTGGCTGTAGTTCTCTAACATAGCTACCTGACTTCCCCCCTGCCCTTTTCTTTTTGTAGGCAGCTGTTAAGCTTCCTGTTATCCATAATTCATTAGAGTGATTAGTGCAACCGGTTGTATTGATACTGAGTTAACAGTAGTTATCCAGTTAATTTATGATTAACTGTACATATACCATCAATTGTATATTACTCCTGCATGTCAAACTAATTATTTACAGATCAAATTTTTGTTGTATTACTAAATCATCCATCAAAAGTGAGAGAATCTTCCTCGTGATCATTTTAGTTACAAATGAGAAAGTGCTGCTCTTTTAATAAATTATCGTCACCAACAAATTCTCATTGTGCTCCTATGAGTCATATAGAAAATGAGATGTAGTAGAAAATACCCTCAGCTGTAATAGACAAAATAAAAACAAACCCAAACATAAAAATTCAAACAGGCATAATATTGCAATAAATAATCTAACATTTTTTTTGTCTAACATAATTTCACACTGTCCATATTATTTTGTGGACTCAGACCCAGTGCTCAGTGTGTGCCACATTAATCCTGAAAAACTGGTGAATCATTAAAAGTGGTTATTGTGCCATGACTGTGCTTAGGTGTAGTGTTCCTTACAATTTCTAGGGAAAGGGTTTTGGCATCTGCTAAGCCACCATCGGTCACAACTATTGTATTCATCCCACTCCGTTTTAAGAACTTATCTCAGGAGTCTAGGTTAGGACCATAGGTTTTCACAGAATCATAGAATGCTTTGGGTTGGAAGAGACTTTTAGAGGTCATCTAGTCCAACTCCCTACAGTGAGCAGGAGTATCTTCAACTAGACCAGGTTGCTCAGAGCCCCGTCTAACCTGGTCTTGAATGTTTCCAGGGACGGGGCCTCCACTACCTCTCTGGGCAATCTGTGCCAGTGTTTCACCACACTTCTCTTAAAAAATGTCTTCCTTATATCTAGTCTAAATCTACCCTCCCTTAGTTTAAAGCTATTACCCCTTGTTCTATTGCAACAAGCCCTGTTGAAAACATTTTCCCCATCTTTCCTATAGGCCCCCTCCAGGTACTGAAAGGCTGCAGTAAGGTCTCCCCAGAGCCTTCTCTTCTCCAGGTTGAACAACCCCAACTCTGTCAGCCTTTCCTCATAGGAGAGCTGTTCCATTCCTCTGATCATTTTTGTGATCTTCCTCTGGACCCGCTCCAACAGGTCCATGTCTTTCCTGCGCTGGGGCCTCCAGAGCTGGACACAGGACTCCAGGTTGGGTCTCACCAGAGCAGAGTGGAGCAGCAGAATCCCCTCCTTCTACCTGCTGGCCATGATTCTCTTGATGCAGTTCTTTAAGGGCTGATCCTTAAAAGCCCATGTCCTCCCATTGGCTACAGGGTGACTGCTATTCTCTGATGCAGTGAACAACCAAAATAATATTGAATGAACCTAGTCCTTAAAGACATGCTTGAGTGTAATGTTTTAAGAGAATGGTTATATTTTAAGTAATGTATATATTCACTGTGAGAAACAAATGTGGAAAGATGTGATTTTGAAAGAAACCTAGATCTGGGAGGAAAGAGAAAAGTTAGAGAGTACAGATAGTATAGACAGCATGTGGCGAGACTAGTTTGGTTGTAACTACAGTAGTGCAACTGAGTTTGGCTTTGGACACTAAGTATTACATAACTGAAAGAAAGGAAAATTCTGGAAAAAATTTATATCAAAAGTACAACAAACAATTAAATGAAGGAATAATTTATTTAGCTGTTAATAATAAAATATTTTGCCATCTTTTAATGTATGCTATCCTCTGGAGAGATTTAGCATACTCAGTGTGTTGCAAATTCCTCCACTTCAGTTTGTGAGAGACGTGACAATTCAGTGCTTGAGTTGGAATCAATTTTTGGCAGATGACATAATCTTTCAAAACAATTGTTAATGGAATTTAAAGACATGATCATCATCTCTGAAAGAGTTAATTTTTTACTTATACTGAAAGATTATTTTAGTTCTCCAATGAAAATCTGTCACCTGGGCAGAGACTTTGTTGACGTATACGAACTACAATTATATTATACATAAATAAAAGGTTTGGTTTAGTTCTTCTATCATCCTGTTGTGCATAGTCATATATAACATTCATAAATAAAGAGATCAACATATTCATGAGATTATAAATATCTATGTATACAAACAGACTTGTGTGTGAACCTTTTCAAATTTTTAATGATTTATGCACAGGAAACAAATAAACTGAGTAATGGAATGAATTCTATGTAGATATGCACATTTCAGCAATCCTTCCATAAAAAGGTCAGAGGATACTGGAGTGGATAATATTCTTTTTTTTTTTTCCCCTCTCTATGTACAAGAATCTGCAGCTTCCCTGAAGGTCAGTTTGGCAGCTTTCGGATGCATTAAATTCATTTAAACTCTAAAAACCAGTGAAGAAATGAAATAGTACTGAACAACAGAAGCACTCTGTGGTGCTTACAAACACATTTACAGCAGGTGAACCCACTGTACATGCCAATTTTTTGCGCTCTTCATTATAATAGAAAAAGTGTAGGCAACAATGAACTGCAAACCTTATTTGGAAAACACATAACTTACAAGCATCAAAAGACACCTGAAGTCACCGCTAAAGCAGATTTCATAGTTGCCAATGAGTATTTTACCAATTTGATTAAAAGAACTTTAAAAGCATTTTAATCGTATTTCTTCTTTTGGCTAACAACCTCATTCTGAGAATATTATGTCTACAGATGCTCAGTTCTAAAAAGCATTATTTAGGCCTGAGAGAAAATTCCTACCAATGTTACTGAGGTCTAGACTAAGTGATCTTTCCTAAACTAACAGACTTCTTTCAAACACTAAATTGCTAAAATTTTCTCACTTCTGTTTACACTTACCTTGTTTCCTCCATGATAATGGCTGTGTGTGACTACTATCTCCTCTGAGTCTGCAAATCATAACCTACAGAAGAAGCAAAATATGGGAAAGAAGCTTAAGTCAGGGGAAAAATACAGGTCGGTGTGAATGTTATTTGGGTTTATTATGAACATGCTTCTGCCAGTATTGAATGATTTACACATTGTCCAAGCCTAGGAAAAGGTAATTCCCTGTTCTGAGTAAAGAAATTCAATGCTAACTAAATATATTGGAAAAAGCTGATCTCATAGTCACTAATTTACGCATAAAAACTTTCAGAAATTGCTCCAGTTTTAGGTACAGACCTAAGGTCCACTTCTTTGAAAATGGGTCTAGTAAATATAGGAAATGTAACTCTATATAGATAGTGGGATTTTTATGTTCTTTTCCTTTGCTAATGAAAACTAGATAAATATCTTGATAGAATGCTATGTGTCAATGGTATCACTAATTCATTTGGAAGTTGCCAGGAGTGTGTTTTAAGCTGATTTAATCACAGAATCACAGAATCATAGGCAGAACTGTTTGCTATATAAACATAGGAAAAGATAAGAGTAGCCGTACTCTCTGCTTGGGTTTCATTTGGATTTTTTATGCCGATTCTTGATCATTCAGTCAGTGGCAATGTTATATTGATGAGGGATGTCGTTCATACAGAAAATAATTTCCAATGTTCATCTACAATGAGATGTCATGATAAGATTGTCTGATTTTTTTCCTTTTCTGCTGGGTTTTATTTTGGTCAATGTGGTTGCACAGGAAGAGTGAAGAGCTTAAACAGTTCTTATGAGTCTTTATTTGTTGAAAATGCGAAGAGTATAGGACATAAGGAAGAGAATCCAAAAAAAAATGAAAAACTCCCTGAAAATGTTTTCTGTCATTCTGTTTTGATTTTGGTTTTTAAAGTGTCTTATTCTAAACTACTACTTGAGAAAAATTCTTTAGAATGCTTTAAGGACTCTTTATAAATCTGACGGCGTATATTTGAAAGCATAAGAAGCTGAATAAAAATTATGTTTTGTCGTAAGATTTTAAAAAAAAATCTATCTCTCAAAAATGAAGGCCTAAGAACCTATTTTAATGATTGTCAAATGATACATAAATATTGTTAAAATACTACTGATTTAGAAAATTTGCTGTAAAGTTTGGTGAACGAATACTTATGTACGTAGAGTTGGGGTTTGACCCATTGCTATCATTGACTTAATTCACTCATAAAAATGACAAAATAAGAGTTAATTTTTCATGGCACATAGGAAAAGAATCTATTCCTTTTCATAAAAATTGAATTAGTGTTCTTGATACATTCTTGTGAAAATTTTGTAAGTAACTGTCATTTAAAACACATTTGGCCCTATAATTCTATGTTTACTATTCTTTGTCTCAGGAGTTGACATTAGAAAGTTGTCAGCTGATAATAAGGAAGAGTTCTACTGGTTAAATAGTCTTAAGTTTAGCTTATGATAAATCAGCTTAATAGGCACATTGAAGTGCATTTTTGAAGATGAATCTATAGCAAAACTCTGTCCAGGGTGTGAATATTGTCTTCTAACAGGATCTACAAAGCATAATTTGGCACCATTTTTAGACTGATCATACTTCTTTCTGAATTCTTCAGCATACGTAGTCTGGACTGACTTGGAAAAGTGGCGCTCTGTCATCCAACTGCTGCCAGTTTTCTATCTCTGGCTTTTCTGGCAGTATTTAAGGTATGTTTTATCCATAGGAAAAACCTTGCTATATATATATAGCAGTTAATTTCCTCTCACCGGAATGACCAAAAGCAAAAATAGAACTCTTCGTGCTCAGTTCTTTCCTGAGAGATGATCAATAAGAAGCCAAAGGCACCTATGTAAGTCTTCATATCATAGGTGTCAAGTCATATGGTATTTTATAAAACATATAATAATAAATATTTTTTTAAAAAGTCAATTGAAAAGCTAAAAAATTGTAATTAGATATTGAAGTTGAATGTTTTTAGAGCAAAATGTCACAGAATATGGCTCATCATACAGAGGTTGAAAATTAAACAAAAGCAAAAATACACCAAACCCTGCAAGAGCTGTTTTGACAGCTGAGGCTTGAGAAAGTGCACAACATAAACTGATGCATTTGGCTTTTAGCATTAATACTGGGTCATTTTATGTTGAACTGTTTTTTAAGTATTCCAGGCAAGTCAAAAGAAAGTATTGATCAGATTTAACTGATGACATGCCCATAAAGTCATCAGCAAATATCGGTGTCTAATTCTGAAGTACGTGCACATGTCTAAGGTAAAGGATTATAGCACAGTGGCATTGATAAATAAGATTTTTTCATGTTTTTATTTAGATGTTAGATGCTTTCTGAGAGATTAATAAACTAATTTCTTCCTATCCCATTTTGGTGCAAGTTTAAATGCTTAGACAGCACTAATAAAACATTGTTCTCAACTTATCTAGGGAACTTTGGGACTTAAAAGTTGCACCAAGCTTGGCAAATTATTTTTTTTGGAGCACTGTATGTGGATGTCTCATAAGCTTCATGTAGCTTTGCTCCTGGAACTCTGAAATAGCCTAACTGCACAATTTTTTTCCCTCTCAGTACACACAGAAACATCGTGATTTGTGATAATACTAATGAAAAAAGCAAAATAGCAGCATGTGAACCTCTCTCTCTAAATAGTATTTTCCTGTAATTTGGATATGAATTTTCTCACCTATAGTTTACTCTAAATATCACATGGTCTCTAATCAAATTTTAAGCCAGCTACAATGACATTTTTATCCTGCTGCTTTCTATGATTTGTCAGGAAGGTTAAAGAACTGTCATTACAGAAAAAATAAAGTTCTGTATTTGTTAGTATTGTATATTGGAAATAGCAATGCTAATACTCAGGCCAACATATTTCCACAAATTTTCAGTGGCTCACAGCTCTCATTTGTATTCCTGTAAGGATTATGGGAAAATTACAAAAAGGTATTTGTGAGCCTCCTGATAAGCAGAGTGGTGGAAAACAGAAGCAGCAAACCCACTATCTTTACCAAGGGCGTCCTTAGGAATACATCATAAAAATAATTTGGTCTGACTGACTTAGCAGGGAATTCGCACCAAATCTCCATGCTTGACAACATCTACGACAGTCCCTTTGCAGTCATGTTCATTCTTCTGGAAGAATATAGTATGTTGTATAGGCCAATCACACAGCCACTCTTTCTTGTCCATGTCAGTGACGATCTGACTGACAGCTGGTAACATATGGTGCATCCATAGGGACAGAAGAATGCTCACACAGGGGCTGCTGATAACCTTTCCTATGAGTGCCTCTATAAATAAGAAGCAAATATAAAGGGATTATATTGATTAAACTAATGTCAGAGCTGTTGATAAGTTGTAATTTCCTTTAAGAGGTCATTCGGAGGGATAGGCTGCTTCTTAGTTAAAATTATTCAGCAATCTAGAATTAGCATGAGCCTTTTCTCTTTTTCTTTTTTTTTTTTTATTACGGTATATGCACAAACGTGTGTGATGGAGCTGATAACTGATGATGATGACAGTAATGATAATGGCTGCTTGATTTTTTTCTTATGCTGCTATTCACTAGTCCTGTGTGCTGAAGGCATATGATAAGCACTAAGAATTCATTAAGGAATTCTGAGATAAATGATTCCTTTTTTCACCTGAAAATACTTCTCGTCTATATTTCTGATCCCAGCTCCATCCTGTTGAGAACTTTAAATAAAAAAGGAAATTTCATGGCTGATGTTATTTTTTAAATGAAACTTTATAATAACTGACATTTAAAAAGCAAGGAAAGACTCTTCTATATGTTGCACATCCTTCTAATAATCTACTTACCATTATCGATGAATCAAAAGAATTCTAACAAGAGAGCTTTTATGTTCTGCATATTACAGCAGGATCTATAAGTTGGTTTTCATAATGGAACAATGTAAAATTAAATAATCTCCCAGAAAATACACCAAATTTACACACTGAATAGTTCTTTAATTACCGAAACTGTACCACACTGTGCTGAATATTCTGGATCCCAAACTCCCAGAGTTAGGATTGGAGATGTAGCTCTTGTCACTCATAAGCCCTATTTATCACAGAATATCACAGAATATCACAGAATAGTAGGGGCTGGAAGAGACCTCTGTGGGTCATCTTGTCCAACCCCCCTGCCGAAGCAGGGTCACCTACAGCAGGCTGCACAGGACCTTGTCCAGGTGGGTCTTGAATATCTCCAGAGAACGAGACTCCACAACCTCCCTGGGCAGCCTGTTCCAGTGCTCCGCCACCCTCAGAGGGAAGAAGTTCTTCCTCATGTTCAGACGGAACAGGACACAGGAGGCTGCAAAGTTATTGATTTTTAAAACTTCTATCATCAGATTCAGCAATTCACCAGGACTGTTTGATTGGTCATTTGTCACAGGTACACAGATTCTCTACTTGTACATATGGCTTGGTATTAATTTTCTATTCCAGTGATTAACCATAGACAATTCAGGTTAAAAAATGTAGGAGTGCTGGGTATGCACAGAGTAATCATGTATCTTCACAGTTACAACAGAATATACTGAGTTGACCTTGAAATGAAGAACAGAAGAGGAGAGATAGGGTCATTCTCTTTTCACACAAAAAAGGGAAATGAACTTCAGGTCATTCCTACTTTCTTGGCCATTGGCTGTTATCCTGGAGGTGTTGTGCTTGAGAGATTTTATCAACAATATTTTGTGATTACTATCGGGCAATCCAGAGAACCACATTAACATTGGCCTCAGAGGAATTTTTCCACATGTCATCCCAGCCAGAGGCTAAAGAGCTATAAGGGAAGTTATGGAGGAAAGCTAATTAGAAAAGGGAAAGGAGGATGGAATTGAGTATAAAGATAAAAAAACCAAAAAACCCAAAACTATTATTTTCAAAGTTGTAATGTTATCTGTCCTTGTGTGTATTTCTAGCTCCTTTCCTCTGATGTCCTGTGACATTCTCACTTTTTGAGTTACATTACATATTCAATCAGACAGCCAGCTTGGAGGAATATTATGCCATCAATTTTTTTTCAAGTATGAAATCATATAGCATAATATTTTCATGAAGGTCATTACTGTAAAATAAAAAACTGGAGACGTATAGTATATGTATTTATTAAGGGTGCCCATGTGTCATAAAACATAGGATTCAAAACATTTGTGACTAGAATCTGTCACATTTAGATAAGAGGTTAAGAAAATTAAGAGTGTTACCTGAAAGTTTGTATCTTCATGGAAGATCTTCCACATACCTTCTTTCTTTGTTAATTAGACTGTGACAAAAGAGCACTGTAATTTTTTTTTTTTTTACCTGCAGATTTCAGAACCTTTCTGGTACCTTTTGGTAGATTCCTTTACCACAGAGGACTAACTGGAAGTCTACAGCCCTTTTGAAATAGCTTATGTTTTCTGATATGCATACATACTTTGGTTCTCTTGGATGCAACTACGGTAAAAATCTGAAGTTCAAGAAACCACAGATGAACCAAGTCTTTCTTTACATTCAAAGAAAAAAATAGCACTCTTAGGACACGGTTCATTTGGATTTTTCTGCATATTTATGTTAAGAAGAGCTAATTTCTTTCCTAAGAATAAGTGTTTTTTTCCGTGCATGAGTTAACCTGGGTCAGACTGTTTAGAGGAAAACATTGATGACTTTGGTGCTGAAGAGCTATATATTTGATCAAGTATATCCAGGCCTTGAAGACTAGATAATTTCAACATCCTGTTTTCTCATGGGGGAAAGAGGTGAGCGGAAAACTGTATGAACTTTCCAATCCTTTTTTAGGTAGGTAGACCTTCACAAGCTCACATCCTCCACCTTTGCTCGTGCTTTTAAAGTGTTTTCTTACCTCTGTGTGTTGTAGCACAGCTGTTAAGACACTACTGTGAGGCACTGAAAATCATCTTTGTAGACTGAGCAAAATGGATTCTGTGTGGATCACCACTGCCTTTAGAATTTGCTCCTCTGATAGCTGTTGGAGAAACCTATTTGCCTTCAGAGTCAGACAATAATTTTATTTATTTATTTTTTGACTTATATCTATTGACTGAGTTTTGTTTTGTTTTGTTTTGTTCAGATAACTACTACTGAGTTTTCTAATGATGCCTCTAAATGATGTTTCTAGCAGGAACACTTGTCTTATTTATTCGTGTTATTGAGAGTGGCATATGCAGTTTATACATTTTTAATTTTTTAAATCAAAGTGTTTAGTTTTGTGTTTAGCTGTTGTGGAAATCTGAACTCTAAAAATGAAAAAAATATTTTCAGAATGCCTAAAATTCTCTTATTCATGTACTGTCCACTGTGTTAAAACTCAAGGTGGTAGGCGCTTAACAAAATGACTGACAGGCAATATAATGCAAGTTGCTAGTAGCAGCACTAGTTCTGCAGCACGCACTTCAGTCCAGCCTAAGCCCCATATCTGTGAAGAATGATTATTAAAGAAGAATAAATACGAGATATTTAAAATGTCAGTTCACTGTGATTGAACAGACATACCACTGTATATTTTTTATTTTTAATTCTTTTCTTTTGCCAAAAGTTCTTTTTTCAGTTTCTTCATATTATCTATTCTGTCACCCATAAGCTTGAATATCCAGTACTAAGATATTATTCATTTCCTAAAGTTTAAGTTGTGGTAACATTTGCCTTCCTTTCTCAGATGGCTGTAGAGCTGCATTTAAATAAGATATTTGTGATCTACACTTCTAACACTACAAATAAATTCTTCTGCTGCTGTAACTACATATGTATGTAAAATTTTTAAAAGACAAAAAACTGTTCAGAACATGAAAACATCTCTTCTATCTATTGATTTATTTTTTTCCCAACTGAAGATAAAATTATAAAATTTACAGCATAATTATTTCCTTTCAAACAAGAAAAATCTCAAAAGTTTTGCAGGAGTTATACCAGTGAACTGGGAAGTCACACGTTTCTTAAGATAAAACAGTTCTGTGTAGGTTTCTGTGCGTGTATATACCCAGTGTGAAAATACCTTTCCCTATGCACTGGCAGGCCACTTGGATATAAACTGTCCAGCACTGAAAATATACAGCAGAGGAGCTTTTTTTTTTTCTGTTTTCCATCTCTGTTATAATTTTAAAAGGCAATTTTATTTTATCTAATAAGGATTGTTCTCACACAAAACCCTTATGACAACCTTCCCAGGTTTGTGAAAGTCTGTATTCAGTATTATTTCTGCAAATGAGCCCTAACTACATTCTTCTGGTAGATTACATATGAACTAAAGGAACTGGCCTCGCGCAAACACCGGATGACTCTTCTCTCTTAGGTAAACCAGAGATCTATGAGGGATCCTTTGTATTTACGAAATACTGGTATCTCAGTGCTGAGAAGTTAATAGGTCTGATAATTTTGTATTGTTTTACCCTTCTCTGCCACTGATCTGTTTTCCTGTGATTAACCTTCCTATTAACTAATTAGAAGAGTAGAATGGAAGAGGCAATTAATATTTATATTTATTTAATTACAGTTATGCTTCTGTATGCTTTTGGTCAGTTATCTTTGAACAATTCATATCTGCATCCCCATTAAAAAAATTGCAGTAGGGCAAGTTTCCTCTATGTAGTCTCAGAAAAAGTCCACTGAGATCACACTGGATAGGGGAATTATAAAAATACTTTGTACCCTTTTGTTGAAGGATCTGTATATAATTTTCAAACATAGACAATTTAACAGCGCATCTGTAATTTATATATACATATAAAGACATAGAAAATTGAGCTTTTTTTTTCTCTTAAGAAAAAAATGTTTCTAAAACTGACTTTTCTCATCATGTGAAATTTTGAGACTTATTTAAACAGCCACCTTATGAAATAAGCCATTTTATTTAGTGTCTGTAACCTTTTTCAGAATGCATATGATGAATTTCTGAGTGTGGCAAACATTCAGATGCATTTGTAAAGCCCAGAGCAAGTGATATCATCATGTAGTTCATACCCATCAAATATTATTTAAAGTATAATAAATCAGAACAAAATTACATCAGGTATTCAAACGTTATTAGCAATAGAGTTGCAGTACAAAGTCATTGGCAGAAGGAGAAAATCACTACTGCAATCACACTGCAATTATCCAGTTCTCGACTTCTTTATATGAAAAGTGGAATCGTAACAGTTTAATGAAATACTAATAATAATTGTAAACTAGTGTTTTGTCTTCTGCCGATTTGACTTTGCTAGGATGTTGTTGAGAAGCCAAAGTAACAAAATTAACAAGTAACTAAAAACCACGTTATGTTACTGTATCAGAAAACATCTGTCATGATGTCTAAATCCATATCATTTAGTGAGAATAAAATCTTCAGTGTGCAAAGTATAGTAAAAATGACTCCATTATTTTCTTCCTTCATGACATTTTGAGATTTATTAATAGTGCTTAAGCGTAAGCAACTGACATGGGAATTTCCAATCAAAATCAGAATACTTCAATAAAATTTCTGTTCTGAATCACCCTCTGGAAGAGTTTCTCCCTCCTCCTTCTCCCCCCTTCTTTTCCCTTGTCTCTTTCTCTTTGTTCTTTGGTTGTCTCACTTTCTTTCTTTATCTGTCTCTCTCCCAGTCCCTCCCTGGGTAATATAGAGCACCAAGGACACTTTCAAATGACTCTCTTGCAGCAGGATACTGTTAATATTCCCCTTTTCATGCAAATTTAGAAAATAAATATTTAGATTATCAACATTAGCTAAAGTAGAGTAAGATACTGCACAAGGCACAAGTGTATTCTTCATGCAAATAGAGGAGGTAAGTACCTGTGATTACCATGACACAATCAGGGAAAATTTGGCTCTGTCTCCAGCAGAAAGTACCTTCTTGATGAATTACAAGTCTGTTTGGTTATGTGGAGAGTTGGGCCAAAACCATACAAAATAGTGATAGCTCATTTTTATCCTAAATCCCTGAAGTTTAAGATAGGGCAAAATCCATTACTCTAAGATATTTTAATTTGTACCTTTCCCTCAAGTGTGCAAACTAATATCCACGAAGAAGAATCCGTAAAGGAGTTCGTCAGAAGTCTAGAGACCTATTATGTGGGAAAGCACAAAATGATTTTTGAAGTCATAAAAGCCCTTAAGTGTACTGTAAATTTATTGTAAATACTGTCTGGTTCATCTTGCAGTCTTTTGGCAGGTAAAATTCTCCTCGATGCCAATGGGAGTTTTGCCATTATCAGAATTTCAAAAATGAGATCTTCTATAAACACCCTAGCAGTCTAAAACATCACGTTTTATTATCTCCATGAGAACTATATTCCTTATAAAGTTAATAACAGTGAATAGATTTGTTCCTGACTTGCAGCTCTGAGAAAAGTAATGCAGAGAGAAGACCGTGTCTAAGCCTTACTTGGGTTTATAAGTAAGAAACTGGGTGCACTCTTCGTGCCTTGCTGATTAGCTGTCTGCCAATATGTTGTTGCATTTCGTTCTGTGGGAACTCTGGCTCCATCTGTAATGAATAAGGACCATGAAAAATCATGAAGCTACCTTAGATAATTTGACTCGTTAATACAATGACTGTTTCTCTTTGTATTAGAATAACTCAACACCTGTGAAGTCTCTAGCCAGCCTTTCGTGATGCACAAAAGGCTGTCACAAGGATTTTTGCTTCATGTGAGAACTTACCATGTGCCAAGCAATATCTTCAAACTCAGGAGACACAGGAAAACAGCCATGCTTGTAAATGTATCTTCATGTCACTCCCTGTCTCCTGCTGCTCAGTGAAAATTATTTGCTCCCATGCTTACTATGAATTTCTGTGTATGAAAGGAATATGTCTCTCTTATTTAGCTGTTAACTGCAATTATATTTGTTGAGTTAAAGAGAGAAACTATAGTAGAAGCTATATATTAAGGATTAAACGTAAAGAAGAACTTTAAATGCCCAGGAACCTACAGACTCCACGGTCCTGGTTGGAATTTGTTACTTAGTAAGATCAGATGTACTGAAAATCATCTTATTATTCAATGTTAGTACAGATATGGTTGTTGAGCAGGCTAAATTAACAGACATCAAACTGGTTAAGAAGCTATTAATGTACAGTATAATGGCAAACATTTGAAGTACTTACAGTAACCAGTCCTATTGCACAGCAGTCTCCCTGTGCCTCATTTCCTAGTCACTTCAAATACTGTCACACAGAATACTTCTCCACAAAACCTCAGTTCCCAGTGCTGTGTAGCTGATGTGAGATAAGCCACTTTCACCCTCAAAAATAACTGTTGAAGATTGTCAGAAGGCAGTTTGGTTAGCTACCAGTGCTCTATATGCTGTAATAAAGTGTGAATGCTGTCATTGTAACCCAGCCTTTGCAGGATGCAGAGGCATAGCTCTTTGAACTATGTCTGTCCTCTAACTCACTGAGGATGACTGGACCGGATCAGTTCTTGTAAAGTAAATTCCAAAAGAAAACCAAGTGTACTAGAAACTATTTGGTGTTTCAGAAGGTCTTTCCTCCCAGACCAGCTCCAAACAAATATTCCATTACGGTTCTCCTATAGCAAGTTTTTTTCCTCTGGGTAATATGTGGGGAGGAAAAAAAATCCAAACACTAAGAGCTATAGCTTCTTGTTGTGGAGTATTCAGCATATCTATTACAACGCAAGTCTGAATGTCTCAGTATCCTGGCCAAGTGCTATTGTTTGAATATTACGTATTATCAATAATAGTATAATTACGCTATATGGAATCCATTCCTACTTGTACTTAAAAATGGAAAATTTGTGCTATGTTTTCCCTATTCATTCCCTGGAATAAGTTGATTCTGCATAGTTTAAAAGATGACACATTTTATCCTGTCTGTGTTTCAGATGAAAACATATGCATTGCATACATATATATTAAATTATATCACATACGCAAATTAGAGTATGTAAACACATACATAAGGTATTTCGACATTCTCTGTGGAAAACTTACATTGATTTTGTCTGTGATTTTGAACGTGTGCTAAAAGTCAATGAGCAGCGAAAGGATAACACAAGTTATTTGAATCTCCAGAGTCCGTTTAACTGGTTGCTTTTTCTGACTGACATTTTTGGTTGTTCAACACACAAGACGCTGAAAGCAAAACATTGACCAAAACCTTTTCATGTGGGTTTCGTAGCAGAAGTGAAAACGAGGTTGTCAGTTTCTTGGAAGAAAAACTCTTCAGACACAACTGTCTTCTACAGAGGAGGCAGAAGGCAATCTGACATCTGTGGCAGTGTGGTCCAACAAAGTGGATTTGTAATACTTTGAAGAGTAAATGGTGCTGTGAGTAAAGAGCCCTTTCAAACCACTACAAGTCTGTTCAGAGGCTTTCATTACTTAGAATTTTCCATTAAGATGCAACACCTGTAAACTACTGTAGTATTATCAAACAAGGTATCTCCAGTATACTTTAGAAATTACAGTTTGTGTATGAGGTTCAGGAAAAGAGAGTTTGCTCAGCTCTATTTAAGAAAACACCAAAGTACTTCCCACTGCTGTGTTAATGTTTGAGATGTGTTATTTCTTCCTGACACCCTTATCTAAAAAGCTCTCCCAAATGGATATTAAGCTGTGAAGCCTTCTGATTCTCTGACTTATGGTAATGTTTTTGGAACTGTTTATTGTGTAGTCCTGAGTTGTGATCCCAGAAGTCTGCAATGAATTCCATTATTTCTAAGCGATATTTATGTATTTGCCTCTATTCTAGCAAACAGTATTTGCTACTGCACTTACAAATATTTCTGGAGTTGCAGAAGGAATATCTTTATTGATTTTACTTTTTTAAATGATTATTCACAAGAAACAGAAGACTGAGACACAAGGAGCTTAAAGTAGCTTACTTCAGCAGAAATTCAATACCCAGCTGTAGAAAAGAGATTTTATCCATACAAACTACACAAGATAGGAATGAAGTTAAAATAGCTATTTTACTTTGACATTTGTATTCAAATCCTATTTGTCTAACTTATGTTGCTGTAGTGCCCGATCTTTTAATTTTCAATAAGCCTCTGTATATACACGTGTACACACAAACATCTTCCTATAAAACCCTTTTCTGTATGTACATGTATATGTAGGCATTGAGGTCTATGTGTACTTATCCATGTTTATACATATCATTAAATTCATTTATATGTCTGCGTTTATACATAGTTGTGTACACAAATATATAATTATTTTTACAGTTTGTTGAAAGTTTATAACTTGTCTTTGATAAAGGAATACTTAAACACTGATTTACTTTGGAGATATTTTCTTAAAATCTATATTCAAAACTAGAAAGACTGTAAATCACCTTGAAAAATATGGAATTTCATCAATAGAAATTTTCTGTCCCCCAACATAGGACTTGGCATTCCCCTTATTGAACTTTATGAGGTTCCTCTCAACTATTTTCTCCAGCCTGTCAAAGTCCCTCTGGATGGCAGCACAACCCTCTGACATAACTACTACTCCTCTGAGTTTTATTTCCTCCAGAACTTGCTAAAGTGCACTCTGTCCCATCATCTAGATCGTTAATGAAGATGTTAAACAGGATCAGACTCAGTAGTGATCCAGGGGCACACTACTAGTCACTGGTCTCCAATTAAACTTTGTACCACTGACCAATGCCTTCTGGACCCAGTCATTCAGCCTGTTTTCAACCCATCTCACTATCTTTTCATCCAGCCCATACATTGACAACCTCTCTGTCAGCATTTTGCTTGAGACAGCGGCAGTTTAAAAGCTGGTGTGCCCGCCATTTCGACCATTTCGGCGAAGCTACTGAAGGTGAAGGGTTCTGGAGCAGAGGCTCGCG
>Ga0065711_1037845_pt1 | contig 19419 bp, 7 predicted proteins | sample Hoacrofraction12_FD_59098 | JGI IMG/M metagenome (GOLD analysis project Ga0065711, IMG submission 59098) | Hoatzin crop microbial communities from Cojedes, Venezuela - Epithelial fraction 12 v2 (version 2) | ecosystem: Host-associated > Birds > Digestive system > Esophagus > Crop | place...
TTTTTAAAAAAAAGAATTGAGGCATTGTGCATGGCTTGCCACCAGTGACCAAACTTGATGCCTACTGTGCTAGTTCAGCCTTTGAAAAGCTTGCCTTATTTAGGTAGTTTTGGTCATTACATGACACTTGGCAATCACATCCTTCCCTGTAACCCTATCAGCTGAGAAATGGTGCGTAACTGCTCCTAATCTGTAATAGTGCAGGTAAAATATTGCATTGGCATGAGAAGTGGTACCTGGTGCTGAGAGGTGTGGGACAGCCTGGCGCCATTAGTTGTGTACCTGCAGCTGTGGAGTGTTCCTGGCATTGCAGCAAAAAATTTGGCACCTCTCTCAGTAGAGAGACCTTTGCAGTTGCTGCTCTGTAGTAAGAAATGCCAGAAGGAAGAACTGGCTGACATTGCACAAAGTGAGTGTTTATAGAAGCTTGTTAGACTTATTAATGTGTTTCATCCATGCATGTTTCTAGCCTGTTATTTAGATTAGTTTGAAAAAAATCAAGTCTGAAGGACAAGGAAATCCTGAATAAGTATTCCTGATTTTAGTCCTTGCAGTTGATTCTAGTGGAGAGATTGCAGTCAGCAAACTTGTCCATTTATTCTGAGTTAAGTCTGTTACGTACGTTGTTTTTATCTAAAAATATATATTTTTGTAAAATGTGTAGATGCTTCTAAATGAACAGTAATGATAAGCCGCGGTCTCCAAACCACTTGAGTTTTTGTTATCCTGACAATGTCTGAATGGAAGACTTGTATAATTACATTTTTATTGCAGCTAAATTTGTAGATCTGCATCTAAATTTTTTGTTGTCTTTGTGTATCTTCTTCATTACTTCTTAATAACAGTATTGGTTTTCCTATGTAGGGTGACGTAGCAGCTGTTGAACAGCTGCTGAAAAATGGGGCAGATCCCAATATTAAAGATCATGCTGGCTGGACACCGTTGGTGAGTCTTGAAGGCTTTTTTTGTCATCTGTCTTTTAATCAGATTTCATTTCATCCCTCCTTTCTTCTCCTATGTTTTAGTTCCCTTTACATGCTTTTAGGTGACAAAGAATTATGCAAAGTGAAGAAGTGATAGTAAACAAGTTTTAAAAGAACTTATTAGCAGCTACTGACCTGCCGAAGTCCAACTCTCCTTTGCTGGGGTAGTGCATGCCAAGAAATCTATCAGCCTGCGATTCTGCAAATGCAAAAAACTTAACTATGAGAACTAGAAACGGATCAATTGCAGACAGTGTATATATTTTACGGGTTGCTAATGTCCTCAGTGTTTTTTACCACTATCAAGTAGTTGCATGAAAAAATTGCTCACTTGAATGACAGAAAATAAACAAAAGATTCTTTTCAACCATGACTTCTTCCTCTCCTGAAGAATACTCTTAACAGAATCTGTAATCTAGGAGGCTTTGTTCCCTCTAGTCTAATTTGCACACAGTTGGCCTTTGTTCAGTTCTTCTCTGTGCTTTTTATTAGTGCAGGGTTCCAAGGTTAATTCATGTGAGGAATGTAATGCAGTATCCTTGCATCGTCTTCACAGCCATCTACTGAGAGTTGTTTGAAAATGAATGTGTTAACTGGTGTGACGTTCAGTTCCTCTGAATTATGTTTCACATGAGTTTTCTCTCTTTACTACTTATGGATTTACGCAACTAGCATGAGGCATGTAATCATGGGCACAAAGAAGTGGTGGAGCTGTTGCTACAATACAAAGCGTTAGTGAATACTACGGGATATCAGAACGACTCGCCGCTTCATGATGCTGCCAAGAATGGGCATGTGAGCATTGTTGAGCTGCTGCTTTTGCATGGTGCCTCCCGTGATGCAATGTAAGTAGATGTGGGATGTTATTTTAAATGTGGCATTAACTACAGCTGCAACTTCCAGGATGTATGTTAAGTAAATATGAAGCAAAGCTAGTAATAAATGTGATTTATTTGGAGTGAGAGGGTAGATGTTAAGCGTATGCTCTGATATACTTGTATCCTCTTTTTCCAGGTAGGTGTTTCCTTTCCATTTTTATTTGTCCTAAGCTTTCTGAGGACGTCTGAGTCATAGATAGCTGGAGTATTTGAGACTGTACTAGAAAAGTAACGAAATACGCTTACCCTATGCTTACACTTTTCTGTTGGCATCTCGCTATAGCTACTGTCAGCTCTAAGATGCTGAGGTAGATGAGTTTTGAACTGCTACAGCTGTTTTTTGTCTCTACTTTTACTACAGTACTTGCTAGCAGAAGATGTTTCAGTCCAGTCTCTTCTACCTTCACAAATGGCATAGACGCAGGCTGAGATATGGGGAGTGTTTTTTATTTTTTCCATTCTGAATCAAAGCACTCATCCTTTGCACACTTCCTAATTAAAAAAAAGCAAGCTTAGAAATATCTTCAGTTGAATCTTCTATACAGTCACGCCTCCTGAAGATTTTGGCATTTGTGTATAGGAGCTGCTAAAGAATCTGTTAGTCTGTGAATAACCCTGCAAGCCATTAGTATTTCAGACAGTAAATGTGGGTTTAGGTGTTGTAGTATTGCTGTTGTGCCAGGGCCTGTGTGTATACAGTTTGAGTCCAATGCATGTTGTCAGTAGGTGTCTGTATATAGTAACACCATAGGATGAAGTCTTGCACAACATGAATTTCCTTGCCAGCCACATAAGAAAGCCTAAACAAGGTAGGCTTAATCACTTCAGCTCTCAATGCTCGCTCTTGAAGCTTAGAGAAGTACGGTACTCGGTGGAAAAGCATAGAGTTTTCAAGAACAGTCCTAATCTTCAATATACTGATGTTTTAAGAAAAAAAAAACAAAACCACAAAACAAACCCACAGAAATTTAGCATGAAAAAGTAAAAGAAGGATCAATTGTTCATTTCACTTTGTTCTTGAACAACAAAGACCAGCGCATTACACCTTGAAAATCTGACTGCTTCAGAAACTAATTTTCAAGCCATATGACTATCCGGAACTGTTTGTGTACCACTTATTGCTTGTCTATCTGGTATTTGAAAGCATAGCACAGCCAACTGCTTTGATGCAGGGTTTTGACAGGACTGAAGCACTGGTAGATGCACGCAGCCGAGACTCCAAATGCCAACAGTGGACTCTTCAGTTCTCTTACTAGCCTTAGTCTCTGCTGCATGTGTCCATGCAAACTAAGATGAAGCTGAACCTCTTTCAGCTCATTCTACCTGAGCAAATACAACTTTCTATTGAAACAGAAGCTTTTTAATCCTGGAAGGAGAGATTTATGTAAACCTTAAACTCTGTCTTAGCTTTTCAGTGAATACAGGTAATGTTCGGTTGTGTATTTGAACAATGTGACACAGGATATGTCACAACTCTGCAACTAGCTGCCTCTTGTAGTACCTCTAAGTATAAAGAAGGACTTCTAACCCATTTCTAACTATGTACTGTTCTTGACTTAGTCTTCAGGGTACTTGGAATCTCTAGTGTGTGATGTTAATAAATGCATGTACTTTTTTTTTTTCTTTTAACTTAAAATCGTTTTGGGAACAAATTTAGCCGCCTTTAATCTTTGTTTCGTTTGTCTGGCAAAAGGAACCACAGGTGCTTCGGAAAAAATCCAGTGCTATGTATCACCCACCACCCGCCCCGAAAAACTGAGGCTTTCAGATCTTCTGTAGGCTCTCTTTTCGTGGCTGAAATGCTACTGTGCATGTTACTATTTCACTGATGATGGAAAGGGGCTGGGTTCTGCCACCCCCTCCCCTCCCACCGCCATTTTTACAGAGAGCATTAGAGGGACAGAGAAAGGGATGTACAAGCAAAGTGTTGAGGCTTGAATAGTAAGACTTTACTGTCCTCTTCAAAACACTACAAAGAAATAACAGAAACATGAACAGTATGTTTGAGACTTCTGAGAATGTCTTGTGCCTCCCGCCTTTCCTGTCCCCTGCTAGCTTCCAGCAATGAATTGTGCCATGATCTTTCCCTGGATAGTGACTTTGCAGATCTTACAGGGTTTTTTTCTGCCACTGCATGTGGTAGTTGTAGTCCTAATTAAACAGTGGTTGGATTTGTCTAGGTAAATGGATTTTAACCTTCTTTAATGTAGAAGGTTTAAATATTTTTTTCTACTGGATGCAAGTACCCTTGTAATGAAGTCATATCTGACAAGAAGTTTGCTTTTGTTCAGTGACTTTTTTCCTAGATCCGTGAGACCTGTAGACCACAACTTTAAAAACAGGCAAGAACAAGGTGATCCCTTAAGCTGATGCAATTACAGTTCTTTTCAGTATGACTAGATATAATTGGCCTCTTTGTACTTAATGCAGGATCTGCTCACCTTCACATTTTTGCTAAAGGATCTTTAAAGTAGAAATTGAACAGTGATGAGTAGAACTTGCATCTCTTCTCGAAGATTTATTTTCTTTAGAAATATACCCAAGGAGTGCCTTAACTTTAGAGATGTGCAGAGTGTGAGCCAAACCAATTTTGCCAAACTGAGAAGTTTGTCTAATTTCAGTTTGCATTTTTCCGGGGCTGTATGAAACTAGTCCTTTTGTGGGGTCTTCAGGCTCTCAATGAACTAACTTTCAGCCCAGGAGAGGGCCCTCTTTATCCTAGCATATTAAAGTGATTCTTCATTATCTCATGGGGGTGGGGAGGAAAGCTTGTTTAGTTCACTGTAGTTACTAAAAGTCTTTAGCTAAGCTAAGTAAGATGTGAACATGATAGATGTATTCAAATGTTACTTGGGACACAATGAAATACATAGCATGGAACCTCACAGAAGTGACTGATGTCTGGCTGCTGTTTTGACTGTAGAATTAACTCAGTTTTGTGTCTGAATGTCCCTTGTGTGTTGGAGAGTTAATCTACTGGAATAAAAACAGAGCTTGTGTTGAATAGCCTGCTTAGAGCAGTAATTCTGAAATTGAGTATCATACTCAATTGTGCAAGATGAAATATATATTAAAGATGTGCAATATTTACTAAGTGCAGGCCCAAAAGTAGGTAGGATCCACTGGTCTGTAGTGGGACGTAAGATATATCTGGAAGCAAATACAGCTGCTTTCTAAGGGACCTTAATTTATGAGGTGCACAGATATTGGTATAACCCTAACCATCAGACAGCTGAGACTTTGCAGTTTCAGATTTAGATCGTCAGGTTCACAGACCCGTCAAGTGCATCTCATTTAGCATGTCTTTCAGGCTAGTTTTTTCTCCTTGCATGTTAATGTGTAAGTACATCACTGTATGTAATATGAAGCAGCTGCATATATTTTGGACCAAGCAAATACAGATGAGAACTACCTCTTTTACCAGAAAGCAGTCCTGGGATTTCAGTTTTCCTTAGCAAAAAAAATTTCTTTTTGAAATCTGTAAGATTTAATAGTTGTGGCACTTCATTTGCCATTTGAAGTTTTCACTGTCTGGGAAAAAATGTGAACTACAAATGAAAAATATTATATGGACCAGTGGACCTATTAATTGTCCTGCTGGTCTAGTTAATTTTTTTAAGTTAATCTCCTACACATAGCTAATGTATATTTTTATAGCTTTTTTCATGCACTTTTTCTCTTGAATTCTGTCTTTTTTCCTTGCTTCACAGCAAGCCAAGTGATTTGAAAAATTAGATCTGCGCATTTGCAATTTCACAGTACTTCCTAAATGCTTTCACTCAAATGGGCTATCTTGCCAGTTCTTCATGCACAACAAGTTTAGCATTGGTAAAAACTGTTGTGTTGCCCTGTTTTTTGGGGTTTTTTTAGGTGTTAGCTGTCTTTGAGTAGTTGTGAGTCTGATTCTGAACAAGCCTGTGAGAATACTGATGGGTCGACTGTGGTCCTCAATTATGAATGGCATAGGGGCAAGAGCTATTATAACCTTCAGTTAATTCCAGGAGGCATTAGACCCATAACACTGACACAACGTTGTCTGCTTTTTCTAAGTCAAGATAGTGCAGGACTTCACTGTGTAAGTGCAAGACAGTATGCTTAACTTCCTGCTGACAGCAGATTAATTATAACCCTGGCCCTGTTTGGATATCAAAGATGGTCATTCTGGCTACACAGATTAAATTTTCTTCCTTCTATCAGGTTTCAAAAAGATTTCTTCTTACCATACTCTGAACATACGGGTGCTGACTGGAGAGCCCCAAACTGGTCGGATTGCCACACTGGAATTATTGATTACAGTACTGGGCTGGAACATGGTTGTGGGACTTCCATTCAATACTGAACTCTTGTGGGCCTGGGGTAAAACTTGGTTTATGCTCAGACGTGGAACAGCAAATAACTTCTTTTTGTCGAAATGGAGCAACTTAAAACTCCTGATTACAAAGTGTTACATAGTTGTTTGCTTGTGTTGGAAGCTGCGCACACTTGGGGCTTCTAAAGCATTGACAAGGGTGTGTATCCCTATTTGTCTTCTCTCTGGTTGCTTATTTCCTGAAAGTTTACTGAAATATTTAGAAGGTTGCTGTTCATTTTCTTTTTGACTACAGCAGTAACCTCTATTGTCTTCAAACCTAAGGTTTCAGCAATGTAGCACTGTAAACTGAATCCCATTTCTAAAGCTTTTCATAAGAAGTTCTTTGATCTGTCAGTCCTTAAGATATCATCTGTCATCTTATGTCAAGTCATACTCAGCAGATTGCATTGAGTTGTTCCTCACTGGGCTCATCTTTCTTCATAGCACAGACATCCTACTCTTTGATTGGAATTTTTTCTAGCTGTAATAGCCCTCTACTGACTATTCAGTACCTTGATGACTGACTAATAGGCGACTGCTTGCATCAAAGGATACATCTGACACTTCAATGTTTAAAACAACTTGCAAAAAGCCCACTTGCATCCTGGTAGAAAGTATATCTTAGAGACCTGGTATTCTAGCTTAAGTACCAGAGACACTTACTTCTCTCTTGTAGAAATAATTGTGTCTGTCTTCCCTCCGAGCGTGGAACTTGTCCTGTTACGCAGACTCGTGCACTGGACCCATTCTCAACAAATCCAGACCTATAGTAGGAGCTCACAAACAGTTACTGATATTTCTAAAAATGCTATGTTTGTGTGTTACGGTGGACCTAATGTGCGTGTCCTGCTTAATTTTGTTTTGCAGACTGGATCAAAATGCATTTGTTTACTCTGAAAAAGGTGGATAATTTCTCTTGTTCAGCTTGGCTGAATAAAGAAAGATTTGAGCACACATTTGTGCCAAAAGCTTCTGTTTCTCATGCTTGTGCCTTACTGGTGTTCTTGTGGCTGCACAGATCTGGTCCTTGATCCTGACCATAGGGCTAAAAATAATATGCATTCCTAATATATTAAAAACAGTTCCTTAAGTAACTGCACTGATAATTGTACCAGCCCAACAGAGACCCGGGCAAAGTCTCTTTCTGATCGTGATTATTTACTTTTTGGATGGTTAGTGGGTGCCTAACTAAAAATGAACTAATCTGGTTTTCGTAGTTTTTCTTTGAAAAGGATGTGTAAATGGAAACAATACCATACTCAAAATCTGCTATCTGGATGTGTTCCTTTTCTTAGTTTTTATGTTGTAAACCTTCTTTTTCTCCTGTTTCAGCTAATTTTTCTCACTTTCCTTAAGCTCAACTACCTGCTTTGATGCAAATATTCAAAACTCTTAAATGCATCCCTTGGGCTGGTGTTTCGTTTTTCGGACCTGAGCTCCCAAGTTTGTCACATTTTACTTCAACTGTGCCACCTCAACATCCTATGAATAGCCATCAAGTCTTCAGTGCTGCATAATGACAAGATAGCATTTTGCAATATGCTGGTAAGAAGTGAATTCTTCACTCTGAGGGTGATGGAGCACTGGAACAGGCTGCCCAGGGAGGATGTGGAGTCTCCCTCTCTGGAGATATTCAAGACCCTCCTGGACAAGGTCCTGTGCAGCCTGCTGTAGGTGACCCTGCTTTGGCAGGGGGCTTGGACTAGATGACCCACAGAGGTCCCTTCCAACCCCGAACAGTCTGTAGTTCTGTGATTGAAATGGTCTTAAAAATGGAGAGGAAAAATTTTAAGTGAATGCAGAGGGGGTAGCTGGAGCTCTTATTTGTACAGTGTAATTGTCAAAAAGTGTCTTATATTAGCTGTGGTGGCCTATATATTTATCTGTGGTAAACATTCATGAGGCTTTTTTCCAACAGGCAAGGATCTTGCTGTGACTTGGGGGAGAGACACTCCCAAACCTCTGCTGCTGACATGCAGTGATTTCTTCCCCCTGCTTAGTTTACAGTAAAAGGTCAGCCATCTAGTCTAAAGGTGATTTTAGTGTGTGTGCTAATACATCCCCTCTTTGGATGCATTGTTCAAAGGATCTGTCCTGCAGCACTTTGAGTCGAATATGGCCCTTATTTAAAGAAAGGGCAAGAGCTACCCTGATGATGCATGACAAAGCAGGAACAGCATGACAGTATTTAATGGGCTGCAACTCTCAGGACTGGGCTGAGATTTAACCACTTATCTTTTAGTCTGCAGAATTTGTATTATGCTAGCTCTTCACTCATTAGTAACACACAAGGACTGGCTGTTGGTAATATTGTAAAATTAACAATTGTAGATACTATCCCAGAATCTTCTGTGTGTGGTTTTTGTGAATTGTTGTTTTCCCACGAGGCTATGTTAGTGAGCAGTGCTCTGTAAGGTGCATAGAAAGGTGCTAAGATCAGATGCACCTTTCGGCTTTGCAGTGGCCAAAGCCCCCCAGTTAAGTCAGAGTGAAGACTTAATGATTTGAGCTTCTCTTTGGGCTGGATTGGGTTATGGCCTTATGTGGAATTCCTGATAAAGCTAGATTCCTGCTTTGCACAGGAATGTGTGGCTAACTAAGAGACAGTGCTTCGAAAATGCAATGTGTTTTTGACCTCTTTAAATGTTTCATTGTTTGATGACTAAGCTTGCTGGATTTCAGAAACTGAGTCAAGGCTTTGTTCTCGGTGACAAGCTTCCGCTTCATAACGAGCTCTTACTATGCCTTTCGAGAGCTGGAGCTACATGAGGTGGGGAGAAGAGGATCAACTGGAACAGCCATTATTCTCACAAAGGGCAAAGCAAGGAGAATATTTCCCAAGACTGCTGGCAGAGGATCATGCTTGTTAACGGCAGTTATACCTGTTCTGCAGTTTCAAGCTTTCCTCCACTCACTACTATCCTGAAGCTGCAAAGTTGTGTGAAGAAGAGATAGATGCTACGGCTGTGCTTGATGTTGTGTTTGTAGCAAATCATATCTGTCTGACTAATGTTAAAAGAATGGGGGAGGAAAGGGGTCTTGTGTCATATCTAATAACAATGAGGTGCCACATATGATGAATAGCGTTCAGCAGAATGGACAAAACAAGTAAAATATCAATGAATTGATTGTAATGTGTTCTGTGGAACAGGACACTGTGGGGAAAATGCCATGCATACACAAATTTTGGAAGTGAGGGAGTCACAGTTCCCAAGTAGGAAGCAGATAGCTTCTCACATAAAAGCATAACTGCACCAAGCTCCAGTGTTTAACACAGTATGTAGAATCATCCGATATGTTTTTGTGGCAAATGTGTAAGCCAAAAATACATTTTCTTGGTTATATGACTGCAATGAAAGATTAAAGCTGAAATTTCTGGGACTTGTGAATGATATCGAAGTGCATCTTGAAACAGTTTAACAAGGACTGTGGTTTATTTAACCGAACATACTGCTCTGAACATCCCTTACTCCTCAGCTGAATGCAGCAGCTTGTAATTTGGTATCCATCTGTCTTGGATGCAATTCTTACTTGAAGCTTTGTGGTTTTTAGTTGAAATTACATATTAATAAGAAAGTGGGAGGGAAAGCTACCCAGCTAATGTGCCCAGTTAGTTAAGAATCAAGTCACATTTTATTTACTTAAACCCATCTGTGCTTGTTTTGCCAGTAATATATTTGGTCTGCGGCCTGTGGACTATGCGGAAAGTGAAAAGATGAAGTCTGTGCTAATGTTACCAGTGAAGAATGAATCATTTTCATTTAGCCAACCCTCTGAGGTAAGTGTGTGTGGGTGTTTTTTTTCCTTTTGTTTTGCTTTTTAAAAAACCATAAGTTCATCCTGTAAGTATTGAAGGCTTGGACCTAAGTACAGTACATCACCTGCCTTTACAGGGAAATTTAAAATAGGCTAGGAAACTAACTTGGACAATATTTGTAGAATGTGTGTGGGACGCTCACAAGTAAGATATTCTGTGTTACAGCTTTATGTTGGAAGACAAAGGATGTTTCTTGTAATGTGGCTTTATTATAGGATAATGAACACTGTGTTATTCTTGAATTATCATTGATTGAACTTTGCTATTGTTGTTGTTTTTCTGCATATTTAAATTTGTTCTAGTTGCCAAACTGGCTGAAAGCAGCAGCAGTCCTTGCTCCAGGTGCTTTTTGTGTGCCTTTAAAAGGCTGTTCCAGTATTGTCCTTTGTCCAGCAGTAAAGATATCAGCTCAGCAGTTGAAAATAGCTTTTGGAAGATTGTTTTGGGGTTTTTGTTTCTGTTTTTCCCCTCTTTTTGCCGAAGACTTCTCAGGACTTGTGACCAAAATCAGGTTATTCAGACTTAACAAATTACTGCATTATGAAATGCTTGGCGCTTCCTAATGCGTGATGATTAAACTGACCTGGCTGATACAGGCAGTCCTAGTGTACTCCAGGGTGTACAGCCTGTTATGATTCCTACTCATTGAGGTAATAACATACACGTTGGCCAAAAGTAAACTGTTGGAGCTAAATCAGCAAGGGTATGACTGTTCCTCCCACCTGCAGCAAATGTAAGATGCAGCTTTTCTGTCACAAACAAAACACTCAGTATTTGCATTTGCTTTGGGATGAGTGTGTGCCAGTGGATGATTACCAGCTCATACGGATGACTGGATCCAAAGTCCAAGGTTTTAGGGTAACTGGATCTCAGAGGTATGTCTGTACTATGGAACCTTGGAGTACTTGCAAAGACCCAGGAGCTGAAGTATCACATCTTGTCAGCATAAAACTGGAGCAAACAGTTCCTCTTACTTTACTTTAGTAGTATCCTCATTAAAAAACTTAAGCATTCATTACGTATAGGGCAGTGTGTTAGGGACTTTTTAGTAAAAGGAAATGCAAGTATTAATTATGTAGGTTACTCAACATATTGGTAGCGTGTCTGTTGGTAATACTAAAAGTAGGAAGCTTTACTATTTGATTGGGAAAATTTTTTTCTTCTTCAGTGCTGCAGTCAGCAAGGCTGTTTACACAGTGTTCAACCAGCTAAATGTGTGCACACCAGTGTCTTTAAAAAAATTTTAAAAAGCAAGGGATTAAAAACTGATACACAAGCTGTTTTGGTAAATGAGATAAATGAAGTACGTCTAGTGTCAAGCTTTTTTCCTCTAGAATTGGTTTGTTATATAGAGATTTGTTTATGGACCCTGTCCAGTAAGCTTGTCATGAATTGTTTTTCAGAATGCTTACTCTTTGTTAAATAAAGCTGTCAAACAAGTTAGTTGCTTTCTTTACTTTCCCAAACATTCAGCTTATTGTAGGACTTTCTATTTATGCAGGCACTGAGCCCCAGCCAGCAAAGAGATGGACCTCTTGGTATACTGGGGAGCAGTCTTAGTTCGGAGCAGCAGAAACTGCTGAACAAACTAGCAACAGTTCTGAAGGCTCGAAGGTGTACTGAATTTAACAGCAGAGGTGTGTAGTCTTGTTGAAGTGTCTCTGTCCAAATATAAGTAATTACAGTTCCACACTTTATCCTTTAAGATGCTAGCTGCAACAATGGTGGTGTTTTTTTATTCCTAATAAGTGCAGTTTCTGAAATGCCTGAATTATAGCAGTAGTAGAACGATGGTGTCTTGTTGCATGTAAACGCATATAAAGCCTGCCTGGTAACTGAGGCAGGAGACTTCTGGGGGAGCCACAGTTTGACAGTATATTGTATGTTATTTAAAATCCATAAGACCTCTTCTCTTTACACTTCTTTTACCAACTTCAAGGTCTCTGCTTATAGAGACATCTTGTAAGGTTTTTATCTTCCAGAAGCGAGTCTGAGGCAGATGGTGCCTTTAGAAAGAGCATGTGACTGACTAAAAGTTGACAAATTTTTTCTCGCATTCTACCTTCCTTCAAATTTTGTTCTTCATTAAGATGATGGAGGCAAATTATGGGGCTTGGGGTTTTTTATTTTTTTGTTCCCTTTTGAGTGGGGTAACATTGTCTTAATGCCTCCTATTAGTTTTTCTTTGGAGGGCTGCTTCTCCTGCTTGTGAAAGAAATGCTAAGGTAATTTTCCTCTACCATCTTTCACACCTTGATTACTCCTCCAGAACTGTGAGTTGAGTTCTGTTAGTTTTGTGTTAAAGCAGTGAAATCGTATAGCAAGATTCCTGTCAGAGTTAAACATAACTTTAAAAGGATTGAAAAAAATACTATCCTATAAACTGGAGCCACCTCTGAAGATTTAAATGTTAGCTTAGAACTATAAAAATGTGACTTCCCTTTTTCACGGCAAGTTTGTGTTGAAATGCACGAAATTTCTGATAGCACTCCTACTGACTTGTATCTAAGTCTCAAAAATCACATACTTGTGCTGGAAAGAGTGGTTGATAAATTACTGTAGTCTGTTTATTCTTTAAATGGTGATTGATTGCTTTTAAGCCAGGCATGTTTCTAATTTTTATGTGCTTTTACTGATGTAATCTTTCTCCTAGTAACTCATCTTGTTATCCCTGATGTTCCGATGCCTAGTACTGTCAAATGTATGATGGCAGTTCTGACTGGATGTTGGGTCCTCAAGTTTGAATGTAAGTGTTAAATTCATAGGATTCTTTTGGGCTATTTAAACATGGTAAATAGGATATCAGAGAAAATTTTCAACAATTGCCCTAGTATCAACACTAGATTAATGTAAAGGATGAGGGTTTGGTTTTTTGATCTCCTGAATGACGAGATTTAATTAAATACAACTACTTCTTCCTTGGCAAATGTATGCATTTCATTATTAGATGTATTGGGTAGGTCATACCCTAAGTATCAGTGAGGAGTGAATTTGTTCATTGCTACATTATGAGTGATTTGGAAAACTATGGAAGATATACTGGGAGAGGAGGAAAGAATATGTTAAATTCTTAGATTTCTTTTAAGGAGCATCCATTGAAATTGATAGGAAGCTTTTGCTTGCTTGGGGTATGTGACTAAGGCCTGTAGGAATGTAAGGTGTTGCCGTTTTTACATGTAAGTTGAAATCTGTTGAAAGTTAAAACTTCTAACCAAAGTTATGCTGGCAACTGATCGTAACCCCTGTTTGTACTTTCAATGAAAAGTTCTCTGTTTGTTGAAAAAGTTGCCAGGTTCTACGCAATCACAGGCTCAGGTAGGTCAAATGTATATGTAACTTTCGATACCTATTTCTGTACACGTGAGCCCTGCAGACTGGAGTGCTCTTCAACTAAATTAGTAACCTCCAAGATGACTTGCATAGTGTCCCCTTAGTATGCAAGTAGTTTTCATACAGTGCATGGTTTGCCATGCAGCTGTTATGTGGCCTCACACCCCATAATCTGCTTTTCATTCATTCTTTCTAATGTATTTCTTAGTATCTGCTTTCACTGTAGTTGTAGAAGCCATCTTATTCCCTCTGACCTTTATGGCTAAGTCCTTTTAGCTAAGAAGTACATTACAAATAAGTTAATTATCAGTGGAAAACTCACAGGCAAATTTCATTCCAGTTTTCTACTGTGTGACTAAACATTGGAATATAAGGATTCTTTAATGGTCTGAGTTTTCCAGTCACTAATGTTTATGAAGGCACAGCTTAAAGCTTCAAAAGGTGTCTACTAGTTTTTCAAATAATGCACGTCATGAGACTCTTTGAACATTGGACTCTTTTTCAGAGTGTTCATTTGGCTTCCATGGATTTGTTCCATGCTTTTTTTAAAGGGTCTGTTGAATTAGCATCCCCTCAAAGGCTTTCTGCAACACGTCCAGTGGCTTCTGTTCATGGCCTTGTAAGTGTTTGCAAAGGGAAAACATTGTGTTGTCTTTGAGCTGCAATTCTGACAAATACGAGTAGCTTCTCGCTGAATATATAACATGCAGAAATACTATTTACGCTTAAGCAAGCGGATAGATTTAATAATCTCCAGACTTTGTGGAAGAACTTTTATATTTAGAAGTGATTGTGAAAGAAAACGAAAATAAAATAGTGTGGGGGTTATTCAGGGAAATTTTCATATTTTTTGTTTGCATTTGAGTTTTATGTTGTTAGTACTGATTAGTACAATCCTGACTGCTAATGCTCCCAGCTTAGTAAGCAACATACTACTTAAAAGCGAGTGATTCTCCTCCCTAGTGGGAAATGTTAGTAATAACTCATGGGGTCTGATGCAGCTAAGTGCCTGTAATTAACAGCACTGCTCCATCTGTTCCCACCAGTCTGTTATTAGTCTTCTTCAGAGTCATTACAAGTTAAAGATTGTTATAACAAATAATGGGACTCCTGCTGATGGAACATTTGTCTAGGAAAAAGAGGTCTTTGCTTTTCTTTTTCATAATTTCTCTCTTTATCGTGACTTTTGAACTTGTATTTGTATAAGTTTCCTTAAATGTGGTGCAAATAAACTTCCAAAAGTGTGTGCATATTCTGGCTTACTTCTGTCAAAGCCACTGCAAACAAATTGAAGGAGCTGCTTATAGTGCAGTGTTGTAAACCATTCACTTAAAGTAAATTCATGTTCACAGACTTCACTGAAATATTTGAAAAAACAAAGCTCGGTAACACTTAATGAAATGCTGACTGTGCGTAGTGAGTGTTTTGTTGGTTTTTTTGGTTTTTTTTTTACTACAAGGTAAGCTGCATTTGACTGTTACTTCTAAAGTTATATGTTTATAGCCTACATATAATTACAACACTTTTTGAAAAACACTGCATTCTTGCAAAAAACAGTATTTCATTTAAAAGTGTATTTTTTATGTTAACTCTTCCATTATTGCAAGCTTTCAGGCTGTGTTTCTGTAATAAAAAGCAATTCTTCCACTTTTATAATTCTACGCTGCTTCTGTTTACGTGTGTCTGTACACATGGATATAGCATCCCTTAGTATTAGTAGAGAGGTAATGTGGAATTTTCCAGCAGAGTTTGAGCTAAATATAAGGCCTCTAACTAAGTATTAGAGAGCCAAGATTGAAATATGTATCTTCAGTTTTGGAGTTCCCTTTTGTCTTCAGGTGGAAGGTGAGGATGACAGGATGTCATCACTGTGCAGTATTACATCTTCATAGAAGAAAAATTTCACCTTACCAGTTGCAGTTCCGTATTTTCCATATATAATACACTGTCAGCAATATATCCACTTTCAAAGCAACATGGAATTCAATTGAGACAGTGTTGTCACTGTGCTCCTTGCCCTTGGCCATATCTTTCATTGGTTTCATTATTTTATTGCCTTCATTATTTCTGGGACGGTAATAGGGCACAAAGTAGCATGTCGTTATCCTTCTGCAAGTAGGCTGAGACAAAGATTCAAGTATCACTGTATTTCCTCTGTGCTTTTTTGTAGAGCATAGAATAGTGTAATTAAAACCAGCAGAAGTCTTTAAGAGCTTTTCAGCTTGTTTTTTCTTAAACTGATTGTCATCTGTTAAAGCAGGGAATGAAAAAGGGATCTCAGTAACGATATGCATTGAAACAAGCTTGTGTCAGTCTTTGCAGCAAAGTATCTGGTAGAATTCTAAGCATCTGGTTGCTTATTCCTTCATTTGTTTTGCTTACCTGGAGCAGCAGCAATGATTCAGCTCTGATCATTTAAAAGAATGCAAAAAAACCCTGCTTTTCCTGTAAGGACTCAGAAGAACTGGGAGTTGACTGGAAGAGCTAGGGGATTGCATGACTGACATTTCAAGGCAAAAACATCTTTCTGAATTCCTTGGAGCAATATGCCCGTCCTTGTTTAGGCTATTAGACAAGAGAAGTGCAAAGCTGTTTGAGCTGACTGCTGCTCGGGCTGGACTGTCTGTCTTCCATGCATAAACATCTTTCAGATAACAGGCTGATACTCAGAAAAGCCCTCCCTTCTTAAAACAGCTCAAAACTTTTGATCCCTGGAGTTTCACATTTGTTTTGCAGTTGGAGACTTACTTCAACTGCCACCTTCTGCAAAAGGATTCGCAGCTCTGTGGGAGGTGGTAGAAATCTCCAGTGAGCATATGCATGTTCTTGTTGTATTGGATATACAGCAGAGGGGAATGTTTCACATCGACAGGGTTGAAACTTCTGCACTCCCACAGTGTCTAAACCTTCTGGAAAGGAGGAGGGAAACGGGTTTTCTGCAAAGTGGCACAAGTTCAGACTGAAGCTGATGGGGTTTGCAGAGGAGAAAATGGGGTTGGGATGTCTTCAACGTGGTGTTGCCTTTGCCTGCAGGACTGGGAAGTGCACTGGTTTGAAATTAGGTCTAGAGGAAAAGGAAACCATGTTTCCACTACTGTTTCTGTTCTGTATCATTCAGATGTTCCAGTTTTTCATGTTTAGAGAGTCCTTTTTTCTAATTAATTTTTGATTTGAATAAAACATTTCCTTACAGTTGGCTTCCTTAATGTAAAGGATGGGGAATATTGCCTTATTAATTTAAAAGCATGTGACATGATCCAGAGTGAGGATGAGTGCTTCCAATGGAATTTAACCTGACCTCTGCACCTTAGGAGTGGCTACCTCCAGTCACTGGATCAGTCTAGAAGACAGCTGTGGCAAATAGTGGTTTCTTAAAGAAGATAAGACACTTGGGATGTTTTAAGTGAAGTAATGATTTTCATATTTTTCACATGTTTCTAGCTTCTCGGAATTGATGTTTAAGGACTTCCTAAGCATCTGCTCCATCATGTCTAATAAATAGCACTTGGATTAACTTGTTAACTCCCATTCTTAAGCAGAGTCATTTTAGTCTCTGCACCATCTTGTGGCATTTCCATGTGTTGGAAAAATGGACTGCTCTTGTTTCACCAAATGAGATCTCCACCTCACCCTATGAAAAATCTCTGATTCTGAAGTTACTATGTAAGCAAATAAGAGACGACATAAAAATTCTTTTCTGTGCTGTAGCACAGACCAGTAATGCTGTTGATGAAAGCAAATTGAAGCTAGCCATGCCAGATTCCCCTAAGGCTTTCTCTTGGTCCTGATTTCTTCCTTTTCTAGGAAAATAATCTCATCAAGCTGTACTCAATCTGCATGTAAGTCTTAAAACCCAGTGCAGAGTGGGCTGAGGAAGTTTCACTTGTAATCTCTACTGGATCTTGGATGTGTAGTATTTTATCATCTTTGTTGCTATTGTGTATTTCTAAATTACTTTTAGCTGTTCTAAGAGATTTTTGGGACTAACCCCTGCTCTTTGCTTTATTAATGCAAATCCAACAAAACTCCACTAAGGCTAACTGAGTTATTGAGAGCTACCCCTGGGTATCTGTGGGTGATTACAACTTGCTCTTGGCAACCAGTTCTTTTTGTACTTCATCCTGTTTAAATTGTTTTTGCTGATGCAGTTAGTTTCATTATAAACCAATAAGACTTACATGAATAACGATTACAGGGCTCTGATTTTAAGTTTTGCGAATAATGGTTCTTTATTTCCAGTACCAGTAGCTACAGATGTATCAAAGGTCAATTAACGATACTATTAGCGTGGGCACTCTTTTAACCTGCTTGCTCCTTATATACTGGAAGGTGAGAAGGTAGGGGCAGCTGTTTGGTGAAGTAATAAGGATCAGTGTAAGCAATGATGCTTTACTGATCTTGCTAATGAGGGAAAAAAAATGAGCAGTATTCTCCCTGCCAAATGTGGCACCAAGCTACAATGCGGTTGTATTAAGCTAAAACCTTTTTCTGCAATATATTCTAGGCACCTTAATGCAGGCTTGTTTTTTACTAGAATTTGGTGCAAATTATCTTGTTTATATCTACAAATTGCAAGTGTGAAATTGGCTATTTAAGAAAATTTACAATGTTCTGTATTTCTAGGGAAGAACCTTGCATGACCCTTCTGCACATGTGATCTTGCCCCCAGTGTGGCCTTCTGTCAGGCAAGCTTTATTAATGAGTGCTTGCACACTTGAACTGGGCATTACAAAACAGCTGTTTTGGTCCATGTGAACTGGAAAAATGCCACTTGCCTTGGTACAAGTCTTACCCTTCTGTGGGTAACTGATCCAACTACTGTGATTAAAGTAGAGGGCTATTACAAGGTAGTTGTAATAATCACCCTCTTCTGTTTAGGGACGAGAACATGTTAAATGAATAAGCTTGATCAACCTCAAACCTAGAAGGTCCACAGCTCTTATTGGCAATAGAAACAGGGAATAAATCAAGATTGGTTGAGATCCTGAGTAAGTTGAGTGGTTTTATTTTATAATAGAACATGCCAGTATTTTAGTCAGGTTTGCCTGTAAAGAATGTGAAGACTGTGTATGTGGGAAGGAAAAAAGCATAACCCTGGTCTCTACCCTCTCCTAAAATTACAGGTGTCCTCTCAAAAGTAAGTTTACTTTCCCCTCCATTTTCAGAGAGCTTAAGGATGTCCTTGTCCTTCCCAGATGTCAGTCCTGTTCTGAAATCTTTTTTGCCCAAGTACTTAAGAAGTCCATCTCAATTTCAGAAGGGAGGTGGCGTACTATTGATGGTGTCCTAATCACTTTTTAATTAGGATAATAGCAATTCTTTTTTTAAGTCCATTCATTTGACCAGTGTCTTGGCATCAAGCTTTCACTGGTGGCTTTTCAATAGGGTATTGAACAAAGAATCTATAATCTCAGGAGTTCTGGGAATCAATTTAACATGGCTCCTGTTTGAAGTCAAAGGGCACTCTACCTCTGACTTAAATGGCAGTGCTGTAAGGTCAACAGAGTTTGTGGAAATGTCCCTATAAAAGTAGTGATATACCTTTGAGTACAGTATGGAATTTTATTTCCTTTTATATGTCCTCTTAACCAGGATGACAGTCAGTCTGATGGAGAGACAATTAAAAGGGAATTGTCATGTTATCCAGCCACTTATACACATTAGCAGCTTTAAAATTAATAATGCCTACTCAAGTAAAAGGCCTGGACTTTACTGAGTGAACTCAGCTTCGCACTCAGTTGTCACAGAAAATAAAATCCCTAGCTGTTAAAAAAAAAAAGTTGGAAGGAAGGGCCTACAGCATGCTCTAATCTTCTGTTTGTATCCCTACTCTTTAGGGTGAAACTGAGGTTTTTTAGCACAAGGTCATCTTGCAGTGATTGTACCATCCCTTAGAAGAGTGATAAAGCTTGTACGTGCCTGGTTCTTCCAAATGACACTGTAACACAACCAAAGCTGATTATGCTGTATATGAGAAGCCCACTTAGAATATTGGATCCCGTTGGAGTTACTGCATCTGAAAATGATAATACAAAATTAGTGATATAGAATTGGGGGGGG
>Ga0065711_1037847_pt1 | contig 19418 bp, 10 predicted proteins | sample Hoacrofraction12_FD_59098 | JGI IMG/M metagenome (GOLD analysis project Ga0065711, IMG submission 59098) | Hoatzin crop microbial communities from Cojedes, Venezuela - Epithelial fraction 12 v2 (version 2) | ecosystem: Host-associated > Birds > Digestive system > Esophagus > Crop | place...
CAAAAGTGATTAGAAAACAGAAGAAAGTTAAAGATTATCATTAAAGACTGTGCACACCTTTCACATCCTTCATATTTATCAAAGACCACAGAAAGGGATTTACCCTAATCCTGTAATTTTATGTCACTTTCAATACAATGACGTAATTCCTTGGCACCTATGATATTTAATAGGAAAATAATAAGTTGCTGTACTTACCCCTTATTCTTTAGTACAATTTTAAAACGGACAGGATGAAAAATAGAAAATAAAAGCAATGACTGAACACACATACCTCCCAAAAAAACTGATGCTTAACAGCTGTAAGGTCTCTTGAACAAGCAGTTTGCTATAGTGCCATTAGGATAGATAATTTTCAGAATTTAGTAATAACTGGAAATCATCTCTCATCAGACTGTTTCCATTCAGCTGATAGTACCAAGCCCTACGATATTATCAGTCTGACCAAGGCAGAATAATGTGGTTGGTCTATATAAGATATCAGTAATTGAAAAACATTCCATAAAAGATGCAGAACTCACATGTAGACCGTGGAAGCACAGAAACAGCAACTGCAGGTAAGATTTGACCTGAAAATTCTTTCCCTAACTAAGATCTAACAGAACACAACTGACAAAATGAAAATCTAAATCTGGCAAATAGAATACTGTTTTCTAATGCATAAAAGTTTTAATATCAAAATAATTTAGAGCAAAATTTTAAAAATACAGGGAAAAATTTTGCAGAACCACTATGCATGGCAGGACTTGAGTAAGTTAAATAAAATCAGACCGCAAAATATTACTTTTCCTTATCAGCTCTTACCTGAACTTCTTTTAGTTCATCTTCAATTTTTCTCTTTCTTTGTTCTATTTCTCCAGCTTCTTCTGCTATACGGTGTTTTATTTTTTCCATTTCTGTTTTTTGCTCACTGGCACTCTGTAGACAAAAGCATACCTTTAGTTTTCAAATTTACACAGACTTTATACCCTTACGTCCCTTCTTTCATTTAGTCTTGATTACAATATAATTCACACAATACCAATTACAATAAAATATGTGAGACTGTTTTATACTAGCGAGGTTGACTAGGTAACTAAATTATATGGAATAAGCATCTTTTCTTTTACTGTGTCTCCTTCCCTTTCTTTCCCACAGACAAGATCTGTACCTTTAATTTTGAGGCTCATTATGACCTTTTTTCTCTTTGTCTCTGATGTTCCATTCCTTATCAATATGTAAGTCCCCCTCTATAAGGCAGAGTGACAGTCTCTGTAACATTCTTACTACATTTGAAAGTACTATCTTCCCGACATTGTCTTTGTAGCTGCTCACACTTCTATTTCTTTCACAACACCATTAAAACTCTCCTTTTCTATAATGTTCATGAAAGTAGCAGTTGTGTTGGAACTACAGCCCATTAGCCTAAAAATATTAATACATTATTTACTTGTAAATTTGCACCTACCTGTCTGAAATGATACCTGTCTTATGTCCTACACATATATTGTAAGCTGTTTGGGTTTAGATCTTTTTTTTTCCTGCATTTGTACTGTGCCTACCATAGAGCAGACAGTAGCTACTGGCCATCTCCAGGACTCCTAATTACTTCAGCACAACAATAAATACCTAGTATATAAAACTACAATAAAAAAGACCTTACATATCCTGAAGTTAACAAAAAAACACAAAACCGGGACTACCGATACCAGTTACAAAACAAATAACTCAGGATAAACGCATAAAGTAAAAGACTAATATTCTACGCTCAGTTCACCTAAAAGATACAAGACAACAAAGCCCATAGTTTATGTTTTTCCAGTATACAACACATTATAACCCGCAATTGTCGAGCTGAGTTGAACTTGCAGCAGAAGGTAACAGATGTATATAAGCAGAGAGAACCTTGAGATTAATAATTATCTTTTTGAGCACTTAACCCAAGCTATAGACCAGCATGTCATCGAAGATTACATTCAAATCCATAAAACATTAGCTATATAAAACTAGATCAGACATTTCATGCAAATGTACATGTACTGAATGATAGCTCTGAATACGAAAACCTTAAAACTCAGTTGCAGGTCAAACGCCTTCCTCTGAAAGAAGATTAAGAGTGTCTATGTATTAGAGCCCTCTCTCTTACATAAACTAGCACATTTGAAGTGACATTAAAATGTTAGAGGGCACCTATACTTTATGCTAATCTAAATAATCAGAATTCTACTGTAATTTTTCTGATGTCAGTAAGCCCATCACGTTTCATTCCTTTTGGCCTGTCCCGTGATTTTGTCCTACAGTGTAACACGTGCTACCCACACAACCTGTAACTACTGGACAACAGCAGACACAGGTTTAAAAGAGAAATCAGTGAAAATGGTGTAATAAATACTTTGAGGCCAGCAGTGAACACACCAAGTCAATCATCATTACTGAAGTTCAGCAGGCAGACAGAGCCTAAAAGTATTAAAAATCACCAACAAAAGTAGACTTATAAGAATGGGAAGTAATGCACATAGAGAGAGCAGGCATCTAATTTACTGCATACAGTGAACATCTTTGTCACTGAGCTTCTTTATTTAAGTTTGCATCAGACTGATCAGACTAAACCAATGAAAAAACAAAGAGTGCAGTGACAGCAGAGTCATTACAGCTTATCCTACATTTATGATTCCTGGAAGTATCGATGCAGAGATCTATTTTCTGCACAATTATTTTACTTAATTGAGAAAGCACTACTATAGAAAATTAATTCCTCAAAAAACAGAAGGTCTACCTCCAAAACGAAGAATAGAAATTCAAGGAGTGCTGAGGCATTATTTAACCTTCTTTGAGGTTAATTTCAGAGGACTGGACCCCATGAAATACATACTTTCTAATAGTCCACAAATTTAACTCCTGGTATTTGTTACTTACAATAGTACTATTTTTCAGTATTTTTTTAAAGTTCCTATCTCTAATTAAAGCGTTCTAAAATGTATCAGTTTGAATTTGTGAAGTTCTAGGAAAACTTTCAGCCTAAACTACAGCAATAAATACCACTCATGTGCAAAACTTGCACTGATCTCTTCCTATTCAATCGTTCTAAATATGATTTAAATTATATAATCCTCTGCCCTGCTGCAAGTTTATTCAAGCCTCAGGGCTCATGTATTCCCCCAGGCAAATTCTTGTAAAAGCACCAGGTTTCATAACCCTTGAAAAGAACAAAAAGCACAGCCAGTTATGGAGACCAAAAACAGAAAAGCATCTCTCCTTTTTTTTTTTACATTTGATGTAATTGTATACAACACCTGCATAGACATTGTAATTTCTTGAAGGGCGGCATCAGCCTCATCCTGCTTTGTTTTGAGTAAAATGCTTTGCTCTCCAGCTTTTCTGTTCAGTTCATCTACCAGGGCTTTAGCTTCATTCAGCTTTGAAACACCTGCCTATAAAAGTTTACAAGAAGCAGTTATTTAGCAATGAATTTGAAACAGAGTTAAATGAAGGTTGGTTACAAACTGTATGCACAAACTAAGAGTGATGTAGACTAATACTCTTAATTTTTTAATTTATGTTCCTGTCATGGTTTAATCTCAGCAAGCAACTAGGACCACAAAGCCACTCACTTGCTTCCTCCCCCCTCCAAGTGGGACGGAGAGGAGAATGAAAAAAAAGTAAAACTCGTGGGTTGAGATAAAGACAGTTGAATAGGACAGCAAAGGAAGAGATAATTATTATTAATATTATTCATAATAATAATATACCAAATAAGTGATGCACAAAGCAAATGCTCACCACCGGATGACCAATACCCAGCCCACCCCTGAGCAGCGATTGCTGCCCCCCGGCCAATTCCCCCCGGCTTATATACTGAGCATCACATCATACAGTATGGAATATCCCCTTTGGCCAGTTCAGGTCAGCTGTCCTGGCTGTGTCCCCTCCCAGCATCTCATGCACATGGCAGGCCAGCACGAGAAGCTGAAAAGTCTTAGCAACAGCTAAAAACATCAGTAAGTTATCAAAATTGTTTTCATCCCAAATCCAAAACACAGCACTACACCAGCTACCAGGAAGAAAAACAACTATCTCAGCTTAAACCAGGACAGTTCCACATTTTCTTGATATTATTTATATTTTCTTGGGTTTTTTTAACCCAAAAATGAGATTTGATGCTTCTAGAGGTATCTCTGTAAGATTTATTACTACATCAAAAAGCTGAAAGTACAATTCTCAAAATACCAAACTTTTAATGGAACAGCAAGTAGTACATACTGGTTTTCTCATTAATTCAATAGCATTTCAGTTAACTGAGACTAACTCCACACAATTACATCTCCTCTAAAAGCAAATCTACAAAAATTAAATGAAGTGAAACAAATTAGATTATCCTATTTCTACATATTTGTACATTCTCTAAAGAACATAGATGTACATAAAGCTTCAGTTATGCTTAAGGTTAACTGTTTTCTTTATTCACACTTTCTAAATTATTTACTCTATGGTAATCAAATAACAGAATTATTTCAAGATACATTATAAAAAAGATATTACTGGAAGGGGGTTTTGTTTTAGGATATGGGTGTCTAATTTTGCTCACAAGCTAGGGGGCTTGTTGACAGAGCTTTAAACTAGACTTGAAGGGGGGAATATATCGGGCTTGCCCATGACAAGCCTTGACACACCAAGGTTAGAAGGACAGGGTGCCAGCAAGGGCCCTCAGCCTGTTGCTTTGAGACGTGTCGGCTACACTGCAGCACACCTGAAGTCTTACGGAGATGGGCCAGCGTCTCCGGAGGTAATAGGGGCCAACAGGGAAACACCAGTGAAATACCTCCATGGAATAAAGGGGTGTTCCTCCAGGAAGGTGACACAGCTGACAGCCCAGCTGAAATGCCTCTACACCAATGCACACAGCAGGGACAACAAACACGAGGAGACAGAAGACACCGTGCTGCTAGAAAGCTATGACCTAGCTGCCATTATTTAAACTTGGTGGGACGAACCCCATGACTGCAGTGCAGCTATCAATGGCTACAGGCTGTTCAGAAGGAATAGAGGAGGAAGGAAAGGTGGAGGCATTGCCCTCTGCACCAAGAAAGGGATAGAGTGTGAAGAGCTGTAACTGAAGAATAGCCACAAGCAGGTCAAAAGCTTTTGGCTAAGAATCAGCAACTGAGGCAACAAAGGCAACCCTGTGGCTGGTGTCTACTACAGGCTGCCTAATCAAGGGGAGCCTACTGACAAAGCCTTCTTCCTCCAGCTCCAGGAGGCTTTGCACTTGCAGGCTCTCATCCTGCTGGGGGACTTCAACCACCCCAACATCTGCTGGAAAAGTAGTACGGCAAGCTGTAGGCAATCCAGGAGATTCCTAGAATGCATTGAGGATAACTTCTTGAGCCAGGTAACAGACAGCCCTACCTGAACAGATGTGGTACGGGACCTGTTGGTCACCAACACAAGTGAGCTAAACAGTAATGTCAAGATCGGAGGCAGGCTGGGCTGCAGCGATCACACACTGGTGGAGTTCACAGTCCTGAGGGATAAGGGTCAGGTGAAGAGTCAACTCAGGACCCTGAAATTTAGGAAAGCAAAATTCCAGCTGTTCAAGGAGTTAGTCAATAGGACCCCCTGGGAAACTGCCCTCAGGGACAAGGGAGCAGAACAGAGCTGGCAGAACTTCAAGGATGCTTTCCATAAGACCTCTCGATCCCCAGGTGTAAGAAATCAGGAAAGAAAGGCAAGAGACTGGCATGGCAGAGTCAAGACCTGCTGGTCAAACTAAAGGGCAAGAAGGAAATGCACAGGCCATGGAAGCAGGGACAGGTATCCCTGGACGAGTATAGGAAGGATGCTCTGTTGTGTACGGATGGGGTCAGGAAGGCCAAGGAACAGCTGGAGCTGAACTTGGCAAGGGACGCTAAGAATAACAAGAAGGGCTTCTACAGGTATGTCAGCCAGAAAAGGTCAAAGCAAGCGTACCCCGCCCTGATGAGCAACACTGGCAAACTGGTAACAATGGACAAGGAGAAGGCTGAGGTACTCAACACTTTTTTGCCTCAGTCTTCACTGACAACCTCTCTTCCCACACCTCTCAAGTGGATGGACCACAGGATGGTGACTGAGGGAGCACAGTCCCTCCCACTGTAAGGGAAGACCAGGTTCGTGACCACATGAGGAACCTGAACATACATGAGTCTATGGGACCTCATGAGATAAACCCCAGAAGTTTATCTGAGGGAACTGGGCTGATGTGGTCAGAGATTGGAACAGGCTGCCCAGGGAAGTGGTTGAGTCACCATCCCTGGAGGTGATCAAAAAACATGTAGATGTGGCACATCAGGACACAGTTTAGTAGGCATGGTGTTGTTGGGCAGATGGTTGGACTTCATGATCTTAGAGGTCTTTTCCAACCTATGATTCTATGATTCTACATCATTGCCAAGCCACTCTCCATGATACTTGAAAAGTCATAGCAGTCAGGTGAAGTCCCTGGTGACTGTAGGAAGGGAAACATTGTACCCATTCTTAAAAAGGGTAGGAAGGAGGACTCTGGGAACTACCAACCTGTCAGCCTCATCACTGTGCTTGGAAAGATCATGGAACAGATCCTCCTAGAAGCTATGCTAAGGCACATGGAGGACAGGGAAGTGATTTGAGGAAGCCAGGGTGGCTTATAAGAAAGATGGGGACAAACTTCTTAGCAGGGCCTGTTGCAATAGGACAAGGGCTAATGATTTATAACTAAAAGAGGGCAGATTTAGAGTGGATATAAGGAAGAAATATTTTACAATGAGCATGATGAAACAGTTGAACAGATTGCCCAGAGAGGTGGTAGATGCCCCATCCCTAGAAATATTCAAGGTCAGGTTGGATGGGGCTCTGAGCAACCTGATCAAGTTGAAGGTGTCCCTGCTCATTGCAGGCAGGTTGGACTAGATGACCTTTCAAGGTACCTTTCAACCGAAACCATTCTATTATTCTACAATTCTAATTTTCATGTAAATTATTACTTTCATTTAACCAGAGCATTTAACAAGTAAATGAGTGTTTGTCAAAAACAAATCACAGCTACTTTCTAAATAAATAAAAAAGCAATTTCTATCATTACAAACGTAAATCTTCTTAAATTGCTTACTACTGTTATGGAAAGATATAGGAAGACAGAATAAAATCAGTGTTGAATGCAAGGCAAGAAAGTCATTTGGTTTTGACAGATGCTTTAAGAAGACATACAGCTTTGCAAGTGTGGTTTTCGAATAGCAGCAAGGGTCACTAGAAAAATGAGCTGAAAGGGAAGGGAGAAGGGTAAAGACAAAAATTACATGCCCTAAAGGAACACATAGATCTTCCCAGAAATATATTGGGGAGATGGGGAAAGGAAGCAAGTATGACTAGAAATATAACCAACATGTTTCAAAATAGGCATGTTATGCATACAGAAACAAAGCAATGCCTGTGAGATGACCTGCATTTGGTCTAGAACTGTGTAAAGGTTTGATGTGTGGAAAAAGACTTCGAAATCAACTCCAAAACACAAAATGAAAGAAAATTGCAACAAAGGGAATCTCAGCCAAAGCTACACAAGCGCCGCGGATTTCAAGATAACAGCTTGTTGAACTACTAGGACACAAGAATCAGACAAAGCAGGAAGTTGCTGTAGAGATATAAAGAAAGGGATGGAATATGGAGCTACATGGAGAAAATTTATATAAGCAGAGGCAGAACATAAATTGATGGAAAGATGATGGGTTGTTTGCAACGCAATTCCCATACATATAGTGAAAAAATGTAAAGTGTTTTGAAGCCCTTTTTACTCTTCCAAGAAAACTTGGCCAGTCTGATACATTCTTGAGGAAAAATATTAACAAAATATTAACAAAAGCAAGAAACTACTCTTCACTCTTTGAGGAAAAATATTAACAAAAGCAAGAAACTACTCTTCACTCTTTGAGGCATTTGATCTGAGGTGTGCATTCAGTTTCATACTATTCCTCTCCTGAAACCACAGCACAAGCATATACCAGCAGAGGACACATCACACGACCATGTTAGCAGCTACAGGCCATTAACACACATGGCATTTCCAAATGTGAGAGTATTTTGAAAAGTCATACGTTAAAAATGTTTTAAATACATACCTGCAAGTGGTTCTGCCTTTTTATTAGCTCTTTTCTTTTAATGTTATTGATGGTACTGTACGTATGAAGGAATGTCATATACCTGCTAGGCGTTGCTCCATACATTTTACATGACTCATGGATTGCCAGAAATGACTTCAGAAAATCAGAATCACCTGTACAATATAATTTGTCACACAGATAATAATACACTCATTTTTATCTCACAGTAAAACAACTAAGGAAGAGCAACAGAATATGTTTTTTCAGATATGAATTAAGGGCATTCAAAATTTCACAAAGAATATACTTTTTTCAAAGTACTCTCAGGGAAACAAGATGTAAACACATTTGAAATACATATTCCTCAGAAAGAAATATACCAAAATTGTTTTAAAGCTGTAAAATATTTCATTGATGCTTGGAAAAGGGAAAATTAACTGCAAATTACTGAGGGCTAATCATAAAAGAAATTTTATTTCCACAGAAACTGAATTTGAAAATACTTGAGACATAGAAAGGAAGCCCATGTGTTTTTGTCTTCTCTCTTGCCTCCAATGACAGGCAACAGTTTTTCTGAACATTCCAGGCCCTGAAGTTTGTTGAACAGTTTCTCAGAAGCAGCCCAAAAGATACTGTAAAATAAATTGTATTACCCTACAAAATAAAATATTGCTAAAACATACCTACATGTAAATTAATGCCTTTAATAAAAACTGAGGCATAGATTAAGTACCATGATCTTGGATAAAGACATGAACACTAAATTGTAAGTTTGGCCATTATTTTGATGGGCCGGAATGCCTACTAAAAAGCAATACAAAACAAGAAATCCCCAAGTGAACCACTTACTGTTTTATATTCCAGCGGCTCCATGACTTCTCAGTGCTACTTAGACTAATGTTTTATAAAAAGTGGCTAAAAGTAGTATTATACAAATGAGTGCTGCCATTGGTCTTCTAAATTATGTTTGATGCTCTACTATTAAAATGGTTAAATTTGAAGTTTTATTATAAAAACAAATTATTCTGAAAAAGGGGCATGACTTAGAAGAAATCAGTTACTGGAGATAAAGAATCATTACAGCAAAATAAGCAGGTCCAGGCCAAGAACAATGAAAACATACAGACTGTAAAACTCTCAAAACATCAGATTTTGATGTTGCGAAATAACAAAAGAAGATGCAACTTAATTAGTTTATAAAATTGAATATACATAGCAATTGCTTGTGATAGAAGAGACTGGGTTTGATCAGCTAGTATGTATGTTCCAGACTAACGTTCCCTTGTGCAAAATGCCTGCTGTGGGAACAATACTAAAGTCTATTAATATGCTAGCAAAAACACCCTCAAGGTATTTACGCTATTATTTGTGTCCAACACAGGACTGAATAAGTGTTTAATAATAAATAATAATAACTGGTAGGTCCACCTAAATATTACCTGAATGTTTTTTCTTAAGTTCCTTATGTGCTTTTCCAGTCTTTTCTTGTTCATCTGAATCATGCAGAAGCATTTCAGGTATCTAAAATAAATGAACATGATTTTTTGTATGAAAATTACAAACAATGAAAATTGGAGTCAAAAATTTAAAAAAATAAAAAACACCTTCGATCTAGTTTCTCACTTGAAAGGACTGAATATGATAGCTTTAATCACAATAAGGTATTTACAGATTATTTATAGCATTAAAAATATCAATTCTGCCTTTCCCTGTCACTGATAACTTCCTGTTCCCTCAAGCAGAGGACCTTTTGCTGCCCATAAGACAAACTAATTCTCAGAAGACTCTTACAATAATACAAATGTCAAAGATGTAAAAATACACAACTCAACAGGAAATCAGACAGCCTTAAGTGCAACTGTTGTGGAGACAACACCAGAATTAAATAACGCCTAAGTCTAAGCCTTTGAAGTCTTTTTCATGGTCTAAGAGTGGGCTCACCTTCATATGTTATCAACTTTACAATGTACAATGGTAAAAATAAACAAAGCATATTCAAAGGTTCTGGCATACGACTCAATGATAAGAATCTACCTGAAAAAAAAATTCCTCCTGAAGTGAAAGCGAAAATACTCTGAAAAACTTTTTTTTAACTGTGGACAGTCCAAACAATTTTGCCAAAACAAACCTTCAGTACAACCTGCCACTGAAACCAAGGCACAACGACAGGTGGAGAAGCCCCAGTAACCCAGGCAGAAATGGACACTGCGCCATCTGCTCGTATGGTTCTCCCAGGAGAGCGACCAACCCCATCGTCCCGGTGTGAAATCCATCACGATGAGACAATGGGAGAGGCAAGACCACCTTACAGACCAGACTGAGGGGGTTACTTCACAGGAGTCTTGGGACACATTATGGGATGTAATGGAAGAGCATTTCAGATTGCACAAGACTTACTATGGGTTGGTGAGGCACCCACAGGACTTGGCTGCCAGAGGGACTAGAAGGTCCAGGGCAGCTGCCAAAGAGACTGTGGAGTCTGGAAGTCAAATGAGACCTGGCGGCACATGCCTCTGTGTGCGTACATGTATGCTTATGTGCCTGCACAGGAAGCAATGGGGAAATCCTAGATACAAGGCCAGCTACCGGATGGAGTGGATGTCTGAGCCCAGTTACTGGAAGGATCCACTGTGTCTGCGCGTGCGCACACACAGTGAGGCGGTCTGTACCAGCAGCTGGAGCGGGTCTGCGGCCTCAGGAGCTTGTACAGCCAGATGCCAGCAGCTGGGGTGTCCAGAGGCAAGCAGTTACTGGGTGATCTGTGTGTCTGTGCCCAGCTAGTAAGGGGATCCACATTCTGCAATATTTCCCACTAACGGGCCTTCATTGTGATCACTCAGAGAGAGGAAGAGGATGATGTCAGCGATGCTGTTTGTGTTGTTCTGTGTGGCCAGTCACAGGTATGTGTGTGCTGTATATGTGTGCCTGTGTGTGTGCCTCCCAGGAACACGTGCTTAGCTCCACCACAGGTTCAAGCTGGGGCCATAAAGCTGTGGCAGCCTTGCCCCTGTCAGGGTACTGGATTTGACAATGTCTTAACATACAAAAGTAATATATATCTTTCTCAAAGTTACACTGTGAACATCCTGAAACAAGCAGATTTTGATAATAAAAAGAACACACTTACTCCGTTCCATGAAGCAAAACACTTCAAGATTCAAGAATAACATAAGATTTACAGTGCAATCTTAGATCTATAGCAGCTCATATACACATAACAAACCTATTTTTAAACTAGCTGTCAAGCACACTAGTAGCAGCAGACACCATCAGCATAGCTGGCTTTGATATTTTGCCTGCAGTCCATTTTTTGTTCTTAAATGTTGTGTTTTATCAGAGTCGTAGCAGTCAGCATTTTGTTCAAGTCAGCCCACAGAGAGAACAAAACATAACGTTACTGGTAAAATAACAATGTTAATATTACTAAAGTGTTCTGCAGAATCTTCTGTCTTTGTAGGACTGCACAAATGCATTAATTAAGTACAATGACAATTATTCCTTCACATTTTTAAATATTTTCATTTTATGCACCAAAGCTCTGTTATTTTTGGAAATCTTAATTTAAACAAGTCACAGTTTTTAATTAATGTAATTTACCTTTTGCATACTGTTTTCTGACCAGGTTTCCATCCACAAAACTTGGCATTTCTTGTACAGTGCTGGATTACTTTCACAGTTTATCGTGAAATTTAAATTGGTACAATCCATGATCAAGACAACATGCAGATTTTGTTGGATCCCTAAGAAAAAGCAACATATTAAATATTTAGTAGACAACAATCCGCCTACATGATGGTAGATTTATTGCAAATACAACATAACTTACTGTCCTTCCAATACCCATCACAAGGCAATTTTTGAAAAAAGATACTATTACACCATATCACACTAGGGCAGCAATATTTGTAAACTGAATTTAAATTAATTCAATATAATGGATTCTCATTACAGTGTATTTGTTTTAATTTAGATGAGCTGACAGTGTTTAAATAGATACCACTAGCTCTCATTCCAATCAATACAGACCAACAGAACCAATCAGAAGTAGTTCCAAGGTCTTTAAGTATGACTGCCAACATCTGTATTCTTTCAGTCACATTCTTCTATTTATTTGTAAACTATTAAATCTTTTTATTGGTCCACGGAAGAAATGTAAAAAATTAAGACACCTATCTGTAAACTTGCTTATGATTACTCAGAATCCAAAGTGATTTGTAGGTATAGTTGACAAACAGTAGAAAACTCTGTTACTAGTTAAATACACAAAACAAAACAGAAAATGATGAAGACAAAAGCTTTCTTCCATCTAATTACTATCAACAGCAGATTTCATAACAGCTTTGTACAACATACATGGATACAAAATTTCAGATAAAAGAATTATTTTAAGCTGAGGGTTCTGTGCCCTCAAATATCATACTGCAATCATTCCTGCCTGGTTTTTAATAACCGACTGAAAGTTAAAACTGCACACAAAACAAGGATCCACTTTAGAAATTATTTGTCCATTATTACACCACTTTCGTAACTTTGTAAGAAATTATAACTTATAATTCTGTTCACATACGGTATGTGAAATAGTTGAAAATTGGTCCTGTAAATCCATCTTGTGAAGCCTGATCCTTCAGAGGAGATAGTAATGATTCCAATTCTTCTGTTTTATATAGCCCAGGAACTTCTCCTATTTCAAGAATGAATGTAAAATGTCAGATCAAATACACTGTAATTCTTCACATTCCTCTGAAGGATTCTCTTGAATCCTCTGCATAGAAAATTTGAATACGGCAGGATTCACCTCCATACTTTCATGAGTATCATCTCATGTACTTCATCATTCTTTATATGGTACCATGAAAACAACAAACTAAATTATAGTGATTCCATTTAACTTAAACAGCCTGCTTTGTTTATATTACTGAAATACACCTGAAAAACTTATTCAAATCCACCCAAAGACAGTGATCCAATACTGCACACAAAACAAATCAAACCAGACTTTGTCATACACCAGCAAATAGAAACATGAAAGCGAGTAGTTATCTAGGTCCTCAGACATAGAGGTTTAACACTGGATGATGAGACTCTGATACTGTAAGGAGATTTGCATTTGCACCTGGGAGACAGGAAAATCTGGTGCTCTTATCAATCAACTCTTCAACAACTGCAGTTCCAAAAAATATTTACTAAGTTAGACTCAGTCCTCCAATGATCTCTCTGATCAAGGAACAAAACTAGATAACAAAATAAAGTCACTTTTATTATTTGTTATTATTATTTCTCATCTCATGACTTTCAGAAAAGTGGGCTTTTCTGGTGTTCATTTAAGTAAAGGACTCAGTATATACAATCTCGTAAAACATTGAGACACCTCTCAATTTTGAATTTTATTAGAAAAGGGAAGCTGTAGAGTAGAATACATTATCCTTTTGTTGCTACACTATTGTAAAAAACTCCTTTGATACAAGTTACTTAACTTGCCACTTTGAGGAATTGAAAGCACCCGTACTGTAGCGTAGGTTAAAGCATAGCTAAGTGAACTTCAAGTCAGTTTTTCATGAAACTTTAGCTAAAATAGTGTAGAAAGCTAACTAACACTTCTGGTATGGACATAAAGTTAGAAAATGTCATCTAATTCTGCCTCATTGAGCTAAGTCTGTGTGGTAAAAGTAGTACCATAATCTTTTTGAACTTGTCTCACCTGAAGACAGTAAACTGTTGATCATCTCAAGGAATGTGGAATGAACAAACTGATAGTCTTCGAGCAGCAACACCACCTGCTGTGCTTCAATGCCTGCAAGCTCCATCACCTAGAAGCCGGCAAGACATTTAAATCTCAGTATATGGAATGTATGTATTATTCATAAGAGAATGATAATCTTTCCTTGATTTTATATTACACACATATTTTCTCCACAGCATCTACACTATTATATATTCACAAAAGATTACTAGGTGATTCACTTCTATCAGATATCAAATATAAAAAACATTCTACCTAGATGTATAGCTTAGTAATGTAAAAATAATTAAAACAGACTCCTTCATAGAGTATATTTATGTTCCAGATGTGACTCATCTATGGAGTTGTATCACTCTTATGTGTGGGCTTAGCTCTAGAATTTTCTTTAGCATGGCTGAAGGTACTGAGAAACTCCTGATTCAAGGTTTGCATTTGTTTTTAAATACCATGTACACTTTGTACAACCACTAAAATTTTACTTGATTCAGCTACTATCCTATTAACAGAAGGATATTAGAGACAGAAAATATAAAGATACACACATATAAAAATATACACATAAAAAAAACCTTTCCAATATTCACATAAACTTAGAATTTATGAAGTCCACAACACTGATAAAAACCGCTCTGGTATTCAAAAAAGTAGAGTTTCAGGTAATTATTATAAAGAACAGTATACACATCTAGACACCAAGAACTTCTAAAAATCTACTTGTTTCATTTAGACTGTTCATATTTTGCTTTTCTTTAAATGTCTCTTCATACAACACTTTTATGTCCCTCAAAATTCCCATATTTTTTTTTTTTAATACACACACCACTATAAAATGGAAGACACTGAGTGACTTACATATCTAAGATCATTTTTGAACTGCTTCAACTCATAGCCTCTTGAAATTTTTGGAGTAATCAGAACAGCTGCGTGCATATGACTGACTAAAGAGGTAACTGTTCGACGACCTACACCACTCCGTCCTGCCAGAAGAAGTGATCCTCCAGGAAAACTTAGCACTCTGTCCACTTTACACATATAACTGAGGACTTCTTGGAACAGTAAAATCTCTCTCTCTTTTCTGTCTTGACCATAATGAATAATACCCTATTAAAAAAGAAAAAAAAGAAATGTCTTCACTAATAATAAATAAAAGCAGTAAGATATGAAAGCATCCAACATTTTAAAGTTTAGAAACGAAGGTCTTGAAAGCTTAAGAGACCACACTGCTATTCATTACAAATAAACTATTTATGTGACAGAATTTAGATAACTTCCATACTCTTTAACAGTAATGATCACATTACCCCCAGCAACAGGATACCCTAGAATTCTTGATATATTGAAAGAGAAATCTACCACTGCATTAATTAAAATTAAATAATGGACCAGAACAAAGTCTGAGCTGTGTCTCTGACTACAGATTAATTAATACATAACTCAGTAGAGTGTTTTAGGCAGCTAATTGTTGCATAATTGCAGATTATGGAATTTCCTAGTGAAACACACACAATAACAGATCCTAAGATTAAATTCTGGCCTTGTTATACTTAATAAGACCTCATTTTTGAAGCCCAGTGTAATTGCGTAGTCAGAAAAAAACCCCAAACTCTCTGATTACTGAGGTTGTTGAACTTCATCACTTCCCATATAGTCTATTAGTCACAAGTTGGCAATTAAGGAGAGGGAGTAGTTTCCCATCTCCAAGAGCAGTCCATCAAACACTACTAATGAAGGCAGATGATCTCAAACATTTCTCCTTAAATCAGTTGGTCTAGTAGGGTTAACACATTTGCATTTCCTCATCAAGCTCATTTTTTGTACTTAACTGCTATACAGCATGTCAAATCTCCAAACAATCCATTTGTACTTCTTCAAATAAAAAATAGATTGGCAAATTACAAATTCAGAAAGCAAACATTTAATAAAACACTTCGGTACTCAAACAATACACAAACACACATGCAAATGAATGTTTCTAAAAATGTTGTTCATCAAATTATTGTAAATCACCAGCAAACGCGACTGATGCCCTTTCATTAAAATAAGCTTGCTACATGATACTTCCTACTGCCTGCCACACAGCATCACAAACCTTCCCTCACTTGACCAAATGCAAAAGATGATTCCTCGAACAAGCAGCAGACCTCACCCTAAACCTGGTGTTTGCATGTTACTTCCTGCAAAAAATGCCTAGCATAATTGCTGGGAATCCTAAGTATGTATATTCTTTAATCTTATCTCACTTTTTGAATAATGTCTTTCAGATCTGTTGAGTTGAGTTTGCCAAGTGGTCTCCCATGTGGTGGTAGTGCCTGTCCTGGTCTGATGAATGCCTCTTGACAAGCTCCCCAAGTTACATAGAAGATATCTGCGAAAATAAAAGGAAACATTTGAAAGTTTAGGTGCTCAGCTCACGTGCTATCTGACTTGACGAGACTGATTTGATTAGGCAGCTCCTAAACGAGTATTTCAAGTTTGTGTAGTATGCCTCATATGGCTTACCTGCCATATGGTCCAGAATATCTGAGCCCCAATCACCTTGAAACACTTTCATCAAAATATTATCAAATACATGAAGTTCTTTCATGCCAACAATTTTGTCACGGAACAAACGACGTGCTTCATAAGCAACAATTTCCAACACGTAGTCTGCAGTTTGTGTCAATGATCCTACACAATATCAGGAGAGATTTAACTTTATGTATTTATAACACATGATACATTTCTCAAATTTTCCATTTCAAAATATGAGATTGAAAATAAGTAAGTGAAATTACATACCAGCAGAAGAGCATCAGTAAGAAAGAAATAAGAGAGAAAGTAAACATTATGAAGTGCTTTTTAATATCTTTATGGATCATTACAAGATAAAATTAAACACATTCTATTAGAACAAGTTCTCCAGTTTAGTGCTAGCTTTCTAATGAAAATGAACAAGGTGTTGCACACAAAGTAAAAATTAAACGACAAAATTCTAGGCAATGAAAACAAGAAAATCCAGGAGACTGTTTTGAAGGGAAAGAGAAAGACTGATAACAAATACTGAAGTAACAATAAATATCCAAAATAGTCTGTATTACAAAATGCCACTAGAGAATACAAAGCTTCAATATTCTTCACAAATTAAGAAGGAAGGTGAGATGAGTTAACGACATGCAGTATTGTTCATCACTGAAAAAACATATGCATATGTCACCTTCAGATATCACAATGGAGTCCTTAAATAGGCTGAGATTACCCATTAATTGATTGTCCATGTATCTTTTCTGACTTCATTCAAGCTACATTTACACCACCTGATGATCCCAGAAAATAAATGGAAAGGCAGCACAACATTCTTATCACTTTTACACTCTTTAAGCAGCCCTCCATGTAACACTTTAATTAATGTAAGAGCCAAAACAAAGTAAGGAGTAATTGCTCATGATCTAGTCATAATATCAATTTCAGACACAAAAACAATATTAGAAAGAAGCCTATGCTGTCTGTTTGGAAAACAACACAAAATTGAATACTTTTACAAAATTTCACCATTTCTAATGCTAAGGAAAGAACTTTGACTAGTCTATAATTATCAGTCATTCCCAACTTGTGAGAATATTTAGGCTCTTCTATAGATATTTGTAAACTTTTACACAGATCAGATAGTTTTCTAGATGTTTTCTATATGTTTAAGGGTGGTTATAGTCTTCTTCTGTTAAGTAGGTCATAGATGATGTGTATCAGTTGTAGTTCCACAGTCATCTCACCAGGTTTATACAACCAGGAATAAAAAGACAAGCATGAGAGGCTTCTGGGAATCCAGAAGACAAGACATATGCTCAAAAAAACCCCAATCCCCCAAAAAACAGAATGAAATGGTGGGGAGTAGGGGGTACACTTCCAGTTCCCATAGCAGAGAATGCACTCCCAACCCACTAACTTCCCTTAATCTATAAATGGCTCCCACACATATTTTAAAACATCATTAGAGTTTTTGAAACTTGTTTACTATATATTATGGAATGAACTGTTAGGCATTTTTTCCCCTCTACTGAGTTACAGACAGTTCACAGTTCAGAAAGAGTACTATAGGTGAACGAGCTGCATGCAGAGTCAACAGTAAGACTGACATCAATAATAATTTAGGTCATTTTAGAACTGTTTTATCAATGAAAACCAAGTAAGTGACTTACCACCTGCTAAATCATATCTGAATAAACCGAGAACCCACTGAGTAAGAATACGTGGTGTAAAAAGGTAATGACTGTGATCATCAACTGTGAATTTCGCTCGTACCTAAAAATGGAAGTAAAGGGGGGGAGGGGGGAAGTTATGTTTTAAAATGTAAAGCACTTGGAAATGTAGCTTTAAATTTTTCTAAAATACCAGATAAATTAGTTTTCTATTTCATCTATCTATTTAGATATTTTAGTAATGTACTCTGTTTTTTTGAAAAATGCAGAGATGAATTGTTTAAATCTTGTTTTCTGACCACAAAAGGTTTTCTCGTAATTAGAGCATTTCTTCTGTACTGTTTTTGATATAATCAGGTGCACATGTCATCTAGGACTGTAATGCAGTATTAGTAGACAAAACAAACATTTTTTTTAAAGCAATACCAAATATAAAATGCAAAGGAAATATAAAAGTGTAATAAAAAGCTACCTAAGCCAGTAATACTTAGTCACTACAAAAGACTTCTTATAGAAATACTAACTCTTCCCCCAGAGAGGATACTTGAATCTACAACTACATCTTTAAATCAGAGAATAACTGCCTTCATCAGTTATTTGGTCCCAGTGTGATGAGATTTAAACTCAGATTTCTTAAAATACATCAATAATATCATATGAAACTGCTGCTAACGGGTGCATGATAGCCAGTGACTATACTCACATTCCAGTCACAAAAATCAGTTTTACATCATGGTTCTGTCTAGATGGGGACATGCACACATCTCTATAGTACCTACCCCAGTAAGGCTATGTGTATGATTAAGACAAGCAAGTACTTAAGTGTTCTGCTAGACAGACGTCCATAAAATTTTAAGTGGGAGGATAGGATCAACTTGTGCGTCTAAACACCTATTTTTAACAGTGTACAATTTCAATAGGTAGTCCTTGATGTGTGTAAAGGATTCCACCCTCATATCTCTCTTCTCTATTGATAATAGCATCCATAACATCTGAACACTTAACAACCTTTGAAGTACACTGTGTCCTCATCCATTACATAGGAAAACACTACTATCCACATTTTATAAATCAGGAACTGAAAACATGGAAGGATTAAGATGCTTGCCAAAATCATACAGTAAATCTGTGGGAAAGCAAGAGCACTGTGGAATTATTAGTAAAATTAAGGTTTTACATCTGAAAATTACGGTTTATATGAAAAACATAGCAGTGTTCACCCATTGAGGAAAAGCATGAAATCAAAAAGGAGCTCTGAGGATGAGACACAGCTGCAGCAGGCATGTGAGGAATCCACTAACACAGCAACTCCCTGCAATGTACCATAGTGGACGGAATGGAGTGGAGACTCCGTGGCCCTGCTCCGTGATGATAAAGCGGGAAGAAATGGTCCTCTAGAACTGATAAGCAGCTCATCTG
>Ga0065711_1007914_pt1 | contig 19417 bp, 12 predicted proteins | sample Hoacrofraction12_FD_59098 | JGI IMG/M metagenome (GOLD analysis project Ga0065711, IMG submission 59098) | Hoatzin crop microbial communities from Cojedes, Venezuela - Epithelial fraction 12 v2 (version 2) | ecosystem: Host-associated > Birds > Digestive system > Esophagus > Crop | place...
AGTCAGAGTGAAGATATACCAACTTTTCCAGTTATTTGAAAGACCTAAAACATTGCTGAAAAAATTGTTTCAAGGCATTTCAAATGATAGCATCTTTTTTCCGTTTCAAAAAGGAAAGAAAATGAAGGTTTTTTTTCACTTAAAAGCTTAATCTGTTTCTTCTAGAAAACACTGAAATGAAGTACATAGGTGATTATGGAAATACTCTTAATTCTTTTTAGAAATATTGCCAAATGAACGTGAATACGTTATTCAAACATATTCATCTATTTTCAAAGAACCTTTTTTAGAAGAGTCCAAGAAAAAACTTCCCCCACCAGTAATGAGAAGGTATTTACTGGCTGTTTCAGATTGCTTTGGGTTGCATTCTGCACATGTTTGTTGTTTGGATTAACTCAGTGCTTTAATTCATTCAGCTCACCTGGAATAGGCTTAAATCACAATTTTCAGCAAATTCATTTTATTGCATCTCAACAGTCAGGGCATTAATTACTTTTGTATTTTTTAAAAAAAAAAGTGTATGAGAAGTAAGTATGCCTTCAGCTCTTTCGGATGCTTAAAAATGTCTTCTTTTAAGAGGCGCTGGCAAAGATCAGACCTGTTAGGGACATGATCGAGGAGGCCCCCGCAGCCCCGAGATGCCGGCTGCGTGGGTGCGATGCTGCGGCACTGTCCTGTGCAGACGATGTCACCCGGGATGCAGCCTCAGCACATGGGAATTGCAATTGTTATTTAAAAAAAACCCGGCATTTATTTCAATATTACAAAATCCTTTGGGGGCAATATAGCCTAGATCCAAGTTCTGCTGGATCGATTTAGCTACATCGGTGTGTTTTGCAGGTACGTATTGTCCTTGGTCTGTAGATGAAAGCAGTGGGAGCCAGTGATTCGCAAGCATCTCCTTCTCTCTTGTCTTGTTAGCAAAACAAACCATTAATATTCAAAATCGAGGAGTCATGCCCTAACTGTCAAGAAATTGGCTTAATAATTGTGAAAATAAATGGAAATGGTGGTTGTCTTTTGGTTTTGAGCCATCAGGCTAATGAAGTCTAGAATTCCACTCTTCAAGTAAAATAGTTTGAGAACGCAGTATCTCGTGTCATCTCATTACTCCAGATTGAGAAATTAAAGACAACTCTAATTGACTGCAATGAGAGCAAGGTCCAGCAAAGCAATGCAGCTTCCTATGAGCAATGAGCATCCACTGGAACTGCACAAAGTCCTCATCACCAGATTCTTTTCCATCTGGGAGGGAGCTAACCTAAAGGGGCAAATGTTGGAAGTAAATGGATATCATAGGTTTCCATTGCTGTAATTTAAGAATAAAAATGTTACGGATGCTTGCCATGGCTTTGGCTGCAGCTCAAAATACTACATCCCTGCATGGCCATCTAGGAGTTATCAGCAGGGAGGTGATGGACCAAAGGAAAGCTTGAACCTCTGCATTTAGATTCAGCACCTTTCTGGACAAATGCACTTTGAGTAGAAATTTGGCTTTTCATCAGTTCCACCTTACGAGGCATTCTGTCCCAGCAGAGGAAAGGAGCCTGCCCGATTCTTGGGGCCCTCCTGCTCCCAAGAGTTGTCTGGGCTTGAACAGAGGAGCTATGGGCAATTTTTATTCTGGTCATTTACTCCTTCTCACAGTACAGATGTTAAGGCACAGCTGTTTACCATTTTTTTTTTTTTGTCAGTCATGTGAGTTGTCCCTGGTATGTTGTTTTTTTTTAAAAGTCTAATGTCTGCTGGCAAAATCTGTGATTTTTTTTTTTTTTAATTCGCATAATTTGTCATGGTGCTTGAGAAAAGATACGAAATGCTCCAGCAAAAAGATGTATGTGTCAGCTGTGGATTACTCCCTGTCACCTTCACAGCGAGGAGGCGTCTCAGCAGCTGTGCTAGAAACATGGGCTTCTCGGCTGTGTGGTCCCGCTGCTCTGTCCCATGTCTCCATTTGGATCTGCACACTCATTTTTAGCAGACTCTCACTTCAAACGAAGCCCCCACCCTGGTTTCTCCCCTGGATTCATCTTGGTCCTGCGAAGAGGTACTGGAGCCCAGCATCCCATGCCAAAGACAGTGGGCACCATCGGAGCACGCGAGGTGAGAGTGGGAGGTTCTCCAGGCGTTTGAGACCATGTGGGAATCATAATTTGCCAGAAAATACATTTCGAGTGCGGTCTTTCTGCTAACACGCCTCCTCCAAGGGCCTGGGCTGCTGGCTCCCCAAAGCCATGGAGAGAACCTGGTGCCCTGTAGGTGGGACAAGGAAGCTGTTTTGTGGGTTATGTCCTAAGCCATTAAACCCTCGTCATTTATGAGACATCACAGTCCTGGCAGGACTTCCCATGTCTGGGCTTCACACGTTTCTTAGACCCTTCTGATCTGGGCAGGATGAAACGTTCTCCCTTCCTTTGACTTCCGTTGACCGCTTTTGGGATGTATCACAGGAACAACGCTGCCTCTGCCAGCACCAGCGTACTGCCCACGCCCCGCAGCCTCCCTGGTGTGAGTTAACTCTTTGGGCACAAAAAAAATCAGCCGTGGGTTTGCTGAGGCTTCTGAAACACCCTGTGGATCAGCCAGCATGAGATTACACAGAGACCAAATTAGCTGGGAAGCAAACCTGGAGCAGGGGCAGCTGCCTACAGCACATCAGGGCTCCCCCAGCACCGACCGCTCCAGTTTTCCCAGGGGGATCTCAACCCTGCGTGGCTGCTGGGGGAACCACGCTCCGCTGGTGCATTTTCCTTTTTCTCATTAAGTCTATCCATAAAGTAGCAAAGGGCTTTGAAACACTTTCTCTAAATTACTGAAAAACCAAGGTCCTCTCGCAAGTGGAAAACCTTCTGGATTTGAGCAGCTCGTGTGGTTCCCAGGGCATCACTTGGGGTTTATGTCCATACTTGAGGTTACCCAGCCATACCCTCCCAGGCTCCCGGCAGGCCTGCGATAGCCGAGGGATCTGGGCAACTCAGCAGGAATAACATCCCCCAAACGGGTTTGTTCTGGAATATTTCAAGTTGTTAAGAAAACGTCAAACATTTCCACTCTGACATCCAGTCTGTTTGGCTGCTTAATAGCAGCAACTAATTGAGTTCCTAGCAATGATTAAAACTGCAGCAGCTAAACCAGAGAAGCACTGTGATTACTGCCTTCTAACCACCTTCCCTCACTCACAGCCAGGACATGCTCTGTTTTTAAGCTTTTCTTCTTTGATGTCAGGTCGCAGACCAGTTCAGCGCTGGCAGCTTCTCTCCCAGGCTTGGGAATAAAGCTCGTGCATGTAGCGAATTTATCCTTCTCCCATAATTTCGTTACATAAAATTAGATTTACATCAGCTTGACAGAGTAGAAATCTGGCTGCTGGTCTACAGATTGTCTACACCCAAGATTTTTGTGTAGGCTGATACAGTTTTAGGTAACCCTCTGATATTAGTAGCCCCACCAAAAAAGAGAGTGGTTTTGAAAGGCTCTTGTCCTCTTCTCTTACGCCCCTAAAGGGAATACGAGCGGACAAAATCAAACATATCATGTTTGCAAACTCTTCCTGAAGCCGGGAGTGGGTCTGGGCAGGGAAGATTATCTCCAGATCCCAACTGCTCCGACGGCTTGCAGGGATGCCGGCCGTGGGAGCTGCTTCCGCGGCTGTGCAGAGAGCGGCAGACTTCAAAGCAGGGGTGGGAATTGGTTCCCATGCAGTACAAATAAATCTCGCCCTCCGCGGCACGGCTGCGTGCGAGCGCGGGACGGCTGCAGGGGCACGGGCTGCACCGGTGAGGGTTCAGTACTGGGGCACGGCGAGGCTTCGCCGATACGGATGAAAGGAGGTTCAGGACCGATTCCTGGATTTTGCCGGGGCATGTGTTCACAATTCCTCATTTCCTACTGTTTTAGCATTTACTCATCCTTTATAGAGTGTTAATCTCCTGTTACCCATTTTCCAAGGGTTTGTAAGTGCAATCTGTTTGCAAACTGCCGCTCTTAAGCAATGATAGCCTTGACCAAAAGAAGTGATTTAAAAAGAGTTTCTTGATTAAAAAAATATTGTGTCCGACAGATGATAAACAGGTGGTAACTGGAGGGAAGTCTGGTTTAGCAATCAGAAATAAAATTGTTCCAGCAATCGAATGAAATTATATTACAATGCTGTGGTTGACCAGGGCACCAAGATAAGGCTGAAGATCTTTGATTTTTCTTTAAATCACAGTGTTGAGTATCTCACAGAATAGATGGGATTGTCCTTTCTGTGCCAGGAGACAGGGGAGGATGGGATTTAGGAGAGTTAATTATTTCATTTCAATGAAAGGAAACAAGAGATGCTAGCTATTACACCAGGCTTCCCATATCTGCATGTGCTTCTCTTGGCTGCTTTTGCCTCCCGTAGCTCTTATTTGCAGGGCTGGGGTAAATCTGGGGATCCTTACGGTGCCTAAATACGGTACTACTGATCCATGCCTTGGCATATTCATAGGGGTCAAACCCTCTAGGGTTGTCCAAGATACTTCTCCTGCAGCTTATTACTTCTCTTGAAAATAATTGAAAGTTTCTGTCCCTGGCCAGCTCAGCTTGCTTTGACTGTGCTGGCTCCTCAGTGAAAGCAGAGCCAGCCCTGTAGAGCAGCACCTCTGTCTGTCCTTTCTCCAACCGACTCGTCCTGGGTGGTGTCAGCCCCTCGATGTGTCCCCATGGCTACAGCTGAGCCTCTTTGTTCAGCCTTGGGTAATTTTCCACTTTCCAGACATCCTCCATGCAATAAATTAAGTCAATCTGGCTTCCCAGCTCAGCCCCTCGTTGGTGTAGGGACTGCTTTAGTGCTCCCTGCTCCTGAATCCCAGCCCGGCAGCTGAAGGTCTTCTCCAATGTGGGAGANCCGCATGTCCACACCAGGAACGTGTCACTTTTCCTAGTAGTTATGGTAAAAGCACAGCCAGAAATCACAAGTGGTGTGTCACCTCAGCCCACAAGTCACACCAGTTTGTCTTTGCTTTCTAAGAGTGTAATGTCAGGCATCCCAGATATGGTACCTCCAAACTGCCAATACATCATAAAGTCCTTCTCTGTTACGTACAGCACCTTATATCAAAGAAATTGCTAGTAATAACAACTTTTGAGCTTTTATTCGTTTGTTTTTCACTGTATTTTAGTTCTAATCTCCAATATTAAATCTCTGCCTAGATTGCCTACTCCAACCTGGCTGGAAACTGCAGAGGCTGCTGAAACCACCCAGTTGTTTGTCCCAGTGAATACAGGGCATGTTCCTGGGAGTCCCGTAGAAAGCAACACAGGGGAACACTGTGGGCACACAAAGGAAGAAAAATCCTGGAGAAAATTATGGCAACAAACAAATCTTCTGGTACCCATTAAAAGGTAATAATTCTAACCAAAGGAAGAGGGATTTTCCCATCGTGAAATGAAATAAACATTCAGAAATGATTTGTGTGTGTGTTTAAATTTAAATTTAGAATTTTATTAAGCATGTTGTTCAAAGGCCTTTTTCTTCCCAGGGTAGTTTGGTTACAATCTTCTCTTAAGAAGGAAAATCTCTGCAAAGAACACAGCCTCTGAAGCTTTCTTTGCATAGCCCTCACCATGCAAATAGCACCACACCATGATATTTGGCATCAGATCTTTCACTCTGTTAGTTCTGCTGTAGTCCCAGTAGATGAGCAGCATCTCAGAGTGGAGTTTTGAGCATTTCTGTGCTAGGTTTGTGCCGCAAATAAATATGGATAGTCGTGGGCCAGGTCAGTGGTGAGGGAGATCCCTGCCCGATGCTCTGCCATGGGGCTGTGGGATTTCCAGGTTGGAGGATGCTCAGCATCCACCTTTCAGACCAGTTTTCCACTGCAAACAATGCTGCAGCTCTCCCGGATTTGTCGTTTTGAGGCTAATTTAAGTCTTCAGAGGGGGCTGTAAGTATCCATGTAAATGCCCGACCTAGACCATGCCAGCAGCAGAGCTGGACCGACACCAGCTCGCCCTGCCCTGTCTCCCAGGGCGCCCAGACTGTCGCTGTGTGCTGCTGAGGATTCTCCATGTCTAAACTGTGTCATTGCAAATGAAATGCCCAACGGCTTTTCATTTAAGCCTAAGTCCAAAAACTTCTGCGATCTATTCCTCTTAGAAGGTCAGGTTTCAGACAAAGCTGTCTTTATGGCAGGACTTAGGTTGGATACAGGTTTTTGGAAGAACCGCAGCAATTTTTGTGCAACTATCTTTGAGAAGCTATTGCAAAGTAGTTCTTTATGAAAGGCAAGCTAGCGCATAGATGTGGCCTTTTATGTTGCTCACTTCTTGATTAAAAAAGGTACTTTTGTGCATCTTGAAATACTTTCCTGAGTAGAGAGGTACTTACGCTAAAACATGTGCATGCCGTGCGTCGAGGTAGTCGGGCTGCAGTCCCTGCAATTAAAAAGAAGGCACCATTTGTTAAAATGTTTGCTTTTGCAGAGCACAATGAAGACTCTGTGTGGTTATTAGTGTCGCAAAAGTAACCATTAGTATTATCCTGGCCCCACTCCCAGAGTAAAAATCATCTGAGGTCTGTGTCATTAACTCAATAACTGTGTCATCTGGGTAACTGCTAGGATCTGAGTTCTTTTTCCTACTCTACACGAATCTCTGAGCTTTAATATTCAGGTACATTAGACTGTAATTTCCTAATGATTTTTAAGCTGGGAAGATAAAGAGAAGAGATGTAATTTTAAGAAGCGTTATCAGTTATTTGATTAAATTAATTGCCCCCCTTCAAGTACAGAGTCACATAATATCCTTAGTTTGACAGTAGCGTGAAGATGTTATCTGTATTTTTGAACTCTGGTTGCTTACATGGCATGTCCTCATCCTTCCCCTCTCAGAAGTGTCTGGTGGGTGTTTTGTAGGAGATGGTGGAGACGGGGCGGTCAGCTCTCGTTTAGGCTGTGAGGATTAAACATTTACTCTCTGGGAAGGAATTAAATGGTAAAATGAAAGCCAGACACCGAATCAGCTCCTGTTCATTTACTTTTTTTGGAAAGAATAACAACTTTACATAAAGTCTGTGTAGCCAGCTGGGTTCTACCTCCAGTAATGCTGGTTTAGTAAAACCTGGCAGAGTCAGGCAGACCTGACTTATCCGGTAACTTGGTGCCCAGAGCCAAGTGCTCTCCTGACCCAGGGGAAAGCTGTGCCGCAGCCTCGGGCACATCTTCAGGAAAAAAAAAGGCCAAATTCCCAGCTGGTGGCTCTTGCTAGCAGAGCCATGCCCACACCTGCACAGCTCTTCCGCTTCTCTCTGCATCCCTCCACGAAGGATTTCTTAAGGCATTTGTTAATGTCAAATGGCCTGAATATTGGGATTAATATCATGCAATGAGAAGTCTGACAGAGTAACACTTGTCCTGTCTCTAATTAGCTCATTTAGTTGTTTGACTGAAAAATCGCAGAGCATTTCCTGCCTTCTGCAAACAGATTAAAGCATTTTTCTGCAAAAGCAATCACAGATTTTTTTTTTTAAATAGTGTCTATTAAAAAATAAGTTACTCTTTAATAAAAATAGAAACTGTTTTTTATTGGAAGCAGATAGTGCTGCATAATTACCTTGAGCATTTTTCATCTGTGTATTTCAAAGTGCTTTGAAAAACGGGAAAGATTATTATTATCCCCATTTTACTTGTGGGGGAAGACCATGAAATGAGTTGTTGAGTTGTTGTCGGGGCACTGATAGCACAAGAAACAGATCCTAAACACTGTGAGGTCTCATCTAAATTTGTATTGACAGTGTTCCTGTCTGTGGTCCCATATTATAGTGTAACCATTGCAGACTTCTTTCACTGAAAGAGGCAATATTTTAATCATGCCTGAGTCTTCATCTCTAACTCCATTAATAATGCAGTTTCTCTCTTTGTTTCCTCCATTGCTTACCTGTGCTGACAGGGAAGAGTTGGAGCTCTGCTATAAACTCCTGAGAGTTTATAGCCTATAAACTCCTGTGGCACGTGAGCACACGTGAAATTCCCCTGGAAAATCCAGCTATGGGGGCTGGCAGTGCAACCGCAGTCCCAGTCCTCTGTGGACAACCACCCCGTGTCATCTGAAATGCGATGTAACCTCAGAAATAAAAGTTTGGCCCCACTGATCAGGATCCAGATGGATAAATTCAAGCTGGGGGCCCAGTTTTGACCCGTGTCTGATTTAAATGCAAAGTGTCGTAAATTGTTTAAAGCTATTCCTGCGTGTGTTTAAGCTTACCCATGCAAGCAGTCTCATTGAAGTCAATTATGAAAAATGGCATTTCTTTCTTCTTTATTCACTGCTGATTTCTGGTACAGGGTGTAAATGACTCTTTTATTGCCTTTGACACCGAAGTCCCTTAGCCAGCCACTAAAGAGGCATCATACTAATTGATAAATGCTGCTTGACTGGGGCGGCTTTTAGTTTTATAATCCTATTAAAAATGATAGATATGTCAAATATTTGTGCCTACTGGACAGAACGTATTATTCCGCTCTAAGGTTTCCAGTTTAAATTTTCTGTAAGCAATTGGACAGAACCACTGATGTAAAACAAACAGATGCTCCTCAGCTGTACTATTCCATAAATGATTTTGTTCTGTTTTTTTGTTCCCCTACCAGGCATATCAAGTTCAAAAGAAAATGCCTCTCACTAATGAGAAGATTAATCGCATTCACATATGCAGCAGACTTTGTCAATTTTGTTGAAAGTTTGATGACCTTTAAGAGACAAAGTTTTAGTGTGCCCAAAATAAATAATTCATCCTTCACAGATTTGCCCTCTGTATCCATCTGCTTAAATCTGAAGCATGCTGATTAAAGCGTCTGAGTGCAATTATCTTCATACTCCATTGAGATAAAAATCTCTGTTTTCCTATTGTACTTCAAAGGACAATTGCTCCTTTAAAGATATCAACAATCCGATATACATGGGGTCCATTTTTGCTCTGATTTTTGTCCAGCTCTCCATAGCATTCTTCAAAATCTCACAAAAAGCTCCAAATTCCTCTTTTCCATACAAGTTCCTTTTGCAGCACTGAAAGCTGAAATGTGTAACTAATCCTCTTGCAAAAATCTCTGAAATCATGATCTTTAAACACAACCAGAAAATTCATCTCTCTTGTCATGTACAGAGAGAAAAATGTCATCTAGGCAAGTGGCAAGATGTGATTTACTTTGATTGCTGCCATGATTGACACTGCCAGGCTCCTTCCATCTATGAAGGCTGCAGGCAGCTAATTGCCAAGCAAACCCACTGCCTCCTTCTCTCCCCCTTGCAGTGCCCACTTTGCTGATTTCTCACCCCACCTGTTGCCCTTTTGGGGTCTCAGCCCAGCTTTTGCAAATCATGATGTGTGCAAATAACATCCACTACGAGCNCAGCCAAAGAGACTACTCAGGGGCTGGCAAATGCAGGGGTGGATGCTGGTCCCCATCAGGAAGAACACACCAACATTGCAGCTCCCCTCCAGCCATNGGCTGCAGGGGACATGTTTGGAGCCTCCTGCAGTGACCACATGCAGATAAATAAGCTGAGTATAAAATAGCCAAGCAGATGGCCTCTTTTGTTGCTACCTGTGACAGTAAGTGCAGTCCTCTTATCGCCCTGGGAGGAAGGAAACAACTCAGAGGACATCACGCAGCTCAGTTTATTTAGGACACTCTCCGAAAGAAACGCTGAATGAATATTGCAGCCATTGAAATGAATCTTTCTTGGCCACATGTGAAACTAGACTGAACTGGCACCATGTCACCTTCTTACTAGAGAGAACAANTATTGCCGCTGGCAAAAATCCTACTTCAGGCTTGAAAANATTTTGGGTCTTTTTCATGCAGAAATTGAAATCGGTCTTAAATGCTCTCTGGATTTAATGTTGCTTGTTATAGATGAAACAATGAAAATGAAAGAGGAAATACTAAGGGATTGCTGGGTTTTTAAAGGTGATTTACAGACAAAAGGAAATCCTAGAGATTAGGAAGTTGTTTAAATACCAGTGACAGTCAAATATGGAAATGTTCCAAAATCAGAGATTAGGGAAAAAAAAAAGATATGAATTGCAAAGAACAAAGCCATGAAGGAAGGGAAGGTGGATTCAAAAAGAAAAAAAAAGTATCCAAGCAAAGCAAAACAAAAAGCTTCTTAAAACTAGAAATAAGACACCTGCTTTTCTGGCAGTTACCAGCAGCAAGGAAGACTCCACCTGCCAAACCCAATTTTATAACATCAGTAAGTCACCATGCGGGTAAAATAACAGGATGTTGGAAACAATTTTCACTAATTAGCGTATCAGATAGCGCTCTCACACACTCAGCGCTCGCAGTATTGAGCAAGAGCTCAGGGTTCGCTCTGACGTGGTGGGCATAACCTCTCTTCCCATCCAAATAGTGCACATGCCTTTGCCGGGAGGTTGCTCCCACGGGGAGGGAGTGGGATGCAGTTGCCCATGAACCAACATGATTTTCTGGGACCCTCCACCTTGGGTGCCAGCTGAGGAACCGGTGCTGAGCACTGCATCAATGACAGGGCCAAGGAAAGATGGATGAGAAAAAGGATCTTGAGATGCTGAAGCCTCTCCCTTCTTGGCAATGAAAGGGAAATTTTAAACTATGGAGAGGGAGTAATCAAATCTGTTGAAAAAAGTAAGAGCAGCTTGGTTGTACGAAGCTCACCCCTATTAGCATGTCATATATGCTCATGCTCTAAAATACTTCACATCTCAGCCCAGAGTGCTTATGAAACTGAAAACCAACAGCACATTAATGGAGTTACATGAAGGGGGAATATGTCGTGAAATAAATCACCTAAATTGAAAGCTGAATTTTGAGCCTCTGGATCATCTTCAAGTCCGTGATGTATGTGCAGAGTTGATCTCCTGGCTTTTGTTAAATTTAAGGGGGGTGTTAGAGCTGAAATCCCTTTCATTGCCTCGGAATTATATCTCACGGTGTCAGGGTTGGTTCATGGAAACTATCGATGGTCAGTGGTTTTGTTTTTAACTTTCTGAAAATACTACAATGAAGACTTCAGGCCTGTGATGTTTTTTTGGCATAATGTGGACTGAACTGTGGGTACAGTGATGCGGAGAAATAACCCAGAGGCTGCGGCAGTCAGGATTTCAGAAGGACGGTAAGAGACCACTTAGTTTTGCATTATTTGAGTATCTCAATTGTTTGCCAGCATTGTGAAAAGCAATAATAGATGAAATAATAACCCAGTCACAGTCATATGCTAATGCTGTGTGGATGCAAATTCGGCAAAGGAGCCTAGTGAGAATCCTAACTGAAAATCTGTGGTTAAGATATCCTTCAAATAAGTGCATAAACAATGAAGTGGATCTCGAAGGCATGTGTAAAGGAATGGCTCTCTGAATATTTCTGTACACGACACTGCCCTTCTCTGCCAGCCCGTGTCGGGGTGAACCAGGCAGAGTGCCAAGCTCTTTTGCTCTTAGCGAGAAGTCATGTTAAGGTCATCATGCAGTTCCTGCTTCAGTGAACTTGTGGCTTGATCTTTTAATTGGCTGGTCAGAAACAAGCCTAGGAAAGGTATCAAGGGCCCTCCGTCTCTTTGATCGGTAACCAGGATCCCCACAATGTATCTCATTCCTGTATATCATCAAAGTTATGGTAAAGACCATACGAAAACTACAGCCCAGTTAATACATATTAAATAGTGTTTCTTTAATAGATGGGAAACCATAACCAGTTTTCTAAGATACTTCAACAAATTACAGAGAATTTCCAGCTTTGACATCTTAATAAGGTATGATGAATAGATTGGCATCATGGCAATATCTCTGTCAAGATAGGGAGCCTTGGGATATAATTGCTCTTTGGAAGAGTTATTTAGTAGCTTTACTATCTCAGGCTGGATTATATGGTTTATGCGGGACAGTGGAAGGTCTTGTTAGGTAAGTTTATCTGATGGCTCACGGGGCTTTATCCTGTCACCAAGATCATTACCATGATACCGTTCATGTGATTCAGCTTTGTTCGCCTATTTTTCATACAAAACCAAGGTCTGACTCATATCCCACAAATCACATATTGTTACAACTGGGGAAGGGCTTAGTTGTGTGTTGGAGGAAAGACCTATTCGCCTCTTTCATTATGGTTAGGTTGTTTTCTGTAACAACAGTCTAACAAGTAAAGTGTAACTACCTGGGGAAAAAACCCACAGTTATAATTGCCTACTACTCACCAATAATTTATTAACATCAGTGTCAAGATTCAATCCTTGAAAATGAGGCTTCACATATGTACTTGATTATTCCTATGCCTTTTTGCAGACTGCAACTGCAATAAGCAGTGATTCATCGTGAATGAAGTTTGAATTAATTAAGAGAATCCCTGATCTGCGATGACCACCCTGTGTTTTCCAGACATTTGATGGTTTTGGAAAGATAATGGCTATTGGCACATACAACGGTACAATAGACCCATAACCAGGATTTTCCACTTTCTCCAGAGACGAACACTGTGTTGCAACACCGCAGAGTGTCGTAACACGGAGGAGCCCCAGGAATGTGGACGGGATGTTTTTCATAATGCAGTTTCCATCCTGCCATCTTTCGGTTATTAATTGCAGTCTTCAGTGTAAACAGAGATATATCTGGACGAAGGTTTGGCACGACTTGGCTCCTTACAGCTTGTATCTCAGCAAAATAAAAAAAGCCCAGGCCCCAGCAAGCTCAACAGGGCTGCAGGCTGTGGCGAGCAGAAGGGGTGTTCAGTGTCCTAATGGAGATACCGTATATGTGTCTATAGGGATGCTCTGGACCAGAGTTAAGCACAGGAAGGTCAATGGCCTTAATCAAGTGTGATCAGAGCTCGGAGCCTGCCCATACCCTGCTCCTCTGTGTAACATCGAGCAGGTACAGCCCCTTCTGGGAAAGGAACAGCTGAAAGCAAGAAATAGTTGTGCAGCTCAGTCTTTAGGTACCATTCCCCTGTGCACCCATAATAATTCTTGAAGCTGCTGTCTTGGTAATAATCTAGCAATTAAAAGAAAATATTGGTATTTAATTAAACTTGTCAATCAACCAGAAATGAGTTTTCCTTATCAAGAGGAGCTGGATTTGATTTTGCCACTTGGAAATGGAGGTTAAAGACTCTTGTAGAGCAAAACTTTAATTAAGAAAGGAGATTTGGATTAGCATGGGAGGCAGAGAGAGAATGAAAGGTCCTCAAAAATCATCTGAGTATGATTCACAGGAGCAGAGGAACCTAAATATGGGAACAGATTTTTTTTTTTTTTAAGAAAATAAAAGCTGTGTGGTGCTAAAGCTCATGGGCAGAAGAGGCATACGAGGGATTTTTATGCGGCTAGGACGTCTCTATTCAATCCACTTTCCTGCTCTTGATATTTAGTCATTTCAGATATTCTAAGTTTGGTCAGAAAGTGCATATGCTAAGGGCCATTAGCAAATCCTAGGGATTTGGGGTCTTGACTCTCATAAATTTAGATAGGAGAGAAACAAATGGCTCTTTTGGAAGCTTTGAAAAAAAAATCCACTTTTTGTCACTTTCTGGCTGTGCTGGTGACACAGAGGACATTGCCCACCTGCATCTCTTGCCTAAGCCCACAGAGCCCTGGTTTATCCGTGCCAGGAACTGCCCCGAGTGCCTGTTCCCAGATTAATCCCAACATGCTAAACTCAATGCTCAGCTCAGTGGGCTTTTTTTGAGAATTGCTGCCAAGAAACATTGATTTTTATGGCATTGACTCCTGATCCCTGGATGGCTGCTTCATCCCCACTCAGGTATGTCTCCAAAGTTTGGTGTCCTGAGGATTCATGGTAAAATCACTTGCATTCTTATTTTCTTTCAGGTACTGGACAAAAGCAAGCCACTTTTCCTAAAAGTGGCTAAACCTGAAACTGAAAATAAAACCTACCACCAAGGCTCAGGCATGCAACACAGAAAATGTTCAGCACAAAACCTGAAGTTTGGAAATCATACAGGTAACAAGCCAAGAGCATGGCCATGGAGGCCAGCCCATGGCCGTTTCCTCCTGACATCTATTGACTTTGGATCTGGCCCCCAGTAAGTAAGCTTGTGATAAGAGGAATTTCGTTCTCTCTCCACTAAAAAAGATCCCAAAATACGAAGTCAGTTGACTCCATTTTACAGGCTGCTACCTGCTATCTCAAGCTTAACTTGAGAATTCATCCCCTTCCTGTTACCCAGTCACTAATTAGCTTTGTAGGTGAGGGACTGGAGAGAAGACAGGTTTACTACAGGAATCTGCTGGGAAGAATAAGTTAATTTTAATCCTAAACAAAGTTTGAGAAAGGTTTGTTTTGTGCAGTTATAAATTCTTGGCACTCAAAAAATGACCCAAAACAACCAACCAACCACTGAAGAATTTATGATATTTTCCCTTAATAACAAGAAAGGTTCTTCTGTCTGTTTGACCAATATGTGCAAGTTACCAAAGTCAAGTTAAATGAAGCCTTCACCCTCCACCTCAAACCCCGCCTGTAGCTGCTCGAGTACTTTGGTATTTCATTACCTGTCTCCATAACTACTGGTGAACAGACAAAAAAGGAGGATGTAATGATTTTAGGATACATCACCTGTGACAGCTGTAATCCAGCTAGACACAGACACCCAGCTTCTTCACCAGCCTCAGCCTTTGAGGACAAGAGTTTCATCTGGCAAGGGGGGGTGCATGAACAAATGCCGGGAACAAGGCATTCAGATAAATGATGGACAGCACTTAAAAGTTGTTTTTCTTTGATGAGTGAAGATAATTGATTTCCTTTTAAGCCACCACTGGAGTGAGTCCATGTTCTGGTAAATTTGGAGAAGTAGGCATCGGTGGTCTAACGCTACACAGGGCACATTGGAGGGGTATGAGGTGTGGTCCCCAGAAGCACTCAGGTGGATAGCAAAATGGGACCAAACACCGGACATTTGGGATATTCCACCTGTGACGCTGCTCCAGTCAGCAACCTCCTTACAACACCATTTGTTTGAGGGGAAACAGGAAAATGTTGAAAATATACTCAGAGAAATCAGAATTCATGAGAGTATGCTCTGCTCCATGCATTAACTCAGAACAGCAGGTGTTGCCAGTGGGTAAAGGAAAAGATAAAATAAATTGTATTAGAATAAAGAAGGTATCAGCCAGCAATGACATTTTTTTAAAAGCTCTGATTCTGCTAAATAACTTCCCATGCAGTTTAGGACAGCCTGTGTCTGATGTGCTTTGTGGCAATTCCAGTTTGGCTCCTGGGCCAGCATCTTGTCTTCTGTCCCCACATGCATCAGACCTGATGCACAGAAATGCAGGGTTACACCTGGGCTGGCTTTCAGCTCCAGCAGCTCTTGGTGTGTCAGAAACAAGGCTGAACACAGGGAGGTGTTGGCCATAGGACGGTGGTACAGCTCCCTGTGTAGACTGGAAAACAGATCTGCTGTCTCTCCAAAATCCTTCCAACTGGGGGATTTTGAAATCTATGTTCTGAATTCTTGGGTATTTCTACAGCCTGCCCTAAAATATAGTTTTCCACGGAGCAAACTGGCAAAGATCACAAGGCAAACCGAAATTTCATAAGAGCTTACTGAATGACCAATGTCAATGGAAAAGTACTTTAGATGTTGCCAGAGATATTTTGAGACAGAAATAAAGAAAAAGAAGAAAAAATCCCAACCTCCCAACCAAATTATTTTGTATCCACTCATAGTTTCTTAGTCCTTTCCTCTGAAAAATTACAGGAACCAAAACCAACAGATATAATTAAACCCATGTTAGCAATGTGGGAGGATGCTGCCAGAGCAGGCAGCGGTAGGTGTGCCCCCAGCTCACTGAATAATGTGAAGCTAGGCTGGGAGGTTTCTGCTACGTTCAGGACTTGCTTTTAACAGGTCTTCTTGCAGTATTCTTCTGCTCAGTCATTGGCTTCTCCGTTGAGTGAATTGCTAAAAAAGAATGATGTTTTCGCCTCATCCATCTGCTTGGACCTGTCTCTGGATATTTGTACTTTGTCACCTGTGATCAGCATAAAATTTGCTCATGAAAAGGCTACATGAAATACTCAGCTTTATAGATGAGAAACATGTTTGTCTTTTGTTGCGACCTAACGTGGAAGGAGTTTTTCCTTGCACAAATCGCACTTTAAAGTCTGACAAAATATTTTGATGGCGTTTGCGCAGTCCTTAGCCCAGGGCTGCTCTCAGCATCCACAGCAGTAGAAACAGGTTGCTCCTTAGTTCCCTCCATACAAGAGAGCTCTGGTCCGAGGAACAGAGGGTTTTTTCCTCTCATTTTGGTTGCCGTGCTCACAATTCACCTTTCTGTTGGGCGTTTTTGCAATGCACCAACATACAGGAGGGCTCTGGGTTTGGCTGTCCGAAGGCTGGGGCACTTTGCTGTGGTTCACCAGCCAACGAAGCAGGGATGTGGTAAGCTCTCCCCAGCTAGAGAGAACATCAGCTCCTCTCTGTCCTCAGCAGGAGAAACAACATTCAACACTCCCTTCGTGGTCACTTGTATGTTTAGCTCCCGTTCCTCTTACTAAAAGTTGCTTCTTCATATGCTAAGTCTGGAAGTTAATCCCACAGCCTAGACCAGCCAGCTATTAGTCTGCAGGCACATATAGACCTTCCTTCTTGAGTCACATGTTGTTTTTCTTTGATAATTGCTTTAGATGCATCTGTGTTTGCTTTAGGACCCAGGCCAGAGCTATGTACTCTTCAGCAGACACTGAGGCTTATCCTGAGGTCTTCCACGTGTTGTTTTCATTAGCATCCTGGTTGTATCCTGGAGAAAAAAAAAAACAAAACCGTGTTGGAAATACCATGTGGCCAACAGGATCATACATTTGTATTATACAACCCAGCAGCGGGGTTCCCTTTTTCTGGGAATTCTTTGTTCTGGAAAAGTCGCGCCAAAGTAGTGAGATTGATTTATGTCACCAATAGAAACCAAACACTCATCGCAACATTTCACAAACAGAGAACAGCTCCAAGGGCCTTGGTATGGAGGTGACTAATGCTGCGGTCCCCGAGCCCCACAGCTCCCTCCCTCTGTGACCGGCCATGGGGAACGAAGTCTGGACGCGCCGTGGTGCACTGCGGGGGGTTCGGTACCGGGTCGGGCCGATCGTCCTGTGCATGAGTCTCCCTTTGGAGCGCACCGATGCATGAAGTGACCCAACATGATTTTCGGCAGCAGAGGTGCAAAACAGAGCAACAGATGTGGAGTTTTTCAATAAAATAAAATCCCTGTCTGCAATGTGGGAAAATAACCAGGTGGGCATACACTTGCCTTGCTCCTGCAGCCAGGTCCCTAAGGCCCTCAGACATGCAGTGCTGGCTGGCTGACCACAGGCTCCCGGGACAGTTAAACCTTCAGTCTGGTCCACTGTAGCCTTTCCTACATTTTTACATTAATCCGTTTGTTTTACTGCCAGGATGAGATAAATTTTCCCCATCCTGATTTTCCTCATCCTGGCTGTTCAGTCTTCAAAGTCCTCTGTTTCTATTCCCCTGTTAGTCCCTTATTTTCTTTACCCATTTGATGGTACTCATACAAGACTTACAGTGTTTTCACCTCCTACCATCTAACCCGATTCACATGCGTGGGAAAACCTCTTACTTCGCAAGCCCAGTGTGTTTGGACACACATTGCAGCAAACGGCTCCGCGCCTTGAGAGAGGGTCATACCGAAGTTCACATCCTGGTCCAGGAGGCTCCTTCCCAACTCGCTGCTTGTGAATTAATGCACCACGTATAGACACCGAGCCCTACCTAATACGATCAAGATGTGGTGTCTGCATCATGCAACTCTGAGAACACCACATGTGTTCATTTTAATATAGTCACATCTTAACGTCTAATATTAGGGATCGAAATATGCTAGGTGATCACAGAGCAGCAAGAAGCTGTTTACTCGTGGGTTTCCGTTCCCTCTGTTGTGCGGCCAGGTCTGACATCCGCACTCCCCGGAGCCTCGGCTCCGCAGATGAAAGGGGCATCAGCCGGATCAAAGCCCCACGCACATCTGCCGGGGGGTCAGCACAGCCCCTCTCCGCCAGGCACCAGCCAAGGCTGCCTGTGCTCAGCCACGGCGCGAGCTCCATCTGTCACGACGGAAGGCAGCCGCAAACCCAGCCACGCATTTCAGGCATCAGGAAGATATTCTGGAGATGAAAAACATAAGGATTAAGTAACAGGTGCTCACTGGGGAAGCATTATACAGGCAAAAGTTCAGAAGCACCTTTCCTCTGTCAGTACTTACATTTCAACTTATTTTTTGAGATCTGAAATTCATGCAAAATTTTCTCCCTGAAACACAATGGTAAAAGAACAGCACCTGAACTACCAATTTTGTTTGCTATCCCTGTGCTGACACAGAGGTCAAGGAAGTGTCATAACGTGATCTCACTCACTGGATGGTGTGACTTCCATGACTATAATAAGTATCATGTAATGCCAGAAGTGGATGTAAGTTATTAACAATGCCGAGGTAGGAAATCCAGGGATCATGAGTTAAGTGACTGTATTAAACATTTTGAGGTTCAGATGTCACATGGAAGAACACAGAGCCTTCAAATGAGATCCAGACCATCTGATGACACCACTTTGCACATTGCTGGTAGTACCACTGGAACCACACTGATTTGCACCAGCAGGGAACCTGGCACTTACAGATGTGGCTGCAGGAAAGGAAAATATGCAAGAGACGCATATTCAGCATTTCTGATCAGAAAAGTGTGAAAAGAACAGATTTCTTCTCACATGCCAGCCTGAAAAGCATGCAGTGGCTTTTGCAAAATGCTCACCAAGAAGCCTTCAGAGCAAAATCCAGCCCAAGACAAAATCAACAGAGGGAAATCATACCCCAGTAAAGGGAAATGGATGGAAAAGGAATGTATACTTGAGCACCGTTCACTTCTAAAGGGAGTGGCAATGTTGCACACTCATGTGCCAGAGGCTTTTCTCCACTTCTGAAGCAGCGAAAGGAGTTTCAGCATTCTCTGACACTAATTGAAAATGTATTAGTGGCTGAAAGAAACATTAGCTCTTGGTCTTGAGAAATTTCCTCTGCCACAAACATAATTGTAGTAAAAGCTGAAACACTGAAATAAATGCTAGAACATTTAAAAATCACAAAGCCTTCCTTGTTTCCACTTTTCTTCTGTAATAAATTAAAAGCATGACAAATTTCACCCGAAGACACAAACATTAAGAAATCATTTGGTAAATGAATTTTTTTGAGCCTGGCGTCTCTTGCCTGGGGAGAGCTTTGGAAAGGTCACAGAAATCTGTCCCATGCAAGGCATCTCTTCAAGCCCAGGGGGGTAAATCTGTGGATCTGGGGCAGCATGATGATGCTGGCCTGAGGAGGACAAGATGCCAGCTTGTAGGGAACTTGCCCATTCCTTGCCACCTTCTCACCATTATCATGTGCACAG
>Ga0065711_1008513_pt1 | contig 19417 bp, 20 predicted proteins | sample Hoacrofraction12_FD_59098 | JGI IMG/M metagenome (GOLD analysis project Ga0065711, IMG submission 59098) | Hoatzin crop microbial communities from Cojedes, Venezuela - Epithelial fraction 12 v2 (version 2) | ecosystem: Host-associated > Birds > Digestive system > Esophagus > Crop | place...
TCCCGCAGCGCTGCGGTGAGGCCGGGCCCGCTCGATGCTGCCCGGGGAGCGCGGGGCCGGGCTGCCGCCGCCCTGCCCTGCCTTTCCGCGCCGGGCCGGCGGCCTGGCCTCCCTCCCCGCTCCCTGGGGGCGTCTGTGCAAGCCCTGTCCTGGCTCCCCTTCTAACCCGCTATTTTTTAATTATTATTAAAATTACTTATAAAAACCTTCCGCTCGTTTTTCGGCTTTTTTTTCTCTGTACATCTGTGTTTATGTGTGTGTGTATGCACACGCGCTTCGTCGGTATGGTGTGAAGCAGCCGCGCTCCCGCCCTGGAGCATCTTGGCATCCCGGCCCCGTCACGGCCACGTCTGCGCTGCGGGCGCTGCGTGCTGGGAGGTCAAAGTGTGTGTGGTGGAAGCCTGTGCACGTTTGTGGAAATACTCGTGCTATTTCGTTAAAGCCTCCTTTTAGCAGGCGCCAAAAGGCTGCTGTTTATTTGCTTTTTCCCACCCTTTCAGGAGCGCAGAAGTGCCGTAACCCTTTACACACCCTTCCCCGTAAGAATCCTTTCCTCAGTCTTTCCCGCTTCCAGCTGCAGCAACTCTCCTGATTTTCCCAGAAGAGTGAGATGCATTTTTGCTTCCCTTGGAAATGCATAAATGAGCTCTCTATGTACAAATCGCAGCTGAGTTCCCCACAGCTAGCGCATTACAGAAGGACCTTATCTTGCAATCTACATTTCCCGCTGTAACAAAGCGTGACCTTGTTTTCATTACATAAAAAAATGTTTTTCGTATAATTGCTGTGACTTGTTCTCTCACATGAATCTCAGCTCATGTTCATAATCACTGCTTCAATTTTCAGATAACTATTTTTTGTGAGCTGGTGGAAGAACACCAACAGAGTGCTCTTTAGGAGAGTTGCCGCATATAAGTAGTGCTGCCGAGGGCACAACAAGGGGACTGTTGTGCTCTTCCATTGCAGAGCCAAGAAAACCCAGTGTGGCATTTTTAGATATTGAATTTAAAGGAACTTAGTAACGTCTGGATGCGTCTTTGTTGATATTTAGGTGGGAATTATTTATTTTACATACTTCTCTTTATTGTGTTGGTTTCCAAGGGATGCAAGGCACCAAGAAGTTTCCAGAAAGTAACTTCATAAGAAAATTTTCTAAAGTAATGTACGCTTAAGTTGGAAGAACATTTTGTCACAATTATGTGCCCTTTGAAAACGGGGTGGGCATTTTTCTGCCTCAGTCGAGTATCAAGTGAGTTGAGTTTTTTAAGAGTTTCCTAGTTTTTAAACCTTTGGCCACCCTTTTCGGTCTAGAGTCAAGAGCTCACACGATCTGCTTCTGTGTCGCGTATCTTGAAGTAGCTTTCGTGTTTATTTTCCGTGTCCCCGCTCACTATTTGATTAAGTTTTATAGTCGTCTAAGACTGAATTTGGCCTCACAACATGGGGAAAACTGGTTTATGTTTGCAAAGCTCGAGATTTTCACAGCTGTTCTTTTTCAAGAGAGGGGATATAGGTGAGGAGCTTGCTGAGGCTTCTAAGTTGCGGTTACAAAAATGAATTATTTTTTCTAAGAGCCTAAGGAGATTAGGTACCTGGGCCCAATTTAAATCCTATTTTTTTCAGGTGTGAGGACCAGCTCCTGTCCTTGCCAGCCTCTGCATCTTTGGTATTTTGCTCCCCTTTGATCTCTTGTGCTTGCGGAGGCCATCGCTTAGTTATCTGAGGCTAGTCCCCCAGCAGGTTCTGAAGATCGGAAGAGGGATGTTAATCAGGGTGTTCAGTGGAGGAAGATTGTTTGTTTATTTTTTTATTTTTACTTGTCATCATTGTTACTTGCTCTGCTTGCTTCTCCCTGTCAAGTCCCTCCCGAGAGGGAACGCTGTGTAGTAAGTAGATGAAGGAAAGGCTGCCAGGGCTGAGGGACTGCTGGCTCTGCACGGACTTGCTGTGTAACCTCGCGTGAGTCATTTCCTCTCTCTGCTCACAAATGGGAACGGGGGGAATATTTATTCTGGAAGGATGCTACGATTTGTGAAACGCCGTGAGACTTCTGGCTAGAAGGTGTTAGGGACGAGCGCTGTTGGCTGTAGCGTTGTCTGAACGGAGGCAGTGCTGATAGCTGGAGGGAGAGGGAAGGCGTTGGGCTGGACGCCGCGCGGCTTTTTGCAGTTGCGTTGGGACGGGAGCCATCTTCCTGTTCTGCTGGGCTGATGCCTGGCACCGTGGGGTTCTGGCCCGCGGCGGAGCCTCCTGTGTGTGTTGGCGATGGGAGATGGCAACTTCCCCAACGAACTTGTGGTTTGCAAGAGGAAAAAAAAGACAAAGAGAATCCTGTGCTAAATATAGTCTGTGTCATTTGTTTTCTCTGTTGTGGCATCTATGTAAATCGCCTCTTTTGTACTGTCTTCCTTTTGACAATAAAGCAAAATCTCAGTGGTTCATTGTTTTTATTTCAGAGGTGGTGCAGAACTCTTGTTTGATGGTGTCAAAAAGCATCAGGTGACTTTGCCCTGTCAACCGGAGCCTTGTGAGTATCAGAACCTGTTGGATAACTTGAAAGAATGACAAGTGAACAAAGAGGGTTTGTACAGCAGTTTCATCAGTTGGCAACAAGAATCAAATGTATTTTAAAAGCATTTTCAGACATGCCATGGATCAGCTGGCTTGGCAGATGATGGTTAGTCCCTAAAACAAATGCCAAGCAGAGATAGTGTCAGCATCTCTCCTGTCCTCTGATCACTTGTGAATCGGGTCCTTCCTGAAGACTTTTGCCTCCGTCCCCCTGCACAGGCGACGTCCTCTGAATGTTTCCATAAAGTCCGCATTTGTCTTGCTTGATACTTGAAACACCAACAACCTCCTCTCTCTCTTGTTTCTTGCCTGTTCAGAGGTTTCCAAGAGGCATATAGATATGTGTGTGCATGTATGTAGTGTATAGATAAGTGTGTTCGTAGCAATGTAGCATAAATATACTTTACTCCTTTGCTTTTCCAGTATATGTAATCATTCTACATTAACTATGCAGTTGAAAATGGCAAAGCTAATGCTCGAATGTGATGCTGGGCATCGGGCCTGTAGCTTTCCCTACAATAAAAAATAGGATGTTGTTAAACTGAAGACTTGAGCATCCCACTGATAACCAGTTATGATCTCTGGTTTGTGATTTGGGGTATTGATACTGAGAAGTGCTGTACTAACTCTCTTGTTTCTCCATACGTGTGTGCATACTTCAGTTGCAGCGTAATTTTGCCACAGGTAAGTTTTGAATTCTTCCAGCTAGATAGCAATGCTTTATGCTATTTGAGACTGGGATTATAAACCGAAATAATACAAAGCATCAGGGAATGTTAACAACTAGTATCTCATGAATGGCTAATGCCTTAATCTATGTGCTGTGAACGTTCAGGCCTGAAATCTTCTTGCCGTGCCTGGAAGTAATTAGAGATTGGTAGAAGCACTTTTGATGCTTGAACTTAAGTATGTGTAATTCAGATATAATAGAAGCACTGGAGTAGTGTGTTATCTGGTGGTTAAGGACAGGGACTAGGGATCCAGAAGCATGACCTAATGCTGATTTGCTTTGTGAGTTTAGTCGTGTTGCTTAACTTTCCCCTGTTGCTAGTGAAGTAGTAGTGATACTTTGATGTGTCACAAGGGAGTTCAGCATTGAATTCTAGCACTGCTAAAACACTTAAGATCCTGAAATGAAAGATTGTAAGGAAATGCCAAAACACTCATTTAGTTGGTTTATAAACTTAGGGGCTAGAGCATCATTGTCTTCAGTGTTCCATAAATTTAAAGTACCCACTGATACCCACCACATTTGTGGTGTTCAAACCATGATCAGATGCTCAAGAAGAAGGGGTTATTACACGAGATCTTTATTTCTGCCAGGGGAAGGGGGGGATTAGTATCAGGGAATGATTCTCCTAGTCCTATGGTTGTCAGTGGTGCAGTTGTATGTGGCCTAATCCATTTCCACTTGAAGTTGCTGGGAAGACTTCTATAGACTTCACTAGGAGCTGAATTTATCCTAAGGGATCAATCTTTCCCTGAAGATCTGTCTCAGTCTCAGGGTTCAAAGTCATGATCTCCAGTGATTCATTCCAGATTCATCTAACACGTTATTGCTCCCAGCTTTTCCTGCTGCCTTGCTTTTTCAGATGCTGCTATCCCTGTGACACAAGTGACAGAATAGAGAGTGTGCCCACTTGCGAGCTCCCCTGGTCAGCAGCCTGCTGTCTCCGTGCGCGTTGAGTGAACAGGGAGGTTTCAGGTTTTGGGCGGGTTGTGCATTGCAGCGGCTGAGGAGCAGACACCGAATTGTGAGGCTTCTGCTTCAGCACAGGGAGGAGGTAGGCAGTTGTGCAGTTCGTGTCTGACAGTAAGGGATCACTGGAGACACCCCTTGTAATATTTCTGGATGAGAATTATGATGTAGAAGTGAGGAATCAGTAGAAAAGGATCAGAAACACATGAATAAGAAATTTGGTAAATTCTTGTAACCTTACATTATTCCTAATGCCTTGTATTTTCCTCATTCACGTTAAGAAAGTTTAATTCAGTTATCTCTGGATAAATAAAGATATCTATAGTATGTTCCCTGCTGCCCTCGTGCAGCCAGAATGACAATGATTAGAGAAATGAAACAGCTCGGCTCTACTCAATGCATCCTGTTGCTTACTTTACTGCGTATATCCATCACTTAATACTCTGGGGAAAGATCTCTAGCATGAACACTGCTTGAAGACCTGCACTTCTAACCCCATTTTAACTGATTTCATTAGCCCTTAAGCTTATTTTTGGCCATTTTGGTCTCCCTTACCCACTCTTCCTTTCTTTCTAGGTTATTTTTGTCTTTGTCCTCCTTTTTGCGGAGCAGCTGCTTCTCTCTGGGACGTTGGACCTGGCTATATTTTAATTGTTTAGGCATTTTTATATATATCCTAGAGGTGAGGGGAGGTGGAAAACTGTATGAAGAGATACCTACAAATATTTAACTGAATAAAACAAACTGTGCCCCATAGTTGGCAAAGACAGTGCTCTCTGAATGATGATAGTGTTGTTTGAACAAATTCTTGTGTAGTCATTTCCATTTTCCTGGTAAGAGGCACGGGGTGGAAAGTAGGTGGGTTCCAGATCCAGTTAACTTTCTCAAGAAGATTTGATTCTCTGTCCTTTGCTGACGCCTGGAGATGGGCTCCTGGAGGGATTAGGAAAGGCAGGAGGAAGGAAAGTGCAAATGGGCCAAAAGCAAGCCATGAGGGGTACAGCCATGTGATGGGACCTATTTTTATTATCCAAGGGGCTTGTGGTATCCTAACATCAGTAAAACAGCAGTTCTTTATCTGCAAAGTGGAACTGTCTTAGCCTGCATGTTGAAGTTCCTGCCAAGCAGGAACTTAAAAAGGTGTGGTAGATCTGCACAGGCAGACAGATTTACATAAGCCACACTTTGTGCAGGACTGTGTAATCTTTTAGAGCAGTTGTGGAAAGAAGACCTCAAGTTAAACAAGAGTCTTGTCCCACATTGCTGGCTGTTTCGATGAGCTCATTGATAATGCTGTTAGAGGATCTAAAGGCATTAATGCCCTGTTGGCTTATTCTGCATAAAAACAGTGTGTGTGGGAGAAAGCAGCTGGGGGAATAACGATATTTGTCACACGGAGAGAGGATTAAATTGGCAGGGAAATCAACTTTATTTTCAAGCATCTAAGAGGCTATTAGAGACAATGAAGCATAAAAGAGAGAAACCCTAAATTAAAAACTGAAAATGTATTTGGCAGCCTCCTCCTGAAACAAGCCACAGTAATTTAACCAAGTGCTTCAGTAATCAAATAGATCATTGTATGACTGCTCTGCGAGCGATGCTGGAGCTCCTTCCTCCATCTCGCTGGGACTCACAGTGCTGGGTTTGTCTGTGGCCATGCAAGTTGCGTGGACGCCGTTGGAAGGGTGGGAAGTGACTTGTTTAACCCTTGTAGTCGTTTCAGGTTTAGCTTGGCAGCACCATGCTGATGGAGAGTGTTCACAAAACCTCTCTGCTGTGCTCTCCGCTGGATGTTGTACCCAGAGGTTGGGGCTGTTTGTAAAGTCTCCAGCAGTTGTGCTGCTCAGCTGCGGGTCCAGGCCTGCGAATTCCGACTGCCCCCATGGTTTCACTGATGGGGCTTGTGTTTCTGGAGCAGCAGTGACTGGTTTCAGCAGTGGTCGCTTGGACCTTCTGGGGTAATCAAGAATTCACTGTGTGTTTTGGCACTTATAACTCTGAAAGGATAAATTTTTAATCAGCATGTTTCGGTAATTGTTTGTGGTTTCCCTTTACCAAAACCCCAGGGGAAAAGCCTGTTGCTAATCAGATTTTTTTTTAGAGAGAAAATTAAAATAATGTGCCAAGTGTTAAATCCCCGTAGAGAAGAGCATGGTCTGGTCCTCGAGAGCTTTGCTTTCCAGGGGCCTTGTTCTGCACAGCATGGAGGACTGCTGGGGAGTTGGGAGCATTCATCTTCTCGGAAAAGAGCCTGCGGATCGCGAGAGATCAGACCTGTGTTGCAGGCAGAGTGGCTTAAAAAGTACAGCATGGCACGTGTTCAGAGTTGACTGGGATGCTATGCCAAAACAATGTGTAAAATCAAGAGTGGCAGCTGGCATCGGTTGTCCGTAAATGCCCAGTGATATCGCTAGGTAATACATCGTAGTTAGGTTATTAATACTCTGGAATGCTTTTGTTGCTCTGTTTATTAATCCTAACGTTTTGAAACTTGCTCCAGAGAAAGAATGAAAATACATTTGGTAGTGCAGAGACTTATTAGAAGAATNATAAAAAACCCTCCATAGCTCTNTGGAATTTCCTGCAGTCAGATCTTTTTAACNACAGTGTTTGGTGNTNGGAGGGCTCTGGGGTTGTTCCCCTACTTGTGCGTCTCTCTTGGGCAGGTAATTATGTATTTGCTGGCAAGGAAAGGGGGCTCGGTGGGTTACGCAGGGTGGGAGCTCCGACTGGGCTGGCTCAGCCCTGGATCCGGGCTGCTCTTCCCAGCCGTCGGTGTGAGCAGCCACGTCTGGGAGCCCGGCGTGATGCTGCGAGGCAGCTGCTGCTGCGGTCGAGCGATGTCTGCTGCGTTCGCGGCCCCGGTGCGGCCGCAGCGGCTGCGTGCACAGCTTCGGGTCACCGTCCCAGCGAGACCGCACGTCGCTTCTGCGCAGGGAACGAGTCCGTCGGAGGGAACGGGGAGACGGACGCGCGGCCTGGCTGCAGCCATCCCAGCGCTCTCCCGGGAGGCGTTATCAGATCGGCTCGTCCCAGCTCGTGGTGGAAGGAGCTTCCCAGGCACCACGAAACCGGCTCTTGTGTGTGACCAAGTCGCAGGGATAACAAAGCCTGGCTGTCCCACCGGCCTTCCCAGCCGCTGTATTGCCGTGCGGACACCTCGCAGGATAACCTCGCTGTGCCAGCCCCCCCCCGCTCTCTCTTTCCCCTCGGTGGGGTTTGCGGTGCTGACAGCGCTGCTGGGAGGGCGGCAGCGGAGCAGGGCCGGGGAGGAGGATCCGGGCCCTTTAAACCGCTTAGCATGCGGTTCACACGGCTCCGGGCCAGCTGTTCCTTTCTCCTCCTGCCCTCACTCGCAGGAGCTGTTTGCTGAGCTCAGAGCTCCTGTGCAAAATTGCTTTTCAAAAGAGCCACTTTCTGCTTAATTAAACAATGAGCCGCCGTCCCTCTGCACATCTGTAAAGCTCCCTCTGCAGCCCCTTTATCCCACAAACTGCTCCATTCTTACCTCCATTCACTTGTAAATCTTACCCCCCTCTCCTCCACCCTGCTCATCTCACTGGCCCTTTCTTTTCCCCTTTCAAGTAAGACTGAGGGGCTTGGAGTATCTGTGGGGGTGGCTGGGTTGGGTGGACAGGAATCGGTTTAATGGTGCTTGCCGTATATGAAAGTCTAATAATAGCAAAGCAGATCTGAGCAGTGAGAGGCGAGGACCGGACTCTGCGTGGTTTCTGTGTTTAGAGGAATAAAATCGCGGCAGTTCCTGAGCTGAGTGGAGACACTGACTCATCCGGCAGCCGGAGGGGCCACCAGCCAGGCTGGGAGGGGGGCAAAGAGTTGGCTTCAAGGCGCTTGGTGATCCAGCTGGCAGTGCCAGGCAGAGCCCAGCCCAGGGGATTCCCTCGGCCGGGCAGTGCCAGGCTGCCGGGGAATCCCTCTGCACGCTGGCAGGAGCAGCCACCTCCCTCTGGGGTCTGGGGTCTCACCTCGCCTCCGTGTAGTCGCTTGTAATAGCAGCAAGGTTTTCCTTTCTAACCCTGGGTGCGGGTGCGTGCACACGAAACACAGAAGCTGGGAAAATAGAAGAGAAGGGAAATTTCAGTTTGATGGGTTTCAGCTAAGCTTAACGCCCGCAGTTAGTAATGCATTCTCTGAATTGTCTTCCTGAGCAGCTTAAAAAAAAATTAACCAGCAACATTCAAGGTTAAGCAGGAGAAATGAATGGAAAAGTGATGAGGTGGGATATCTCCTTTATCACAGGGAAGGACAGATTATAGCCAGGGTGACGCAAGATCATCTAGCGTGGATTGATAGGGAGGGATGAAGAAATGAGAGTTTGGTGCATTAGCGGAAGATTTCCTGACTACAAAAACTATTAGACCATGGCACAGTCTCCTTGAGGTTTGGTAGCAAGTCTCCATTGCTCAAGCATCTTAAAATCAGTGGGGGCAAGGCTCGGGATGGTCTTTTGTTGGGAATAATTCTGTGCTGGCAGAGGGATAAAATCACAGGACCTGTTAACAGGATCTTGTTTTTAATGTCTGCGATTCCCAATCTGGCACTTCGCTCACCGTCTTTGAGGCTCTCACAGTTCGCTCCTTTGACAATTCTGAACGAGAGGCAAGACCCTGGGCCAGCACTAGCGGTCTGTGATCCTAATTAAAAGAGACAGTTTGGTGCACTGGCATTTATTTGGGAGCCTGAAGTGACAATAGCGTTGGGTGTTACAGGATTAGATGCTCTGACTTTGGAAATGAGTAGGGATTAGGTTTACCCTGAGGATCAGCTCGGAGCTGCTTTTTTGTCATGGGAGCTGATGGATCTGGAGGTTTGCTGCTGGCTAGCGAGTGGGGTTGGAGATCCCTTGAACTTGTGTTCTCCTACCAGCAACCCGCAGGGAGTGGAAGAGCCCAAGCAGCTCCTCTCTGGTTCATGAGTGTTGCGATTAAAATCTCAGGGCTGAGAATTTCTGGGTGATGGCTGGGATCCGAGCCTTTACCGCTAGCAGGAGGGCTGTGAAAGACCCTTCTGACCCCTTCCCATTGTGGGGACACAAGGAAATGGAGAAGAGCATTGCTCTTCTAGCTGACAAGTGAGGAAAAGATGTCATAACACAGTTAAAAATTACAGAAGCCAAGACCCTGATGTTCATTTGTTGCAGACAAGAACAGATGAGAGCGACGACTGGGATTCTCTTATGTCTGGCTGTAGTTACCCCCTAATTTTTTCCTACTTAAATCACTGCCCTCTCCGGTGCGGGCAGGATTGGCTTGTGTGCTTGTCAGAAAAAACGGATTTTGCTCTTGCTGCAAAATTTTGCCTTGCTGCTCACTCTGTGTAGTCCCGAACCCATTTGCCTGTGACTCCATTTACATCAGCTATTCCAGGTCTTCTTCTGCAGTTTATGGCACACCATCTCCTGCTTCAGCGAATGATTTGCGTGTCAGATGGGAGGCTGGAGGAGTTGGAAGGATCTCTTAGGTCAGGTTTTGTAACAGGCTCTTTCAGAGAGCAGATTCCTGGAGGGCTGTTGGATTCAAAAGCAGAGAGGGGGCATGCACCTGGAGGGGCAGCAGGTACCGGGAGCCAGTCTGTTTTAAAACCAAGCTTCTTAAGCAGGAAAAGGGGGATGCAAATTGTCTTCCCATACATTTCCATGCAGGCGGGGGGAATAATGGCAGAGGGGCGGCAGGGAAGGGGCTTTGTCATGGTTACGGGCCGGTGGCTGAGAATGTGGGTGGAGCGGCGCTCGTCCAGAGTTAGTGACCTCAGCAAATTGGAGCTCAGCCATGGTCAGTATGATAAATGATCTTATTCTGGGTCAAAGAAATGGTACCCCACAGGGAGGTATCCGCAAGGCGGCCCGGGAAAGCGCTGTGCTCTTGCAGCACTGACCCCTTAGTGACCAGTGCTGCATATATCTTATTTATTACGGACCAGAAGGGAATTTTCCATGGTTCAGCCTTTGTAGGGTTCCCCTATTTCCCTGAAATAAGCTCCCTGTTCTGCAGCCGAGGCAGAATCTGGGTGTAATTGCACCCTCTGGGTGCCCTTCGAGGCCCTGTCTGCTTTGTGCGGGTTTGTACGTGGATTTGAAGGCGGGGGACACAGAGGCGTCTGGTCATTGCATGTGTCTGAGTGTGCGCCTGGCAGCAACCCGTGCAGCTCCCTGGGAGCCGAGACCTACGTGTCTGTGTCAACCGGTGTTACGGTTAAGCAAAATCCTGCATTTCTGCACATTTATCGGTTCGGTGTGAGATCCTGCTGGTGCGACACCCGGCTTGGTGTTTCTTGTTTGAGGCACCCGGTATCTCTCTGCACACAGCAGGTGCCCCCTTTGCTGAGTTACCACCGATGAATCTGTCAGGCCCGGGAGGTTTTATTGAGCTGGGAAAGATCTATGGATTTCAGCCCTCCGTGGATTTCAGCCCTGGTTTTGAGGGTGCAAATGAACCCGGGCTCTTGTTCCAGGCAGTGCTAAAATGGAGTCCTAGACGCCTTTCTCTTGCAGAGGAAGCTCAGCAGATTCTCGTCAAGGAACAGTTGGGGTAATGCAGAAGCAGCTCAGGCCTTGGAGGATACGCAGGAGGACTGAGCAGACTGTGCAGTTCTGTCTGCCACAACCAGGAGTGTTTATGATGCAGCTGGGCTGAAAATGAGCCGACGCTGTTGGGTTTTTGTATGCACGCTTGCTGCAGTTTCTGCATCCTGTCCGCTTGCGTGACAAGCCAATGACTTTGTGTCACTGCAAGCACACACTTCGTTTTCCTGAGCTGTGTGTTTCGCTGGGTGATTTGTTTTATGCATGTATTGTGGATTTGAGCTCCCATCTGTGCACTTGAGCTAAACAGTTTTCTCAAACGTTTGTCAGTTTTTCTTTTTTTTTAATTAACTTTAGATTATTTTTTCCTGAGAATTTGGAGAGGTTTGATGTACTGTTAGCACAGGCAACAGAAGCTGTCTCTGTGTACAAATGAGGCAGGGATTTCCTACCATGTGCTTCAGTCCCTCCTTTGCAGTTTGAGAATATTTCAGCTTCCTTGGCCGGTTCGCTCTGGCTTCTCTGCTGATGCTGCCAGTGGCGAGGACAGTGAACGATAATTAGAGTGAATTTTTTGGTGTGGATATTTGTTTGCTGTGAATGAAATGGAGTAGGCTACCAAAAGAATTTCACTGAGACTGTGCAGCAGTGATAGAAATAGATCATTACTGGGATGAGCTGGACTGGAGTTGGTGACGTGGGAGCGAAATGCTGTGTGGTCTCAGCTCTCACCTGGACCTCACTCCTGGGCAAAAATGCGCGGTTGCTTTTCCAGCCAAACAGCAGCACGCGTGACACCACTGCGCTCCTGCAAATAGCAAGGGCCTCTGTCTGCGATGGGGGCCGGCCGGAGAACCAACACGAGTGTAAAATTGCTGCCTTGTAGCGATGGTTTCGCTTGTTGATGGTTGTGCTGCCTGACCAGGTGAAGTTTATTTTTTCCCTCCTTCTGTGTCATTTGTAGAGGACCTGCTGTTTGCATAGCACATCCTCTGCCCGGGGAGCTGGAAACCTGTTAGGCCCATAGCATAGTATCAGAGAGAAAATGTCTTAGGGATGCTACATATGTCAACTGTAAGAGATAAGCAGTTGTGCTGTAATTTACCTCTTATTATTTCCATCATGATAACATGCAGAGTCCTGAGCTGTTGATCAAGACTGCTATTCGAGGCACTGAGCTGCGAGATGGCTGCTCCCCAGACCACTTGCAGTGGAAGTAATCTCGTTCCTTTTCAATATCTTACTTGTGGGAGATGGTTTTGGTGTGGCTCTGGTCATTTTTCATCCTTTATAATTGATTTGTTCTAGTAATATTGGTGTACAGGATGTAGAGACATGAAGGGGGGGAAATTCAGTGCTGAGAAAGCAGCAAAATGTATTATTACATCTTAAGGTTGGCCGCGGAGAAGGGGGCTTAATTTTTGTTGCCATATGGAGCGGGGAAGCTCCAAGCATGCACAGGGGTATCAGGTTTTTTCCTGCTGTCTAAATTCTTCCATGTGTGTGTACGTGACTTGTGGGGAGGAGTAAATGAATGTAGGCTCAGGTGGGGCTGAAAATAACATTTATTATGGAAGGAGTAGGGGTGAGGGAGTCTTCCAGCTCAGCCTCGAATAAATCAGTCCTCTCGCCCCTTCGTCCAGGCTGCTTGTAGGTGGCTGTCTTTTATCCAGCTGGTGCAGCGTGTTTCTGTTTAAATGATCTCTCCTGAAAGGTCCCAGAGGAAAGGGCTGCTTATTCCACGCAAAGAGAATGGTATATGGCACAGCTCATTGTTGTGTGCCCTGCCGCAAGTGCATAAATATGAAACAGCTCGCGGGCGTTGCTGCGGTGGGGCTGGTGTCCCCTTTGTGCCCCCCCTCCTTCTCCTGAAGGCTCTTCTCCATCTTTCTTCCTCTCCTGCTTTCGTTTCTTGGTGATGGAGAGCAGGAGCTGTTTGGGTGTGAGATCCTGAGGGCTTTACGTTGCAACAGCATTTTTCAGGGGAAGGTGAACGTAGGTAGCTCCTGTTCTGGTGGCTGACGGACCAGTGTGGGGGGTGTGTGTATGTGTATATGTGGTGTATATAGAGATATATATACACACACGTTCTCAGTGGCGCGTGCTGTCCCCAGTGCACATTGCTAGAAAAGCAGCAGAAAATGATCTGTTTTGTACTCTTAACTATGTATCATTACAAGGGAGCAGTGGGCTGGCCCCAGGCAGGTAATCCCGCTCACCCGGTGGTTTTAAGGCACAAAGCAGCTCTTTTTGCTCTGATCAGAGCGATCCGGTGCTCGGAAGCAGCAATACCTGCCATGCTCCAGGCAGCCCCGCGGTCGGACCGGTGTGCTGGTGGGCACGCTGTGACCCAGAGGCACCGATGCCCTGGGAAATAGGGGGAAGACAGGACAGAGGGAATCTCAGAGCATCCCCCTCCTTTCCCTGGGAAGAGAGGCCCCCATCTGCTGCAGATGGACACGTCCCCATCGCCTAGTTGTCGAGCACCTGCCTACGCCAGGGCTGTTCATCTTTGGTGTGACAGAAGTGATGGGGCTGATGTTATCTGGAGGAACCCCAGCTCTGCTCTGAGTAGCATCCACAATCCCCTAAAATCCTGGGGTAAGGCAGGGACTGAGCCAAGCTGCTACAAGCACATTTATTTTTGCTGGTCGCGAAGCAAACGCATGGGGAATCGTACACCGAGTTTGATTTTAGCTTGGAGAGGCGCGTGCAGAAAGGTTCCCCATGACTACGGCGAGGTTACCACACGTGAGACAGACGTGGAAACCCATCCTGCCATCCCCGCTCATCCTGTGAGCAGGGCTCCAGCCCTCACTGGTGGATTTGTGCCTTCAAAAAGCTTCCTCACGCCTCGAAAACAAACAAAACTCTTTCGGGGCTTTCAAAGAGCTGTTTAAAGGAGCCCCAGGAGAATAACTGGTTGTGGATTCAGAATGATGAAGTGGTTTGTGGAATGGTGAAATATAGAGGCAAATGCAGGAGAACTCCACATTGCAATTTGTCAGCTTCTCTAAACCCTGTAACAGATTATTCCCCCCCTCTGTCGCTTCTCACCTCTCCAATAGGAAATTAACTGATGCTATCACTAAAGAAATTGTTTTTGCCTCAGAAAGTAAAATTGATACTATAAAAACCCGCCAGCAGTGTCTCCTCCTCCTTTTACATGAAGACAAATCCTTCCTGTCACCTACTGAAATGGAAAGATAAAGGCTGAGCTTTAATGAAGAAGCTGTAAGCAGGAGGTGTGGAGGGAGGGAGCAGGCACAGCGTGGGGAACACGCCGCGGCAGCAGGTGTGATGCCAAGGGATATTGCAAGTGTCCGAAACACAACTGCTGGTGTGCGTGTTTAATGCCTGGTTAGGTACACAGTTGTGCCCCAGAACGCCTGTCTCCAAGAGTTTGTGCTGGTTTTGGCATCGGTAGTGTCTGCCCTTTCTCCTTGCAGGTACTTAAGCGTGCTTGTTTGGACTTTTTAATAGTTAAATACACCTGGAGTTAAACATCAGTTTGTTAGGTGGTTACGGAACACACACGGCTATGGGATGCGTTAGAGAAATCTGAACAAGGGCTGTCTCCCGCTGGCTTGGCACTTCGGCCTGAGCTGCATTCGTTCTTTGCGGGACACATTTGCTGCGGGAGACCTCTTCTGCCAAGCCGTGGGGCCGGGGGCAGAGCCCCGCGCTTTGAGCTCCCCGGAGGCAGGGCTGCCTGTTGGGTGCTGGTAAGGGATGCTCCTGCGGGGGGGTTCCTTTGGCTGGAGGTTTGCAGCCAGCCCCATCCAGCCTGCACGTTCCTCCTCGGCTCTTTTGTGGATAAACAATCGCTTGCTTCTGGCGTCAGCGCGGAGCTGTCAGCTAGTTTGTAAACTGCTGTTCTTTCTCCTTTCAGGGGACATCAGAAACCTGCTAAAGTGGATCAAACAGAATCTGTTGAAAGAACGACCAGAATTATTTATGCAAGGGGAATCTGTGTAAGTACAGCTGTCGTGAACCCTCCTCGTGTTTCTCTGTTGGTCCTCAGAGTTTGGGATACATTTTTTCCTGTTGGTTGCAAGGAGTGAGTTAATGACTGTGAAAATATGGGATTTGCTAAAGTGATAATGGGAGGTGTCCCACACTACACCCCGCCCTGCTCCACAGAGAGCGTCTTTCTCAGCCCTCACCCTGAATCTTAAACCTTAAATGCGAAGCAGGGCCATGTATACTTTCCCTCCGTTGTCACCTGGAGCAGCGTAGCACGTGTATCCTCAATTCCAGGAGTTTTAGCAGGTCTGTCCGTTCCCCGCTGACATCACTGGGACCGAAGTAGTCACTCGGAGAAACGCCAACAAATATTTCTTCTGGGAAATGTATTTTTATTGTCAAAATGGGGCCAGCCTCGTGGAGAGGAAAAAAAATAGCCAAGAGAAATGGAGCAGAGTGAGCTGTGCAAGCCATCCCTGCCTGCGGGGTGGCGCTGGGGGTGTTTAACATTCGTCACGGATCTTTGTGAGCTGAAGCGTGTGCCAGGTCCCCTGGTAACAGGAGAGACAATTGCAGGACACTGAAGATCAAAGAGGGGGAATCCCTTTGCCTGTAATCAGGGGCTCGGAGTGGATCCCGGGTGTTCAGTGCCTTGGGCAGGGGCACCGGAATAGCTTTGCCTACCTTCACATCGAGCTCTCTGCGCTCGACTGTAGCGCGTGGGTTTGAATTACCTGGCTTTTCTACATGGTACGGAAATGTAGTCATCTCGGAGCATCCTCAGGAATGGTGCATTTAGATTCAAATGAGCCCTGGGATTGCTCCTGCCTCCCCTTTATTTGATCTAGAAAGGGCACAGGCTGTACCTGTTTCCACCTCCGTGCTAGGGTTCCTTTTTGGCTTTATAGGCAGTCAGCTTGTGATCTGTTCTTAACTGTTTGTGAAGCTTTTTAGCAGCCCTGTATCCTAATTATTTCTCTCTGTTCTGCAGGAGGCCAGGAATTTTGGTGCTCATCAACGACGCAGACTGGGAACTAATGGTCTGTACTCCTTCAGTTTGACTTTCTTTGTTGAAAACATTGCTCTGCCTGTTCTGTGATTGCTCTCAGAGAAGCTATTTCTGATTCTTGCCCCCAGCGAAGCATCTCGTATTTGAGGGGGAAGGGGCAGGCTGGGATCTCTCTCCCTGTATTGCACTGTGGCTGTTGGGAAGCGCGGAGCCTTGCTCTAACCTGCTGAGTCTCATCAGCCAGCCAGCGTCTGAAGAGAGATCGCTCGTATTCCCTGGCCTCTAGCAACAGGCTCCGCACCTCTGGCTGGGAGCGGGTCTCTCCGCACACGGGGCAGCAGCGGAGCAGGTGCCGGGCAGCTTCACCGCCCCGAGCACACTCCCTGCGCCAGAGTAACGTGGTGCCGTGGCAGGTGAAGGCAGCCCCGGGGAGACTGCTACCCAGACAGGCAACTGGTGGATATCTCCCCTCTTCAGCCCGCGGCTGTGCTCAGACAGCACACAGCCCGTTTGCCAGCCTGAGGCAGCCGCCCGTCGCGTCGGAGCCCTGGGCCGGAAAGCGGAGTGGGAGAACGAACGCCAGCTCCTTGTCTGATCTCTCACCTTTGTTTCTGTTAGGATGAAAGCATCAGTCTGTCCCCTTCTGCTCTGCCTAATGCTCACCACCTCTTTATGAGCTGTTTTCTCTTTGCAGCTAGTATTTGGAAATGACATTTAAACTATTTTTCATTTTTTTTCTTGGCCTGCAGGGTGAGCTGGATTATAAACTCCAGGACCAGGATAATGTGCTTTTCATCTCAACATTGCACGGTGGGTGAACTCCTGGAAAGACAAGAGGATGTAAATCCAAACCCGTCAGCAAAAAACCCAAACAAACACCTAAACCCACCCCAACCTCTCTTGAACTGCCTGTGCCCGCCCTCTGCACCTTCCCACCGCGTTCACTCGTTTCTCGCCATCCAAATAAAGCCCCGCCAGCACGCGGCCTGCTGTCCACCACAACAGCCTCCGTCTTTTGGCCTCGTGCCACCTCTCCTGACTGCGCTCCCAGGTACCCTGGCAAGCCGAGAGCACCTGCGGGATGCGTGACTTTGTGCGTGGCGGGAGGAGGAGGGCTGCTGAGCCTTGAGCAGGGTGCTGTGTCTGCAGGTGGTGAGGCGTGCTGGGGAGCTGTGCCTGCGCTGGGGCAGGGGGTCCTCTGCCTGGGATTCTTTCAACGCGGTACTTGGTGTTGGTACAGCCTGTGCACGAGCCACGGGGAGGGCGAGACATGAAGTGCAGTGAAACAAAAGGTGACTTTACTGGGTTTTTTCCTGAGGTGGCAGATGTGATGGCTTCAGAGCCCTCTGTAGTGGCTTCCCACTTGTCGTGATATTTATTTGTGGGAAGCAGTAGAGAAATAGGCTTGTTTGGTTTTGTTTTTCTGCTGCCTTAGGCCTCTCTCGTGCCTGAGCTGAGGCAGGGTGCAGTACCAGCCCACGAACAGTGTCAATTTATACTCATTTGGTTGGAGGGGAAACAAACCCCTGCCTGGCCTGAGACAGCACCGAGTGATGAGGACAGCAAATTATCTTCCTGTCACCGCGGCAGGCGGGACTGATCAGCCTCGCTGGCGTTCCGTGCAGGTGGGGAGCGGTGGGGGGCTGCACTGCTGCAGCCTGGCCGGGGAAGGGCTGGAGGTGAAGGGTTGAAGCCTGGAGACCCGGGAAAGAAAGTCGGTGGCTTTTAACCCTTTCTGTCAGTGGGAGGGGGAGGCTTCTTGCCGTGCACCCTGAGGAAGTCCTGTGAGCGCGGCGGAAGTGGGTGTGCGCGGCTCTGCTAGGACACGGATGCCGCTCGATTTCCAGAAGTTTCCTCGGACAGACGGACTGGCCCGCCTGCCAGCCGGGAGGCCGTGGCGAGAGCGAAGGGAAGGGCTCGGGGAGGACAGCGTCGGCACCGACAGGTCTGGAACTCTGCCAGCTTCTAGGGGTGTCTGACCAGGATTTCTCCCTCGGCCCGTCCTGCGCTCCCCCCCGCCCCGCTCACCTGTGTTTCGGCACGGCTCCGGCAGCGCGCGGTGCTCCCCGGCGGCAGCGGTCCTGCCCGAGTGGCGGCTCTCCCGGGGCAGAGGCCTCGCCGGTGCCGTAAGCTCAGTCTGTGCGTCTCAGAGCTGATCTGCCGCCGCGCCCTGCTCGCCCTGTCCTCCGTCTCCAGGAGCTGCCGAGGGGGAGCTGGGAGGCGGTGAGCAGCGCCGCGCACCAGCCGCTGCCCAGGCGGCCTGGCCTGACCCCCGTGAGCTCCGTGCGGGGAGCCTTCCCCGTCCTGCGCCTGGCGGAGGAGCTGCTCGCTCCGACGGGGAGGGAGTGCCGCAGAGGTAATTCCCCCCTCTGACTTCTGCAGTGACTCCTCTGTTACGTTCGCCCCACCACAACCTGCGTAACTGAAAGCACCCACAGGCTACGATGCTGCTGCCTCTGAGAAACCCTAACGTCAGGCCCGCTGCCGGGAACGAACCGATATTCAGCCTTCTCCGAATCCATCCGCAGCGACTCGAGTCCAGCTTGCACCACTTGTAAATGACACGGACGGGCCAAAGGCTCTTCTCTGTCCCGAGTTCACGGCCGTAAGCTCTGCTGGGCCGGGGGAGCGGAGGGGGGATTCCAGGTGACAGTAGGAGCTGGCTGAAAAACAACGAACCTGCGTGGCGTGCAGCTTGAAATGGACTTAAACCCAGGTGGGAAAAGGCAGATTTGTCTTCAGCACTGCTGCCTGCCCTGCCTCTACGCTGCGTCTGTGCCTTAGGCTGAGCTCCTCTGTCTTATCCCCCCCAGCTGTTTGCTCGTGATAGGAAGAGTTCCTTCCCTGGGAGGTGTTACTCCCCTTGCGAGCGCAGGTAGAGCCGGGTGGCTTAGCTCCCGCTGTAGTAAAAGCTGCCAGTCACTGCTAGAAAAGCTAGAGGTGGGAAGACGAGGGAAGCCCGGGGAGGGGAGAAGAGGGGTATGGCAAAATCCTGTAAAAAAAAAAAAAAAAGAAAAGAAAAAAAAAAAAAGGTTTCTGAAATAAAAGCCTTTTAAAACATTCTCTGCCTCCGGCTTTGTCCTAGATAGAGGCTTTGGTGAAATTTCGCTCTCATCTTGTAATGCTTCCCTGCTCCTCCTGGGTTTCCTTGGCAGCCCTGGCCGAGTGGAGCCATAAAGCCTCTCTGTTAGGAGCCTTCCTCCCGCTCCTGGGTCCGTGGGGCCTGCTCCAGGACCACCGCCCCGTCCGCTCCCAGCCCCGCTGCGGCCCTCGGACCCTGGCCCCGCCACCCACTCTCCGGTGCCCAAGCGGCGGGGACGGCTCCCGGCTGGGCCTCGGTGTGCCCGGGGGCTGCGGCGGTAGGAGGAAGAGGAGGAAGGTGGTGGGGGGTGTCCTGGCCGGCAGGAACCTCGGCCGCGGTGCGGAAGGCTCCCTGCTGCTCCCTGGGTCGAGCGCAGCCGAAATGAATTAAATGAAATTAAAACGCAATTTTAAAAATAAAATAAATATATAGATAAATATATATATAAAGAAAAATACCAGAAGCGTAAACCGGGACGGAGACGAGCGCGGTCGGTCCCCGCCGCCCCTGCCCGGTCGCTGCCCGTCCCGGTGCGGGCCCGTCCCGGCG
>Ga0065711_1037848_pt1 | contig 19416 bp, 28 predicted proteins | sample Hoacrofraction12_FD_59098 | JGI IMG/M metagenome (GOLD analysis project Ga0065711, IMG submission 59098) | Hoatzin crop microbial communities from Cojedes, Venezuela - Epithelial fraction 12 v2 (version 2) | ecosystem: Host-associated > Birds > Digestive system > Esophagus > Crop | place...
CTGGCCCTGCAGCTCTTCCCTTGCTGTAAACAGACGTGTTGCCTGATCCCCAGCCCCAAAGGGAATTTCCAGCCCCTCGCACTGCTCCCAGCCCATCGCACACCGCCTGCAGCCACTCGCTGAACCGAAGAGCTCGGATGCTTGCTGGCCGGCTGCGACATCTCAGAGTCCCAGCTTCAAACACTGTCTTCACCATGTTCAAGTGTGTTCTCTTTGCCTTCACTTGGAGACATCTATTTGATGGCCAGGTCAAATGGTCAGTCTTGACTCCACAGGTCTTTGGCGCACCTGGGTTAGTCCCTGCTCTTTGTGTGTCTGGGAGGAGGTTTTGGATCTCCTTGGTGGTGCAGGGTGTCTCCTCCACACTACTCCTGTCTGCTTAGTTGCCAAAACGACCCTCAGGTCACCCCTCATGTCTTCAGGTGCCCACTGTGGAGTCAGCTATTGCCGGGTTTTGACGGGTCCTGCTGCTCTGAATTGCTGTTTATGACCGATTGTATTTAGGCATGGAGTACTTAACTTCTTCCTATCTTCTAATTACATCCAGGCAGGATGAGACCAGTCCAGTGCGGAGCTGGGATCCCGCAGCCTGTTTGGCCATTTCTGTCCCTTCCCAGCAGCTGTCTCCTTCCCATGCAGGCTGCTGGGAAGGGCTCAGCTGGCCACTGTTTGGGTGCCCTCCTGGCACCAGTGCTCCCTCTGATGCCAAGTCCAGATGCTTGTGGCCCACGAAGCTGGCAGGCAACCTGTTGGGTCTCTGCCTGGTGTTGGTGCCTGGCAGCTCCTATCTTTATGGGGCTTCATCTCCTTTCTCTTTGCTTTCTCTCTGCCTTTTGCATTTTCCACTGCTGTCAGGGTGTTGGGTGGCTGCTTCCCTGGTTGGAGCAGCCAGCTGAGCCATCACCAGGAACAGAGCCCTGCTCTGATGTTTTCCAATCTTGGCTGAAACATATCCAGTTCCTAGTTTACATGTTGCTCTAATATCTTCTGCAAACCCTCCAGAGTCTTCTCGATGTTTTGATTAATTTCCCTTTGACCGTCTTTAATTTCTCTGTCTCCATTTCCCCTCTCCTGATGAACGTGTCGCGTATGCCAGTTGCTGTTTCCTCCAGAGGCTGGATCCAGGCTCTCCAGCCCGTGGAACTGAGCTCTTGCCAGAGGCATGGGGCAGAGCGGGCTGCTGGGCCGACGCCGGGCGTCTGCAGCACGACTCTGCCTGGTGTCAGCTACAGTTTGACGTCTCTCGGCAGCGAGATGGAGAAGGAGCAGTCTCTTCTCCAGCAGCACTCAGCCAGCTTTATTCCCAGCGGCTTCTCGAGTCTCTCTGAGTTCACACGACAATGCCTTTGCACAAAGCGCACTCGTGTGTGCATCCCTGCCTGGACAGAGCCCAGCCAACCCACCCATCTCGAACGGCGCAGAGCTCCTGGCTCGGCTGGCACACACGCCTTGCCTTGCTTCCGCGGCTGCTGCTCGCTTTGCCGTGAGAGGATTTATGACTTGTTATATCTCGGCTTTCAACGAAGGCTGGGTTGGCGCCAGCAGTTTCCACTTAGTTTTACGCTGCCATATGAGGAATCATGGGATTTCTGGATGGAGGACTGATGTGCTTCTCGGTGGAAGAGGAAGGGCTGGGCCTGTGGCTGGTGGAAGGGGTGAGGACTGGTTGAGAGGGGCACAGTTTTCGGAGGGTTATGCAAACACCTGTTGAACCCCGTTTCCCTGCAGGGTCTCCCACTCACTGGCCTAGCATCTCTGCCAGAGCAGAAGCCTCCTGCCATGTCCCCCTTCCACCATGAACCTCAGCCACCCCATGGAGGTCCCCACCGTGCCACGGAGGGACAGGCTCTGAGCCAGCACCCCTTTCAGCACTGAATGTATTTCCTGGTGACGTAGTGATGAATGTGCACACTCACAACAGCCCAAGTCCAAAGGATCCTGTGTGTCGGGTAATGCCTGGATCAGGAGGGCTGAGAGCTGAGCAACCCTGACCGCCTGCTTTCCATGGGGAGACAGAACACAGATCCTGCCCGGTCCCTTGATTTTGGGTCAGAAGGAGAACTACGGGCAGCACTGCGTGCCACACAGGAGATGCTGTAGGAAGAGGGCATCTTTCCACGGCACAGGATCTGCTCGGGTCCCTCTGAGACTGCTCGCTAACCCCCTGCACATCTTCCAGCAGCGAGCGTGTCCTGCCCCGAAGCAGCTGAGCTGCTCTGCAGGCATACCAGCAACTAAAGGGTTAACTCTTTGCACCCACACCCAGCTAGGAACCCAAACTTCCACCTGGGACGTGCAGGGGGGCAAAATTCTCCTGCCCGAAGACCCTCTCCAAGCCCAGCCGGCTCCGGCACCCTTGCTCGGGGAGGGGACTCCCAGGGAGCCTGCTTTCCTGCCCTTCCCAGCATGTTGTGCTCATCACGCTCTTCCCATCAGCCTCGACGAACGTCGGGGGACGGGGTGACAGCCAGCGGGGAGCCTGCCCGGCTCGTGTGCCGACGGCTTCCAGCAATTCTTTCCCGCTTCCCGAGGACTGTTTTGCTATATGGCGTTTCTATACGGTGTGCCTGGCAGGCAGCCCGCTCCCCTTCCCAGCCACGGGGGTTTTCCATGCTGGGCTTTGCAAACTACCTCTGCTCTGGGTCCTGGGAATCGGGGCCTCTGCAGGAAGGAATTTGCTGGTCAGCGGGTTGAGCTGAGCTGCGCGACCCTGTTCCTGTTAGCAGTGACTTTAGCTTGGAGGCAGCATCCAGAAGGATTTGGAAATTCCCAGTCCCCCTGGTTGGCTCCCCTTGATGCCTTTGGTCCGTGTGAGTACCCGAGGTGCCTCTGCTGCCAGCCCTGGGCAGCAGACCCCATGCCTCGTTAAGCAGGACAGAGCTGGGGGCTTTTGCAGGGCTGGAGGGCAGCCCAGGGCTGGGTGGGCAGAGGGGTCAGGAGAGACTGTCTGGCATTATGGGGTGAGATGCCACGAAACTGCGATGCTGGAAGCCAGGGAAGTAATTTGTACATTAACTCCAGGCTCTAGTGCTGGGGTGCAAGATGCAAACATGGGAAGAATTTGGGGTGGAGGCTTGAATGAGTCCCTGCAAGCTGCCACAGTGGTTTCACTGCCTGGGAAAGGCTCACAAGCAAGACAGTCTGGTGACCTTTGCTATGGTCCCACTGTTTTTGCACACCCAGTGTGCAGGGACATCATAGTCTCTGCCTACGACACTTTCCCCTCTTCCTGCCATCTGGACATCCCTCCACCACAGGGACGCAAGGAGGGCTGGAGCTGGGCTGCCCGAGCATGGGGGTGATTGGAGGCACCACTGCATGACATCCTGTTGCAAAGGCTCTGTACGGTGTCTGACACAGACCCTGGGGCCAGGAAGGGGTTCCCTGTAGCTGAGAAACTGCAGAGGGGCACCCTGCCTGGATATGTCCCCCTCCTCCGTTCTGTACCTCTGAGCACCGGGAAAAGGCTGGTAGCTGCAGGAGCCCAAGCTAGTGAGAAATGGGGTTATATGGGTGCATGCAAGAAATCGTGACTGGCCAAAGCAGCTGCTGGAGGCTGCTGGTTTTGGAGAGCCCTAAAAAGCCTTGCCTCCACCCCCCAGCCCCCAGCAGCTCCTCTGTATCCCAAAAGTTTGGTCTCCCTTGTGACCCCCCTGCGAACAGATATGCTCGCCCCTTTCTCATTGCCAGACACAACCTATCTTCTCCCTGAGATGGGGGTACAAGAGACGGAGTAAGGCACTTGGAGAGGAAGCGGTGAAGGGGGCTCTGAGGGAAAGGAGGCCGGAGAGGAGATGGGACGTGGATCCCCAGGATGGTTTCCATGGGGCCCTGCAGTACAGACAGTCCTGCATCCATGGGCCAAAGACCGATGCCTGTGAAGGGAATGCGTGCCATCACCCTGCTCAGCAGCTCAGACCGTATTTGGGGCTGGCCTCTGGCCTGAGGATGCTGCTGCTGTGTCTTGAAAACATGCAGAGAGGCAGAGGCTTTCCAGGTACCTGCTGCCATGTCTGACGCTGGGACTAGGCAAGGAAGGGATCTGGGCTCTGTGCTGGGACCACAGAGCTCTCCTGGGCTCCTCTGGGAGCAGAGGGAGCCCTGGGCTGGAGTGGTCTGCGCTGGGGACAACCCATGACATGCCTCCCCTCCCTGCACATCACTTGTCCTGATACCTCATAGGCTCTGGGAGGACTTCACCAGTGTGGAAGACTATGGGATCAGTGCTCCTGCAGCTTCTCTTAGCAAAGGGACAGTGTCTCAGCCATGCCAAGGGTGGGCGTTCATCCAGGTGCTCAGTACCTGGGTGCTGCTGCCCAGAGAGGGTGCACAGGTAAGGGCTGGAAAGGCATTAAGTGCCAGCATGGCTGTCCTTTTCCTGCCCCTTCCTGATGCCGCCGGTGCTTTGGGGTTGGAGGGATGGGTGACAGCACATTGGATGCCTCCAGGTAGCAGTTCCCCGTGCTGCCAGGCATGACGGGGAGCTGCACTCGCTGGTGACCCGCTGCTGCCTGTGGCCTGTGCCTGCTGCACGCCCCAAGGCCACAACAGCCTTGGTGCTGAGCAAGTGTGTGGGGAGCTGCCTCCCCCCCATTTGGGCGCTGGGTACATGGGTACCCCCCCAGAGTGGGAGCTCCCTTTCTTTTCTGCACGGGTGATGGAGGAAGACCCAGGAGTGCAACCCTCGATTCCCTGCTGCCCCAGGCACCCACCCTGTCCCCGAGGAAGGCAGCGATCTGTTGCAGCTTGCTGGTCTCCTTGCCCAAGAGAGGGCTGCAGGGCAGTTGCTGGTGAGCCCCCCCCTGCCGTGACCCTCCCTGCTGAGGGGGCGAGAGTGTGGGCATCTTATCACAGCTCTGCTTTCTGCAGCAGCTGGGACTTTGGTCTCCCCCTGGGTTACTCATTGCCCTCGATAACTGTTTATGAGGGTCCTTATCAGGAATCGGTGAAAAGTCCTGGGGCTGCACCCCAGGCTGTGACAGTGGGGCCTGGGAAGGGGCTTGGCCCCCCCCGGCATTGGGGAGAGCCCGCTGGGGCTCTGCATCCCGTCAGGGCTCCCAGGGTACAGCTGACGTGGGCAGCGGGACCAGGGCTGTCTAAGGAGCTGGAGGCTGGTGTGGGCGAAGAGGGGCTGTGAGCATCGGGGTGGTGAAGCTGGGGATGGGACAGCAAAGGGGGTTCCTTGCTGGTGGGGCCTGCCCAGGGGAGCCGGAGAGATGCTGGCTCTTCTCAGAGGGGCCTTGGGGTAGGCAAGAGGCGGTGGCACCAGATGCATGCAAGGAAACTCCAATTAAATAGTGGGGAAAATGTTTTCAACATGAGAACGTTTCAAGCACTGGAACAGGTTGGCCAAAGTGGTTGTGAAACCTCCATCCTTGGTCTCTTCCAGACCATGCCCTGGTGATCACATGAAAATGTGGAGGTCTCTGGCCATACCCTCCAGTGAGCAGGACTGGTGTTACACTGGGTTGTTCAGGGCTTGGTCCAGCCTCATGGCCATCTCTGTGGGTGGCCTTTGCCACCACAGGGGTACCCTCTGGGCTCCAGTTCAGCTTCCCTAGGTCCACTTTTGCATAGCCCCCATCTTGCCAGCCATGCCCAACCTGTCCAGCTGCATAGGGTCACACCATCCTTCTCGTGGGACTTGGTATCTTGTCTGCGTTAAACTTGAGGAGGTTCCCGTCAGCCCATTCCTCCAACTGGTCAAGGCTCCCACTCACCCTCAGCTCCCCACGATTAGGTATCAGCAGCATCATATGGTGGGCTGTGCTCTCTCCCCCCAGCCCCATTTGCAGCCTGACCCTCGCAGACCCAAGCCCTGCAGATGTGTTCAGCTGTTTGGGGAGGTCCCTGAAGCGGCTCGGCAGGGATGGGGGCTGAGGGGGCTGGGATATGGGGTCACCCTGAGCCCCTTCTCACCTGTGTGAGGTGGGTGTCTTGGCTTGGAAGCAAAGCACGAGAAGGGGGAGCGAAAGAGATGGACTCCTCGGTTTTGCTAATGGCTTGGCCACCCGCCAGGGCCCCTGCCTGGGTTACAAACCGGCAAGAAGCAACACCCAGCCCTCCAGGAGCAGGTAGCGGCAGGTTGCAAGACAGGGTAGGAAACAGGAGCGCACAAACTCATCTATCCGTGATGGGGACCGTGTATCCGTCAGCGTGCCCCCCACCTGGCACCCCGCGCCGTGATGGGCAGCTGGGAACAAGACAGGACGCGTCTGTAAAGGGGGGCTTGTGGCTTACAGGAATCCCCCACCCTCCCACTTCTCCATCACTGGCCTCTCGGCCGGCTGGCGGGCTGCCTGCCAGCCTGACCGAAAATGAAAGCAAAGCGTCCAGAGATAAAAAGGAGCAGGCTCAGCACGAGGCAGCAGTGCTCGTCCTGCTCCCCAGCCTTGCCCGGCTCAGCCCTCGCCATGGCTCTGCGCCTGCTCCTGCTGCTGCTGGCTGCTACCCCGGTCCTTGCCCAGGCTCAAGGTGAGGGTGGCGAAGACCTCCAGCCTGCCCGCGGGTGGGATGGGGCAGGGGGTACGGGTAGCCTGTGGCGTGTGCGGGTGCGTGCACGGTTTGCGGTGCGGTCGTGTGTAGCGGGGTGTGCGCATGCACGCGCCCGGTTGCTGTGCAGCACCGGCTTGCAGCGCTTGCTCGGCGTGGGAGCGTGTGCGTGTGTGCACGTGGCTGGTGGGGCAGCAGCACCCCGAGATTAAAAGTGTAGAAGGGAGGATGAGTTTCAGTCCCTTTGCAAGGAGCTCGTCTCTGCCTCAGTTTCCCCTCCACCAGCGGTGAAATTGGTGTCAGGTATCCCTGGGGCAGGGTCAGACCTGCAACTGGGCGCTGGGGTTGAGAGCTCCCACCCTCATGGGCTGCCCCAGCATCTCTCCCATGAATGACACCAAGTAAGCCCGTGCCGTCAGACAGCTGTGCTGTGCTCCCCAGTCCTGGGAAGAAGCCCTGGCTTGGTGAAGGTCCGAAATCCCATATGTCCCACTTGCTCCCAGGCATTGGCAGCTCGGCCTCGGACTGCTGCCTGAAGTACAGCCAGAAACCCATCCCCAGGAGTCTGGTGAAGTCCTACACCATCCAGGGACCAGAGCTGGAATGTTACCTGACTGCTGTTGTGTAAGTACCCTGCTCCGTTCAGGACCATCCGGAACTCCAGCCTTCTCCTCCCCATACCCACACCCCAGCAAACCTTTCCGCCTGCACCCTCAGGTTTACCACCAAGAAGGACAAGCAAATCTGCGCCTCTCCCACTGACCCCGCTGTTCGGAAGTTGATGCAGAGCTTGGACAAACAAGGCAAGAATGACAAGGAGAAGAAGAAGGCGCAGTCCCCACGTCCCAGGGGCAGACCCAGGCGGCAGAAGCGGCAGCGGGTCTAAGCCAGGCCTGAAGAGGTAGGTGGAGCGAAGCGGGAGGCAGCAGGGTGATGGGGTGAGGGTGCTGCCCCCCATCCAAGATCCTTCCCTGTGGGAGGGTGGGTGTTCAGCTCCGGTGTGGAGCCTGGGAGGGCTGCCAGAGCCATGGCTGCCATGCAGAGGCACCCAGAGCACAGCTCCCTCCTGATCTGTGCTTGCCTTAAAATCAGATTTCTTTCTGGAGCTGCTACTACAAGGCAATGCTTGGGGACTCGGCAAGGCACATCACGCAAGGCCCCCCCGGCTGGGGTCGGTGCTCTCGCTGAGACCCTTTCCACCTCATGGCCCCCTCCTTGCTTTCCTTAGGACGGACGCCTTACCCACCGATGACCGACCCACCGCCTGGCAACGGACACCCACAGACCACCCACCTGCCCACCAGCCCCGGGGCGACGATGGGGCTGGCCGAGGGGGCTGCCCGCTGCTCCGCAGCCCCCTCGGCACTACCGTGCCTGCCGCAGAGATCTCCCCAGCTGAGACCCCCTGCACCGGCTGGGTGCTCTCAGCGGCGGAGGGCACCCAGGTCCTCGCTCACCCCATGGCCATGCCAGTGGGGACCTGGCCCCACGTCGGAGCTGAGCCATGACCCCGAGGAGCAAGTGGGCAGCCATCCCACTAGAGGGGATTTCTGTAGCCTGGCAGGATGGCAGCTTTTCCTATGACTTTTTGGGGGGATTTTATACATTTGTATTTATATTTAAAGACTGTGCTTTCATTCAGTCTTCCTGGAAGGCTTTACTTCTGGCTCCTTGTGCTTCACAGACTACCCTTTATGCTGCAGGCTGGCTTTTCTGGAAGATTGCTCTTATTTTTCTACCAAATAAATGATGGCTGCGTTTCATTTCCCTCTCACCTGTTTGCTCCTTTTCGGCTTGCAGGGCTGTGGGGTGCCAGGCAGGTCCCATGTGCGCATGGTCCTGCCCGGGCTGCTTGCTGGGTTCTTCCTCGCAGGGCAATTACTAGCGGCTGAGATGGAGGGTTTGGGGGCAGCGGGGGTGACAATGTGGCTGTATGTCAGGGCTGTTCTAGGCTTTCCCTTTTGCTTTTATGGCGCACTGTTACAGTGTAGTTTGTAGAAAGATAGTCAGGATTTGTCCCTTTGATTTTTTTTTAGGTACAAAATTGCCATGAAATCAGAACAAATTGTTCATTTGAGTGGAATATTACTCTTTTATCTCCCTTGGTTTTGCTGTTGTCAGAGATTCAGACATTATTAAGCCAAATGCTTAGTTTTCTGAAAAAAAGAAGAAACTTTCATATACTTTCTTCCCAAATCTGAAAAGCCCACACAGTGAAAACTGCATGTGAGGCTGTGCAGGTGTGGGAATAGAAGACTTTGCAAAATTCATTGCAGACATGCTGCAGCCATTTGAGAGCAGCTCTATCCCAAACCTCTAGTGAAATGAGAAGTCGCTAACCCGAGGACACCATAAGAGGAGGCTACAAGTAGAGGGGGCACAGACCTCTGGGGCAGGGCTCGCTGGGAAACGGCATCTCCTCTGTGCTTGCAAACCCCCTCCAGCATGCCGAGAAGGAGCAAGTCAAAGGGCTGTGCCGCAGCCGCAGTGCTATCTGCTTGCAGAGACTTCAGACGTGGACTTTGGTCAGTAAAGGTCTATTAAATCATATAATTGCAATAATAGGATTTGCAGAGCTTAACAGTATCAGCAAAGGCTGTGTGTTGGCTACAGTAAAGCTTGTAGCTGAGTGTTTCTATCAAACACATTTATCTGGTTTGACTGCTTTATTAGATGGGTGTTTAGGTCTTATTATTTTAAGCCTGTGTAAAGAAACTGTGAAGTCCAAGATACCGGCCCTGAGTACGGGACGGGTGCTGAGCTGGCTCCGTGCTGCCCTGTCCTCCGTGTGGGAGCAGGCGGCCGTCTGCCAGATCAGATTTTGGACAGGATGCGAGGCAATAAAATATATCCTTTAGAACCAAACTCACTTCTTCTGGCTGTTGTGATGGGCTTTGGCGGGGCATGAGGGGCTGCACAGGGGGCTGCTCTTCTGCCCCACACACTCCCGGGTCCTGGCCTTTGCAGCCCCTCTGAGCGCTGTGTCCCTGGGGTGCAGGGGCTGGCAGCTGCTGGCACAGGGGAGGGGGACCTTGTCAGTCCCTTCTCTTGCAGCTGTGTTGCCCGGCAAGGTGAAGCCGTCCTGTTTGCTCAGCCATCCCCACTGAGAAGTCCCGACATGGTGACACTAAATGGTTTTGTACACGGCATCTTCTGCTCACGGCCAAGCCTGACCCTCCAACTCCGACCCTCCCCGGACAAGCACGGCTGCTTGCTCCTGGCTATTTTGGGAAAACAGCATTATACCAAGTTATTAATGAGGCTGTGCTCTGGCCCGGGCCTTGCTGGGAGCCTGGGAACTGACACCCGCACACTGGGAGCCAGACAGGGCTGCCGTGGGAGGGCTGGAGGCAGCCCTGCTTTTGCTGGGGACGCACTGCAGCCAGCCCTGCGAGGCTGGCCCAGCCTTCCGCCGGACTCCTTCTTGTGCTCGTCGTGCTGTCAGGGGATTGTGAAACGATTGCAAAAACCCCCTAGAAATGAGGCCCAGCTGAATATGTCTGCAACCACAAACAGCAAAGCACTAGCGGATCGCAGGAGTGAGCCAGCATGTGAAATGCATCCTGGTGTCTCCATGGCTGCGGATGTAAACACCACACAGGCAGGTTTTTTCCCCTTAAAATGCTAGGTGGGCCTTAGGCTAAGACAGGTTAAAAAACATGCACGTGGGCATGCTCTAGTTTACCCTAAATGTTACCCCAAAAGCAGGGCTTGTGGGAGAGCGTCGGAGTGCTGATACCTGGGCAGGAAGGCACACGTGAGCACCAACATGGATGCACAGAAGCAGCCCCGCGTGTGCCTGTGCCTGCACATTGCTTCCAGCTTCCCTGCTGAATGCTGCTTTTAAGGAAAATAAGGAGTCAGGGTTAGTGGGAGCCTCTTGCTGAGAGGCAGGTGGCCAGGGAAACACCTCCGAGGAGATTCCCTGTGAGAGGATGAAGGGAGAGGCTGATAGGCTGGGATCTGGAGAGTGCAGCAGGACCAAAACCCCTTCCCCACGGAGGAGTTAAATCCACGGGCCCCAGCCGAGACAAGCGATGTAAAGAAGATGCTGCTCTAAGACGAAGCCGCACTGAAGCAGCAGAGGAGGATTCACACAGCCGTACCCACAGCAGAGCAAGCTCGCTGCTTCACCCCACGTGCAAAGACAAGGCAGCATGGATGCAGCATATGCCGGGGGCAATGGGTGTGCAAGGGCAGTACAAGTGCCCCTAGACATTCTGCAGGCAAGGCAACTGTGTCAAGCAGAGCAAAAAGTTGGGAGAAGTCGGCCACCCTGGAGCAGAAAGGCTTCAGTGACAGCAGAAAGTAGCCAGGCAAGACAGAAACCACAGAGTACAGCCAAGAAAAGGGAAGTCTTGAACCCGGGCCAAATGATTAGCTGAAGTCATTAGCTGGCACAGACAGCGCTCCGGGCTGGAGCCGGCAGAGAAGCGTGCTGGGCTGTGATGCAGGGCTGAGCTCCAGCGAGGCTCACCTGGAGACATGCATACCAGGTCCGTCCCTCCACCCCACGCCATTGGTTTTGGGGTGTCTTCATGCTGCTAGTCCTCCTTCCACTTCCTCAGATCCCCAGGTCCCTCCACTTCCTTCCCATCTATCTGGGGATTGCAGACCTGCTCCTGGGATGCAACTCTGCAAGGCACAATGGAAGAGCAGCTGCTCTCCTCTGCAGATGTCCTGTGGTGGGACCAAAGTGAGCCATGTCACGGAGCTCCACCAGACCAAGAACCCCACAGCCTCCTCTGCCCGATCTCAGCCTAAGAGACAACAGAGCAGTGAAAGAGAGCAGCCTCCAAGGGTTTTGGTCCATCCTGTGTTCTTGCCCACAGGTGACTGTAGTGTGCAGCCTCACAGGGCATCCTATTTACCAAGCCATACAGGAGATGGCAAGGAAGTTGCTGATCGTCTGTTTCCTGCACAGCTCTCCAAGCTGTTCCCCAGCCATCCCCTCCTGAAACCCCTGGAGAGACTGCAGAGAGCAGGACAGGCAGTGTGACAGCAGGGAGCGAGGGCTGGGGGCATCTCACCTGGCCACTGCCATCTCAGTGCCATCACAACGTATCTGAGGATATTTGCAGGAAGCACCTGGCTGGAAAAATGCATAAGCCAAGGATGATGCTGAGGGACACGTGTGTTGCAGGGACCCCAGGAAATGGGTGCTCACCTGGGGCGGTCAAGTAAGACCCAGCTGAAGGGTCTTGGCTCTGTTGCCCATTGCCTATGGTGACCTCAACATCAGTGACACCAAAGCCAATGACAGACGGGCTCTGACAGAGCAGGAATTGGCACCTTCCTCATCCCTCTTAGCCAGATCCTCAGGACCATCTTTGCTCCCTCTGGGCAAAGGCATGACTTGCTGTTTTTTTCCCTCTAACTCCATTTAAATCAGATTGACTGGGTTCCCTCAGCTAAAGGAGCTCCAGCGGGGCCCTGAGACACATGCGCTGGTGGTAGCCCCAGTCCTTGCACTGGACCAGGATGGGGACTGCAATGCGAGCCTTGTGGGAGGCTCCCTTGTGCCGAGCGTTGCAAGGGAAATTGAAACATCTGCAATGCCTGCCCAGTATTTCCCAATGAAGTGAATGCAGCCAGGCCAGATCCTGCCCCAGGGGCTGGCTGTGCCTGGAATTTGCTGAAATTCCCCCTTTGCCCTTTCCGGCTCGGTAGCTTGGAGGTGGAAAGCTGAGCACCACAAGGCAGCCCGAGGGGGAGCACACCGGAGCCCACCAGCCGGCGGGGAGCAGCTGTCCTAAGGGGCCCTACAGCCAGAAGGTCTCTGGGAGGGTGGCAGCATGGCTGGTGCTCCCCGAGGAGAGCCTGGGGATGGAGGTGATGCTCACATGGCCCATTTATATTTTGATGGTTGGATTTCACATGGGGATTGCCCCCCCCTGCACAGTTTCCACTTTAATTAACAGTTGCATTTTCGAGGCTTCTGCAGGGGTGAGTGCTGAGAGATGCTTAATGCTGCTCGTGGTGTCCTCAGGGCTGGAGCTCCAGCACTCCAAAATTGCTCTGGATAAGGCTTAAATGGGTCAGTGCACACAATGCTCTCTCCTCTTCACAAATCGGACTGGATCCCCCGACTCTTCCCTGCCTGCATGTGCCTCTGAAGAGCCTGGGTCCCGAAACATCCCCCCTTCCCCATCTGTGCCGCCTCGTCTGGTCCCTGAGGTTCAGCCCTGCGAGGAGGATGGGGTGACCTCCCTGCATGCCACAGGGATGCACTTCAGAGATGACCGCTCTCCTCTTAGAAGTCCCACTGACCCCAGTGGGGCTGGGGGGAAACCCGTCACATTCCCCTTTCACAACGCGAGCGGAAAGCCCCTTTCCTCACCCTCCGATGCTCCTCCTGGGGAGCAGAGGCAACCGAAGCCGCTGCACTTTCACCCACTTGGCACCCAGACAGCTGCTGGGAAGAGGCAGAACTGCTCGTTCCTGCCCATGTGTTGGCAGGGACCATGGGCAGCACGAGGGCAGGGGGTCCCCCACAGCCAGGGGTGGTTAAGGGGTTCATCCCCAGAAAGATGTATTCCTGACACTGGACACATTGCTTTCAGTGCATGGCCAGCCAGGAGCCAGCAGCAGGTGGGAGTCCCTTGTGCCAGGAAAGTGGCAGAGGAGCCTCCCTGCTTGCTGCGGGGACCAGGACCCCAGCAGTGCTTGGAGGGGGGTCCCACAGGATGAGACCCCCAGCACCCCTTGGCAGTACTTGGGCATGCTTTGGTAGCTGCCAAACCCACCAAACATGCAAGGAGGTGAGGGTTTGTCATTGGGCAGCACCCCCAGCATCCCTCGCTGGTGGGTCAGGGCTCTGCTTTTGGGGTCCCCTCTCCGCAGGGGGCTTCGCGCTGTCAGTCCAGCCTCTGGGGAGGAAATGGCTGCGGATTAGGAGCGGCGGTGCCTAGAAGTTGGCCACCAGCTTCAGCACCCAGAAGCCACTGTCTCCCTGCTGTGGCATTTCTTTGGCAGCACCCTGGGGAGATCAAGTGGAGACCAGGTCCCAGAATCAGCCTGCATCCCCAGACTTGCAAGGGAGGCTGGGGCTGATGACTGACACTAATCCTCTGCCACCTAAACTCCTCTTCCACCAGCCAAAATTTCTCTTCAATAGCTTGTGAGTACTAGAAGATGGCAGGTACTAACTGAATTTAAGCTGGCACATCCTGTTTGTGCCACTCATCCTGCCCGTTCGCCCCTGCCTAATCTTTTGGCACAGTGCTGGCTTGTCGGGGCACAGGAGTGGCTGAAGGCGATGCTCTCCTGAAGGAGCAGACCCCGCCATGCACAAGGCTGGTGCCAGTGCCAGCGCAAGGATAGAGAACCTTGGGCGGTGGCATGGCTGGAGTCTCCTCTTGCTTTTTACTGTGGAGCAGGGAAGGGGCAGAGCCTGCTGTCTCCTAGTGCTGAGAGGAGTGCAGGGACCTACTGAGGTCCCCAGGTCCCAGCCCTGTGTCTTTTCCCCAGGTAGGTAATTATCCCTCTGGAAGGGCTGTGGAGCGCTCTCTGCTGAGGTGCCAGGACAGACCAAAGCTGGAGCAAGCGAGAGGGCAGAGGGATGGACATCCTGCTCCAGGATTTGTTCACTGCTTATGGGGAAATATTTTTCCTATTGTCAGTGGGAAATTCCCTGGATGCAACTGATGCTGTTGACTCTTGTCCTGTCCCTGGACCCCTCCAAGAAGAGCCTGGCTCTGGCATCTCTCCAAACACCTACAAGGCAGCTGCTGTCAGCAGTGAGACCCCCTTCACCATCCCTTGCCCTGGTTGCACAGCCCCTCTGCTCTAAGCATCCCACATGCCATGTATCAGGGCCGAAGCAGGCTGGTTAAGGGACATCACTGCAGGTGGCACTGGCCCGGTGATGAATCACCATCCCAAGGAGCAACAGCTCCCCATCCCTGCGCTCCTGTGAAGGTTTGCAGCGGCAGTGCTGGTCTGCACTCCCTGCAGTGCCCACGCAGCCGGTGAGCTGCTGGCACTCCGCGCCGTGCACACAGCCTCTGTGGGGGATTTCTGCTCTTGTGTCAAGAAAACACATTTCCAGGAATCTCTGCAGCTGCCTTTGGCCATGATCCACTTTGCTGGGACACCTGGAAACCAGGTTGTCTCTTGGCGTGTGAGATTGCAACCCTGGGGCGGAGCGTGCTGGCTGGGCTCCCCTCCATCCACCAGCTTTGGATGTGTCCCCCACACAGGCGGTGGGGAGGGCAGGGGGAGCCAGACAGGCTCCTGCTACCAGATGGGGGGCTCAGGGGGAGTCAGGCATCACCCCAGTACTGGAATATACCCAAGAAATGGGGCTGAGGCAAGTTCTACCCCCAGCGTCAATGGGCTGAACCTACGCGATATATAATGGGAACATCCCAGAGATGTCTCAGAGGAGGGACTGGAAAATGTACGGGATGAGATCCCCCATGCGCTTGCCCAGGGCTCTGGGATGCTTTCATGAGGTAAAGGCACCCTGGAGCTGCTCTGAACCTGACCAGCAGCCCCTGTGGCCTGGGTGCCAGCAGCAGAGAGGGCAGGAGGATGTTTGGCTCTGGGACCGCAGAACAGCTGGCTGCAGGGAAAGCAGCTGGGATATTGGGGAACTACGCAAAGATTAAAATCCAGCCTGTTGCAAGACTTGTTTCAACTTCCCACCCCTCCCCACCAAAAGAAAGTGAAAGCCATGGGTTGGAAGCATAAATAGGCAGTGGCGAGCACCAGCAGCAGAGCGCGGAGAAGCCGTGCAGAGCTCACCTCTCCGGCCCGGAGCACCGTCACCTCCAGCCCTTCCTCTCCCGGACTCAGCAGCAAAATGCAGCAGCTGCATCTTCTCTGCCTCAGTCTCCTGGTGCTGGGATGTATTCTGCACGGTAAGAGGGAACCTCTCGAGTTGCCTTTCCTGAGGAGCGGAGAGGATCCTGTTTCTTGGTTTCTTTCGCATTGCCAGCAGACTATCAGAGGGACCCATGGCTGGGGCTCTGTCTCAGCCCTCCTGCATGCTCTGCTTGTAACCTGTCCCAGAGGGCTCAAAGTGCAGACAGGAGCTTGCAGGGCACTGGGGGTGGAAAGCTGCGCTTGGGAAAGGCTGTGGAACAATCCTGCCTCCCAGTGCCCTAGCCCAGCTTGTGCACACTGGACTGGAATCCGCTTGGTCCCATTCTCCCCAGCACATCAGGGGAGTATCCCTGGGATCCTTCGGCGCGGGGCAGCCTGGAGGCAAACGGCAGGTCTGGGAGCGGGAGGGAAAGCGTGTGCTAAGGCAGAGTTCATGTTTGAGGGGCTGCTGGCGTCGGGCATGGGCTTTGCACAGGTCACAGCTGTCTGAGTGGGTGACACTAGGCCCTCTGCCCTGCTGTGGGGAGCTGGGGAGTCCAGACACCTTGTGGTGTTGCACCGCAGCTTGCTGCCTGGGGATACAGGCATCCCTGGGGACTGACGCTCTTGACGGGCATGAACAGTCAACAGAGCATCTGCCTGGAGGGTGACCAAGGTTCCCCCACCCTGCAGTGCAGCGCAGACAGCTGTGTCCCTCAGCTGTCATAGGACTGATCTGTGCAGGGTGGGCCGGCGATGAGGTCGCTGCAAAAGCTGTGACTGCTTCAGCAAATCTAGCTGAAGCCACTCCCAGCCCCTCAGGAACGGGTGTCTGTACCGCAGCACCCTGAAGCTGGGTACAGACCCCCGTCCTGGCTTGCTTGCTGCTGGCGCTGGGTCTGGGGGTGCGGGAGGGACCCAGGCATGCAGCAGGGTTGCCTCTGCCAGCCTTCTGTTTCTCATACACTTTGCTTTCTGTCAGCAGGAGGCAAAGGTCTCCTGGTGCTGGGGCGTGGGAGCAATTAATCTCATGCCTACGTGTGCAGCTGGGTCAGTGTGCGAGGGCATCGCTGGTGGGCACCATCCTGCCCTGCTCTGACAGGGCAGCCCCCCAGGCCCTTCACCCTCTGGACAGGCTGCGTGAAGGCGCTGCCAACCCAGGGAGAGCATCCTCAGCCTGCATGATGTGTTCCTCCTCCAGTGCATGGCGGGAACAACGTTCTCGACTGCTGCCTGCGGACCAGCGAGACACCCATCCCATGGCGGATAGTGCGGGATTACCAGCTCCAGCTGGTGCAGGATGGCTGTGACATCCCAGCTGCTGTGTAAGAGCCCCAGGGTGGTGGTGGCAGAGGGATGGACCCTGTGGAGAGGGAGGGAGGCAGAACAGGGTGGAGGAGGGATGTTGAGCTGAGTTTGGAGGTGAGGGAATAGGGAGGAATGTGAAAGAGACCCTGGAGGTCAGAGGCTGAATCAGAAAAGGACAGAGCTGCCGGGAGGGGAAAACTTGGGATGAAAGTCAGGGAAGAAAGTCATCCCAAGGCAGAGATGGAGGAGGGCAGTAAGCGAGGCAGGGCATGAGATCTTGAGCTATGCTGGAGCATCCCCGGTGTGTCCTCATCTTGTTATTTTCCCCATGGGCCTGGCAGGTTCATTACCACAAAGGGCAAGCGCCTCTGTGCCCCACTCCAAGCCCCATGGGTGGTTCACCTCCGAGAGAAGCTGGATGCCAGCTCTGCCAGGAAGGTAAGAGCTATCCCTCTTCTCAGCTGGGCATGGGGCAAGCACTGGGTTGGATTTGTCCACCACCAGACAGGCTTTTCCCAGTCTGACTGGGCTGCTGGGACGAGCTGGAACTTGCTCTGCTGAGGCATGGATACTTTGCCTTGGTCTCCATCCCTCCTCCCTCCAGCTGGGACCAGTCTGGCTCTTCGGCAATCCCTCTTCCACCCCAAATAAATGCAGTGCTGGGGCTGTTGCCCACCCAGTGCCACCCCATGCTGAGCCCGACGGGCACAGCAAACAGCACCAGGAGCAAACCCGCTCCCACTTCCCCTCTGCAAGCATGGAGTTTGCAACATGTGCATCTTCATGGGGAGGACTTGTGACGAGTTTGGTGGGTGCTTTACAAGCTCTTCCAGGTCCCTGCTTCACGACCACGGCTTGGCCAGCGGAGGTCACCCCTTGGTGATCACCCCAACCGTGGGGAAGGGACTCTGGGGAGGCCCCTGCCCCAAGGATCGCACTCATCACAGCTGGGTTTTTCACTTCCCCAGGCCAAACTCCACAGCAAATAGGCTCTGAAGAAGGAGCCTGTGGCCAGCCCCAGCACCTGGAGTGGGGCTGACTCCCAGCTGTGAATCTGAAGCTAATGGAGCCAACCTGCTTCCACCTTCAGCTGCAGAGCCGACACTCCTCAGGACTTGTGCCAGTGCGCAGGGCTGGGCAAAGCCCTGCCTGCTTTCTTTTCTTCACTCTGTCTCCAGCGTGACCCAGCAACCTGTCTCAGGCTGAGCTGGGGGCTGCTGGACCAGAGCCTCTGCCGCCTTCGCAGCCTGGAAGCTGGCTGATGGACTGTTCTGTGAGACAAGTTTGGGGGGGGTCTCAGCCTTCCCTTGGGTGAAGCAGCTGTGACTCCCAGCACCAGTCAGATTCCTTTGGTTTCCATGATCAGCCCCCAACCTTCTGCAGTCCTACTGCACCCCTGGGAAGGGTTGCTGGGATGGGACAGTGTGGGGATGGAGGAGGGGGATGGGGATGTTCCTTGCCTGCCACTCACTGTGCTGCTTCCTTGCTGAGCACAACCTGGATGCCCTCGGGCAGAGCATGGCTGATGCTGCTCCTCTCTCAGGCCCTGACTTCTCTGCACCGTTTCCCCTCCTGTCCTTTCTTGCATGGGTAGAAATAAAGCCAGTAATGCGTTGGCTGCAGAGCAGGCAGCGATGTTGTCCTTGGCCCTTGCACTCCTCAGGGACATTGCCACCCTTCTTCGTCCCCCAGCCTACCATCGTGTTCAAAGCCTGCCCTGTGCTCCTGCCTGGGCAGATATGCATGAGCAGCTTTCACGCTGCTCTCAGGTATTTGCTGCTAGATCCGTTTGATGCAACAATTACGGGTGTAAGTCGCTTCATTTCTCTCTTTTTTATTTTGCTATGATTTTGTTAAATAAAAAGAAAAGCCAGTGGGTGGTTGACCTGCCTTGTGTTTGAGCCAGAAGGCCAGCAGGGAGCGTGGGGCGTGCAGCCATTGCTGCCTGTGATGCTGCAGTGGCAAGGGGGCTGTGCTGGTGTGCAAGGAGGGGGAAAGGGGCTTTCACAGGGGTGAAGGACACTTTCTATAGCAGCTGGGCTATCAGCCTCTCCTGGGAGTCTCTCAGCACAGTAGCGAGGCAGCCATCCTGCTGGGCCAGGCTGCCAGAGCAGGTCCCCAGGGGGTTGTATTGCAGAGGGGTATGGGAGGGAGCATGCTGGTGTTGCACCATCCAGCCCAAACCACTTCAGTCCCACCAACACAGATGCTGGGCTGGAGATCACCAGCTGCCAGCGCCCATGCAAGTGTGGGACATGGTTAAAGAGCTGCAGGAATAGCAAATTTGTCCTTGAAGTGGAGGGAAACTGAGGCACAGGTTGGCCAATCAGGTCTGCTGATTGCTCTGGCAGTTCGGCGCTTGCTAGCAGCTCCGGTGCAGGTGAGGAGGAAGAGCTTTGGGGAAATGGAGGCAGGTGAAGATGCCTGCTCCTGGGCACATCCATGTATAAGGCATGGAGGGCAGCCCACCACCTCCTGCCCCTCATCACCTATGAGCTGGGAGTCCCTGGCCATTTTCCCCCTGAGCCTTGGGTCTCCTGGGTCTGTGCACTGGGACTACGGTCTTGCTGCCCGAGAGTGGTCTTATGTCCCCTTGGGAACTGCCCTTTTGCCCAGGTCACACCATATTTGAACAAAGTTGCTCCCTTCAGCTGAAGCATAGGCTGAATGTTGATACACCAGAAGGACGAGATACCATCCAGAGGGACCTGGACAAGCTGGAGAGGTGGGCCTGTGTGAACCTCATGAGGTTCAACACGGCCAAGTGCAAGGTCCTACACCTGGGTTGGGGTAATCCCCGCTATCAAT
>Ga0065711_1037850_pt1 | contig 19415 bp, 11 predicted proteins | sample Hoacrofraction12_FD_59098 | JGI IMG/M metagenome (GOLD analysis project Ga0065711, IMG submission 59098) | Hoatzin crop microbial communities from Cojedes, Venezuela - Epithelial fraction 12 v2 (version 2) | ecosystem: Host-associated > Birds > Digestive system > Esophagus > Crop | place...
AGGTCGAGGGAGGTTCTCCTTCCCCTCTACACTGCCCTAGTGAGGCCTCATCTGGAGTACTGTGTCCAGTTCTGGGCTCCCCAGTTCAAGAAAGATGAGGAGCTACTGGAGAGAGTCCAGCGGAGGGCTAAGAGGATGATGAGGGGACTGGACCATCTGTCCTATGAGGAAAGGCTGAGGGAGCTGGACTTGTTCAGCCTGAAGAAGAGAAGGCTATGAGGGAATCTAATAATGTTTATAAATATCTGAAGGGTGGTTGTCAGGAGGTTGGCGCCAGACTCTTTTCAGTGGTGCCCAGCGACAGGACAAGGGGCAATGGGCACAAAGTGAAGCATAGAGAATTCCATCTGAACATCAGGAAGAACTTCTTCCCTCTGAAGGTGACAGAGTACCGGAACAGGCTGCCCAGGGAGCTTGTGGAGTCTCCTTCTCTGGAGATATTCAAGACCTGTCTGGACAAGGTCCTCTTCGGCCTGCTGTAGGTGACCCTGCTTTGGCAGGGGGATTAGACCAGATGACCCACAGAGGTCCCTTCCAACCCCTACCATTCTGTGATTCTGTGATTCTGTGATTTTGTATTATTTAGAATAGGCCAGTAAGAGCAGAGACTGAATGTGAACAAGGCACCAATCAGTCCTGTTTCTTTTTCTTTCACCTTTGCATCAAGTGGTAAATCAAGTACTGCATCCTCAGTAGCTGTAGCTATTAGGACTGAGCAGCTCTCAGTGTGGTGAGAAGGAGGGAAACAAAATTAAAACTCTGTGCATGACCTCCCCTCTCCCGTCCCTGTCTTTTTTTCTGCTGTGAGAAACATTTGTCTGCAGAATGCAAATCCAGCTCAGCTTTCAGATCGAGAATCAGGTGCATCAAACATTTGGCCGTCTCAGTGACACCTTTGATTTGGGAAATGGTTCAAGGGCAGCTCCTTCTCTTGAAAAGTGCAGGCTCCAGAAGGCTGGAAAAGGACAAGGATAAGGAAAAGGATAAGGATAAGGAAAAGGAAAAGGAAAAGGAAAAGGAAAAAAGGGAAAGGAAAAGGAAAAGAATGAAGTTTTACATTTTGAGCATTAAGCATCAAACTGACAAAAACAAATGTTTACTCAAGACAGAAGAGAGAGCAGCTGCCTGGAGCATTTAGCTCGGGTTTTCTAAGTGCTAAAAATAATGCTGTGCGTTTAAATTTAACATCAAATTAACTACAAAGCACAAAAATTGCAGTCGTTTCTGCTGCTTTGCACATGCTCCCTCCTTACTTTCACTGGCACAACATCCCTCTTCAGATTCATTTTTAGCTACTTGCAGACTCGACTCTTGAGTGTCCCTGCTTCTCCTCCTCCCAGTCATGTTTCTCATGAAATTTTGGGGTTGTTGTGTGTCTCTGCAACACCGCAGCCCATCACCTGCCCCCAGAACAGGCCGTGAGGACAGGCAGCATTCTGAGCCATCTGGAAAAGTAAATTCTAATAGAGTAAAGCCTGAGGGTTTTCTGCACAGCTTAAAAAACTTTCCCTAACTCAAAATACAGTGCCAGCTTCCATAGCGTTCCATTCCTCTGCAGTCAATTGTTATTATATAAAAATCAGGTGAGTGTTTCTTCTGTATACCAAACTCAGCTTTTAGAGATTCTTGTTCAGATGAGTCTGAACAATAGTAATTTAACTGTGCCTAGGCAGTCTCCCTCTAAATCAGTACAAAGAAACTGTCTCTCTCTTTTCTCAGTATGGGCACCACTGTGCTGCAGTACCACATAGTCATTTTCCCTACTTATTTCATATTGCTTTTGAATGAGTCTGTGAATCCAGAACCTTCTACCCTTACTTCTTACTGCAGCGTCAGCATTTTGATACATTGCACTGACAGTAATATGTTGACTTTCATTCCAGGAGCCTGACTGTGACAATCCTGGCTGTTTGGATGAGGGCAGTCACCTTGAGAAGTTCCCCTGAAGTTTGGCAAAGAGAGGCTGCACAATCTGTGCTGTACCACAGTGGCTGAAGATTTTGGCTGCCATCCTCTGCAGGGAAACAGAGGCACAGAATTTCTAAATTACATGCCTCAGTTTTACAATTTGCTGCATGCTGGAAGTAGGACAAGTAAGGACTCCTTTTAAAATGGATTCAATTTTAGCACTGATCTGTTTGAATCTTCAATAGTTTTGATCCTCAGAATCTCATAAATCTTTTGTGGAGGATTACACCTTGGGGGACCAAGATGTTATATCTGAAAGCAGCTGAATCCAGGCTGGTCCCTAGCACCTCTTTTGAAGCAGCAAATAACTTTCAACTCAGCATCAACTAGAGACAACTTGCAAACTTTTAATGGTGATGTAGCTGAGATATTCAATATTCAAGTGTTGTATAGGAAGAACTCATCCCACAGTGGCAGCCTCAGACTTTGAATCTCCTCTTCCTTAGGAAATATCCTAGCCCTGCCCTACGCTCTGAAAGACGAGAATTATTGTTCCCCAGGAAGCTATGTTTCAAAAAGGTCTGTTCTGCCTGGTTTGACATCTGGCCTCAGAAGACAACCAAAAGGTCTGTGTCCCAACTGGATGGAAAGTATCTAACTTTTGATGGGACGCAGGAGTTTCAGATGCACCCCTGTGTCTGCTGTTTGTTCATCTGTGGCAGGCATCTGTCTGGTGGAATGAGGGGTGGGGTGGATATGGATGAAGGTGAAAGTGCAGCTGACTGTGCCAAGGCAGCCCACAGGGAGACCTTCTCCCAAGTTTTGCCTCTTTGTCATACCTTGATGGGGAAGTGCTTCAGGTAGAAGGCATCTAAGTAATCTCTCTGGATTTTCCTAAATCTTATCAAACATAGAAAAGCACCAAAAGGCTCTTAAAAAATAAAGTAAGCATCCAAACTTATTCCGTTTTTTTAAAAGTAATCATGCAACAGTAGCCTGATGCCGTTATGGAGATGGGAAGGACTTATCTTTTTTCTATGTTTTTGTTTATCCTTATGCTTGCCCGATTTCTATAATACAGTGGAAAGAAAAAATGGCTTTACATTTGTCTCGTACATCTTGTTGGCTGCCTGTGACTTACGCATATACCAGCAGCATTAAAAAAGATCATGAGCAGGGCAAAATTCAGCAATGCCCCGAGCTTTGTCGTGATGCAGGTTTTACAACTGTTTGATTCTCTCAGACAATTGCCAAATGTTTTGGTAAACTGTGTATCATGTTTGTATACAAGAAACCACCAGGCACAAAAGAAAGGGGGAAATTAATTACATGTAAAATAGACTGTGAGATGCTGCTGTGGAATTTTCCAATGCAGCATGAAAATCCTATTTGGATATTTATAGGAGCTGAAATCATGCAAGTTGGAGAGTTTTCCACCGGGCAAAACAGTCATTAGCCTTATTTCCTCTTTTTCATGTACTTAACTTTCAGCAATCCCATTTCTGTTCATCAAAGAGGGTGTGTAACTAAAAGTGTGTGAGCAGGAAGACGTGCCTAACAAAGAGGTAGTACTTTAGGTTTTAGGACTTTTTTTGTTCCCTTTTTCTTTAATATTCTTATTGCTTTGCTGACTTAGAAACTAGTTCAAGGGACTAACAAAACTGAATAGTCTTGTGCAATCAACCAGACTTGCATAAACTCATTTCACACAAGAAAGGGTTGAGGATTGTAATGTACAATGCGTAGATACCCTAGATCTTTGTGTAAATATACTTTATGCAAACTACAGACTTTGACTTCCTAGATATGAACTGCTGCTAGATGATAGGACATGAAAAATTTCTTTGCTTTGTGTTAGTCCAAAGACAATTTTCAAAGCAGTCAGAGGTTAATGACAAGGAATGTTTACTCAGGCAAGGTGTTCTGAAAGGTAAAACACTACCAGAGGGAAAAAAAAAGGTGATTGACAATTGCACTTCTAATGTTTCCTGTCATGTTGGTAGTTTAACGTATCACAACAAAGTAGAGATGCCTTTTTTTTTTAAATCTGGAGAAGATTTTATACAATAAAAGAAGACAAAAACATATTTTAGGAAAAATAAATATTTGACCATAATTTTTAGGCTGTTGTTGACTAACTTTTCCTATCTGATGGTTTTTTACTTACAGGTTTTTTACTTACTTACATATGAATTCTGCTGATACTACATTTTCTTTTACTGCTTTTGGGAAGCACTTATACAAATTAATAGGCAATTCAATAGAATTTTTCTTATTTTCCTCCCATACAGCTAAATGTTCTTAGATATAGGCCAGAACTGCAGCATTCCCAGGCATCAGAGGTCAGACTATACCTCAGCAATGCCAGCCACAAAGCATAGTAAAAGAGGTGTTTTTACAAGGCTTTCACTTTTTTCAAAAAGATAAATGCTGTGCAGTGTTCAACATAACTTTTCTTGGAAAAAAAAATGAAATTCAGGAAGGTGGATCAGGAAAACAGTGCTCTCCTGTCTTGAGTCTGCGTTTCCTGGCATTTATGTAGCTGTGGGTGAATGCGATATCTGCATTGTAACAGTGACGGTCATAGCATAAATGTCAAAATTCTTTGGCAGTGTCTTCTCATGGTATTTTAACGGACGCTGGATCTCGGCTCTATATTCAAGTCCGATCTGATGTGGACTCCTCTGAGTGAAGCATTGTTTAATTAGTCAGATGACATGTTGCGACAGAGGTTTTCAATGTGCAGAGGGACAGGAGCGCATGTCCCCTCATCGGTCTCACTGCACGTCATTGGAGCATGTGCCTATCCATCCTTGCTGCTCCCACCCATGCCTTTGAACTTCCACCTTTAATACTTGTTCTCAGTTCCAGCTGAGCTTCCTTGAAACCTATTGCTTAGAGCAAATGTTGCACCTCATGATACAAATCCAAAATCAGGCTCAGCTCTCTGCTCTCTCAAATCATATGCATTGGTTTATTTCTAAAACTAGACTCATGAGACTGAATTCTACAAATTACACTGTGATGTTTTTGAAGGCTGTTAAAGGATTTTACAAAAATATTTGGGGATTTATGCCTCATGAACTACGTAATCTCAAATTAAATAGATACTGTATTAAGGCATCAAAGCAACAGCTTTAATCTGTTTTCCGTGTTTCAATAGTTTAAGAGCTGAGCCTTATCAGAAACAGCTGCTGCTAATGACAGCCTAACATTCACTATATATTTTCCATTATTTTCTCCTCCTGTATTTATCTCCCATAACCTATTTAACCTATTTGTAAAGAGTGACAGTTTGGTTGGTGCCTGATGAGGAGGGAGTGCAAATTCACTTGTTTTCTACAGCCAGCTTACTTATTTAAAAGTCTGTACTGTGGAACTGGTACCTGGTAACTCTGCAGAAAAAAGTAACTGATGTTTACCTGCAGTATGAATCAGATGGAACTTTAATAATTGCTTCTATAAGTGCATTTCAGTGATTAAATATAGACATGGCGATGTGTTAATTTGTAGGTCTTTTTGCCTAGGTTCGGGACAGGTGGTATTGAAATGCAAACGGTTGCAGCTATCCGTAAAAGTCATCTGTATACCAGTATGACTTTCCCCTGGCCAAAGAGCTGGCAAGTAGGGAACTTTGCCCCATAGCCCTCATTTGCAACAGGGTAGGGTAGGCCCAGTTCCTTGCTTTATAACTTCCCCCAGTACATAGTGGGTCAAAGTTGAAACATTTACTGCACAGCTCTGGGAACATCTGGTTTTCTGCCTGCTTTTTTGGGGAAGGCTGTACAGGGCTCCATGCAGAGCCTCGGTAGTGCAGAATGCCTTGCAGGTTTGGTGATTTATGCTTAATGTCTGAACCAGGTGAGCTAGGAAAACATCTGAGGATATGTGCAATGAAAATCAGTTTATGGAAGAACAAAGGGACTTCACCCTTATTTGTACATGATTTGAGGCTTATGCTGATGTATTTCAAGTCCCAGCATCATTTTATAAACATAAATGTCGAGACTGCATGATTAGAGAAGCAGATCCTGTTATCTCATCTGCAATATTTCTTGTGTTTCGCTTGACTTTAATGAGGGTGAACTTTTGTTCATTTTGTTTTGATTCTGTTTTGATGATGTTGTATAGCACCCCAAGCACCGCAGTCATGCCAATGGGGCTTTATATATGTTATTAATTATTATTTACTTATATTAAAAAGGGGAACAACTTCAGAAGCAGAAATAATCTTCCCATTTAGAACTGCTTTCCTAGAAGAAGTCTGATTAGTAAAAGGTTTCATAAATTTTTAACTGCTTTCAAGATGATTTAACAGCAGGAATCAAGCAGAGAAGCCATCGTCACGGGATCTGTCTCCTCTCTAAAGACCCTTGTAGCAAGCCCTCTGCAGGACACAGATGGTCTGTGGGCCAAAGCTTCAGAACCAAAGCGCTAATCAATCAAGAGAAGTAAGACAGCGCCATCAATCACTTTGGAGAGCTCATTCTTTCATTCACAGAACTCTGACATTGGTTTCTCTTTAAAAAGAATGGATCCTTTAAGAAACACTTTAAAAAGCAATTGTCAGCTCTCAGTCGAAAAAAACTTTTTGATACCTTAAAGATTTCTTGTAGAAGAAATTACTTTTTTGTCAAACCCAGACCAGAAATGAATGCGTGGAAATTCTGCTTTATAACATGCAACCTCACCACTGTATGACAGCAGAGTAAGGTGCTAATCAGTTCAAGGCACCTATTTTGGAAAGCTCCTGTGCAAGTCACTGTCTGGCTTACTAATAAATGAAAGGAAAATTTTAAGGAAAAAATTGGTTTATCTTATTTGAACTATCCCACCACAAGCTGGTCTATGACAGTTTGTAAACCCTGTGGAAAACAAGAGATTGGAAAAGGAAGGAATAAGGGATAGAAAAAAAGGATAAATAAATAATAAAGAATTCTCCAAAAATAGAAAGCAGTAAAAGTATTAATATACAAATAAGTGCAAGTAATTTTTTTCAGAGACTAACCGAAATGTTTTTAAGACTTTGCTTTCAATGGCTTCTTTCTGTTTGGCATTCAGTTTGGTCCTGTATAAGTCCCAAGGCAGCTAGCAAGCACTTCTTCCTTCATCAGCAAGGGAAGAGGAATAAAGTAGATTTGACATGATAACATGGCGAGTATGGCCCGGCATCCTGTGGGAGCAACCAGTCATAGGCTAATACCCACACTGCAGCTGCTTCTACTTCTTGTGTGTGCACCTGGCTTCCTGATGACAGTGCTTTTACCCAAATTAGAGTGAAATTCAATCCAATGGAATATTTTGAAAGTTGGGACACTTGCCAGATTATTTCATTTTAATTTTAAGTGGCTGTTTCCAGCAGACTGTATAATGGGCATAGACCATATGACACTGTTTTGTCTTGCAGGAGCCTAATCCGAGAATATAGACTAGAGCAGAACATTAATTTCCAAGGCTGCCTTAGAAAAGGAGGGCCTTCCCCAGGCTGGCCATGGAAGTCTCTGGGGCCAGAGGGTGGCTCATTGTGGTTGCTTGTTGCACACAGCCATGTGCTGCCTGGGATGGAAGCTCCACTCTTTCTCCTGCTAGGGTCTTCTTTCTGCACTGTACTGTGAACTCTGATGGTCAACAGGCGTAGGGAATAGGCAGGCTGTGAGAGACTTACACAGGGAGAATAGTTTCCCAACCAACCAAACTTTTTCCTTCCCTTCCCTTGGAGGAACATTAGCCATCTTTCTTCAATCTAACAGGAGAAAGCAGCTGAATCTGAGCATCCATATTAAGATGTAGTATTCAGGCTGTCCAACCAGGTGACCTGAGAAAATTGATTCAAAAATTACCTAAATGTTCCCCAAAAAGCAGTATCACCTGCTTTCCCTCTCCTTCTTTCTCCTTCTCTGTATCACACTCTACGTCTAAGAACACAGACACATTTCTGACGTGCATATTTATGCTGCTTATAAAAAACCCCTACACCATTAGTGTGTGCCTCTGTTTTCTCGGTTGGAAAAGGTTTAGAGTTTGCTTTTGTCATGAACAGCTTTTTCTTTGGATGCTGAAAAAATTATCCAATTTAATTTTTTTATTTACCTCAAACAAGCAGATGGAGCTGGGCTTGTTCAGCCTGAAGAAAAAAAGGCTGAGAGGGGATCTTATAAATGCTTATAAGTATCTTAAGGGTGGGTGTCAGGAGGATGGGGCCAGACTCTTTTCAGTGGTGCCCAGTGACAGGACAAGGGGCAATGGGCACAAATTGAGGCACAGGAAGTTCCAGCTGAACACGAGGAAGAAATTCTTCACTCTGAGGGTGACGGAGCACTGGAACAGGCTGCCCAGGGAGGTTCTGGAGTCTCCTTCTCTGGAGATATTCAAAACTCATCTGGACGTGGTCCTGTGCAGCCTGCCCTAGGTGTACCTACTTTGGCAGGATGGTTGGACTAGGTGACCCACAGAGGTCCTTTCCAACCCCTACCATTCTGTGATTCTGTGATTCTGTGATTTTCACTGGCAAGATCGCAGAGACTAGGGTGAACCCTCTGCCTCTGCAGTTTCATTGGGATTATGGTCCCAATCCCACATTGGCTCTGAATCAGCCACTGAAGGTCAGGAACAGAGAGTACACAAGCAAATGATGGGTATCAAAAACTTTCATTGGCTTTGCTTGCAGAAATATTTTGCTTTCTGAAAACGAATTGTTGAGTCACTTTGACCTGACAGGGTTTTGCTACTCCAAGAATAGTTTCCCTGGATTTGTGGTTCTGAAAGCTTTTTTCCATGAGGAATTAGAAATCCAAATGTTTTCTTTTAGTTATTTCACCTGCCTAACCTTAATTACTCATAGCAGAAATTCAGAATGCAGAAGGAAACCTTTGGTAGCTTTCCTAGGAGGGCCTCAAGAGAGAGCTGAGCTTTGCCCTGCAGCCATTGCCTACTTCTGCATGTTCCCAGATCAATAACTAAAAGGGTGCAAAGCCAGTCGGCCACCAGGGCAGCAGCATATCTCCCCATTAATGAGAGTGACCTTTCCACCCACTGCTTCACATGACTGAAATCCAGGGAAATTAGTTTATTCAACTCAGAACTTATATAACTGGTGATGCTAGGACTGAAATTCTTGCTTGTGGTGTGATGAATACATTGTGGATCTATTTGAAAAAATTGTAGAAATCGGATGGAAGATAAAAGGACTGCAACTGAACCAGCCAGATCCTCTGTAGTTTCTGACAGATAGGTGAAGAATAATGATGTCTCCAAGGTGTCTGTCCTTCCGTTTGGTGAATTACACATTTAACTGGAAAAATCACTGCTGCCGAACCAAAGGTCCTGCTGCTTACACAGTTTACAAAGGCCCTTAAAATCGTGGACAAGAACATGGTTTTGTGAAGAAAGAGAGACTGCTGTGTGGGTTGAAGGGTAACATTTAAAAGCTTTATTCATCCCAAAGCAGCCACATCACTTCTCACTGGCTGTTATACTTGAGCTTAAAAAGGGACCTTGAGATCTTTATTATGTATCCAGCTAGCTAGCTAATCAATCCATTCAATACTAAACATTTATAAAGTAACTGACATATTTATGGAACATTATAAATATTTATATATAAACTAAGGGGGAATTTTATGCCACTTATATATTACCTTGTGAAATAAAAATGTATTTCCAAAGAAAAAAATCAGCTAAAAGTGTTAAAACTAACTTCCAGACTGAAATGCACTTTTTTCTTACATAGGATTAACACAGTTTTCACTTGAAATATTAATGAGTAGACTCCTCATTATAAAGGTAAACTGCAACAAATGAAATTCAAGAGAAAATCTTCCTTTGTCATGTATGGTCCATGCAATCATCATTGTTTAAGGGTAAGTTTTAATCGGAAGTTTTCTACAACTTGCCTTTCAACAGCTGTCTTTTTAAATTTGCCAGAGATAGCAAATAGTCTTAGTGTGCATAACTGTAAAAACTCATCTCGAAGGTTTTTGTTGGGCTATTTTTTTCATTTTTCTTTCAAATACTTTGAAAAAAACCTGCTTGAGTATACAATGTAGAGTACCTAAGTTTGTTTAACTCAGATCCTTTAGTTATTTCTGGGGCTATGCAAACAATAAATGGCTTGTTGGTAACAGCAAGAAAAGTACAATTTCTTGTCCTACAGTGTTGCATTCCCCAAAATGGTAATTTATAAAAAAATATAAGAAATCTAAAGAGGCTCTATATTTGTTTAACAGCAGTGCCCCTACTTGGCACCCTTGGGATCTATTGAATCCCAATGGCCATATATACTTCAGGTTTTCTAAACTCTACATATGGTAAAACTGTGTCTGACCTTATTAGCTCAGGAATAATCAGGATGCATAGCATTTTTCCCTTTAAAATTAAAATCTTCTGTAAGTTCAATTTAACAATCTGTTCAGGGCACTAGAATACATTGTTATCTTTAGGTGAACGTGCAAAAATACATTCCTATTTTAGTTAAGTGCAGAATCTATTGTTTGATCAAAGTATCTCCCAAAGCTCACTGTTAAAAAACAGACCTAAATGAACAATTCAGAACCAAAAATTTTCTTGGGTTAAGAAGGAATAGGAATAGGATTTTAAATTAGATGTTGGTATTTGATGTGTGTTTCTCAGTGACATTCTGGAGGAGCTGCAAGCCAGCTCCACCTTAACCTACTACTCCACAGCCAGAAGCTCCCTTTAAATCATCATGCTGAGAAGCAAACGCCCATTCTCTACATCTGATTAGAGGTCCAGCTTCCTCTTACAGAGCCTTCTGGATGCTTCAGCTTTCTCTGACCATGATCTCCTGACATGGTTATGAACTCAGAAACTCTTAACACATAAGATGATAGACTGTGACTGTGATTTTTCTTATAGTATTTGATTATTCTTGGTAAATGGACGGTGTCTTCCTGTAATTCTAAGATGTCTCTACTGAGTCCAATGTCTTTTTTCAAACTTTCAGTCAACTTTCTTTGCATTCAACCAGTCTTACATCTAACATACAGACATTCTGTCAGCTCTTGTCTCCCCAGATATCTCAGACTTTGTGACTTTTAAAGGACTGTAGTACCCATCAGCCTCCTTCTTAATCCTCTTCCATTACCAAAACTCCACAGCCTGAACTTTACTGATTCCCATTTTTCATTGACTATGTTGCCCTCAGACTCTCCCATCTGAGTAAGAACCATCAAAGTTATTCTTTGCTGCCCCTGAACTGGACAAAGTCTAGCTCAGGTGCTGAAAGCAACCAGCTTATACACTGAAATACTCAGTGATGCAGGAATTTCCGAACAACACTTAGAATTCGTAGCTTCTCTGTACATTGCCTCAATCATTATCCTACATTTATACTTAGTTTCTCAGACCACATTCTAGTGATTTACAAATCACAGGAAAATTTGGAGCTGCTAAAGAGCTGACATGTTACAATGATACTTCTTGGAAGTTATCGCCCAACTCTAGGCCATAGCAGTCCAACTACAGAAACATTTCACAATGAATTTAGCTGGCTGGACTCAGCACTGCTGCTCAGGTCTCAAAAGAACTTGTTAGTTAGGTATAACCAAAATCTCTGGAGACCTCAGGTGAAAAGCACTGTTAAGTATGTTAAGATTCAAAAGAAAGGAACATAGAAGTATATAGTTGCCTTGAAAGATAATCTTTTAAATAGTTGTGAAGTATTTTCTGCCCAAAGAAATGCAGCAAAAAAATCCCAGAAACATCACTGCAAATCCGTATTACAGTACCCCATACGATGGAGCAAAGAGCAGCAGTAGTGTGCGGAGTTGCAGCCAAGAAGGGGTTACAATTGTATTTCTCCTGTTGAGCAGACTGCATATAGTGAGCCTGGTGCAAATTGCTGCATTTCTTTTGAGTTCAGAGGATGCTGTAATGTTACCCTGTGGTCAAGATTATCACCTCTCAGCCTGGAAGGTTTTTTGTGGACCATAGGAAAATGTCCATTTGTACCTGTTGGCTTGACCAACATGTTCAGCATGTTGGGTTACGTGGTAGGTACACACGTAAGAGAAAGGCCAAGTCTCCAGGATGCAACCATGGACCACATTCAGCACTGAGTTCCTCTGAATGCAGGGGTCAATAGGGTGTTACCTGTCTCTGACAGCGGTGCTAGTCATAGTTTTGTTGATACTTTGTCACCCTGCATAGCAGGCTGTGTATCATCACACTGCCAGGCTCCAGAGTGCAGGGTCACTGGGGAGGCTGTGGGCACTTGGCCACAGACACCCAGCAGGACAGCTCTGCCTGTATGGAGCAGTGGGATGGAAAAGCCAGCAGTGTCAGGCTTATTACTAACAAAAAAACTTTGCAGCTTTGCCAAAGAGTTTCTGGTCCCTCAAAGGAAAAGATGGAATCACATCACATACAACACTACCTTCAAAGGCCAAACGCTTTGGGCACTGCCCTGAGATTTGGCCTGTGATAAGGTGATATAGTTTGGTCCATGAGCCCTAATATAGTCTACATCAACTGCTGAATATGTCAAATCTTCCTTATTTGTAAAATCAAACCAAACTGAAGACAGCTGACAGCCTTAATTAAAATAATCTTTTAAAATTATATATGTTCTTTCATCACAAAATTAAAGTGATGAGGATTCACTAGTATTATTTTTAGAACTTAAAGTAACAATTATACATGGTTTGGGGGTCTCAAAATTTTTTGCCACTTTTTTTTCCCAATTTCTTCTAGATTTTTTTCTTCAGGATGAAATAAATATAGTAATAAAATGGAGGGAAAATCAAAAAAGAAAACTTCCTGTGGTTTTAATCTTATTTTAATGCATAATAAAAAGTTTTCTGAAATCTGAAACAAAAGAAATGAATATATAAACAGTATTTTCTTCATTTACTATCAGAAAATTTCTAGGTTGCATTTGAGGATATTTTTCCTAAAAATTAACTTTCTTTATAAATTTCTTTATTCCAACCCCATTATGTCTTTTTCACTGGTTTTCGGTCAGGAAAGGACTAGGGAAAGTAACATCATAGTTGCTGTCACAGAAGCAGATGCTTATGAAAAACGCTGTATGTCTGTTCTAATTGCACTGATGTGGTACAGCATTTGTCCTCTCTACAAAAGTTTAACAGGGAAATTATAGTTATTTCAGGGATTTTTTTTTCCCCTTGGTATGGAAAAGTGAGTCTTCGTACAACTCTACTACATAGTTGACTGACAGTCAATTTGATGCATATCTTCTCAAAAAACATGTTGTTTGAGCCTTCTTACCAGGAAGTCTTGGTGTTTCCAGCTGCTTCTATCTCCTTGCTCTGCTGCATTTACACCTTTTCCAAAAAAATCCTAAGATATTACAAAGGGTCTTGTGATGACATTCATATGAACACTGTCAAGTGCAAGAAAGATTAGAAAGTAGGTATGAAAGAAAGTGGAAAGAATTACTTACCTACTTAAGAACATTAAGACACAATATTGGGTCAAGTCTATACAGCTCTGTACCAGATGTTTAGAGCAGAGTATAAGGAAGGACAAGCATTTAGTATTGTCCTTTGAGGAACAGTCATTTCTGCAGAAGGCTTCTTTGAATATGAGAAAGGTATGGTTGCTGTTTCATGTTTTTGTCAAGGGCAAAGAAGGGAATGTTTTTGTAACCAAGACAGAAGACAAGTCGTTGAGAATTATAGCTGTGCATGCAGACAGGAAAGGCGGTATTTCATAAAGACGGTGTGGGAACAGTCAGAAAGCTGTACAGCTACACAGTAGGGTTAGAGACAGGAGCATAGCACAAACTCAGAAATGTAAGGAATGTCTAAAGTCTAATCCTGTTTAGTGATATCCACAGTACAGTACCTTTTATTAAATGTGTTGATGCAGAAACATTGTTAGGATGAAAAAAAATACTGTTCAAATAGAAGTAATTCTATGACTACTTTCAGATTTCTCTTAACGGACCCACTTCATCCCAGCTGAAGTGATTCACTTAAGTGGCAAGTATCACAAATGAAGCTGACAGCAATGCCGATTTACCTAATATAGTATAACATAAAGAATTCTGTGTGTGAGAGTCCAAACTGGGAACACACTGATAAGAGGGATTGATTTTGTGTTAGTTTTGTACACAACTTTGGGGTAACATGCTTTGCAGAACTGGTCTGTAAATCACTAGAACGGGGAGCAAAGTTAGCAAGCAGTCTTCCTTGGCTTTGTATTTCTTTGTTATTTGTTCAATATTTTGGGGAATTCTGCAAATCAGTGGACTGATGTGGAGCAGTTCTCCAATGACCTTGGTATTTACCACTTGAGATGAAGAAACAGCTGACTGGTCATATCTCCTGAGATGTTTTTCTCTTCCTCCTCGTAAGAAGTATGTGTACTCCAAGACCAGAATTTCCAAGCTATCTGAGAACCTAAGGGAACTTGGACATCTATCTTTAGTCATTCTGAACTTACAATAGGTGCCCTGTCTGCATTTGTAGGTACCAAAGTACTTCGTCAAATGTGAAAATACTATCATGAAGGTTTTCAGGATGTAGTTTAGTTAAGTTCAATGAAGACACCATTGATTTTGAAGCTCATATCCATTTGTACCAACCAAATTAATCCCATCAAATTTTGTGGAAAACAAACAAAAAGGGATACTTGGGTATTCATGTAACTTTGAAAAAAGGAAAAATGAGACAGCCTATTTATGGAGTGTTACTTGGTTTAACTCATCTCCTGTCCGTGTTCCTAAACATCATTCACATATTCAGAACCAGATGTTAAAAATTAGTACATGTACCCACATGCCAACATTTATGGGCACTAGACTGGCACATCCAAGTCTGTCTCATGTCCCCTGTCATCTTTTGCTAGGGCAGGATAATTTTGTATGGATGCCTTATCTCTGCATGAGTGTCTGATCTGTGTATGTGCAAAAAATATTCACCCTTTGAGGCTTCAACATGAATCACTTTTCTCATTGACTTCAGCAATTTATCTGTCCTTAAATGTGAATGAATGGGCATATTTTCAGCTGGAATTAAATGAGCACAGGTACTATGAACCAAGAGAAAGATGTCTTAAAATGTGTTACTAATTATTTATACACTTCATCAAAGGCTCAGTGCTCTTGCTGTGCAACTCATAATCCTTGCCTAGCCATGGCCCTATCCATTTTTAACTTTTCCTTTTTTTTTCTGTAATAGTCTTTTAGATAAAAATAATTGGGTACTTAAATATTTCTAAAGCTAGCAATTAAAAAATACTTTATTGCATAACCAATATATCTTGTGATGAATACATTATGGGAAAAGAAGACTGTCGAGCAGTCCACAAATTGGAATCCAAATACAAGTGCCATGTCTTCCATATATTCCTTATAAAGAGCACAAAACAATATTACTGAAGCCACTGACGAGACAGTAGAAAAGTGGTCATTTACTGTGAATTCCACGTTCTGTAAATATTGAGCAGAGGCAAAAATGGTTTTAAATCGGATGAGTGTCTGTCACCAAAACTCAAAATTAAGCATGTATCTGGGGAACAGATTTATGTCCACCACTCAGAAGGAAGGTAAGGAACTGTTGTACTCTATATGATGTACATTTATTTGTTGGTGTTGAGTCTGGCAGTTATATCATTATATATGCATAGTTATATTCAGCATAAGTTCCTGACCGTAATGACTGAGTTATTTCAAACTGTTAAGGAACAAAACTTATCCATCAATGATCTAAATTGTTATTAGAATAAAAGAGTAATTTGTGATGGGAAAGGATTTTGAAACAAGGTGAACTCATTCCCTCACCTTCTGTAAATTGCTGTGGAGCAATTACAACAGACCTAACTATCTGAGGACACAGTAAGGATATGTGGGAGATAATTAGTAATATGAAATATTCAGACTGCGTAATTCCCACTTAAAATACCTCAGGTGGTCTGCAAAACTTTTTGGAAAGGCTAACAGCTGAGGGCAGTTTTCATTTAGCTAAGGTTGCACTACCCAGAGCTCTGTAAAGGAATCTTGATATGCAAAAGAATAGCCATATTTAGTCTTATGATAAGAATATTCAAATGCACTGCAAAGACAGGTCATGACTTTGTATCATAGTTGCACGAGCACCCAGCAGGTCAGAAGCTGAGTCTGTCAACTGCTTTCAGGATCGCTAATGCATTTTACCATCAGTTACACATAATATATAGGAACTATCTTGGAAACATGGGCTAGACTCACGTTCCTAGGGCCTATATTTCTGACCCTATCACTCTTACTTGCAGTGGAGTAGATTAGGTTGAACAGAAAGAAATGAGTGTGTTACCCTCCAGCATCTTTCCTCCCTTCGCTATTACCCTAGTAGTAGCTCTATTTAGCCTGATAACACAGGAGCACTGCTCGCTGACTTTTCTTCAGGCAAAGGGGATCAAGCCTGGCTGCCTGCCATTCACTTGGACATGAACCACAAGCCTGGACTGTGAAAGAAGCATTAAAAACAGCCCTGCCTCCTCCTGGTATTGCATTGCATTTGGAAAAGTCAATTTGAATGAAAGCAAGTGTGTCCCTACCTTCAGGAATGTGGATGGAGGTAGCTCTCCACAGCCTTGAATAAGGGGAAAATATGACTAAGTCTCCTTTTACTTAGAATTTTGAACTGTCAGACTTCAAGCATCACACGTTACGCAGTCTGCACAGTATCTGCTCTGATTAGCTCTGATTAGCAGTTTGGGTTCTGTCCTCCCATGCATTGTCTATGGACCTTACATGCCTAACTCTTGAGTTCAGTCTACCTTGTAAGAAGCCAGATACTAGAAGGATAGACACATCATGCAAGGTAGCAGCTAGAGCCATTTTTGTGCCATGTCGCCAAGACACAGCATAATCCCAAGCCTTCTCAAGTCACTAGAACCAACTTCATAAGGTTACTTCAGGCATCAGGGATGGTGATGTCCTACACATCCAAACTGTCTGGCTAACTTGACACAGTTAGTACTTTAAAAAAAAATGGGGAAGTTGGGGATAATACTTAGGTTTTACTTAAAATTTAAAGAACTCTGAAAAGTGTCTACCTACCATATAAAATGGCTAACTTCTGGAAAACTTATTTTTTTTCCTACAGAAACTATTGGAAGACTATTAGATTTTCCTTTCTTTATGGTGTCCACATAAAAGGAGAGGATTGCTTAGCTAGCCACACATCCTGGCAGGGCTGGAGTGGCCTGTGGAGATGGCTGTTAATTTTCAGAGCTAGCCTTCTGAGGGAAAAGATTTATGTGAAAAGGGAGAATACATTAGTACAAACATATAGGGACTTAACTATTTCACCAAAGAAAATTCTTCTTGGTTCACTACAGGTTTTCATAATGGCTTCAGCCTATCTTCCAAAGGCTAAGCACAGCTTTGGGTGCAATTTTGGAGGAAAGGCAGTGCAATGCTCTTGGAAGGACTTCCAGTACGAACAAGAAAATTTTGGCAGTGCGTGCAATGACTCCAGGGACAACCTTACCAAACATCCTGATACAAAACCAGTGTCTTTTGCATTTATATGTTTGATTTCCTCACGTATTACTCGTCACTACTTCATGCATGTAGTAATCTTCTCTGAAATTATAACATTTACTATATAAAACTACTTAATTTCAGTAAAAGATATGTTCGTGTACTCTTCATAACCGACCATATGAAAGATTATGATAATAAATTCAAACACATCTTTTCACGATTAGAAGCTACTTATCTCTTGAGTGGCTCACCAACTATATGACATTTTTTATAAGACTGGGGAAAAGAGCTTGCCACTGGAAAACAGAAAAGTGCTCTGAGAAATCTTCAGGATGTCACTTTCTTTCACAGTTTTATAGTCAAGACATTTAGTGTCATTGATGCAGTTAATTAAGCTAGTGCTCCTGGTTGTCCACCTGCATTTTTCTAGACTAAAAGACCTGGTAGGAGTTTATATAAGTAGAAGACATAGCATGAATTATTTTGACTTGAGTCAGTCATTGGTTTGACTTAATGGATCAAATGTGGTATGATGATCTCCACTCATCATATCCCTCTGGACCTGCTCGGTGTTTTCCAATTTCATTTCCTGATGTGAGATATAAAATAAGAAGTATCACTACAGTTAACAGCACACTCAAGTGTAGAAAAAAAAATATAGTGCAAACTGTGTACTTCACTGACTTGTTTATCCAAAACCCACTATGAGAAACCCAAAGAATTTCCATCACAATAAAAATCTAATGACGTGAATGGAATAGTACAGATTTAAAAATATGGAGACTTACCAGGACTGCGGTTAACATAACACACTCTTGGAATAGGATGTGTAAATGCACAGTTTGTATATGAATATGTGTGTTTTGTGTCTTGGGTTTTGTTTGATTTTTCTGTATAACTAAACTCTTCACATTTTGTAAGTAAAGTTTCTTGTAATTCTTTGATCTTTAGATAACTTTGTGGGTTCAAGATTGGAAACAATTTCCAACTAACTCTATTCATGACTTATTAGTAAAGATCCACTAATTTATTGGATTAAACACTCACATATAAGTAGGTCCAGTGGAAAAATCCAAGCTTGAAATGAAATATTTAACCATAAGCAATTCTTTATGCTTCTAATACTTTGTACACGATAGATGATTAAGCTTCTTGTCTGTATTCTAATGATGTAATCTTGAATGTCTGGCATATTACCTTGCTTCCAGATGACTGAGAGTGAATTTTCAAAGTGGTGCATGAGACACAGGGGCACAAATCCTGTTAGCAGCTAATGAGATTTTTTTTCCTGTGTACCACACTGAGAGACCCAGCCTTGAAATTTTCCTTATCTATATTTGTTCAAAGATGTTGTCTTGTAAATACAGACCCTTCTGAACCGGCCAAATGACCTGTGTTTGACAGGTTAAACCCATAATTATTAAACTGATCTTATAAACATCCAGTGCTGTTTCCTATTCCTTTCCTTATTTCCTATTCTCATTCCTCTCCCTCAAGAAGAAAACAAGATACCTCCGCATTTCGCCCTCTGCATCTTCAAAGACAGTGGGACACATGACATGTCAACTTGATTGCTTTCCCTGGGAAAAGAAACTTTGGCTTTTCATAGAAATGCTTACATACATGCTTCCCTCCAAGAATACAAGTAGTCCTATTCAGCTAGGGGGGATATGGGGATGAGACTAAATGTGTAGAAAAAGAATAGACCGCGTTTCAAACCCTCGAAATATTTACTGTCATGATAGACCTGACCCACTTTATTAATCTGATTGTCTGCCATAGGTATTTTCATTTTGTATTAAATCTGTTCACTTGAGTGGCCCCTGCAGATGCTACAGAAAATCTTAGGCATCACAGAATCACAGAATCACAGAATGGTAGGGTTTGGAAGGGACCTCTGTGGGTTATCTAGTCCAACCCTCCTGCCAAAACAGGGTCATCTACAGCAGGCTGCACAGGACCTTGTCCAGGCGGGTCTTGAATATCTCCAGAGAAGGAGACTCCACAACCTCCCTGGGCAGCCTTTTCCAGTGCTCCGTTACCCTCAGAGTGA
>Ga0065711_1037849_pt1 | contig 19413 bp, 10 predicted proteins | sample Hoacrofraction12_FD_59098 | JGI IMG/M metagenome (GOLD analysis project Ga0065711, IMG submission 59098) | Hoatzin crop microbial communities from Cojedes, Venezuela - Epithelial fraction 12 v2 (version 2) | ecosystem: Host-associated > Birds > Digestive system > Esophagus > Crop | place...
TTTTTTTTTAAGAACAGCTGTGAATATTAATGACTGTATACCTTCAAGATTAAAAAAAAAAAACAACAACCCACTGCTGGCAAAATTCACACTAAAGGACAAAACTTACTGTTAAAGAATGTAACTTACTGCTAAGCATCAATTAATCTGCTAACTGGAACGTGTACACAGAAATAAAATACTGAGATTAGCCAGTGTCCATGGCAGGGGGGTTGGAACTAGATGATCTATAAGGTCCCTTCCAACCCAAACCATTCTATGATTCTATGAAAACCACCACAACTATCATCTCAAGTCCCTTCCCTGCATAGGATGAGGTTCCGGTGTCCAGATATCCTTACTGATACATCTCGGGTACAGAAGTTTTCTGTCAGCAAGCCGAAGCTACATAATATCCTCCCTTCCCTGTAACACCTACGTTATCCAAATTCTCTGATGTCAGGGGACTGCTTTTCACAAAGGGTGTTTGGTTTTGGGTTTTGCCTCAAAGACAGACATACTGGTAAATTAATAAGAAAATCTTAAGCAGAGAATGCAAGAAATCCGGTGTATTCCTGAAGATTGATTAAGCCCCACAAAACCAACTAGAACAGACTGTCAAGGAGATGATAAAAGCTGGCAAACAACTTCTTGACTTCAGCTGCCCCTCGATGACGTGAGAGTTTTCGTCTTTTCTCAAGACAGTGCCAGTTATGCTTCAATGCTTTTGAGTGCCAGCCTTATTAAAGTCTACATTGTTACCAGCTCCTACAGCCGGCACAAAATTAATATTCAAACTTCGACTGAGAAGATTGTCACAGTTGCTCCACCAGAGTTTGCATACAAGGAAAACAAGTGTTACAGAACAGGAAAATTACATTAACTTGGTTCTCAAATTGCTGCTCTGAGCATTGCATACTAATGTATTAATATTTGTTTTTAAAATAAGCATCTGCTACTGGAAGACTTTGGAAGAGAACATAAAAGCAGATGCTATCCAAAGAGACACGATTTTTCAGGAAAAGGAAGGCTGCAGGTCACCAGCATCTGTCCATCCACCGTAAGGTAACAAGGACATTAAAACCAAACCTAGTTAGGGCAAGACCAAAGGAAAGAGCTTGCACAAGCGACTGGAAAGAAACAAAGCTTGGAAGTTGTTTCAGAGCCAAACTTGTGGACAAGTATTTAAAATACAGATCAAAGCCAATTCTCGATTTCATAGCAGCCAACAGATTCTGAGTGTACGGGGAGAAAAGAGAGATTTTTCCTGTCTCACTGTCAACCAAAAGTAGTTTCGCCACCTGAAGTCAGGCAGCAGCTGATACTGGAATTTGAGATGGGTGAGTTAATCGATATTTTAAGGGCTTCCCATTCTCTCTCCTCCATCGCCTCCTTAGGTTTTCTGTACCTCTAGCCCAGTAGCGAAAGCAGCAAACACGTGCACAGAGGGTGCATGACTGGAAGCTGATAAAAAGCTGCTAAGCTAACCGATGGCAAATCTGACCTCGCTAAACAGCTTGACAGGAATTTATAAAGGGAAACATTATTACTTCAAGAAGTAGGATTTTCACGGATACCGCATTAAACTTCAGGAATAGAAAACCACAACAGGGTGCAGCCTGAACACAGAGAGCAGGAAAGTGATGTGCATCTGTAACATTAATGACAGAATTATTCAGGGAAAATAGGTACACACCAAATATAAACCACTTCTTTATTTTTTAATAACATGCTGAACGCTCCCAGATTCTCTGAGTAAAAAGCACTTCAATATCATCGTACTTCACTCTCCTAAGATTTGCCTTAACTGCATTTTCAGGTTTTATGCCAAGACACATTCCAGTACCACTTCCATACCTGACACCAACTCCATTAAGAAACTTAAAGTTCAGAGCCAAAATAAGGAGGTAAAAGCAATCTTATTTCCACACAAGAAGATTCTATTCTACACTGTATTTCTTTTAGAAGCCTCAGTTTTAAATAAAGTTACATAAGTTATAAATTAGCTTACACAGAGCAGCGCGAAATTCCTGAGCACCACCCTTCCTATCTTCATGACAGCACTATAATTCAGCCCTAGTCCAAGTAAAAACTACCTGATTCAGTTCCATTATAACACTAAAACTCCTATTTTGATGTAATAAGCCATTTATGACTAAGTGGAACAAAAGACTGAAAGGGCCCAAGCATGGCTACTTTGAATTCTTCACATATACTCATGTGTATGATTCAAAGTATCAATATTTTATCTAAAAATAGATTAAAAATTTCATTCCAGAATTCTAGGCTAAATACTGACATTTACTCAATTTCCCCTTGTAAGAAATACAATTAAGTTGTTCTTTCAATTTTATTTAATAGTAAAAATTAAAATTTAGCAAGCCCAAAAGCAATTTATCACTTAAAGCAGCAGGCCTGAGAATTTACCTGACATCCCAAAAAGAATTGTTCCAACGTACTAAATTATTTTATTGATAAAGCATGAAAGAGCTCATTTTTTTTTTTTTGCAATGAGAAGTTATAACTGTTGCCGCATCCCAGAGAATTTACAGTAGCACAAGTAAGTTATTTTTACATTATTCTGAATCAATTCTATTTTTCTTAGGGACAATTTTCTGTAAAAATCCAGCAGCAGAAAAGCCAGACCTGTAATTACACTCTCCAAGGGAATGAATGCTTTGTGACATAGAGACAGATGGCTTCGTTTCATATGCTGCACTCCCCCATTTTTAAAAGTTCTGCTGTGATCTTATTGTATGGGCTTTTTAACTTGCTTGTTTGCATCTGTTGTCATATTTCGTGAGCTCTGTGGCTGCTGAATAAAAAAAACGTTTAGTTTTCGAGATGGGAGCAGATTTTGCCTATTTATCACAATAATCCACTCAATTAGGATACGTCTATTTCCTCATGAAGAAAAATTCGAAGTGTAACATGATTTTATTGCTGTACAGTCAACAAAAGCAAAATGGAGCACTTTCTAAAAAGTGAATAATACCTCTGGATCAATAAAGGTCACAGCTACACGGGCAAGCTACCTCCAAAACGTGCTAGGTGGCCTTTTGTCTCTGAATAAACCTGTCCGTGTTCACAGCTAATTGGAATAACCTGATCTCAGCCAAATAAAACAACCTTCTGCCACTACAAGACCCAAGGTGAACATCAGGATTAGTACTTTCCATAATAGTTGTCATGTATCTCATTTCAATTGCTTTAAAATTATCACATACGGTCTATTTTGCATGTGCAATCAATTTATGTCATTGGTCTCCATGTGCCCATGAGCCATTAAAGACTCTTATCAGACACAGAAGTTTAAATAAAAAAACAGAAATTAAATACCAGAAAGAGTTTTGCTATCAGTTTCAAGGCAGACCATTTCCTTTTAGAGAAACCATAGCAGTTTTGTCTCTGCAAACCCCCTTGCACTCATCTGTCAAGCCGTGGCAATCCTATGGGCTCCCTCAAAGTGCACCATCTGCAAGTGATTTTGCACCAGGGAGGATGCACCCTTTGGGTACCGGAACTGCAGCTCACTGCAATTTATTTTTGGTGCCCAAATTCTGCTTCTCCCCTTGACCTACACTACCGTAGAAAACCGATTTCCCTCCCTAACAGCTCATGCTGATGTGGCACCCAGACACTTCAAGTTTGCTGGGATGGGTATGATAGAAACATTTAGACAATTTTTCCTTCTTTCCCCTCACCTGCCCCAAAACCACAGAAAATCCAGCACGTTCTGGCTTCACATCACTATTAGCACAAAGTGCCTACCAGAGCTACTGGCAGTGATTTATCAGGGAGCAAATACTAAACGTGTATTCTGCATGGGCACAAACCTCTTGCTGGCCGCAAGGAGCAGAGGTTTCACACCAACCACTCCATAGAAAACACCTGTTTGCTTTGAACAAAAGTTTGCATTAACAACTGAAAAGTTATCTATTCCCTTTATCCAAATTTATGTGCCTGTTTGTACGATGTTAACACACAGAGTATTTTGAAATATTGTTAGATCCCATAAACTCCACCCTCATCACAGCTCAATATAAGCTCTACGAATAGTTTCAACTTTGATAAAGATAAATATTGACAAAGATTAACATTTTAGAGCCAAGAAAACCCACTGTGTGTAGCACCAGGCAAGGCTCCTGGTAACACCACCAAGGATCCTGGTGCAAGAGGAGTGACCCACACGAGCTGCGGCAGGATCTCGCCTTCTTGAACCAAGTATAGCAAATATGAGACTGACAATCTGATGCAGTTTGTAAATAGGGACATTACTCAGATATATTAAGTGAATAATATAAAAAACATCATTGCGTATGATGCAATGGAAATAGTTCCTTAGCAACTGTAAAGGTAAAAAGCAAAGAAAGAGGAAAACTTTAATTTTATAGCAAGTCCTGCAGCAACCAGGTATTAAGCTTATGCAGAGTACACTGTAATATTCAGATTTTGTAGTTGGTATTTCAACTAGTATGACAAAAAGCAACTGAATGGTTGCTAAATCACATGTGTATATCTATGTATATATCTATCTATACAATAATTTTGTGCATAATATAAAGGTTTCAGTAATGCTGAAGTCCCACTTTGACAATTCCATTTTCAATCTCTTTCCACCTTACTCTCTCAAATTGAATCAAGGACATGTCAACTATCAGGCTTAATTTCTGTTCTCATTAGCTTCTACATTATGCAGATGTCAGATCAGGAAGAACTGTATCAGATAACCAAAAATTAGTAATAATTAACCAACAGCAGTGCACATTGCCCAGAGAGACCTATTCCTTCCAAGTGATAAATTATTTTTTAATTATACCATCGAGATGGAGACTTCTAATTGCAAATAAGAGTATTTTCAAAAAATATACACTGGGGAAATTCCAGATTATCACCAAGTGTGCAACTGTCTGTACAGGTTTTGCAAGTAATAATATCTTTTTCAATTAAAAAAAAAGAATTTCCTGGAACATTTCTTCATCGATGCAGATAAGCCTGAAAATGAAGTGCACGAGGAGGATAATGGAATTGACAATTCAATTTTTGATGTCCAAATAAACAAATTTTTTTTTAAGTCAACCAAATAAATTGAAGCCAGACCTATTTAGAAGGTACAGATATAAGAAAATGAAACAGATTTTGAGCAGCAGACATATTTTATTAGCTTAACAGTAGATGACGTCAATATATATCTATTTATTTTGCACTTGAGAGGCAGTTCATTTGTTCCAATACAATTTTACAGATCCAGAATAACTCCTGAGCCCTTTCCCCCACCATTCTAGTCCAGGGAGAAAAGACGACACATTATTTAGTACCTAGGAATGCTGACTGAGTTAGTCAGCATTTTGGAAACCACATGTTTGTGACCGCTATTGAGCATGGCATCTTTAAATATCCACATAGTTTTGCTTTCAGTGGTCAGCAAAGCATGTTATAGCCATCTACTGCTGTCCACTAATCTTGGCCAGCCCATGGGATGAAACAGAGGGGAAAAGCAGCTCCAACACTTGTTTTTTCTGGTTCAACCATGGAAACGGCACTCAACATCCCTCATCCCATGCTCTAACAGTCCTTTAACCCGATCTTGCACGGAAAGATACGAGTTCCCCACCTCTGTTTCCCAAATAAACCCCAGCCGCTTCTTCAGGCGACAGGCTGTAATTGCCTTTAAATTGAGCAAAATTAGAAGTATATATTGATATCCTAAACATCATTTTCAAGACATTGCATCTACTTAGATGATCCCTGATTTTCCTCCTTCCTAAACGCCTGCTGAATAACATTCTCAGGTGCCAGGAGACAGAAGTACCATTATACCCTTAGCACATCGATTTCTAAGGCCAAAATGCCCTGCAATAAGCATTTAATAAAAACATCTGCTATAAAATCCTAATGGCTAATTTGTCACTTCAACATTTCATAACAAGCATTATCAACTTCTCCCAGGATCACAACAAGCGAGGTTAGTGCTAACGCAGTTCAGCCACAAACATTTCTATTAATATGGCTCATGAACACACATTTTCTACCTATTCAGCCATCTGTCACCAAGTGGAGACTTTCCTCAAAGTTTGAAGGGTAGAGGAGAATATTATGCACTATAGTTAAAAAAATCAAAAATTGTCTTTTATGGCTGCATTTTCTTAAACCCATGTCTCCACTGCTGAAATTTGGAAATGGTACCTAGGTGCAGAAGGTGCACAGATTTCAGCTCTGTGGGTGCAAAATTTACTTTATAGGCCAAGTGAAAACTAGAGTCAGCATCTAGTGAAATGAACTGCTGGCCTTGAAAACAACCATACTAAAAAAAAAAAAAAAAAGAAAAAGTCAAGTATGTCTCCTGAGACAGAGCCTTCGGGTGAGGCAGGGTCATATAATAAATATGCAAAGATTAACAGCCTTTATTTTGGGCTCCCATACATTTTGGGAGGATGACAGTTTCTGAAAAACAAACAGTAAGACATAGAAAGCTTCTCGAATATTCAGTCTACTTCCTTACCACTTTCATTTGTGGTATTTTAAATTTCACATACAAACTCAGGCTGAAATGGCTAACAGTAAACCCCATACCTTAAAAAGAAATCTGGATTCTTCTCTAAATGTGTAGACAACATTATCAAAGCTCAGCTAGTTTTGAGGTTACAAATAGGCAGAGCAGTACAGCTGCTACATCCCTTTGGCAACTCTTTCACCCAAAACTTATCAGAATAAAAAAAAGTTCAAAAATATGAAGTCTTCAATGATGAGAAATAATAAGTAATTACCCTTTGCAGAATTTTCTAAAAACCTCTTTAATATGCAAATTCTTACCTATCCTAATTCCCCCAGTGCTTCCCTTGCTCTTCAAACCTTTGTCCAGAAGAGAAACAAGGTCATTGCAAAGAAGTCACCATATGGTACCTCCTGTACACAAAAGACTCATTTTAGCCCAATACTGCAAGTGTAACATTTAGATCCAGGCCATCTTACTAACTTATCCCTGCTCTCACTGGAGTGCTTATTTTCTCATTAGGCTATTAGAGGAGAAAAAACTATGAAGAGGCATGAGCAACGTCTATGACCTGACCTAAAAACCACACAAGCTGAAAGATCTGTAATTAATTGGCTAGTCAGTTTATTGTCCAACACATGAGCAGAAAACGACATGTTAATTGGAGAGGTCCTTTCAACTCAAATTTGTCCAGCTCCCATGGTTAGAAAAGATCCCTGAAGTCAAAGGAATTTTTTTGATTGCCATTACTCTTATTCCATTTCAAAAGTAGCCCCCAGAAAGCCTACAGAATGAAAAGAAAATTTGCTTTCATCCAAATCAGATTTTTCCACTTTTATATAAGCTTTAACGTAGCTCATAATTAGGCACTGCTATTTAAGGAAAAATTAATGAAATAAGAACAAGCCTGCATATGAAAATTTTTAAAGCACGTGTCAGTGACACTAAGTTTTTTGTCATATCAACATATTTAATTGAGAGAAGAGTGGCAGAAACTGGCCAGAACCACAGATGACCTCTTACTCTGCTTCAATGCACCCAATAGTTTGTTTGTCAGATATACTGATATACTGACATATTGAAGATACCTGTTTTTTCTCCCCTTTCCCAAATACAAATCAGAGAGGAAAAAATGCCTATAGATTGAGGGGTTTGTTGTTGTTATTTCTTTTAAAGGAAGAATAAATGTTATCTTTTGCCCTTTTAAAATGTATCATTTTAGTTGAAAACACAAACATTTCTCTGCAGGTGTACAAAACATATAAAACACTCATTTAAAGTGCCAAAGTCAGTGAGCCCATTGCAGAAGGAAAGGCTGTATTTATATTTACAAAGAATACAATGTATTTGCCATGTAAAAAAAAGTTATTCCCTCCAAAATTTAAGAAAATAAGTAGAAATTTTATCAGAGAAAGACATTTCTTTTTTCTAGCATTTTAAGATCCAATGACTAAAATCCTTTCCATAGAGTTTTAAATTATGTTCATTTGATAAATTCTCTCTCAGCATTACAGTTATCCTTTGAATACACCAATTATATGATTAAGCTCTTCTCAGCTTGCTTTGGACAAAAAGACACATTACAGTATTGTTGCTCCAGTAAATGCAACAAAATACTTATTTGTTCTGAATGTGGACACTGTAGATCTGTAATTGCAAAGTTGCCTATAAGGCTGTCGTTTCACCAAAAAGAAAAAACTGCCACACACAATTATTTTAACAAGAATAAAATACTCCAATGCAAATACACATGGCAGCCTGCATTTGACAGATACGGGACCAAGTCCCTCAGAGAAGTCTTGTAATTTCCTATTACATTTGTGCCATTTGCGTCACCGCTGTGACACCAGATGCCTTTCCCATTCAGAATTGTACTTTGACATAGTTACTTACAATAATAATAATAATATTCACCAATTAGTTTTCCTGCTTTCTAGTGCTGTTGCCCTACTTTTACATTGTTATTGCAATTTACCACTGAAGTAGAGAGCCAAGTCAAGGAGGAGGAGAAATAGATTTCATTCTCCTTCCTTTGTCTCAATGTATCAGGTTTTCTCAATTTTCAGTCCTTTTAAAATGGCTGCATTTCCTGATCAACTCATGTTAAATGCACACGAAAAACAAACCAATTTTCAAAAGCTTAAGAGCTAAGCAAAGAAAGAGCTATCAGAAGAAAACAAACCAAAGCCCCCAAAAGAGTACAATTAGATATGTCTACTAATATTTACTCTTTTCTCAGCTGATCAGTAAAAACGGGTATAAAGCAAGAACTTTGTTACTGGATACCGCAGTATCTTGTTTTATTAACAGAATTCAAAGAGGTGGCTGTGAGATATAGAAGGTCCTCACATGTGTATCAAAGTAGTTAAAAAGATGGACTGCAGACAGAAGTACAGAGCATGTGGCCAGTTCTCAAGGCCAAAGAAGTATCATCAGCAAAATCCCAAAGGCAAGAGCTTGTCTTCTTCACAGTTCATAGATGACCCGGGGAGGAGGTAAAACAGGGACGTGATGAAGTTCACTGACTGTTTTCAGCATAAAGCACTAGAAGTCTTGCAAAAGGAGAAGTCTTTTAAGTGAGATCGGCACAGAGGAGACTGCTAGGGACTGCATTTCCCCATCTTTTACCATGTAATGATTAGGCAAAATTCAATGAAACTAGCAAGAAGGAAGTTCAAAAGAAACCAGTGTATATATAGTTAAACTATTGTACAGCTTGAACAGGCTAAAAAAGGGACTGGATAAATGCACACCAGAAAAATGACAAATACTAAAACCAGAGAGACCACCTGTACTTAAGCAGTCTCTGAGCTACCTGTCAGAGAAGGCTGAAAGAATACCCTAAGAAAATGTAACACTTCTCATGTCCTTATTAAAAACTAGAAGACTAAAACAAGTGAACGCCATGTCTCGAGTAAGGGCTTGTCACCACAAAGTAAGTGAGCCATTGAAATCAAGACTGGGAAAATGAATCCACTCATCAGGACACAACAGTTAAGGAAGGATTTATATGTGAACCTCAATTTCTTTTATACCTCCCCATATCACTTGACTTCTATCTGAACAGTCAATTATTCTAGTTTATTGTATAGTAAAATCTACCTTTTTTTCCTGTTTCAGAGCCTTCCAGCAGTCATCGGAGAAGCTCTGTGCAGACCCACCTCAAAGCTCTGCCCAGCAGCAGGACCCTGTGCTGCTTCTAAAACCAGCATGCCTACAACTTCTTTAGTCAAAAAAAATAAAACAAAAAAACTACCCCCCTCACAAAAAAAATCAACCCCCCCCCAAAAAAAACCAACCCCAAAATCAATTAAAAAAAAATAAATCTAACATCAATGGTAAGTTTTAAATGCATCTAAACTTCAGTAGGCTTTCAAGAAGAAAAATCTATGTGCGTTATATTTCTGCCAAACGCAACCTAGCCTGTCCCTCAGTACCGCTGTCTCCAAAAATCTGAAGGGTTCATTTTCATGAATGAAAATTTATGATGGAACACTGCAAGGAAAGTGATAGGAAAAAAGGAAAGAAACAACTTTGAAACTTGATTACTTAGCAATGAATATTTATCTGTATCTACGGGTCAAGCATGTTTGGAAAAAGCTTCACCTGACAGACCAAGTGAGGTACAGGGCAAGGTTCCACATTTGGGGAATCAGCAACACCTTCGTAACAAGTCATGAAGCTGAGCTGGTTTACCACAGTTGCAGAGGTTCCTGGAGAGGCTGGAACTGGTTTCTGCTCTTCTCCACTTCTTTCGAGAAGAAACTGGAGAAAGGAGCTTGCATGGAAAGCCAATCTCACATCGCTCCTCCATGAGATTAGAGAGAAGTGAAGTGGAGCAGCAGAGTACCAGAGCGAAACAGAGTGTTTCAAGCTAGAAAATCAAAAGCACTATCGATATATACGAGAGGCTGTAAGCTTGTTCATGCCTGACGAAAAGTGAAGGGAGCACAGGCGATGGCAAGAGGTTTAGCAAAGGCATATTTTGGGAAAGTTTTAGGATATGAAGTATAAATTGCCAGATTATAAAGAAATACAGAATGAAAAATCTGATTAAAATAAGTTGGAGGGCAAGAAAAATGGAAGAAGTCACTGACAAAAAGACCATGAAGGGGGAATAAGTACACTGCAAGACAAGAGTGGAAGTCAAGAGAGACAAACAGAAAACGATTTAAGATAGAGTACAAAAAACCAAGGAGTGGATACAAAAAGTTAATCTGTTCAGATGCAACATTATTGTAAAAACTAATGCAAAAATGTAAAAATGTAAAAACTAATTAGGTTACTTTGATTTGATTCAGAGTAAGATTTCTCCCAGCTTTCTACCTTCTTGCATTTGTATTTCCTAAACATAGCACAGTAAGCAAAGAAGCTGGGTTAACAGATGGGAGGGAATAACTGATGATCTTGGATCCATTTCTGCTAAATTGACAAGCCTATTTCTACAAACTAGATATTATATACATCATATAGCCAACAAATTAAGGATTTCAGTTGCTGGGCTACGTCACAGACAGAGCTACCCAGAGAAATTAGGCATGCTGTTATCTTTTAATGCCCCTGGGGGGGGAACAACACAAGTTTATTCATAACCACTTATTTTACAGCATTACAGATACAAGACTTCAGATTTTTATGGTCTCAGTCAGTACTTCTCATAGGTACATTCTCTCAAATCAGCTTCAACAAGAAGAAAGGAGTTAATTCATAAAGCCAAGAGTTCCCATAGCACATGAACACGCTGCAGCTGTTTTACATTCAGGGTTTTGTGTAATATTGCCAATTTTCCTCTGCTTTGTTTCTTTCACCTTTTCCCTCGGAAGAGTAAAACTAACTCTGAAGTGGAAAAAAAATAAATCATTCCTTAACTACCTTGAGAAATAGGTTGGCATGACTACAAAAGCCAAGCAAGCTTGAGGGATACAACGTCTTCAGATACATAAATTGACACAGTTATTGAAAAAAACCCCACACATTCTCCTCAGGAATATATGAGGAGAAAAGATTCCATTAAATGTAATGACATCAGAGAAAGCAATTTGGTATACTAAGTATCAGAAATTTTCCTAAATGAATACAGAAAATGTCTGATAAACTTTGACCTCAGAAAGGGAAATGAAAATTTTTATGCGTGAGCAGGAACAAGACACAGGACCACAACTAATGCCGCATCCCCTGTTCCCTTAGGAATTAGAGAACATTAGAGAGAAATGAGAAATTCTGATGAATGACAAAATGTATGAGTGAATGAGCTCAGAAACCACAAAGACAGATCACGAACGTTACAGCATTAAGCTTTTTAAAATCCCATCCTCCTGCAAAACACACACACTATCAAGTATTCAGCAGATTTTTAACACACATTTTGTTACACATTTTCAACTGTGACTTTTTCCTCCAGAAATCATTTACACAAACAGCAACCATGTTCTTAAATGTAGAACAAACAACTTTTAGTACTGACCTTATTTTGCTTTTAAACAATAAAACAATATTATTTTTGCGTTTTCTAGAACTCTAAGCTACTGGCAGTCTTTGTGACTCCCATCCCATAAAGTTACTCCACGGTGAGAAATGAAAGATACTGGCCAAGATAACTCAAGAGCTAAGAACAGCTGGTTTTCATCATGCTCTTAAAAATGGTTGCATCGAGAGATAGAAGCCAGAAACAACCTTCTTCACTTTATTCAGTTTGGAAGCAAATACACCACAGAAGAGCAGTAGCAATCAATATTGGTCTGAACTGAAACAAGCTTTCACATTCAGAAGTTCAGCTGCAACCAGGGTTGAAAAAGAGCCGAAAGAGAATTTGAATAGCACAGCCATCCATGAAACTAAAATCAAGGCGGTTAAGTAAAATCTGTGCCCAAGTGAGATACAATACTTTATAAAACAATAGCAAATGGTTACACTTCTGATATTGATAAAAAAGTACCAGATCACACAACAGGCAAAACTGTTGCCAGAGAAAACTTTTTTCCTAAGGAAAGTGAATTTTGTGATCACTCCTTCCTATACAAACTTTCAAGCTTGTTAAGCAACTTCAGAAGCACAGAATTAAAAGGTATTTAGTTATATGTTTGGCAACAAATCAATGAGTCGGTGTGGATTACAGAGACCTAGGTTAAGATCTTGCCAGTCTTACAAAGCAGCATAAATGCACCAGCATCAGCCAGGGCACACAAGACCTCTAGCCCAGCTAGTAGCCAGGGAAAAAAGAAAGAAAAAAAGGGAAGGAAATGTGTAAAGCTGGCATTTGGGGACACAAGGAGGGAAAGATGCACTCTGACATCTGGGTATAAGAACATAATTACCTTACTGCACATCTGCATGGACACTCCAGAGAGAAATTCCTGGACATTTTAGACCCTTAAGAATCAGAAAACTTATCAGTCTTCCAGCAATGCATGGACTACATTGGTCAGACCAAGACACAGCTCTACAGAGTTTAATAAAGACAGACATTAGGTTTATTTGTTTTGGTCAGTGCCCATTGAAGGGGATGAAAAGCGGTCAGTAAAATACCTGATGACCCTCCTGTGCTATATAAAGCATGAAATACACAGGTTTCCTCTTTTTTTTGTGACACAATGAAACTGGAAACAAACACTATTCTTCATACTTGAGGGATTTTTCCCCTCAAGTGAATAGCAAAACAGAAGCTTTAAACAGATTCAAACAATTTAGCCAAGATCATTATTGAAATTTTTTTCATCTAATCAAGATCTAGATTTTACAAAGTTTTGACTAAGTTTTCATATAGAGTACCATGAGAACTAACCCACTTCAGGTTTGGCCATTTAAAGCTCAGTTCAAGCTTAGTGTCTACGGGGGCAAGAGACAAAAAACCCAAACAATCTTCTACTATTTCTTCTCCTTCCTTTCTTTCAAAGGAGAAGCATTTTACATTACCCATTAAACCTTGATTTCAACATCCTTTACATACTGGGAACTGTACTTTTACTGTTGACTGACCAACTTTAAATGTCTGTAGAACAAGCTGACTTTATATATACAAATCCCAGAGCATTTGAAAACTAAAAGCATACACACAATTAACGTTGATATATCCTAGACTTTTAAACATTAGAGCAAACCAGCATAAACTCCAGGTGCTACTACCTCGGACACCAAATGACATAAAATACTAATTTCAATAAAATTGCTGAGAAAGTTAAAGTGTCACAGTTTCTAGCATAGTTTTTATGAGTTTCAACATTATTTTTTATAAGATAACATTTTTCTTCAACTTCTGAGTGGTCCCTAAGGTATTCCCTGTGTATAGATGTAAAAGCAGCGCCAGAGGAACAGTGTCACACATGATCACCATGTATTACTTGCAGGTAAGAAACATCAGAAAATTTACTAATTTAGAACAGTAACAGATACCACAGCAAAAATAAGCTATTGCGCACATGGTTTTGGCAATGCTTTATATAAGTGTTATCAAATGCCTCACTTAACTGAGATCATCAGCGCACGCTCTCACAGAGGGGAAGTGCTGCAACAAGCTGCTGGTGATTTTGGTACCCTACAGATGTAACAGGCAATAGTTCTGACTAGTCAACCAATCATTATTCACTCAATTAATAAACCCAAACTGATTTTCACTGTCTGTAGTTCATTATGCAGTCTGAGAAAATTTGAACATTTGTATCAGAGGAAATGATTTGCATGTATTTCAAAAGACACTATCATGTCTGTGAAAAATTCTGATACACACCTATTGTTACTACTAATTATATGTGCAACTCAAGTTACATGTGGTAGAAAAGCCTACTGCTCTTAAACTGATGCAAGCCCTTGTAGTTATTGGGCTTAACAAGAAAACAGCAATTACAAATTTATGGTACTACCTTAAACATGAATACTGACATCATATAAAACAATTCTGTGCGAGTTTGCTATTCTAATTAGTACTCATGCACTTTATGTGAAAATGAACATTCCAGTGACTTAGTGTTTAAAACAGTTTAAATCTATAAATTTCTATTGCAAAAATGATAACATCAAACAATTAACTCAGATTCATACCCATCGTGCCATTTCTGGTTATTATAACTATTGGGTTATACATTTTTTATACACATACACACACGTATATATGAATAATTAATTCTAAGATAAACACTCTATAAGCTGTCATTTGTGTGTCGCTGATTTAGCTTACTTTTCCTCTAAGTTTCATTTTATTCTACTCATCTGTTTTACACAACTATTTCATGCTAAATTCAGTATCCAAGCACTTGCACTGCAAGTGTAACATCACCTATTGCATAATCATTAAATTATTTTTCTCAATCAATTTCTTTCAGAAGCTTACTTTCCCTCATGTATTTTTCAATTCTAGTACAGTAATAATTTCATTACTGTCAATGTATTCTTTATTGACTGACGCTTTATGTGAAATCGTATGCTGTTAGGCTGCACTTGAAAAGCTGTATGAAGGGCTGTTTCGCAAGGGAGAAGAGTTACAACCTGGTACTGCACATCCTGACTTGTTTTCTCCAGCCTTGTAATTTCTTTTATTGTTTTGAAATAGTGTGTCCTAAATTTCAATATACTTTTGAAGCAGCTTGTTGCTTTTAATGATCACAACCATCTTAAAACTAAGCTGAACGGTGCCTTAAGGGCACCGTTATTAAAGGAGGAGTAATTCACTGATCCAGCCACCACAGCACACGCTGCCTCTCAGGCTCTTTTTTTACAGACCATTAGAAATCTGCCACATTCTGTCACATTCCCTAGATGAAGCACTTCAGGGCTTTGCTAGCACCTACCCTACGTGGGATTATTCTGTCAAATCTTATGAATACCTCACTGTGTCTTCAGGGATTTTGATAAATTTTAATCCCAACTTAGGTACCCTCCCCAGCTGCCCTCACAGAGACACCCACTACATTCAACCTTTCTTGTACGTGTCCGTAAAATCTCTAAGAAACTTTGAGTTAAAGCAATGTGTTTCCTAACAGACAACAATAAGTCACATATACCTGTAGTAGTACTTGGCATCACCACGTGTAAATTGTGTCCCTAAAGCTCAAACAGTTTGGCCCAGGAATTTTTAATACTACATAGTCTTCTCCCCTTTCAAAGACAAATACTGCATCCACCTATGCATGGGCATTAAATGGATTCCCTGTGGGGTCCCAAGAAAAGCTGAACACTAGTAAGCTATTTCAAGGGGATCGGCATCCCCATACCATGTGCAACATCCCTGCCTGAAAATGTCCTCAACCCAAGTTTGGGAGAGTTGCCTTTCCTTTTTATTACTACTGTAACTTCATTGCTATGAATCACCCTTTCTCTCCCCTACTGTTTTTGTTCAACAGGATTTGCTGGAACTTCTCTTTGGCACCAAGCTCTGGCATCAAGCAGTACCAGCTGCTTTTATGCAAAAACAATGACTACTTTTAAATTTCTGTTAATATACAAACAAACATTTTCATAACAAATGATACGATTTAGTCACCAATACTTTACATTTCTTCAAACTCCCTTGTTCTTTCTTTAAAGAAAAAGAAAAAGCACCCACTAATATTCCTTACTCAAAGATCAAACATTAGATAGATATCTGGAATGTTCCTTTTCCTTCCTCTGTGCTTGATCCCCGATGGGACCATTTATCCAATTCCTACAAACCAATGGACCATGATGCACGGCAACCAACAAACAGTATTTTCTAATGCAAATTCTATCTGAAGAAGGTTCAGAAAAGAGGATTATTACCACAACTCCCTGGCTAGTAGCAGCACCATTAGGGACATCAGTAAGAGCTCTCAGAAAAGGGTGTTTTTTTTGCCAGAAACACACAATACTTTGACATATTATGTTAAAACCACAACAATCACCAGTGAAAAGCTCTAGCAGCTCCTGATGATGGCTTCTGCTCACACTCGCCAACAGAAATCATGTCTGCTCCTGAAACTGTTTACTAACTTTTATGCTTACTTGGCAACATAACAAGATACATACCACAAGAACTTGGTTTCATTATAGCTCTAGGAAAGAAAATATCCAAACCAACCTAAATTCAATCTGTGAAAATTACATGACTAAGTAAAATGCCATTAAAAACACCAAAATACAAAACAAGCAGCTAACAAATTCCTCTCCAACATCCAATACCAAATCTCTTATTAGTGATGGGCACAGACACGTGGCAAAGTGCTTCCACAATAACCCTGAAGCCCTGATTCCTGGTGTCATCCAAGGCCTGTCTCTTGCTGTGTGACACAATATTTGATATCTTTTGAAAACAAGCAAGAGTAAGCTAGGGAGAAGGAGCAAGTGAAAAAATTATTCAAATGCTTCTTGAATACTTGGAACAAATGCCTAGTTGCATATGAATCTATTTAAAGCTTCTACAAGCTTTCTTTATCAGATTTTATTACAATACTGAAAACTTGGAAAAGCTTACAAATATCAGGCTTGCCAATGCACATATATATACTGGCAGAAACCAGCAGGACTAAGACCCCTGGGATCCAGGGGAAAGAAATTAAACAACTGGAGGGAGGGGAAGCAGAGACAGGGAAGCCTGTCCATCTTCTCCATCATTTTGCATTTCTCACCACCACCATCCCCACTCTGAAACCCTGAAGAAGTGGAAGAGCACTGCCATTCAGCACTGAATAGTTATGTCCCAGAAAGGAGCTAAATTGGCAGAAGAAAAGTACTCCCTGCAACAAGCTTCTCATTTGTTTGGATAGTCTTTTCCAGTTCCAGGGTTTGGGGTTTTTCAGCTCTTCAAACAAGTATTGCTTTTACTTAATACAATATAGTGTGCGTACAGTAGGAGAGAAAAATAAAAACCACACCAGGAACCCCATGCTCTTTTGCAACACTGCAGGAAAGTGTAAGTTACATGGAGAATTTACTCATCTTAGTTGAGTTTGCAAGTGCATACAATCGCTTAACAGAGGTAACTGAAAACTTACAGATATTTTTTTCTTCCTGCCCGATAACTGGCAGCCCCAATTTAATCCTAATTATCATAACTAAGAATCACAGGTGGATTTTAGCTCTTAATAATCTGGAAATAGTAATTAAGTCAGGGCTGCCAATTACCAGCACATACACAACCAGGTAAACCACTACATGCATGGCAGAAGGACTGAATTTGGCGCCAGTATCCATGTGTGAGCATAGTTTATATGAAGATATGTTTCAAATAATTCTGAAAACGCATTATTTTTCTGACCTGCTTTGTGGGACACAAGAAGCCATGGTAGGTCACAATTTCTCTGCTACAAAGCAGGATTTTTAACATAAAACTATTAGTCACCCACAGGCATTTTTAGCAGGATCTCACTGCATGAAGGTGCAACAGAGCAAAGCTGACAGCGAGTATAACAGGTCTAACGGAGGAAAACTAAGATGATCAAGGTTACGTGTGGCACTCACAGCAAAGGGAAGCAGCACAGCGCAGAACTAGAAACCAGAAGCGCAGCCTGGGCGTGCAACAGGCACAGAGTCAGGGACCTGCCCAGCCAAGGGAGACAGACCTGCAGCGCAGTTCCGTGGCTGCCAGGCAAGAGGAAGGAAGCAGAAACCCACCCCTGACAAACACCAGTGGCGAATTTGGAGGCAGATCCAAGAAGCCTGCCAGTTGGATTGCTGTGAATTTTGATTCTGAGCTGCCAGTGAAGCCAAACATATGCAAGTAGATTTTATGGTTATAAAAGTTTTTTAAAGTTTCCTAATAATAGAAGTAACAGCAAGAACAACAAAAGTCAAAACAGACTGAAACTGAAGAATGGAAGTAAATCTATAGAAGGAAAACAAGGTCCTATTTTTTCTAGTGTCTTAACCTTTCTAGAAAAAAATATTTCCATTTTAGCCATGTCAAAACAAGTTTTAGTTTCTTGTATTGAAAAATGTAAACGTTAACTATACTGATGTAAGTGCTTTCCTATTCTGAACAACTACTCACTCAGATCCGGGTTATAAAAGGAGAGATATAGAAGTTTTTTGCTGCTTTTTCAGAAGTCATTGCCACTCAATCTTTCATTCTCTAATATTAGAGACACATGTTACTGCTCTACTGTTTTTTTCCCTTTAAAAAAAATTTACATGCAATTGTCTCACATCTTTTCATGGTAACAATATGCATGAAGTATCTTAATGAAAGGAAAAAACTTTTTATGCAACCATTCACAGCACCAATACATATGAATTAATTTAACTCAATGGCAGAAAGATATGTTAAAAGCACCCACCAGCACTGATTACTGTTGAGGGTTTCAAAGTGAGGCTATTGTCCATTTCAAAAGCGTGGCTCAAATATCAACTCTCAAGAGCAAAGTTAAAACATCAGAACATATTTCTAGCCAGTAAAAAACAAAAGGAATATGCCTTAGAAGAGACATGTCATAAATTCAAGTTACTGGAAGCTAAATGAAGAACTACAGTATTTTTAACTACCTCTATTGTTTACAACCCAGTATTTTTAAAATGCAATGTATTTGTTATTATTATTGCATTACATTGCAGAAATAAAATCAATTTAAACACAAATCTGGCAAAAGTGAAGTCAGTTACTTCTTAAAGAAAATGTATAGCACAATGCTTGTTACCAAGTGAAGAAAACAGCAGATGACACAGGCACTCACCTGTCAACGCTGAGCATCCTCAGCTGCTATTTTACAGATTTAAAGAACTTCAGCAGCAAACAGGGATGATCGCAATGCAAGTATGATAAATTACAGTGAAGACTTGCCCATAAGCTAAATTACAGGAGCTGTTACTACTCCCACTAGCTGTGCATATGCACTGCTTTGCTCATGTGTGTGCATCTGCTGTATCTGACCTCAGGACTTCGCACTTTTGAAGCAGCATGAACTCCTACAGTGTCCTCTGGGAAAAGACGACAGCACAGAGGCATCCGGTTCTTTCTTCACTACTTTTTCACCTGACCATGTTAAAAAAAAAAAAAAAAA
>Ga0065711_1005695_pt1 | contig 19411 bp, 4 predicted proteins | sample Hoacrofraction12_FD_59098 | JGI IMG/M metagenome (GOLD analysis project Ga0065711, IMG submission 59098) | Hoatzin crop microbial communities from Cojedes, Venezuela - Epithelial fraction 12 v2 (version 2) | ecosystem: Host-associated > Birds > Digestive system > Esophagus > Crop | place...
CAAAAAACAGACCCGCTCTCTCGGACCGCACCGGCGCCGCACGCTCCCGAGCCGCGAGAGAGTTCCCGCCGCACCACCCCCCCAGCGGAACCCAGGGTGACGGCACATGGTATGGAATACCCGGCTCTGTTTGGCCAGGTGGGGTCAGCCCCCACCCCTCGGCTGTGCCCCTTCCTGGAGTCTGGTGAAAATTAACCCTGTCCTGGCCAAACCCAGGACACAAGAGGAGCAAAGAAGGTTTGTTGTAACAGGGTAAGCAGAAACTGAGGAAACTGGATCTCTTCTAGCACCTCTGCAGACAGCATTTCTGCAGTTTGTTGTGCCCAGAAGACAACCACCAAAAAGAGCCCATGGTGGAGTCTGACACTTATCTTTATGGTAAGCCACAAAAAACATCTTTGATGTTTACAGTGGGAAGCGAGATCAGAGTTGATCAGACAGCTGCTGACAAGCTTCCCTGAAAGCACAGCACAATGAAGTTGCTATAGTCAAGGGTCTATTTCTGTTTCTGTTAGAATGAAGCTAATTTGTTTTGTACAGTATTAGGAGAAAAATCTTCAAAGTGAAGCCTGCAAAGTTCCATTTCCTGCTTTCTGCCCTTGGTTAGCTGTCTTACAATAATTAATAAAACGTGTGGCTAAATAACTAGCTCCCCAATACACCATGAATTTATATTCCATAAATTATGTGTTGTTTAAATATAAAAAAGAGTTTTTTGAGAAGCTTGGTTTTATTACTGTCTTCGCTTCGAATAACTGAAGAAAAATGAACAAGGAGCCTATAAAAGCAGAGGAAGAAGAAGACTTTGAAATCTTCCTTGTAGCTCTGTAGATAACAACTTAGTGGACACAGCAATTTAATGGCAAGCAAAAAAAAATACCCAAACCAAGTGTCAGTCTAATAAAAACCTCACTGGACTTGAGTTGTTTTTACTGTGTTACAACAGGTCTAACATTAGTAAACACCCAGTCTTTTTGTGGGCTATGAAAAAAAATGTGACCATTTACCCTTGTCAGAGCTAATTAGGAGTTACACAATATCAGTCGTAGATTTTTGAAACACCCAGGGATGAATGTCTGGATAAAGAGAGACTCTTGTGTGTTTGCTGCCATTATTCTGGAGCCTTTTAGGATGAGAGTGTTCTCTTTAGACAATGGCAGGAGTCCATGCAGTGAATGGTAGAGGCCATTGAGTTTTATTCAATGTGTTTCAATGCAAGTAACTGCTTAGTGAAAGAAAATAGAGTGGCAGATTAGAGTCAGTAATGCATAACTTTTGATAATTCATTCATTTTTTGAAAAATGCTACTATATCACCTGCATCTTTGGAAATCCTATTTTTTATTATTGAAAAGTGTCAAATCTGGAACCTTCATACCTCATGCAAACATACCTCCCTGTAGCTGCTGAAATACCGCTGAGGCAGGAAGAACTTGGCATTAACTTTCTCTGTTCTCAATGCATGTGATTCTGAATCACCTGGTACATAGCAAGAAAAAGTGTACTGGAAGAAACCACAGATGTTAGTATTCTGTGTAACGAGAGGGCATTAAATTCTAAGTACAGGTTTGCATGCACGCTTTGCTGTTAAGCACCTGCATAAAGAGAAGTTTTAGCCTCTGGGTGGTTGGAGTATAGAGTTGGCCCCGGTAACCCAGATGGATTTTTGCAATGACCTTTCTGTTTCACATGCATTAGGTTAGAATATTTTAACCTCTCAGATATTCTTTGGGCCAAGAAATACAAAAATATGCCTGTGTGCTCGTGTCTCAGTGGATCTTTGTTGACCAAGTATCTCTTAATAAAAAGGTCATTATTTTCTACCGTGATTATGATTTTTTTGTGTGTTCCATTTGTTCACTCAGAAATCTGTAGTATTCTTGACTTTCTATAGGAACAAATCTTGACAAAATCTGTTTAAATATAGCCACAAGAACACTGAAATCAGTCTGTTGAATTTCTGCTATTCATTTCAAATGTTTGATAAAAACGGTGTCACAGAATAGAACTATGGGAGGTGTTTTGGCAGCTGCAGCAGCAGCATTCAAAGCGTCTTTGTAATTAGTGTTATCTAAAGCTTATTTACTCTTCAGATTCACTGAAATTTGGTGCCAAATTAACAGTTTTTGCTCTCTTAGGACTTTTTAAATAATGTGGTCCAGCACAGAGTTTTATTTCCAGCTTGTCTTCGTTCTCTTAGTTTTTTATTTTTTAATGAAGCTGATTATTTATTTATGTCTTTTATTCTCTTTTTCTGATGTGCTGTCTTTTTTTCTGATAAAGTTCAAAGCAAAACAGGTACAGATATGGGATTAATATGGGAAAACTCCACAATCATGAGTAAGTGTAAGGGAATGAAGGAAAAATCTGTGATATTTAATCTGTAGGACTACTACTGTTGCCTCTCCTGGCCTGAGATGTTACCTGGTAGCTGAGGCAAATGCCAAAAGACCACAACTGCCATTTTATCACAAAGGTAAAAGGATTCCTGACAGACTGGTTTTGTAGTGGAGAGAGAATCAAGCGAAGAGTTTACCACTTGACTTTTTAGTACTCTGTGGGAAAAAGATTCAACTCACTCCTTCCCAGTTCATTGCTGTATCCCCTCTGTCGGCAGTAGCAGTGTAAGGCTGCTGGGTTGTTCTGTGCGTCGACTGGGAGAGAATCAGTCATTAAGAAAGGCTGACGTCCAGCTTGCCTTTCCCAGATTCAGCCCTAGCCTTGTGGACAAAGCTCTAGTGCCTGAGCACACCTGCCTGTGATTCAGCACTCACTGTAGTCAGATGAAGTCATAGAATCAAAGAGTCATAGAATGGTTTGGGTTGGAAGGGATCTTAAAGATCATCTGGTTCCAACCCCTCTGCCATGAGCAGGGACATCTTCCACTAGACCAGGTTTCTCAGAGCTCCATCCAACCTGGCCTTGAACGTTGCCAGGGAGGGGGCATCCACAGCTTCTCTGGGCAACCTGTGCCAGTGTTTCACCACACTCACGGTGAAGAATTTCTTCCTAATATCTAAACTAAATCTGCCCTCTTTCAGTTTACAGCCATTCCCCCTTGTCCTATCACTACACATCCTTGTGAAAAACCCCTCTCCATCCTTCCTGTAGGCCCCCTTCAGACACTGGAAGGCTGCTATAAGGTCACCCTGCAGCCTTCTCTTCTCCAGGCTGAACAGCTGCAACTCCCTCAGCCTGTCCTCATAGGAGAGGTACTCCAGCCCTCTGATCATCTTCGTGGCCCTTCTCTGGACCCGCTCCAACACATCGATGTCCTTCTTAAGTTGGGGGCTCCAGAGCTTGGTGCAGTACTCCAGGTGGGGTCTCACCAGAGCAGAGTAAAGGGGCAGAATCACCTCCCTCGACCTGCTGGCCACGCTTCTCTTGATGCAGCCCAGGATACGGTTGGCTTTCTGGGCTGCAAGTGCACATTGCCAGGTCATGTCCAGTTTTTAATCCACCAGTACCCCCAAGTCCTTCTCCTCAGGGCTGCTCTCGAGCCACTCTCCACCCAACCTGTACTTGTGTTTGGGATTACCCCAACCCACGTGCAGGATGTTGCACCTGGCCTTGCTGAACTTCATGTGGTCCACGCAGGCCCACCTCTCCAGCCTGTCAAGGTCCCTCTGAATGGCATCCCTTCCCTCCAGCGTGTCAACCACACCACACAGCTTGGTGTCATTGGCAAACTTGTTGAGGGTGCACTCAGTCCCACTGTCCATGTCACCGACAAAGACATTGCACAGCACCGGCCCCAGTACCGACCCCTGAAGCACACCCCTCATCACTGGTCTCCACCTGGACATCGAGCCATTGACTGCAACTTTTTGTGTGTTTCCATCGAGCCAGTTCCTTATCCAACAAGTGGTCCATCTGTCAAATCCATGTCCTTCCAATTTAGAGACAAGGACATCATGCGGGACAGTGTTGAATGCCTTGCACAAGTCCAGGTAGATGATGTCAGTTGCCCGCCCTTTGTCCGCCAATACTGTAACCCCATCATAGAAGGATACCAAGTTGGTCAGGCACGATTTGNNCTTGGTGAAGCCATGNTGGCTGTCCNCANTCACCTCCTTGTTATCCATGTGCCTTAGCATGGTTTTCNAGGAGGATCTGCTCCATCATCTTGCCAGGCACAGAGGTGAGNCTGACTGGCCTGTAGTTCCCCAGGTCTTCCTTTTTTCCCTTTTTAAAAATGGATGTGATGTTGCCCCTTCTCCAGTTTGTGGGGACCTCCCCAGACCGCCACGACCTCTCAAATATGATGGAGAGTGGTTTGGCAACTTCATCTGCCAGTTCCCTCAGGACCCGCAGATGCATCTCATCAGGTCCCATGGACTTGTGCAGCTTCAGCTTCCTTAGGCAGTCTCGAACCTGGTCTTCTCCTACAGTGGGTGGTTCTTCATTCTCCCAGTCCCCGCCTTTGCCTTCTGCAACTTGGGTGGGGTGGCTAGAGCACTTGCTATTGAAGACTGAGGACAAAAAAGTAATTAAGCAAGTCTTCTCCCTAACTGAAGCAGTCTTTGGGTCAGCAGGGCTGGGGAGGAAATCCGTGCCTGTTTGGTTATGCCGTCTTGCAAGAGTCCAAAACACCTACATGAAACAGCAGGACAGCGTTGTCTATTAGCTCTCCTGTCTACTTCCTAATGAAGAGAGAAGCAAGAGCAGGGACATACTTGATCACTACTGGCCACCGCTGGAATTCAGTAGCTGTATGGTGGATCACATACACTTGAACTGGCATCAGCCTTTGACCAAGAACAGTGTTCACCTAGGTCACTTCCAGTGCTGACTCAGTGTGAAAAGCCATAGTGAGGTCCTCTGTTGTTTTGAAAGAGGTAAATTGTGACACTGTAAGATGTAAGGCTTGAGGAGCCAGCAGCTGGAATCAACCTCCTTTCACTCCTCTGTACTGACGTCAGATCCTCTCCTGGTGTGCTGTGTGACACTGCTTCAGAGATCATCCATTCCTTTGAGAAGGGTCTAGTCCCTTGATAAAAACTTAAACAATAGATATTCTTCAGAAGCATAAAAACAAAATGTGCACTGCAATTCCCAGTAGGCTGTCAGATTTTTTAATGCCCGAAATGCAATCTTTTTGAAGTTTTCTGAGATTTTCTTATGGAGGTTAATTTCTCTCTGAGTTTCGACAATAGAAGTCTGTGAAATGCCTGCTTTTTCCTTCTTGCTGTGATTTCTTGATAAAGAGAAAGAATGCTAAATATTTTATTTCCCTGTCTAACAAATCCATATTTTATAACATTCACAGAATCTTTGTCAGAGTGCTACCATCATTTAAAACAAGGTAGAAAAGCCATGAAGCTATATTGGACAGTATTGTTCAATAGTCCTATATCTGAAAGATGTGCGGGAGTCCATCTGAATCCTTTGCAAAAGGCTCGACTCATGATAAGTAATAATAAAGGACCAAGAGTAATTATTTTCTATCTGTTTGCTATCCAAGTTATGGAAGGAGTAAGAGAAGCGATGAGTAAAGTGGTTTCATTAACCCATAATTTTCTTAATTCATCTGTAAATACCACCTGGCACTAGATAACCCATTGTGTGATCATCAGTCTTGGCAGTGAAACACCAGCATGGGCTGTCTCTGGGTGCTGTGAAATCTTCTTTGAGAAGGGGCTGGACAAAAGCATGTGTGAAGGACGGTGTGGATCCTGCTTGCTGCAGGGCTGGAGCTGAAGGGCTTTCACCCAGTCCTCTGGCTCTGTGGCACTTCTTTAGGTGGCTCTGCTGGTTTTGGAAGGCTGCCCTTAGCCACTGATCTTTAAGTGTGACACTGGCCTGTGGCTGGTATCCTGCTGCTGTCCCCAAATGGGTAAAGACATAGCCATGCATGGGTGGGTTTGGACACCACTGAGGGAAGGGCAAATGCCACCTCCTTCCTCAGATGGGAGGTGCCTCCAACCCTTTCTGCTGTGTCCTGAGTGACATTTTCCCCATGCCTGTTTCCTGCTTTGATCTACTGAGGATCTAGTTGTCCTTCAGTAGAGAGCAGCAGAGCTGGGAATGTGAGGTTTTGTGTAGTACCCGGGCCATTTAAGAGCACTGGGTCCTCCTCTCCTTTCTGTGTGCTTTGCATGGCCTCTCCACCTCTAGAAAGCTGGTGTGGAGATGCTGGACACAGTTCAGTGATGGACAGCTGCTTTTCGAGAGGGTCTTCTTCCTCATGCCCTGCACATGGCAGGGCACTGTAGGGGCCAACAGGTCTCTGGGGTCTGGGACCACGGGGACTTCACGTGGCAGCAGGGCAGGACCTTGCAGCCAGACCTCTCCCGCCCCACTGCCAAGGAGCTGGGCAGCGTGAGGGGCAGCGGGGCAGCCTCCTCCCCAAGAAATGGGCATCTAACTAGGGACAGGAAAGGGGATGGCCAATATCCGCAGCGGGGTGCTGCATCTTTATATCTATAGAGCATGCGCTTGATTTGAAAGTTAACAAGACTCAGCTTTAATATGAGCTTACAATAATTTGTTAAAAAAGAACATAAAATTTCTCATAAGTGCTCTACTTGCCCACTTTTATCGGGCAGCATCACTACTGTCGCTGGGAAAAAGGGATCCAGAGGCCCTACAGCAACTCTGTGTATCTTTATTGAAAATAAATGGTGCCTTTTAAAACAATAACTTACTCTAGGGACTCTCTGTGACTCCAGGGACTCTGTTAAGGGTCACCAGGCGGTGGACAAAGCACGTTACCCATTAATAAATAAAGTCTGTTCCTGTTCCCTCTGGCCATGTTTCCCCTCCCAAGACCCTCAGGTGCCCTGCTGCTGGTAAAAATCCATTCCTATTCTTTCAAACTCTCTGGGGTCTCAGTGACTGACCTGCAGGTCTATGAAATAGAGAAATCATGCTTAAGGTGATAATAACAGTTACACATGCACAAAGACTGATGCTTCAGAAAATGACAGCTGGCAAACAGCAACATTTACAAATCTACTATTGCCTGATAGGGATCAAGCATCCAGCATGGCACAGGCACCTGACCCCGTTGAAATTAGTAACAAAACCCCCACAGACTTGTGAGGAACTGGGATTTCAGCACTCACATTTAGAAACTCAGCTGCGGAGTTTGTGGCAAAAAGCAAGGTATTTGTATGTAATGCTGACTGCCCAAGAGATAAGACAACAGCCCTGCCTCGAGCACAGAACAAAGGAGTGTTGAACTGGGTCCACACGCACGGCACAACACACTGGTTTCGTTTGTACAATCAGCCCATCATGAAATGAGCAACGGATAATAAAGAGTTGTCTGTAATCCCACACAGCAGCAGCAGCAAGGCATGAGGAGCTGCGGCTGTGGCTCTGCAGGCAGGATTCCTTAAAGAAGCATAATCAGCCTGCTTGATATATGTTAGGCATCCATATGGCCAAGGAAACCACTCAGCCAAACACCTGGAAACATCATGGGATCAGTGAGAACAGATGCATGACTAACAGGAAAATCCTGCAAGCCCAGTCTCCTCTTCATTGCTTTTAAAATCACCCATCATTTTCCTCATGCACTCACTGGGGCAAATACAGGTCCGTATCTATTGTTTTGTATTTCAACTCATGTTTTTAAATACATGAAATGTTACTCTTGCTGAGAAGAGTCCCAGATGTGTATGCAGCCAGCATACATTAACCTTCCATATATCTGCAAGAATGCCTTTTTATTGTTTATCTTAAGACTTTGTTAATTTTTAAACCCTTATAAAGATAGATGTCATCTTGGCTAGCTTAACAGAAAACCAACAGTTCTCTCCTCTCTGCCATTTTTATAACACATACCAAGAGCTCAGAGTGGTGGCTACGGGAAGACAGGCAGAAGGCCATAGAAAATGGTCTACAACTGAAGTTCATCAGGCTCCTGTCAATATCTTCACACTCCTAGAGAAACACTGGCTATTGGCAATACTCCGTAGCTTGAAAGAGACTGGAAATCACAGATTTGAAGGATTTAAAAACAGCAAAATCTAGAACCTAAGACTTTCTGTTCTTTTTGGGTCCAGGTATAGGTAGCTTCATTAGCTCAAGTGCAGTCGCTTCTGCACCGTTACCTTGTGAAGGAGACCATCACTCCTGCAGCAGTTTCTGTTTGCAGTGATACGTACAAGCTAGTCATTTTTGGACAGCCTTACCTCTAAGAAATAGCTGAGTCTATAACTAGGTTTGTATTCCTGCTCACAAGAAAACATTAATTTCACTGAGCTGTTAATACAACTATCAACCTTGCTGTCCTCCATTGCCTTTTAAGGTGTTTTGATGGACCTGTAGTGGTGGCTGCTGCTGACTAAAAAACCTGGATTAATTTGTCTTTTGATTTCAGCAAAGATTTTGAAATAAACAAGGAAAGACCTTTCCAGCAGAAAAAACATTGACAAAGTATTAATTCCAAAGAGCTGGTTATTACATCAAACAGGTTTGATTTGGGCATCACTTAATATTAGACTTACGCTTCTGCACTGGCCAACTAAGCTGGTTTAATGGGAAATTGCTTAAAGTACATAAGAGCAAGCTCATTCCTAGGGTATGTTCGCTGCTCAGCGTATAGAAAATATCTGTAAGTGTGGATAAGCTGAGCTAGAATTGTTGTTGCTCATATTCACCAGAAAGAGATTAGAAAGTTATTTAGAAAAAGTATTGTTTACATGTAAGCGTTCAGTATATAATCCTCCGAGACTGATGCTGTGTCAGGGACTCTCTACTCCCATCTCACGGTGAGCAGAGACCACAGCAGCTCTGGTGGGACCAGAGAGCCTGACCCTAGAATGTCCGTACTTTGTGGGAACTACAGACATTTCCAAAACATATTCATTCTTTAAGAGACAAAAAGTAAAATAAAATCACCTCCTAAAGTAAGATTTCTCCATGTTTCACACTTTAAAATAAAATGGACCGTTCTATTTAATAACATGTATCACACCATCCGAATGTGTTCCTTTGCTTTGGAGAGAAGCCTTAGTGCTTTAAATCCACTCTCTTCTGCTGCTGTGAAAAAAAATAATCTGTGAATTATAGTAAATAGTGCAACTGAGTGAGAAAGAAGGTAGGTCACTGATGGATACTTGAAATCAACTCCACCATTTATGAATTGCTCCTGTCTGAAGAACCCATTCTTTCCACAGTGACGTGTATCTTCTGAGAATGACCAAGAAGGTCACTTCTTTCTTCTCTGTCACACCTACAGTTTAGGAGTAACATGATAATACCCCATTTACAGTGGCAGATCTCCTTAAAAGAAGTAAAATATTTTATTTCCTTCTAAACAAGAGAATAAACACTGGATGCTTTTCTATCCCTGATTCGGGGATCCACGGCTGGGCACTCAGAGGCTGTGACAAGCCCCGCTTCAATGCTCAGCTGAAATGGCCCTCTTGGTTCTTGAGAAACACTCGTGTTACTGTGTATGGCATGCGGAGCTGCTCTTGGAGGATGTCGCCGCTTTAGTCAACACCTTCAATTAACACATCTTTGGTAGCATCAAACTCCCACTTTGGTCCATAATCACTGATTGTTTTACATGCCTGCAATTTTAGCTCATCCAAAATGAGCCAATTGACTCAGTGAGGGAACCTTGGTGTAGCAGGGGGCTGGCTTCCTAGCCTCCTCCTTACTCCCATATGCCCCTGCACTGGCCACCCTTCAGGGCTCAAAACCTTACTGTTGTGCGGTACAGTCTTCTCGTAGGAGGGAAATTCTGTCACCCTGCCTGGTGTATGGGGGAGCTCCTTCAGCTATCTGAGACCGGCATGTTTGTTTGCCTCTTGCGGGGTTTTGTGCAGAAGCACACTTTGGGGTGAGGCACTTCATCAGGTCCCATGGTGTAGAAACTTTGGTGTTGTGGCTAGCAGCAATGGCTAACCAGGGCAAAGAGACACAGCCCTCAGCACAGGAAAGACATGGACCTGTTGCAGCGGGTCCAGAGGAGGGCCACAAATACGATCAGAGGGATGGAACACCTCTCCGGTGAGGAAGGTCTGAGAGAATTTGGGCTGTTTGGCTTGGAGAAGAGAAGGCTCCAGAGAGACCTTACAGCAGCCTTCCAGTACCTGAAGGGGCCTACAAGAAAGCTGGAGAGGGTCTTTTAACAAGGGCTTGTAGTGATAGGGCAAGGGGCAATGATTTTAAGCTAAAGACTGGAAACCAGTTATGTTTGATTCATTTGGACTTAAAAAGGGCTAATAGCCCTCTGTTTGATTTGTTTGGTCTCAGGTAAAGGCAAAGACCCTCTGTTTGATTTTATCTGACCTATTAAAGGCAAATTGACACTACTCACCTAAGTTCATGTTATTGACTTGTTCTGCTGTAGCAGACAACATGCAGCCTCTCCTAGCCCTGAAAACATTTTGTTTTATATCCTGGACTCCTCAAGGAAAGGTGCTTGGGTTTATTGACCTAGAAAACATTGATTTCCTAGATTCCTAAGGGGATGGCATTGGCCTCTGCTGGCCTTATCTTTTTGGTGTTACTTTGCTGTGATGTGTTGTAATGTGCATGCTGCCTTAAGGTTTCTTTATTGCCTGCTTCCTGGTGTAGGGCAAAAATGGTCAGTTTTGTAATCTTCCTGAAGGAATTAATAAATCTGTCCTGTCAGAATCATCTATTACCTCTTGCCCCTCAAGATCTTCCTGGGCCTTAGCGTTACCTTTTCCCCCAACATCAGTCTTGCCATCATACAGAAGAAGGACCTCAGAGACAGGACATACGGTAGCAGAGTATGTAGGTGGCATGAGGTATGGGGAAGAAGAGAAACTACTCATGGATTTGTGAGATTGAGCAACTTCTGAAAGTAGGCTAGGGAAAAGGACGGACTGTGGGGGAGCACGTGGGGGCTTGAGCAGTCTCATCCAGAGGAACAATGCTTGTGCTGTGTAGGCTCAGAAATCATACACTTTGCTGCTGGGCAGTGGAAATAAAGCCAATCCCAAGCATGGTATTACCTCACAGAGCCCCGACTGTAGAGATGGCTTCAAGATGGATTCGTGAGGTCCTGAGCATTCTGTCCTGGTGACAGAATTTCTCTCCAGCATCAGAGGAGTTGTGCAGCGTGTGATGAATGGTGGTGATGCATGCAGTGCTAGGGATGCTGGCAGGCAGGCAGTCTCTAGCTCTGTGTGTGTGTGAGTGCCTGGAGGCATGCTCCACACCCATGCTGCCAGGGCTGGGTGCATACTGAATGAGGGCTGGCATCAGGCGAGCAGGAGCACATGGCCGGACTGACACTGGGTTTGTACTGTCACCCACTGTGTACGGTCCTCTTCATAAGAAGGAAGGTGGCATTTTCTGGCCCAGACTTAGAGTAGTCCCTAGGTCAGAATTCACCTGCATGTCTTGGTTTTAAGCCTATTAATAGCATTTTATTTTGAAAATTATGAGTCTTTATTAGCATAACCCCTATTTATGGTTAAAAAGCCAATATACCAAGATAAACCTTTCTGATTTCTGTAATCCAGTGTTTCTTTCTGATTCAAACCAATCCTGCAGGTCTAAGCTTGTGAAGTTAAATGTTTCTTCTCCTGTGTTTCTTTAAATAAATTTACCAGGAACAAGTTGTATAAGTATTTTCAGTCATTTTTTTCCCCAGTTAATATATTCTAAGCCAATGAGTTACAGGGCCACAGAGAGACTGAATGATACTAATTAAACTCAAGATCTGACAATTGTTTCATACGTAGAGCAAAAGATTTGGTTCAAAAAGCCCTTCAAGTCGTTTCGTCTTACAGGATGGTACTTGCAATCAAAATAGACTTTATGGGGCTAAGAACTATTTTTGGTTATGCTGGTGCATAGCCATGGCAAACCAGTGAGAACTCCCGTGAGTGGAAATGGGTGTATTTCAGAGCCGTTTGAGTTGCTTCCTACAGAGTCTGGAGTCAAAGCAGGTGTTGGACCTCCCTTGCTTCAGCTTTATATGTGGAATGAGATGGCTGTCGTTAAGGCACTCAAGCAAGCATGTGCTCACTTGTGGTATTCTGTACTTGCAGCTGAGAGAGGTACTCATTTCAGCTCTCAGAAACTCTTCCATATCCTTTTTAGTAAAAGCCATTTTTATAGCTAAATTCAACATTTGGAAGGTTTGATTTGTAGACAGATGAAAGTGTTTCTCTAGCTATAGCTCAAAAAAGCAACACAGTGGGAACTGAAGTATTTCAGGATCATACTTACAATTTGTTGAGTTTTTGAGGCCCATTAAGTAATTCTGTTTTCTTTTTTCGATATATGACCTAATCGTACATGTCCTTATTAAATTGAATATTTTTGTTACAATGAAAGAGATGTTTAATGTGAATACGTTAATGCAAAACTAACTTCATTTTCAGAGACTCATTTCTCAATTTCAGAGTTATTTTTCCTAAAATAAATTTAATAATATTTTAAAATGTCAGTAGTCTAAACACTCATGAGCAGTGCTATAACAAACCAGCACTTTTACATGCTACAGCTGTTTACCTTAGTGAAGGAATAGAGTTAAGCATTGAGTCTCCAGCAGGTCGTGTGTAAAAAAATAATGGGTCAAATTCAATGCTAATTTTGGGATTTTTTCCGTGGTGTTCATCCCTGCAGTATCTAAGCACTGATTTATACCATATGGAACTTCACAAGAAAAGCTGCTCTGGCAGAAACCAAAACCATCCCACCAGCCTTAGGCAGAACCTAGTATCATGAGAAGACTTCAGGCTTCCCTGAGGAGGGCAAGACAGTACAGAGACACTGTCACATCCCCATAAAGGCAAATGTTGACTAAAACAGAGGCAGGCATGCAGCCCTGCTTGCATTCGGTGCAGGAGCCCAGCTGCCTGGTTTTGGCCATGCCCAGGTAAATCAGTGCCTGGCAGTGCAAAGTGCAGCGAGTTCAAATTGAAGGAATTTGAGTGATGATTAAGCACAGGTGAAAGTCTAATTGTGTGGGTGACTCAGAGTGAGTGAGAGCAGCCAAGGATGGGGAAGAGAGTGTGAGGAGGTCCAGGCAGACCAAGTAGTTTGCAGGTGCCATGATGGGAAGGGGGATTCAACCAGTCCAAATTAGCGTCCTTTGGACAGGGGATGCTGAACCCTTCATCCAGGTGCTCAGCTCTAAGCCAAGGGGGTTGAGGAAACAACATGGCAGACATTGCTGTTGTGTGAAAGGAAACATCTTTGCAAAGCAGTCAGGATAGGAAACAAGGGGGGAAAATTGCCAAAAAGGTATAATGCTATTTCATATTTTATGTGTGAACTTCTTGAGGTAAAAGTCTTTGCTTCCCTCTTCCCAGCTTAAAAGACCCTAGTTTAACACAGACATCTACTGCAGCAAAAAGAGTACTATGATAGTTCAGAATTATTAGGTGTTTCCTTAGACAGGAACATCTATTGCTGCGTTAGAGAGGTTTCAAAACTGGATGAGATATAAATACTCGTTCTCCAAACCATACATCAGCTGCTGAGTGCCAAAGTGGTGAGGAAAGGTCTATAAAAAGTGGCTCACTAACTGGCCAGTACAGATTTTGTGATAATCCAGCTCCCTGGTCTGGCCATGGGTAGGATTATGTCCATCGTGATGTTCCTCTTTCCCAGCTGTGAGTGCTGCCATCACTCTTGCTGTCTCCCAGCATGGCTCATTCCAGAAGGCTGCACAAATTGGCCATTAATTAGCCTCAGGAGATTAAAAGCTTAATAATTAATAATACCAGTAAGAAAGAAAAAAAAAACCAACAGGTGAAAGCTAAGTACCATTCTAAATGTGAAAAACTAATTTTGCATAATGCCGAATAGGCATCCGCCTGATTCTAGAGGAAATACATTTCAATGCTCTGAATAAAAATATTCATAATTCTTTTTTTCTTTCCGTCAAAGTGAAAAGGTCAAGACTAGCTCTTCCTCTGTGTCCTTTCTCAGAAATATTGTCATATCGTACTTGTTGATTACAACATGAAAATGGAAGGTGTATTGGCCACAGCAGCTGCAGCAATAATTTTTACCTTCAACATTTTTATGTTATAACTCCTTCTATTTCTATGTTATTCCTGATTCTGTACTGTAACTTATTTGATTGTAAATATATATTAACAATACCTATAAGAGCATCTGAGAGTACTTTATACACTGTCCATTTATTAAATTAATTATGATTAGTTTATTTTGGTCTTTCCTCTGTCATGATAATTTGGTATTCTTTTTTGCAGTCTGAGCAAATTTTTTGCATACTATGAGCCTATACTAGTGACCTACAGAGAGGTCTAATAGCTGGCATACAGTGCCCAAAAGAAAATAGACAGGATCAGCTGTTGCAAACTCCACGAGAGACCCAAGGGTGAGATTCATTCATGTTAGTATGGCAAACGTATTTTAAACAACGAGGTTTCTTCTCCTGGAGAAAGTGGTGTAACTATTACAGGTCATAAATATTTTCCATTTCCTACCCACTGCAAACGGCTGTTTTCCATCACAGTTAAATCACCACATTCCCTGACATCCTTATGAATTTGGAGTGACAGTGGCATTGTTATTTTGGGGTTTTCTAGTCTTAAGCTTCACTTTATATTTAAGGGGGCAGGGGATTTTCAGTCCTCCTGATACAGATTAGTGGTTTCAGCAACTGTCACCAAATTGCAGACAGACAAAAAGAGAAAAGAGTTCACTTAATCACTAATTCCCTACCCCAGAATCCAGAATCATTTCCATACCATGCCTTTACAAGTGTCCAATATTTAATAATATCAGCTCTCTGCATGAGCAGAGTAAGTGTGACATGCTGTAATCCTCATTTTACAGCTAAAGAAAATGCTATCAAATGATTAAATTACACATCTGATGATGCTGGCTAATCAAAATTACTGTTAAGAGCCTCTCCTTCTGCATTTGTCTGTATTTCAGTGGACTATCCTACTTTGGCTGTTCACTTCTGATCTGCCCTTGGTGGCAGGTTGTCTTGGCTGGTCCTGTATCCCATCCAACACACTCTGGATGGGAGGAGGTGATGCCAAAGCCAGGACTGGTTCCCCAGTCTGGCCCAGGTGCTGGTGGACAGGAGCAGTGGAGGGGCTTGGTGGAGCGGCTGCTGGGGCTCCCATATCTGTCCAGGTGCCCTTTAGGAGGGTGCAGGCTCATGCAGGCCAGATGCACACCAGGGGCTTTTGTAACAACTCCTCACTGCAGATGACCATGCCCCACTTTTGGGGATGTTTTGTGGTATTTCTGAATTCAGATGTAACCACGTAACTCGCGCCTCAGAACTGTCCCATCTATAGGCACTTGAACGTCATAATGGTTCATGATACTGTGACTGACACCCTTGAGATTATCTATACAAGTAAAAGCATAGAAATCTATTTTCTAGATATGAAACGGGTTAAAAAGCCCAAAAAACCTGATCCTTAATGATTTGGGCTTTCCCAGAGGACAGAAAGCTCACACATGTTGGTGTCACGTTCTCTCAAAGGCAGCCTTGGGATGACTGGGTGGCTGCGTTGCTGTCTGTCTGCCTGTGTATATGCAACTGCTGAATTCTACTCTTTTAGTCTTAATAGATAATGGCTACATAGAAACTAAGAACAATTAGAGTCAGCTTAAAATTTTCATAGGAGATTGAAGACATGCACTTGGGATAATGGTCCAATAAATGAAAGAAAGAAGTTTACGGTGGTTTTCTGTCATATAGAAAAGTAATAGATTTCCATTAGAGGATTAGTAAGAGCAATTAACCTTGTGTGGCACTGATGTGCTATGTTTGAAATGTTTGTAAACTAGGAAATGGGACTGTTTATAAGTCAAGTGTCATTACAAGGCACTAATGAAGTTATGTTATGCTTTAAGATAATCAGTGTTGTCAGACAGTCATTCCCCCAGTATCTGGTAATCTTAGAACACAGAAGTGTTGCAAGTGCAGTGATAAACAGGAGGATTAGCTGTAGGAAGCGCAGCTTAGCTGTGGCTAATACATGCGTATGTAAATGCCACTAACAGGGTGTAAAGGGAACATGTTTGTGGATTTGGCTAGAGAACTGTTTTCCTCCAAAGATATATCTGATAGCTCACATTCATTTAGTTTCTGTTAAGCAATGTGTAAGCCAGACTTTACTTCCACTTGGCTTATGTGAATCCTTTTATGATGTTAGAAACAGAGCAAGGTACAACTCCCAGGCATTGGGACACCTACAAGATGAGGTATCTACTGTGAGCTGGATGTCCGGGCTGTCTCTAGGGCTGATGGGGACAGATAGGTTTTTGCAGAAGGTAGTTTGTTGCACCAGGTTTAGGAAGTTGTTTCAAGGGGAAGGACCCCAGCAGTGTCTCTCTGCCTCCAGTGATCATGAAGGGATCTTACCTGACTAGCTTGGATTAGATGCCTACCTCCAAGATGGCCTAAATTAGGAGAATATTAAGCTTTGATCTTGTGCTTATTGCACAAGCATACACTGTTTCCTATAACTTCAATGACTTATATGTGACAGTTTAGGAGGGGAAACTAAGGAACAACAGAGATTTTACTGTCCTATCTTTATCTCTAGATGATATTGTACTATACTGTACATCCAACTTTAAGAAGAAGAGCAATTATAAATAATAAAAGAAAAGCTGGGGAGAAGAAAACCCTACACATGCAAAGTGATTTTTAGCTGGAATTTATTCAGTTTCCTAATCACCATTTCTAGCTGGGTTTTTGTTTAAATTAAGAAAAGCAGATTTAAAAAATACAAATAATCTCTAATGGGTTCTGTAACATCTGGTAGACCATGCGAAGTGATACGGTTGTGAATTTGTGTTGTACCTGGTACTCTCCCATTTCAGAACAGATTATTATAGTTGTGTGGCTCAGAGCAGGGGGTACAGCAAGAGGACAGTCCTCGCTTGCAGAGCGGCTCAGAGATATGAGAGACGAGAGCAAGCTCTTTGCATGACAAATGCATTGACCTGCTGTACGTAGGATGTTCATAGTCAGGATTTTTCAGGGTGAATGTAACAATGCAAAGTTTAAAACGTATGTCCCTACCTGTGGAGTTTCGCAAACATAATTTCAACTGATTTTCCACCCTTTTAACTGGAGTTCACTCAAGACTCAGCTGTAAATCTGTGGCATTCCAGCAACTCTCAGAAACTTCCAATCTGCGAGCGGTATTGCTGCAGCTCTCCAGGTGGTGGCAGCCCAGCCCTGTTATACTCGAAGGCAAAAAAAAGTGCCCAGCAAAGTCTAGGGAAAGAAAATGTTTCGTTTCGTACCATTTGTTCTATTTATAAATAAGCGTTTAAACTTTATTTTAAGAGTCACACTTGAAAGGAATCATTAGTAAAAGAAAACAAGGACTTCTTACTATTGTTACCTACAGTACCTCATTTCTTTTCTTCAAACTTTTAAAAATACTGTCATTCTGTGCATAGAGACTATTTATTATTTCATGCACTATTTACTCATGTTAAAACATGAAGTGACAAAGAATAGAGGCAAAGGTCTTCTGCTTGCAAGGAACAGTGGATAAATGTATTTGTTAGTACTATGGGATTGCAGTTCCACTAGAAGGACCACTTGACATTTTGATGAATGTCTCCAGGGAAAAAAGGTACTAACTTCAGAACCTAGTTTTAACTATACTAAGGAGATTACATTATTCAAAAGCATCCCACTGGTAAGGTGCAGCATTTCCTGAAACAGTTTAGTGGAAAATGCCACATTAATCAGTTCAGTATTTCACTCAAATGGCTTAATGGTGGGAAGAAGTTGAAAGTGCTGTGATATGACAACAAAAAGAGACAGAATGCTCATTTAAGTGAGTAAGATCACATTTAAATGCCCTCTTTCATGGGTAAGTTTTAGAGATGGGAATGACAGTGAGCAGAATGAAGTGTTATTTTATTAGTGTTGGTGTGCTGGTACCCACAGTGGCTATGGTGCTGTGTTCAGCTGGAAGAAGACACCAGACATGGCTAAGAAGCGTACAACTCTGCAGGTTGTGCCTGTGGCCTTTTGCTGACTAGTTGCAGTGCAAATATAGTCTGCCACTGACATGCTGGCATTTACGCTGTTGGGATCAGAACTCTGTTTAATGAAGAAGGCAGATCAAGTATCTTCAGAACAATTTTGGTTTGTCTGCCATTACAGTTAAAACACAAGAACACAAGGGTTCAGATGGAGTTGTTTCTCTTCTCTTTAGAAAGATAAAAGGCACATATTTGCGACCAAGTTATTTGGAATAGACAAAGAAATAAACGTGAGTTATATAACTGTGAGTTATGGCTGTGTGCAGTCACCGCACTTCTGCATTGCACATACAGATCTGGCCATTCTGATCTCCTCAAGTGCCCTCCATAAGCATTTGCGGTATCTCTGTTAATGATGCAAAATATTACATGCATGTTTTGCTGTCACGTTCATGTGCCTAAACATTTTATTACCCTGTCCTTTCTCCTTACATTCCGTCATTCCCATCTATATCCCTGGGCCATCAGAAAAGAGTTTCCACAGATGGTTCAATCCCAACTGCATTAGGTGAATTAAAGTTGTCAGTCAAACTCTTATTGTTGTAATGGGTCAGAATTTGGGCTGCCATTGTGCTGAAGCAGTGAGACGAGAAGATCTCTCCACACAGAACAGTGATGCCCTTAGTGGTTCCAGCGCCCTTCATGTGGGTGAGCACATTCAGCTAAGAGAAGCAAGGAGACACACTACAAATTTCAGGCTCACCACTTTGTCTGGTCTTCAAACAGAGGGAAAGGATGCAGCAAAGGGCCTTTTTACATGATAGTATTGATGGACAAGATGAATGCAGGAAAGCAGAAGGATCCTGGAACTCCTCCCTCAGATTGGCACCACTGAGATACAGCCAAATGGCACTGCCTGCATTTTGTTAACATATGTGCTCTAGGAAAGTGCCTGCAAGTTCACAAAGTGGTAAGTAACTGCCGATGTGGATTTGTCAAGAAGAGATCAGGTCAAATCAGTCTTATTTACTTCAAAGACAATATAAGTGGCCTTGTGGTAAAGGGAGAAACCAGAGATGTGATACATCCTGACGTTAGTGTGTCTTTTTGCACTCTGCCATGGTACACTCATAAGCAGGCTAGTGCAATGTTGTCCAGGGGAAACCGCTGAAAGCGAAGACACAGGTCTTGAGAAAACCATCATTAGGGAACAGCGATCACTGTTTCACCATCAGCTTGGCCACATGTACCAACTGGGGTTGTACGAGCATCAGTCTAGTTGGCTATTATTGAGTGATGACTTGGTTGATAAACGAGAGAGGGTACCTGCCATATATTCATGTAAGTCTAAGTTGGGACGGATTGCAAACATTTTGGGTGGCAGGGCTAGCATTCAAAAATATCTCAATAAATAGAGATAAATGGACTGAAATATATGGGCCACCATTCAAAGAGGGTAAGTGCAAGTCTCTACTCATTAACTGAAGAAATAAACTGCAGTGCTGTGAGGGGCGGGG